>Ga0207699_10000390_pt1 | contig 22928 bp, 15 predicted proteins | sample LARL51metaG_FD_184344 | JGI IMG/M metagenome (GOLD analysis project Ga0207699, IMG submission 184344) | Corn, switchgrass and miscanthus rhizosphere microbial communities from Kellogg Biological Station, Michigan, USA - LAR L5-1 metaG... | ecosystem: Host-associated > Plants > Roots >...
TGCGCGCGAGGGCGTCAGCCATCTCGCCTTCGAGGCCTCGTCCCACGGGCTCGACCAGTACCGGCTCGATGGCGTGCGCATCTCGGCCGGCGGCTTCACCAATCTGTCGCGCGACCATCTCGACTACCATCCCGATTTGAAGCATTACCTCGCGGCCAAGCTCCGGCTGTTTCGCGACCTGCTCTCGCCGGGCGCTGTCGCCGTTATCTCGGCGGATCAGGACTGCTCGACCGAAGTCATCGACGTCGCACGAACGCGCGGTTTGCGGGTTCTGGCTGTCGGCAGGAATGGCGATGGCGCGGGTGAGGGCATTCGCCTGGTGGACGCTGTGGTCGATGGATTCACCCAGACGCTTACTTTGGAGCATCGCGGCAGCACGAGCTCCGTTCGATTGCCGCTGGTGGGCAGTTTCCAGGTCGAGAACGCGCTGGTCGCCGCAGGCCTTGCGATTGCGACGGGCAGCGATCCTGACGCGGTGTTCGCGAGCCTCGAAACGCTCGAAGGTGCGAAAGGCCGGCTCGAGCGGGTGGGCGAGCGCAATGGCGCGCCGATTTTTGTCGACTATGCGCACAAGCCGGACGCACTCGCGAAAGCCCTGCAGGCGCTGCGGCCCTATGCGAAGCGCAAGCTCGTCGTCGTGTTCGGCTGTGGTGGCGACCGCGACATCGGCAAGCGTCCGCTGATGGGCGAGATTGCAACCGAAAATGCCGATCGCGTCATCGTCACCGACGACAATCCGCGCAGCGAGGACCCGGCAAGGATTCGCGCCGCGATCCTGACTGCGGCGCCGGGTGCGACCGAGATCGGCGATCGCGCAGCCGCCATCCGCACCGCGATCGAGACCCTTCAGCCTGGCGATGCGCTTCTGGTCGCGGGCAAGGGCCACGAGACCGGCCAGATCATCGGCGACCGCGTGCTGCCGTTCAGCGATCACGAGGCGGTCGCGTCCGTTCTTGCGTCGAGGGTCGCATGAGTACTGCGCCACTGTGGACCGTAGCAGAGGTGGCCCGCGCGTTAAACCTGCCGGGCGCATTTCCGGATACGCCGATCGATGTCGTCACCCAGGACAGCCGCCTCGTCAAACCGGGCAGCCTGTTCGTGGCGCTGAGCGGAACCCCGAGCGGCGGCTTCGTCTCGGCCTTTGCCAGCGCGCGCGATGGCTGGGAGTTTGCGAAGGACGCGGAGGCAGCCGGCGCGGTCGCGGCCATCGTCCCGCGCCGGATCGACGGCCTGACCATTCCTCAACTGATCGTGAGCGACACGCTGATCGATGGCCTGTGGGCGCTCGCGCGTGCGGCGCGCGCGCGCTTCTCCGGTCCGGTGATCGGGTTGACCGGCAGCGCCGGAAAAACCTCGACCAAGGAGTTCGTCGCCGCCTATCCCGAAGCCTATGCGAGCCCGTCGAGCTTCAACAATTTCTGGGGCGTGCCGCTCACGCTGTGCAACGCCGATCCGAACGCCGCGGTCTGGGTCGTCGAGATGGGCATGAACCAGACCGGCGAGATCGCGCGCCTCAGCGAACTCACGCGGCCGACGGTCGCGCTGGTCGTGAACGTGCAGCCGGTGCATCTGGAAAAGCTCGGTAGCCTGGAGGCGATCCGCCGCGAGAAAATCTCGATCGTGCAGGGGCTGCCGGAGGATGGCGTTCTGGTCCTGCCTGCGGAGCTTGCCGCGCCGGAATGGAACGGCAAGGTGGTTCGCTTCGGCGAGGGCGCCGAGGTGAAGGAACTCAGGCACGCCGCGCGCGGCGAGAGTTGGGACGTCGGCGTCGCGGTTTGCGGCAAGACCATCGATTTCACCCTGACGCCAGGCGCGCCGCACCGCGTGCAGAATGCGCTGGCCGCGCTCGCCGCCGTGCATGCCGCAAGACTTGATCCCATCCAGCTTGCGCCGATGCTCGGCGAAGTCGGCATCATGACCGGGCGTGGCGTGGAACAGGCGAGCGGCGGGGTGACGCTGATCGACGACAGCTTTAACGGCAATCCCGCCAGCATGGCCGCGGCACTTCAGAGCCTCGCCGCACGGCCGGTGCGCGACGGACGCCGCCTCGCGATTCTGGGCGACATGCTCGAGCTTGGCGCCGAGGCGGCGGCCTATCACCGGGCGATATCGGCGCAGGTCGATGGCATTGACGGCGTCTATTGCGTCGGCCCTCTGATGCGCAACCTGTTCGAGCTGTTGCCCGCGGGCAAGGGTCTCGGCTGGCACGACGATCCCGCGACGCTCGAGCCGCAGACAATTGCGGCGTTGTTAAGGAGCGGCGACGTCGTCGTGGTCAAGGGCAGCAAGAAAATTTTTTGGGTGAATAAGTTCGTGCCGAGGCTTCTCGCTGCGCTGCAGTCGAAGGCATAGACTTCAGCTTTCCGGCGCCATGCCCTTCCCTCGCGAAGGCAGGGCCTGTATGTCGAGGGATACGGTTGTGCCGGCCACCATTCGCCTCACGATGCGACCACGAGACCTTGCATCACGGGGCTTCGATTGCGGCTGTGCTATAGGGCGGATTGAATGTTCTTTTGGCTGAGCGATCTCTCCAGCACGTTCTCGGGCATGGGCGTGTTTCGCACCACGCTGAACGTCTTCCGCTACATCACCTTCCGCACCGGCGGTGCGATGGCTACCGGCGCGCTGTTCGTGTTCCTGTTCGGTCCCTGGATCATCGATCATCTGCGGCTGCGGCAGGGCAAGGGCCAGCCGATCCGCGCCGACGGCCCGCAATCGCACATCATCAGCAAGAAGGGCACGCCCACCATGGGCGGGCTGATGATCCTGTCCGGACTGGTCGTCTCGACGCTGCTGTGGGCCAATCCGCTCGATCCCTATGTCTGGATCGTGCTCGCGGTGACGCTCGGTTTCGGCCTGGTCGGGTTCTATGACGACTACCTGAAAGTGACCCGGCAATCGTCGAGCGGGTTCGGCGGCCGCATGCGGCTTGCGGTCGAGGCGATCATCGCGCTCGTGGCCTGCTATGCGCTGGTCCGGCTCGGACGCGAGGCCTCGGCGACCTCGCTGGCGATCCCATTCTTCAAGGACGTCATCATCAATTTCGGCTGGTTCTTCGTGATCTTCGGCGCCTTCGTCATCGTCGGCGCCGGCAACGCGGTCAACCTGACCGACGGTCTCGACGGCCTCGCCATCGTGCCTGTGATGATTGCCTGCGCAAGCTTTGGCATGATCTCCTATCTCGCCGGCAACGCGGTGTTTTCCGACTATCTGCAGATCAACTTCGTGTCGGGCACCGGCGAGCTCGCCGTGCTGTGCGGCGCCGTGGTCGGCGCCGGGCTCGGATTTTTGTGGTTCAACGCGCCGCCGGCCTCGATCTTCATGGGCGACACCGGCTCGCTGGCGCTCGGCGGCATGCTGGGTGCCATCGCGGTCGCGGTGAAGCACGAGATCGTGCTGGCCGTGATCGGCGGGCTGTTCGTGCTGGAAGCCGTCTCTGTCATCGTGCAGGTCGCGTCTTTCAAGCTTACTGGAAAACGCATCTTCCGCATGGCACCGCTGCATCATCATTTCGAACAGCTCGGCTGGACCGAACCGCAGATCGTGATCCGCTTCTGGATCATCTCGGTAATGCTGGCGCTCGCCGGGCTGTCGACCTTGAAGCTGCGGTGATGGCGATCTCTTCAAGAATGCGTCATTCCGGGGCGCGCGAAGCGCGAACTGTGGTGCGCAATTGCGCACCTGAGAATCTCGAGATTCCGGATAACCGCTGCGCGATTTCCGGAATGACGAGGTTCCTTTCATGATCCCCGTCACCTCATTCTCCGGCAGGACGGTCGCGGTGTTCGGCCTCGGCGGCTCGGGGCTGGCGAGCTGCCACGCGCTGAGAGCAGGGGGCGCCGAAGTCGTCGCGGGCGACGATGGCGCCGACCGGCTCATTGAGGCGGAAAAGGCGGGGTTCAGGACGGCGGATCTGCGCAAGGTGCCGTGGACCAATTTTGCCGCGCTGGTGCTGGCGCCGGGCGTGCCGCTGACCCATCCCGCGCCGCATTGGAGCGTCCTCATGGCTCGCGAGGCCGGCGTCGAGGTGATCGGCGACATCGAGCTGTTCTGCCGCGAGCGGCGGCGCCATGCTCCGGATGCCCCGTTCGTGGCGATCACCGGCACCAATGGCAAGTCGACCACGACGGCGCTGATCGCACACCTGATGCGCGTTGCCGGCTACGACACCCAGATGGGCGGCAATATCGGCACCGCGATCCTCTCGCTGGAGCCGCCGCGCCGCGGACGCGTGCACGTCGTCGAGATGTCGTCCTTCCAGATCGACCTGACGCCGTCGCTCGATCCGAGCGTCGGCATCCTGCTCAATGTCAGCGAGGACCATATCGACCGTCACGGCACGCTGGACGACTACGCCGCCATCAAGGAGCGGCTGGTCGCGGGCGTGCAGGCGCAAGGCACCGCGATCGTCGGCGTCGATGATAGCTTCAGCCGCAATGCCGCCGACCGGCTGGCGCGCAACGGCAAGCGGGTCGTGCGGGTGTCGGTGAAGAACCCGCTTCCCGATGGCGTCTATGTCGAACACGAGACCATCGTACGCGCGGAGGGCGGTGCGCGCGGCGAGATGGCGCGTATCGGCGGCATCGGCTCGCTGCGCGGCCTGCACAATGCGCAGAACGCGGCCTGCGCGTCGGCCTGCGCGGTCGCGCTCGGCGTCGGCCTCGATGTTTTGCAAAAAGGCCTGCGCAGCTTTCCCGGGCTTGCACATCGTATGGAGCAGGTCGGCCGCAAGGGCAACGTGCTGTTCGTCAACGATTCCAAGGGCACCAACGCCGATGCCTCGGCGCATGCGCTCTCGTCGTTTGCCGACATCTTCTGGATCGCGGGGGGAAAGCCGAAGCAGGGCGGCATCACCAGCCTCACAAGCTTCTTTCCGCGCATCCGAAAGGCCTATCTGATCGGCGAGGCGGCGGAGGAATTCTCCGAGACGCTGGGCGATCGCGTTCCACACGAGATGAGCGAAACGCTGGAGGTTGCGGTCGCGAGCGCAGCCCGCGACGCGGAGGCCTCGGGCCTGACTGAGGCCATCGTGCTGCTGTCGCCCGCCTGCGCCTCGTACGACCAGTTCCGCAACTTCGAGATCCGCGGCGCCAGATTCCGCGACCTGGTCCAGGCGCTCCCGGGCGTGAAGCCGGTGGTGTAGGGGCGTCGCTGCCAAACACCGAGGCGGTCATCACCCGCACACGCGGGTGATCCAGTATTCCAGAGACATCCGTGATTGAGCGGAGAAGCCGCGGCGTACTGGATGTCCCGCTTGAAGCGGGGCACGACAGGTGTCGTTGTGGCTGGCAATGCCGCCCTCTCAAATGTGATCCATCCCCTTAACCCCCCGGTAACCAGCATGCGCGAGCAATGGGCGGAGTATTGCCGCGTTGGAGGCGCCCATGCTGTCCCGTGAAGAACGCAATCCGCTCTCCGAATGGTGGTGGACCGTGGATCGCCCGCTGCTCGGGGCAATCATCGCCCTGATGCTGTCCGGCATCATCCTGTCGCTGGCGGCAAGTCCGCCCGTTGCGACCAGGATCGGGCTCGATCCGTTCCACTTCTTCAATCACCACGTGCTGTTCCTGGTGCCGTCGCTGGTCGTGCTGCTCGGCGTCTCCTTCCTGTCGCCGCGGCAGATCCGCCGCAGCGCGCTGATCGTGTTTGCCGTCTCGGTTGCGCTGATTGCGGCGACGCTGCTGATCGGGCCGGAGGTCAAGGGCTCGCGCCGCTGGATCACCCTGATCGGCCTCAATATCCAGGCTTCCGAATCCGCAAAACCCGCCTTCGTGGTGCTGGCGGCCTGGCTGTTCTCGGAATCGACGCGGCGGCCGGAAATGCCGGCGACCTCGATGGCCCTGACGCTGCTCTTGACGCTGGTGTCGCTCCTGGTGATGGAACCGGATTTCGGCCAGACCATGCTGATCCTGATGGTCTGGGGCTCGCTGTTCTTCATCGCCGGCATGCGCATGATCTGGGTGCTGGGTCTGGCTGGCGCGGCCAGCGCCGGCCTGTTCACGGCCTATCTGCTGGTGCCGCACGTCGCCGGCCGCATCAAACGCTTCATGAACCCGGCCTCCGGCGACACCTTTCAGGTCGACACCGCGATGGAGGCGTTTTCCAACGGCGGCTGGTTCGGGCTCGGCCCTGGCGAAGGCATCGCCAAGCGCAGCCTGCCGGACAGCCACACCGACTTCGTATTCGCGGTCGCCGCGGAGGAATTCGGCATCATCCTGTGCCTCGCGCTACTCTCGCTGTTCGCCTTCATCGTGATCCGCACGCTGTCGCGCGCCTATCGCAACGAGGACATGTTCTCGCGCTTTGCCGCATCGGGGCTCGCCATCATGTTCGGCGTGCAGGCCGCCATCAACATGTCGGTCAATCTGCAACTGATCCCGGCCAAGGGCATGACGCTGCCGTTCATCTCCTATGGCGGCTCCTCGATCGTCTCGCTGGCCTATGGGGTCGGCATGATGCTGGCGCTGACGCGGCTCCGACCCAGCACCGAGGTGGAATCGATCGAAGGCGCCGTGCGCGGGTTTGCGTAGGCAGTCTCCGTCGTCATTGCGAGGCGCTTTAGCGCCGAAGCAATCCAGAATCTTTTCCATGGCTATGGATTGCTTCGCTTCGCTCGCAATGACGGCGAGTTCCTTGTATGACTCCGCGCCATGGATACCTCGCCCCTCATTCTTCTCGCGGCCGGCGGCACCGGCGGCCATCTGTTCCCCGCCGAAGCCCTTGGCGTCGAACTGATCAAGCGCGGCTTTCGCGTGCGGCTCGCCACCGATGCCCGCGCGCTGCGCTTCAGCGGCCTGTTCACACGCGAGATGATCGACGTGGTGCCGAGCGAGACGGTGCGCAGCCGGAGCCCGCTCTCGCTGGCGCGGACCGGTGTCGCGCTGCTCGGCGGCACGGCCATCGCGTTCAATTTGATCCGCCGGTTGAGGCCCGTCGCAGTGGTCGGCTTCGGCGGCTATCCGACCCTGCCGCCGCTGGTCGCGGCGCGGCTGACCGGCACGCCGAGCGTCATTCACGATGCCAATGCCGTTCTTGGCCGCGCCAACCGCTTCCTCTCTCGCCGTGCCAGCGCGATTGCGACGGCGCTGCCCGGCGTGCTCGACCGCGATCCAGCGCTCGCCGGCAAGACCACCACGGTCGGCACGCCGATGCGGCCCGCGGTTCTCGCGGCCGCCGCGACGGCTTATGCCGCGCCGCAGCCGGACGAACCGTTCCGCCTGCTGGTGGTCGGCGGCAGCCAGGGCGCGCGGGTGATGAGCGACATCGTGCCTGGCGCGATCGAGCGGCTCGATCCGGCCCTGCGCGGCCGCCTGGTCCTCACCCAGCAGGTCCGCGACGAAGATTCGTCACGCGTGCGGGCCGCCTATGATCGGCTCGGTATCACGGCGGAACTGGCGCCGTTCTTCACCGACCTGCCGGCGCGGCTTGCGGCCAATCACCTGATCGTGTCGCGCTCCGGCGCCGGCACTGTGGCGGAACTCGCCGCGATCGGCCGCCCCTCGATCCTGGTGCCGCTGCCCGGCTCGATCGACCAGGATCAGTTCGCCAATGCCGGCGTGCTGGCCGAGGCGGGCGGTGCCCTGCGCATCGCGCAGAGCGAATTTACCTTCGAGCGGCTGGCGGGCGAGATTGCGGCGCTCGCCGCTGCGCCGGAGCGGTTGGCCGCCATAGCCGAAAAGGCCCGCGCGGTCGGCCGGCTTGATGCCGCCGAGCGGCTCGCTGATCTGGTGGTCAAGGTAGCGGGAATCTAGCTGAAAAATCGCTTGTCATGCCCCGCGGAAGCGGGGCATCCAGTACGCCGCGCGGCTGATTTGGGCCTCGCGGACCCGAGACGCCTCGAGGAATCACGCATGAAACTGCCGCGCGAGATCGGACCCATCCACTTCATCGGGATCGGCGGCATCGGCATGAGCGGCATTGCCGAGGTCCTCAGGAATCTCGGCTACACCGTGCAGGGCTCGGACGCGGCAGATGGTGGCAACGTCGCGCGTCTGCGCGAGAAGGGCGTCAAGGCCTTTGTCGGCCACAAGGCCGAAAACATCGAAGGCGCCGAGGTCGTCGTGGTGTCGACCGCGATCAAGAGCGACAATCCGGAACTTTTGGCGGCGCGGGCGCTTCGAATTCCGGTGGTGCGGCGTGCGGAGATGCTCGCCGAACTGATGCGGCTGAAAAGCTGCGTCGCGATTGCCGGCACCCATGGCAAGACCACCACGACCACGATGGTCGCGACCCTGCTCGATGCCGGCGGCCTCGATCCCACCGTGATCAATGGCGGCATCATCAACGCCTACGGCTCCAACGCGCGGCTCGGCGCGGGTGACTGGATGGTGGTGGAAGCCGACGAGAGCGACGGCACGTTCCTGAAACTGCCCGCCGATGTCGTCATTGTTACCAACATCGACCCCGAGCATCTCGATCACTTCAGGACGTTTGAGGCCATCCAGGAGGCGTTTCGCAATTTCGTCGAGAACGTGCCATTCTACGGCTTCGCCGTGATGTGCACCGATCATCCCGTGGTGCAGTCGCTGGTTGGCAAGATCGAGGACCGCCGCATCATCACCTACGGTGAAAACCTTGAGGCCGATGCGCGGCTGGTCGGTCTGACGCCGATGGGCGGCGGCTCGAAATTTTCGGTTCTTGTTCGCGATCGCAAGACCGATGCGACCCACGAGATCGCCGACATCATGCTGCCGATGCCGGGACAGCACAATGCGTTGAATGCGACGGCAGCGATTGCGGTCGCGCACGCGCTCGGCGCCCCCAATGATGCGATCCGTCAGGCCATGGCGACGTTCGGCGGCGTCAAGCGGCGCTTCACCCGCACCGGCGAAGCGGGCGGCATCACCGTGATCGACGATTACGGTCATCATCCGGTCGAGATCGCCGCCGTGCTGAAGGCGGCGCGGGGATCGACCAACGGCAAGGTCGTCGCCGTGGTGCAGCCGCATCGCTATACGCGGCTGCAGTCGCTATTCGCCGAGTTTTGCGCCTGCTTCGATGATGCCGACGCCGTGGTTGTAGCCGAGGTTTATGCGGCCGGCGAGGCGCCGATCGAAGGGGTCGACCGCGACCATTTCGTGCAGGGACTTCGTGCGCACGGTCATCGTGAGGTGGTGCCGCTGCAAGAGCCCGCCGACCTCGCAGGCATCGTGCAAGGCCTGGCGCAGTCCGGCGATCTCGTGGTCTGCCTCGGCGCCGGCAGTATCACGCAATGGGCCTATGCGCTGCCCGGCGAATTGAAGGCGCTGGGGTAAAGTGTCCGCCTTTCCCGACATCACGCCCGATCTGAAAGCCGCGATGCCGGAGTTGCGCGGGCGATTGCTCGCGAACGAGAGCCTCGCACCGCTGACCTGGTTTCGCGTCGGCGGACCGGCGCAGGTGTTGTTCACACCTGCGGATGAGGATGACCTCGCTTATTTCCTGGCAAGGCTGCCGAATGAGATCTCCGTGATCGTGGTCGGCGTCGGCTCCAACCTGATCGTGCGTGATGGCGGCGTTTTGGGCGTGGTGATCCGCTTGTCGCCGCGCGGTTTTGGCAATGCTGAAGCGAGCGGCGATATCATCAGCGTAGGAACCGCGGTTCTCGACAAGCGCGTCGCCGAAGTCGCCGCCGCTGCAAACCTTTCGGGCCTGGAATTCTTCTTCGGCATTCCCGGCACCATCGGCGGCGCGCTGCGCATGAATGCCGGCGCCAATGGTTCCGAGACCAAGGACGTCCTGATCGACGCGGTCGGCATCGACCGCGCCGGCAACAAGCGCGCCTTTGCGAATGCGGACATGAAGTTCGTCTATCGTGCGAGCGGCATCGATCCGTCGATCATCTTCACCTCGGCGCGGTTTCGCGGCACGCCGGCGGCGATAGAGGCGATCCGCGCACGGATGAACGAGGTGCAGACCCACCGCGAGACCGCGCAGCCGATCCGCGACAAGACCGGCGGCTCGACCTTCAAGAACCCGCCCGGCAACAGCGCATGGAAGCTGATCGATGCCGCCGGCTGCCGCGGCCTTCGCGTCGGCGGCGCGCAGGTCTCCGAGATGCACTGCAATTTTCTGATCAACACCGGCAACGCGACCGGGCATGATATCGAGACGCTGGGCGAGACCGTTCGTGCGCTGGTGAAGGAAACGTCCGGAATTGAGCTGCAGTGGGAAATCAAGCGGATCGGGATTTCAATATGACCATCATTCCGGGGCGCGCGTAGCACGAACCGGGAATCCAGAGGTGTGGCGCGAGATTCCGGGTTCGATGCTTCGCATCGTCCCGGAATGACGAAAGAGACAAGACGATGCGGATCACCATTCTTTTCGGCGGGACCAACAAGGAGCGGCTGGTGTCGGTCGCCTCGGCGCAGGCGGTGTGCGAGGCGCTCCCTGACGCCGATCTGTGGTTCTGGGACGCCGATGACAGCGTGCATGAGACGCAGGCAAAGACATTGACCGGGCATACCCGGCCGTTCGAGCATGATTTCAAGCCCGGCGGCCGTCGCATTGCCCGCACGATCGAGGACGCGCTGGATCAGGCCAGGTCGGACGATCGCCTGCTGGTGCTCGGCCTCCACGGGGGACGCGCGGAGAACGGCGAACTGCAGGCCGCCTGCGAAATCCGCGGCATTCCTTTCACCGGTTCGGGGTCGGCGTCCTCCAACCTCGCCTTCGACAAGGTCGCGGCCAAACGCTTTGTCGCGATTGCCGGCGTCAAGGCGCCCGCGGGCGTCGCGCTGGAGACCATCGAGGCGGCGCTTGCCGAACACGGCCGGCTGATTGCCAAGCCGACTCATGACGGCTCGAGCTACGGGCTGATCTTCGTCAACGCAAAGCAGGACCTTGTCGCGGTGCGCAACGCGGCCGAGACGGAAGGCTATCTGATCGAACCGTTCATCGCCGGCATCGAGGCCACCTGCGGCGTGCTGGAGCAGCCGGACGGCGCGATCTTTTCATTGCCGCCGATCGAGATCGTCCCGGGAGAAGGGACTTTTGATTACACCGCAAAATATCTGCTCAAATCGACCCAGGAAATCTGTCCGGGACGCTTCGCTCCCGATGTCACCGCGGCGCTCATGGATCAGGCGCTGAAGGCTCATCGCGTGCTGTCATGCACCGGTTATTCGCGTTCTGATTTCGTCGTCTCGGAGAGCGGCGTGATCTATCTCGAGACCAACACCTTGCCGGGATTGACCAAGGCGTCACTCTATCCCAAGGCGCTCAAGGCCCAGGGGATCGCGTTTGCGGATTTCCTGCAACAGCAGATCGTGCTGGCCGAGCGGCGAACGCGGAAGTAGCAAGTATGGCGAACGGTATCATATTCCGGCGCCGCGGGGTGCCACACCGGTAAAATACTTAAGAATTTGGCGCAAAGTCCTCGAAAGGCGGGACAAAAAATCCCGCATCCGCACCAGTTTTACCTTTTGTTTACCAGGACGTCCGAAGGTTAACGCCGGCGGCGCATGTGGCGCTGGGCTACCGGGCGCGACGTCCGCGGATCTCCGCAGCGACCACCGTTGCACCGTCCGGCAAGCTCAAGAGCGTCATCGGTTTCGCAGCTCCGCAGGATTGCCGCGGACGACATTTTGACTGACGAGCTGGTGCAATGGATGGTGCAGGACGCCTCGCTGCGACGCTGAGGCCAAAAGCGGACCTGAAGGCGGCCGCCATTGGCGCGCTGATCCTGCTGCGCGAGCAGCTGGGATTTTCGCGCATGCGGGCCGCCAGGCGATCGGCGAAGGCGCCAGCCAGAGCGGTGGAGCGGAAGCCGCCGCCGCGCTTCGTCACGCAGATCGAACGCTATCTGCCGCAGCGGGTCGGTGTCGCTGCGAGCGTCCTGATGCTTTTGGGCAGCGCCGGTTTCGGCGTCGTCAAGGGTGGTCATCTCGACGACCTGACCGTGGCCTTCAGCGATACCCGCAATGCCCTGGCCAATTCGGCCGGCTTCCGCATCACCGCGGTCGCCATCAACGGCCGCAAGCAGCTCAGCCAGGACGAGATCCTGGCCGTCGGCGGCGTCACCGGGCGCTCGTCGCTGCTGTTCCTGGATGCCGGCGCGGTGCGCGGCCGCCTCAAGGCCAATCCATGGATCGCGGATGCCACGGTGCAGAAATTCTATCCCGGCCAGCTCCGGATCGACATCGTCGAGCGCAAGGCGTTCGCGCTGTGGCAGCAGGACGGCCGCCTCTCGGTGATCGCGGATGACGGCGCGGTGCTGGAGCCCTATGTGTCGCGCCGCTTCGTCGCGCTGCCGCTGGTGGTCGGCAAGGGCGCCGAATCTCGCGCGCGCGACTTCCTCGCGCTGCTGGCGCGCTATCCGCAGGTCCGCGACGCAACCAAGGCCGCGGTGTTCATCGGCGAACGGCGCTGGAATCTGCGGCTCAGGGATGGGCTCGACATTCGCCTGCCGGAACACGACGTCGACAAGGCGCTCGCCGAGCTGAGCCGGCTCGACCAGGACGATCATTTGTTCTCCCGCGACATCGTCGCGGTCGACATGCGTCTGCCGGACCGCCTGACCGTGCAGCTGTCCGATGACGCGGCAAAAGCCCGCGAGGACCTGTTCAAGGACAAGAAGCCCAAGAAGAAGGCCGGTGACGCATGAGCGGCCTCAACAACACCCAGGCTCCGAAAACGCGCCCGACGCCGTCAAAGCGCATTGCGCTCGCGGCCTCGCTCGACATTGGCACCAGCAAGATCGCCTGCATGATCGCGCGGCTCCGGCCGTGTCCGGCGAATGGCGCGCTGCGCGGCCGCAGTCACGCCGCTGAACTGATCGGCTACAGCCAGATCCAGTCGCGCGGCGTCAAGTCCGGCGCGGTGGTCGACATGGCCGAGTGCGAGCAGGCGGTGCGGCAGGCGGTGTCGCTCGCCGAGCGCATGGCCAAGGTGCGGGTCGAGTCGGTGCTGGTCTCGGTGGCCGGAGGGCGGCTGCAGGGCCAGTTGATCGAGGCCGCCGCCGACGTGCGCGGCGGCACCGTCACGCAGGCGGACGTGACCCGGGTCACCTCCACCGGCATGCGCCACGCCACCGGCGCGGGGCGCACGGTGCTGCACGCGCTGCCGGTCGGCTACACGCTCGACGGGGTCAAGGGCATCCGCGATGCCAGGGGCATGGTGGCGCGGCAGTTTGGCGTCGACATGCAAGTCGTCACGGCCGAGGCCACCGTGGTGCGGAATCTGATGCTGGTGGTCGAGCGCTGCCATCTCAACGTCGAGGCCATGGCGGCGAGCCCGTATGTTGCCGGGCTCTCGGTCCTGACCGATGACGAGGCCGATCTCGGCGCCGCTGTTGTCGAGATGGGCGCGGGCACCACGACGATGGCGATCTACTCAGGTGGGCGTTTCGTGCACGCCAGCGGTTTTGCGGTCGGCGGAGCGCACATCACCATGGACCTTGCACGTGGCTTGAGCGTATGCATTGCGGATGCAGAGCGAATCAAGACGTTATATGGCACCGTGCTGACCGGCGGGTCCGACGCGCGTGAGCTGATGTCCGTACCAGCCGGGGATGGGCAGGATGTACCTCAGATCGTATCACAGGCCACGATTGCCAACATCGTCCGCCATCGCGCGGAGGAGATTTTTGAAATGGTCCGGGACCGGCTTGCGGATTCTCCCTTTGCAGCGGAGCCCAGGGGGCAGGTCGTCTTGAGCGGCGGTGCCTCGCAACTCACCGGCCTCGTCGAACTCGCATCGCAGATTCTCGGCCGTCCGGTCCGCATCGGCCGACCGCTCGGCTTTGGCCGGATGCCCAGTGAGGCGAAGACCGCGTCCTTCGCGGTCCCCACCGGGCTTCTGGTCTATCCGCAATACGCTCAGCTCGAACATGTCGAACCGCGGCATACGCGGCAGCTCGGAACAGGGACCGACGGCGGCTATTTCGGAAAGGTCGGACGATGGCTTCGCGAGGGCTTCTGATGACCAGTTTCGATTCCCTACGATTTTCAACATCTCCCGCGCCCGGCGGCCGGGGCGAACCCACGCTCGCGTAATCGAGAGGCACCCATGGCAGTCAACATCACCCCTCCTGACATCCACGAGCTCAAGCCGCGGATCACCGTGTTCGGCGTCGGCGGCGCGGGCGGCAACGCCGTCAACAACATGATCACCGCGGGGCTGCAGGGCGTCGACTTCGTCGTCGCCAACACCGATGCCCAGGCGCTGACCATGTCGAAGGCGCCGCGCATCATCCAGATGGGCACGCAGGTGACCCAGGGGCTGGGCGCAGGGTCGCAGCCCGACGTCGGTGCCGCCGCCGCGCAGGAAGTGCTCGACGAGATCCGCGATCATCTCTCGGGCGCCAACATGGTGTTCGTGACCGCCGGCATGGGTGGCGGGACCGGCACCGGTGCAGCCCCAGTGATCGCCAAGCATGCGCGCGACATGGGCATCCTCACCGTCGGCGTCGTCACAAAGCCGTTCCACTTCGAGGGTGCGCGGCGCATGCGCACCGCCGAGGCAGGCATCGCTGAGCTGCACAAGGTGGTCGACACGCTGCTGATCATCCCGAACCAGAATCTGTTCAGGGTCGCCAACGAGAAGACCACCTTCGCCGACGCCTTCGCGATGGCCGACCAGGTGCTCTATTCCGGCGTTGCCTGCATCACCGACCTGATGGTCAAGGAAGGCCTCATCAACCTCGACTTCGCCGACGTGAGAGCGGTGATGCGGGAGATGGGCAAGGCGATGATGGGTACGGGCGAGGCCTCCGGCGACAAGCGCGCGCTGACCGCGGCCGAGGCCGCGATCGCCAACCCGCTGATCGACGATTCCTCGATGAAGGGCGCGCGGGGTCTCTTGATCTCGATCACCGGCGGCAAGGACCTGACGCTGTTCGAGGTCGACGAGGCCGCGACGCGGATTCGCGAAGAGGTCGACCAGGATGCCAACATCATCGTCGGCGCCACCTTCGACGAAGCACTTGATGGCGTGATCCGGGTCTCGGTCGTCGCCACCGGCATCGAGCAGGCCGCGATCGCCCGCGCCGTGACTGCATCGTCCGCCCCATCGGCGCCCACCGCGCCTGCCGCCACGCCGAGCACCACTGCCGGCGGCTCGTCGGAAAGCCGTCTCGCCGACCTCACGGCGCGGCTGCGGGCCGACAATCAGCGTCTTGCCGAGCGGGCCGCTAAGCTCGAGGCCCAGCCGGTCCCGGCCACGGCGCCGCAGCAGCCACGCCCGAGCGGTAATGTCGAGCGCGCGGCGCTGGCGGCGATTGCCGCCGCGGTCTCGCCCGAGACGCCGGCTCCGCCGGCCGCTGCCGCCCAGCCTGTCTCCTATGGTGACGTCACGGTGCGGCCGATCGCCCAGAAGCCGTCCTTGTTCCCCGATCCGGAGGCGCCGCGTCCCGAGGTCATCGAGCCCATCACGCCGCCCGAGACCTTCATTCCGCAGGCGGCCGAGCGGCCGCCGGTCCGCGCGCCGCGCATGCCGAAGTTCGAAGACCTGCCGATGCCGGCCCAGGCCGAGATTCGCCAGTCCCGCGGGGAACCCGAGGAGGAGCACCCCCAGAAGGGCCGCCTGTCCCTGCTGCAGCGTCTCGCCAATGTTGGCCTCGGCCGTCGCGATGAAGAGACCGAGCCTCCGGTGGCCGGCCGCGCGTCCGGTCCGGCGATGCCCGCAATGCCGGCCATGCCGCCACTGCCGGAGCGCAAGCCGCAGCGCACGGTCGCGCAGCAGATCGCAGCCAATGAGCCGGTATCGGAATATGCCCGCCGTCCGGCGCCGCAGGGTCTGGATACCCATGGCCGCCCGGCGCCTGTGGCGCCGGCGCCACAGGGCGACGACCATTTGGATATCCCGGCGTTCCTGCGCCGGCAGTCGAACTGAGAATTGTTACAGTCAAGGCTGTGGAAAAGGTCCCGGCGCCCAGCGTCCGGGACCTTCGCTTTTGGCCCGTAATTTTTCGGGTATTCTTTCTTAAGTCACTGATTTTAAATGATTAATGATTTACTGTGAGAGCCGGTGACAAGCTGTGGACTACTCGTATCGGTTGCAGAATTTGGTCGACCTTTGGCGCGATTGCGGCAGAGATAGGGTAACAATCCGTAAAGAAGCGTGAGTTGAGCTGTTCGGGGCTCTGACTAAGGTTCTGACGTGACTTGGGGAGCTTAAGGGTGAGTCGGCCGCGGGGATTGGCCGGTTTTGAACCTTAAGCTGGTTTCGTGGGCGGTTCTCGGATGAAATTTGGTCGGCAGACAACGCTTCGTGCGCAAGCCACCGTAACCGGTGTGGGCGTCCACACCGGTTCACCTGTCAGCCTCACGATCGGGCCTGCATCCGTCGATGCGGGTTTTATTTTTGTCCGCACCGGCGCCGATGGATGCGATCGCGAGGTCCAGGCCAAGGCCGACGCCGTGGTTGCGACTCAGCTCGCGACGGTGCTCGGTGACCGCAATGGTCCGGTCGTATCGACTGCGGAGCATGTGTTGGCGGCCCTGCGCGGCATGGGCATCGACAATGCCATGATCGAGATCGACGGCCCCGAAGTTCCGATCATGGACGGCAGTGCTGCGGCGTTCGTAGCAGCCATCGATCAGGCCGGAATTGTCAGCCAGTCCGCGTCGCGCCGTTTCATCCAGGTCTTGAAGCCGGTGCAGGTGGCAACCGGCGATTCGTTCGGCGAACTGCGCCCCTACGCCTCCGGGTTCCGGGCCGAGATCGAGATCAATTTTACCAATCCGCTGATCGGGCGCCAGGCCTATGCGCTTGAGCTCAGCCCCGAGACGTTCCGTCGAGAGGTATCCCGCGCCCGCACCTTCGGCTGCATGAGCGACGTGACCAGGTTGTGGAGCGCCGGCTTCTCGCTTGGCGCCTCGTTCGAGAACACCGTGGTGTTCGACGAGACGCGCCTGCTCAATCCCGAAGGCCTGCGCTTTGCGGACGAATGTGCCCGCCACAAGGTCCTGGACGCCATCGGCGACCTCGCGCTGGCCGGCCTGCCGCTGCTCGGCGCCTACCGTTCGGTCCGCGGCGGCCACAAGCTTAACCACGCCGTGCTGACCTCGCTGATGGCCGATCGTTCCGCTTGGCGGGTGGTCGAAGCCGAAACCGCGCGCCGCGTGCGCAGCCACGCCGAAGTCGGCAGCGGGATGGTCGGGGGCATGGTTGCCCCCGCCTTCGGGCCGGACGTGTCCTGAAGGTTGTTTTCGTTTCGAATCGCGCGTGCTTTTCGAGCATTGTGAAATCGCGCTTTTTCCCCAAACTGATCCGTGAAGAGACGGATCGAGGTGCCTTAATCCGGGCGAATTGCCTGCCTATGTGGTTGGTTAACGGAGTTTTTTCGGCTACATAGGCCCTGGTTGCGTTGGAGCATGATCCGGACCCGGAGGGCCGCGTTAGCGCAAACTGCGCAGCGGTTTTCCGAAAAGACCATGCTCAAAACAACCTGAAGCGGGATAGCCATCGCGCTTCGGGTGCCAAGGCCAGGGCAATCAGCGCGTCCATGACACATCAGGTCGTGGATCGAGCGGCAGGCGACGGGTTTGAAAGGCTCATGTCAGCACAGAATTTGACGCGCACTCTGCGCGGTCTCTTCGTCAGCACCAGGCGGCTCAGGCTTGCTGCATCGCTGGTTGCGCTTGCGATTCCCTTGAGCGGCTGCGGCACCGGCGCGCTCTGGGACAAGTTCATGGCGAAGGACGACACCTTCAACGAGGAGCCGGCGGACAAGCTCTACAATGAGGGCTTGTACCTGATGAACGAGCGGCACGACGCCAAGGCGGCCTCCAAGAAGTTCGAGGAGGTCGACCGCCAGCATCCCTATTCCGACTGGGCCCGCAAGTCGCTCCTGATGTCGGCTTACGCCTCCTACAACATGGGCGACTATGACAGCTGCATTGGTTCTGCGTCCCGCTATGTCACGTTGCATCCGGGAAGCCCCGACGCGGCTTACGCGCAGTATCTGATCGCGGCGTCGCATTACGACCAGATCCCGGACATCAGCCGCGACCAGGGGCGGACCGAAAAGGCGATCGCCGCGCTCGAAGAGGTGGTGCGCAAATATCCGAACTCCGAATATGCCGTCAGCGCCAAGGCCAAGATGGAAGGCGCGCGCGACCAGCTCGCCGGCAAGGAGATGGATATCGGCCGCTACTACCTGCAGCAGCGCAACTACATCGCGGCCATCAACCGCTTCAAGACCGTGGTCACGCAATATCAGACCACGCGCCATGTCGAGGAGGCGCTGGAGCGCCTGACCGAAGCCTATATGTCGATCGGCCAGGTCAGCGAGGCGCAGACGGCGGCGGCCGTGCTCGGGCACAATTTCCCCGACAGCAAGTGGTACCAGGACGCGTATAAGCTCGTGAAGTCCGGCGGCGTTGAGCCGGAGGAGAACAAGGGCTCCTATATTTCGAAGGCCTTCAAGAAGCTCGGCCTCGGCTGATTCCTGATCAGGGCTACGCCGCATGCGTGCAGCCCTTGTTCCAGTGCCAAATTTGGGCATCGAAACGGCGCCCGCGATCTACTATTCTGGTGTTGCTGATTCAGACTGCGGTCTGTTTGAACAGCGCGGGCGGGGCGAAGGCTCAGCTTGCTGATCCGCACACTGGGACATAGTTTGGCATGCTGGCGCGTTTGTCGATCCGCGACATCGTCCTGATCGAACGGCTCGATATCGAGTTCTCCCGCGGTTTGGCCGTGTTGACCGGCGAGACCGGCGCGGGCAAATCGATCCTGCTCGATGCGTTTGCACTGGCGCTCGGCGGCCGTGGCGACGCGGGCCTCGTCCGGCACGGCGCGGAGCAGGGGCAGGTCACGGCCGTGTTCGACGTGCCAAAAACCCATCCGGCGTCCGCGATCCTCGCCGACAACGGCCTCGACGACACCGGCGAGATGATCTTGCGCCGCGTGCAGTTTGCCGATGGCCGCACCCGTGCCTTCATCAACGACCAGGCGATCAGCGTGCAGACGCTCCGAGCCGTCGGCGCGGCGCTGGTCGAGATCCACGGCCAGCATGACGAGCGCGCGCTGGTTGATGCCGCCACCCACCGCCAGCTCCTCGACGCCTTCGCGGGGCTGGAGAAGGAGGTCGCGGGCTTGAACGAACTCTGGGAGGCGCGCCGCGCCGCCAATGCGGCGCTGGACGCGCATCGCGCCGGCATGGAGCGCGCCGCGCGCGAGGCGGACTATCTGCGCCATGCCTCCGACGAGCTGAAGGCGCTTGCGCCCAAGGACGGCGAGGAGACCAAGCTGGCCGAGCGCCGCACCGCGATGATGCAGGGCGAGAAGATCGCGACCGACCTGCGCGAGGCGCAGGACGCGATCGGCGGCGACCACTCTCCGGTCGCGGCCCTGTCGGCGGCGGTGCGCCGGCTCGAACGCCGGGCGGCCAGTTCGCCGGCTCTGGTCGAACCCGCCGTGCGGGCGATCGACACCGCGATCAACGCGCTGGAAGAGGCGGACCAGCATCTCGCCCGGGCACTGGCGGCCACCGATTTCGATCCGGCCGAGCTCGAGCGCATCGAGGAGCGGCTGTTTGCGCTGCGCGCGGCCTCGCGCAAATATTCGACCCCGGTCGACGGGCTCGCGGCGCTGGCCGCAAAATATGCCTCCGACGTCGCGCTGATCGATGCCGGCGCCGAGCAGCTCAAGGTGTTGGAGGCGGCGGCGGGCGAGGCGGATCGCCGCTATGCCGCAGCGGCCGAAAAGCTCTCCGCTGCGCGCAAAAAGGCCGCCGACAAGCTCAACAGGGCCGTCAATGCGGAGCTTGCGCCGTTAAAACTCGACCGGGCGAAGTTCATGACCGAGATCGTGACCGACGCGGCCGCGCCGGGGCCGCAAGGCATCGATCGCGTCGAGTTCTGGGTGCAGACCAACCCGGGCACCAAGCCGGGCCCGCTGATGAAGGTCGCCTCCGGCGGCGAGCTGTCGCGCTTCCTTCTGGCGCTGAAGGTCGTGCTGTCGGATCGCGGCTCGGCGCCGACACTGGTGTTCGACGAAATCGACACCGGCGTGGGCGGCGCGGTGGCGGACGCCATCGGGGCGCGGCTGGCGCGGCTCGCGGGCCAGGTGCAGGTCATGGCGGTGACGCATGCGCCGCAGGTCGCGGCCCGCGCCGACCAGCATCTTCTGATTTCCAAGGATACGCTCGACAAGGGCAAGCGGGTCGCGACCCGCGTCAACATGCTGGCCGCGGAGCACCGCCGCGAGGAAATCGCCCGCATGCTCGCGGGCGCCGAGATCACCGCCGAAGCCCGCGCCGCCGCCGAGCGGCTGTTGCGCGCCGCGACGGCGTAGTCTCTTCTCTCTCCCCGCCTGCGGGGGAGGGCCGGGGTGAGGGCGCCGCCTGGCGAATTGCTGCCCATCTTTCATCCGCGCTCTCTTCGCTGTATTCAAGCGCCATGGCCAAGACAGCAAACAAGCCAAAGGCAGCAAACAAGCCAAAGGCAGCAAAGCCGCTTCCAGCAGTTGCCGACCTCACCAAGGCGCAGGCCAAGGTCGAGCACAAGCGGCTTGCACTGGCGATCGAGACCAACGACCGGCTCTATCACCAGGAAGATGCACCGAAGATCACCGACGCCGAATATGACGCGCTGCGCCAGCGCTTCAATGCGATCGAGAAACGCTTTCCGGACTTCGTCAGCGCCGAGTCGCCATCGCAGAAGGTCGGCGCTGCGCCGTCAGGCAAGTTCAAGAAAGTCCGCCATGCGCTGCCGATGCTCTCGCTCGACAACGCCTTCGCCGAGGAGGACGTGCGCGATTTCGTCGGCCGCATCGAGCGCTTTCTCAAGCTGAAGGACGAGGAAATCGCGTTTTCCGCCGAACCGAAGATCGACGGGCTGTCGATGTCGCTGCGCTACGAGGGCGGCGAACTGGTCACGGCGGCGACCCGCGGCGACGGCGCCGAGGGCGAGGATGTCACCGCCAACATCCGCACGCTGAAGGACGTGCCGCAGAAGCTCAAGGGCCGCAGCGTGCCCGCGATCTGCGAAGTGCGCGGCGAGGTCTACATGACCAAGAAGGCGTTCCTGGTGCTGAACGAGCGGCAGAAGGCCGAAGGCGGCACCGTTTTCGCCAATCCGCGCAATTCGGCGGCGGGCTCGCTGCGCCAGAAGGATTTTGCGATCACCGCATCGCGGCCGCTCGGCTTCTTCGCCTATGCCTGGGGCGAGATGAGCGAGATGCCGGAGGCGACGCAAACCGGCATGATCCACTGGTTCGAGCGCTGCGGCTTCCACACCAATCCGCTCACAAAACTCTGTCGTTCGGTCGACGAGCTCATCGCGTTCCACCACAGCATCGAGGAGCAGCGGGCCAAACTCGACTACGACATCGACGGCGTCGTCTACAAGGTCGACCGCATCGACTGGCAGCAGCGGCTCGGCTTTGTGTCGCGCACGCCGCGCTGGGGACTCGCGCACAAATTCCCGGCCGAGCGCGCCATGACGGTGCTGCGCGATATCGAGATCCAGGTCGGCCGTACCGGCTCGTTCACGCCGGTCGGCAAGCTCGAGCCGATCGGTGTTGGCGGCGTCATCGTGCAGAACGTCACCTTGCACAATGAGGATTACATCAAGGGCATCGGCGGCGACGGCGAGCCTTTGCGCGAGGGGCGCGATATCCGCATCGGCGATACCGTCGTCGTGCAGCGGGCCGGCGACGTCATTCCGCAGATCGTCGATGTCGTGATCGACAAGCGGCCGAAGGATGCCAAAGAGTTTCACTTCCCGAAAAAATGCCCGTGCCCGCTGCACACCGACGTGGTGCGCGAGGAAACCGCGACCGGCGAGGAGGGCGCGCGGGCCCGCTGCACCGGCGAGTTCGCCTGTCCCTACCAGAAGATCGAGCACCTGAAGCTGTTCTGCTCGCGACGGGCGTTCGATATCGAGGGGCTTGGCGAGAAGCAGATCACGTATTTCTTCGCGCAGGACATCGTGAAGGAGCCCGCCGACATCTTCACGCTCGCCGCGCGCAACGCAAAAATCAAGCTCGAGGAGATCGAGGGCTATGGCGAGACCTCGGTCAAGAATCTCTTCAATGCGATCGAGGAGCGGCGGAACATCGCGCTGGAGCGCTTCATCTATGCACTCGGCATGCGCCATGTCGGCGAGACCACGGCGCTGGCGCTGGCGCGCGGCTATGGCTCCTGGCAGGCGTTCCACGATGCCGGCCTGAAAGTGGCCGATGGCGACGAAGAGTCGATCGCCGAGATGGATGCGCTGGACCAGATCGGCGACACCGTGATCAAGAGCGTCGGCGCCTATTTCGGCGAGAGCCACAATCGCGGCATCGTCGAACGGCTGAGCAGAGAGGTCACCATCCTCGATGCGGAGAAACCGAAGAGCAATTCGGCGATCGCCGGCAAGACCGTGGTGTTCACGGGCTCGCTGGAAAAGATGACGCGGGATGAAGCCAAGGCCACCGCCGAGCGGCTCGGCGCCAAGGTTTCGGGCTCGGTGTCGAAGAAGACGGATTATGTGGTCGCAGGTCCCGGCGCCGGCTCGAAACTCGCCGAGGCGCAGAAGCACGGCCTCGCCGTGCTGACCGAGGACGAGTGGCTGAAGCTGATCGGGGAGTGACGCATCCGTGTGGCTCACATCATCCCCGACTCTTCCTCTTCCGCCTGCTCCATCAATTCCGCGCTGACCACGACGCCCCGGCGTGGCACCAGCAGGATCATGGTGGAGGCGCAGCCGACCGACAGCGCCGCGATCGCTGCCGTCAGCGGCAGCGTGCTGGCGAAATGGCCGCCGAGATAAGCGCCGGATTGCGAGACCAGCGAACCCACCCCCATCTGCAGAAAACCCGTCGCGCCGGAGGCGGTGCCGGCGGCCTCGGGGTGGACGCTGACGGCGCCAGCCGCCGAGTTCGACATGACGAAGGCATTGGCGAACATCACGATCATCTGCGTGCCGAACAGCAGCAGCGGCGTCTGGTTCAGCCCAAAAATGCTCCAGATGAGGTTGAGCACGCTGCCGAAGAGCTGCAGCGCAAGCCCGAAC
>Ga0207699_10000391_pt1 | contig 22748 bp, 21 predicted proteins | sample LARL51metaG_FD_184344 | JGI IMG/M metagenome (GOLD analysis project Ga0207699, IMG submission 184344) | Corn, switchgrass and miscanthus rhizosphere microbial communities from Kellogg Biological Station, Michigan, USA - LAR L5-1 metaG... | ecosystem: Host-associated > Plants > Roots >...
CCACTGCCTTCAGGATCGCGATGATCTGGTGTTCACTGTATTTGCTCTTTCGCATTCAGGCCTCCTGGCGTCATACTCGCCCGGAAACCTCTAGTTTTCAATGGACCGGTTTTTGGGGAGGGTTACAGATGGTTCTCAACAAAATACTCTTGGTAATTTTTGGCCAAGGCTGCTTTACCTCCATAACCAGAAAAGAGTGCAAGAGGAACTTATGAGAGCTTCTTCTCTGATGAATTGCTGGAATAGCTTCTTGGGTCGCTTTCTAATGCTACTGATTCTAGCTGGGCTAAACGGTCTTTGGATAGTGGGTGCTGGCAGTCAGATAGTATCGGGATCACAGAATGATTTCTGTGATCCCCGGATTAGACCTCCTGAAGGGGATCCCAATGGGTATAGAATGCGGCAAGGAAGGTGCGAGGGTACCTACACCCAACAGGTGAGGGGAAGCGGCATCCTGACGATCGCTTCTTTTACTCAAATTTTTGATGACGTGGATACAAGAACAGCAGATTCGATACTGGTAGAATGGAATAGACACGATTTCGGATCTACTCGGCTCCAAGCAGTGTCTCTTAGGCCTAGAACACTCTACCGAATGGACACGGTCTTGTCTGAAAATACCACCTCTTTCCAATGGCCTACCGATGTGTTGTCAAATGTTGGCCTCTCAGCAGGAGACTACGGAGTTCTTGGAATGATATCTTATTCCACTATGAGAGCTACTGAGAGAGCTTATATCCCACTAAGAGTCATGAAAACTAAGGATTCCTCTTCTAACAAGAAGTATCAGGTTTATGTTTATTCACTTGCCCAATTGACCGAGGTTTATTTGACTTTGGCCTCGGCAAAGTCAGACGGGAGTACAGACAAGTACATTGTCGGAGATGACAGATCCGGCCGCCCGTTAAGAAAAGGTCCTTACCTAGCTGAAAGTAAAATTCAAGTGCCACTCCCGAACCTGGCTCATGGTTTGTACAATGTCACAATCGGCGGTTATGAGAGAAGCGGAAACCCGGTGGCTCTCAAATTCCAATTGTATGTTCCATAGCGGATTCTCTACCCTGACAACGCGTGGCTGCTAGACTATAATCAGCTGCATTACCTTCGTATTACGAGACTTGTATATGCCTCTCTTCAGGAAGCAAAGCGGTACTCAGAAGCCCGACTTGTCAGCAATGCTTCGCAATTTGGTGAAGAAGCACGTCGAGGAAGGAATCAGTGAAGCCTTGCGGAGCGAAGGGTCGGTTGGATCAGAACAGCTGCGTAAGTTGAGACGACTGGCGCGTTTGGCCGAGATATCCGAGGGACTGAAACTTGAAGCAAACCGCAGGAGATGGCCAATCGCGGCCCTGTTAGCGGCGGTAACGCTTATTATCGTCAGCGTGCTCCTCGTCCATAAACCCAGCACTGAGATTGACCTTGATCTGAAGCTCTCCTCAGTCCAATTCACCGTCAATGATCAACAGCCAATCACAAACAGCCTTAGTGGGCTTTCGAAGATTGATGTCAATGGTGTGACTCAAATCAAAGCTGGCGCCAAAGTCCTTGATGTCGGACGCGATTCAGCAAGCGTTTCATCAGTAGTATCTGGGAAACGAGTAGGCAAGATAACGCTCGCAGCTTTAATCCCTCCCGCCGGGACGCGTGTGTGGTTAAGCCATACAAGTATTACCCATGAGTTCCACGTTTCGCTCGAAAGTCCGCCGGACCGAGAGATCGAGCTAACAGCCGATGCCGATGGCCCCACGAATCTTGAGTCGCCAAGTTTCGGGACGGTGGCGCTAGACTTCGGGACTCCTAATCAGATCACGCTCACGGCCGCTTCAAATCATGTGGATCTTCTCCTGTCCTTTTTCAGGAGCGCGGAGATTGTGGCGCTCCAGCAAATTCCTATAAAGGATATCTATTTCTTTCAAGAGGAAAGATTCAGCAGCTCAGACTTTGGTTTTTCCAAAGAAGTATCGAGCATCGTGAACGGTATCGTTTATCTAGACGAGCTTAACGGGCAGCCAATTAGTTTGCGCCCTGGGGAAAGTTTGCGTTTTAGCGAATCACGGGGAGAATTGCGAGCAATGAGCATTAATAATGAGGCTATTCAAATGCAATTTCATGGGTATGTGAGGGGAATGTCTACAGGATCCGTTGAAAACCCGCGTTCCCTTATGCCTTCTTGGTTGGAATGGTTAAAGTCACAGCAGGCGATCGTTTTGTTATGGGGCGCAGTTCTTTACGTTTTCACTTTCACATTGGTTATTTTCCGTTGGTGGCATGGGAAGATATGAGAAGAGCACTATCGATAACTGTTATTTCAGCGTTAAGCATCGTCACATTGATAAGCATCCTCGCAGGCAATAGAACAACGGTGCAAGCGGTTGCGTCTATCATTGATGGCCCAACGGACCAAGTCAAAAGAATGCTTGTGATGATTGATTGCAAGTTAGACGATAACGACAGCTTTGGTAATCGAGTTATAGAACCCAGTTTTGGCGCTGGGATTATTTTTGGCTTTGACTCTGACCACCTTTACATTGTTACCGTCCGACATATTGTGTTTTCTTTTGATGATTCTCCGGCTCAGAACATCGAGGTCAAGTTCTTTGGGCTTGGTGGAGAGAGTATAAAGGCTGAGCTGACCACCGACAATGATCGCGATTTGGATATCGCGGTTCTATATGTTAAACGATCGAGAATCTCGGAAAGCCTGATCAGTTCAATACCATTCAGATGTCTGGGCAACCCAGACGATTCAAAACGGGGGGACCTAGTCTATTTGCTTGGATATAATGGGCACGAGCCTTGGGAGTCTAGTGTAGGACTAGACAGAATGAAGAGTGTTCAAGCGAACATTCTTGAGTTTGAGTCGGCCGCTCTCACGTTTGGGTATTCCGGCGGGGCTTTGATGGACGATAGTTGGCGTATAATCGGAATAAACAGAATTACTGCTCCATCGAACGGTCTAGCCGTCAGAATTGATGCGGTTACTAGTAAATTGAGTGCATGGGGTTACACCGTCAGACTTGGTGTACGGCCTAAAGTCGAGCCCCCCGCGTACAGCGAGACAATTGATGGTGTTGGGATCGAAATGGTGCGCGTGCCTGCGGGAAGATTTCTAATGGGATCCTCTGCTGGAGGTGGGACAGACGAGCATCCGCAACATGAAGTAACTCTATCAACGTTCTACATGGGCAAGTATGAGGTGACGCAGCTGCAATGGCGATCGGTGATGCAATTGCCCAAGGAGAGGATTTACTTGAAACCCAATCCGTCATACTTCAAAGGGGACAACCTGCCAGTTGAGCAGGTGAGTTGGGAAGAGGCTGTTGAGTTTTGTGAACGGCTGTCAAGGAAGACAGAGAGAACGTATCGTTTGCCGACAGAGGCGGAGTGGGAGTATGCGTGTCGAGCGGGAACAACAGGACCGTACGCTGGGGATTTGAAGGCTATGGCATGGTACTCCGACAATTCAGACAGGAGGACGCATCCTGTAGGAAGCAAGCAGGCAAACAGCTTCGGGTTGTACGATATGTATGGGAATGTTTGGGAGTGGTGCGTGGATTGGTATTTAGCGAAATACTATAGTATGAGTCCAAAGTCTGACCCGAGAGGTCCTAATTCCGGATCGAACCGGACAAGACGTGGCGGCTCTTGGCAGGACTCCGCGCCGTACTTGCGCTCGGCACATCGCGACTTGAAAAATACTGGCTTCCAAGGCAATAATCTCGGCTTCCGCCTTGTGATGACTTACAACTAAGTCAACAACAGCGCGACGAGCCCGAACCAAGCTACGACTTCCGCTGAACAAGACTGTGCTACTTAAAGGGGAAAGAGTATGGTAAAGAAATGCTTTTCACTGGCGCTTATCACTTGTCTTATTCAAATTCAACTGGTCGCCTCCGCAACCGCTCGTCCGACGGCAGATCAAGATCGTGCCATAAAAGTAAGAGAAGGTATTAAGAGAATCGGCACTGGCAAAGATACAAACGTGACGGTGAAGATGAATAATAAAGAAGTAGTAAAAGGGTATGTTGAAGAATTTAATGAGAAGAGCTTTGTTGTAAGAGATGAAACCGCCGAGAAGTCGACCACTATTGCCTATAGCGATGTAAAGACAATCACAGGCAAAAATATTTCCACCGGTCGAAAAATGTCTGTAGGAAAAACGATTACTGTTGTAGGAATTGTCGTTCTAGTTGCGGTGGTAATCGGAGTTGCTGTGGGCGTTAAAGCAGCAACTCAGCCAAGTAAGTCGGGCATACCTGGTCGGGTCGATGCCCCGGTACCCTGAGTCACCTGCTCCGCAACTTCCTAGACTCTATTCAAGGATTAATCGCCCGGCAAGCGCCCCCTTGAAGGGCCCGTTAGCTTTCTCATTTATGGAATCGACCAGCGGGCGCTATCGCGATTGGTCTCAAGTCACCATATCTCGATTGTTCTTCTGAGACTGATATCGCGGTCGACAGGGACAGAAGGAGCTGACAGAAACCATTTGGAAAAACCCGCTCAAAACATGGCCCGAGAGACAAGTGGTCTTCACTGGATGTTATTGACGGAATGGGCGATGGGTTTTAATCGGAAGACAATTGCGTAGAATCGTAAGTCGCACTTGAACGAGGTATCGCTATGCAAAGAAGGCTCCTCCTGTCCGCGATTTCATTTTTTCTGCTCACCTGCAGTTCTCAGGCAGCAAGGCAAGACGGCGACAAAGATTGGACTGCCGCACACAAAACAGATGACATTGCGACCTTCTATCAGGTTGAACGGGTAGGCTCGAACGAGTTAGAGGTTCGCGTTAAAGTCGTCAATGGTCGAGCAAAGGAAGTTCGAGTGTGGCTAGAAATTGTATATGAAAATGACGGTTACTCGAGTGGTGCCGCACGTGTCGTCGACGACCACCAGGAAACTTCTCTCTGCGTAGTAACGGTCGCTGCAGGTCACCGCAGTATTTGCAAACTTGAGAACATAAAAGCAGAGAAGATTAGTAAGGTAAGGATAAAGCGGTGGCTCAATGAGGATGTGGCCAAAGCAGAAGAGAAGGAACAAAAAGAGGAGATGAAACGCGCGAAGCGGAGGATTCCCGGCATTCGCTGATAGCTCTGCCACCGCTACCCGGTTCCGAGCACTGTTTCTTAGGTTGGGTTCTGTCCCCTGAATCTTCTGGTTCTCAATGCACCAAGCAATAACGACCTACTGGTAAATCCCGCAGCTCCGTTCAGATGTCTCTCAGTTCAACGGTTCACTGCAGCAATTCTTATTGCCTGATCGTAACAACGAAGCCTATCGATTTCTCTTGTCTGCTGAGAACCCACGAAGCGCAGGGTTCACCTCAGCGGCGCTGTAAGCGAGGCTTCTTTGTATTGGCCTTGCCTTCCGGCACGGACTTGCCGTTCCTCAGCATGGACCTGCCATCGCTCGGCACTTACCTGCCAAGCGGTCCCTTCTAAGCCGCTTAGGAGTATCGACTGCGCCGGCTCGCGAGCACGACTCGTCGTGACGTTTTTGGCGACGCTAGTACCTTCAATCGCCTCTATGCCCGCCAGCTGTAATGGAATACAAATTGTCTAGTGAACCCTCGTGACGACTCTTCCTTCTACCCGAAACGGTGAAGGGTTTCCTAGCGACCAGGGAGAAGATAGTGCTTGTAACCGTCAAACAATATCTGGCAGTAGCGGATGATGTGTTGCGCAAATTGTTTCCGGGGCTACCTGCGAGCTTCTGGGCTCAGAGCGCTCAGTACCCAACTTGCAGTGTCGTTATCAATGATGACGAGCATGACGGTGCGCTTCATTGAAGGAGGAGGCACTTGTCTTCAATAAGGACGAGAATATGACTAACGACGAGACTCTAACTAACACAGCACACGAATCGGTTTCCGGCGCGGGCAGCGCAGAGCGCCGCACGGAGACATATTCGCTCTACCGCGATCCTTACGATGTTCGCACCGTCATTCAGCTTGCTCGCATTGGCATTGTTCTGTCGCTACTGCTGCTCATAAGCGTCGGTGGCAATTTCTACCTGTACTATCGCAGGCCTGATCGTATCGTTGTCGATAAATCGAGTGGCCGCGTGGTCGAGATCAATGATCGTGACTACGGCGAGACCGAGACTGTCCAACTCGGTCCTGAGCACTTGACTGACGCCGACAAGAAGTACGTCGCTTCCGAGTTCATTCGCTCCTTGTATCAGATCGATCCCGCCACGAGGTCCAAAGATCTTGAGCGTGCTTTGAGAATGATGGTTCCTGATAGTGCTTTGAAGTTTGCAAGATATTTGAAGCAGGACAACGTTCTAGACAAGCAGCTTCAAGAGAGTTGGCAGAGCACTTGGATAGCTCAGGACATCGCGGTCGACACAAAAGATCACTACGTCGTTAGGGTTCTCGGTCGCCAAGACATTCACCGCTTGGATCAGGTGTCACGATGAATGAGCCTCGTCAGCTAAGCCTCTCGCTTAAGCTCATTGCAGATCCCAAAGGCAGAGCCGACCGCAATCTCCGTTCGGGCTTTCTAGTTTCAAGTTTCGATTACAAAGAAATTCAGTAAGAAGGGAAGGAGACTTATGCATTCCAAGCGGGTCGTAGCGATTCTAATTCTCATAACGCTCACAGCTTTTCCAACGCTCGCAGTTGCCCGGCAAGCGCAGCAATCAAGTGCCGACGAATCTGCCGCACAAGCGGAAGCGACGCTCGCTTCGGTAACGGTTTCTACTAATGCAGGCCAGAAGCGGAAGACACGAAGCTCAAGACAGTCGGGCGGGTTACGATCACGCGATGCTGACTCTCCGTCTTCGCCCGTTTCGGTAGTCTCCGGGTCGGCCGAGTATCTTTCGGGCGAGGCTCGCGTTCAGGTAAAAGGGAATGAGAATCCGATCGTCCGCCTGGGCCTTGCGCAATCGGGCGTCACTCTCGTTGAGTTTCCGGCGTCCGACAGGTTTTTCGCGCTTCATCCGGGCAACTCCGAAATGGTCACGATTGACGAGTCTCCGACCAAACAGAATGATCACTTCTTCGTCTTCCGCGCTGGTAGCGGCTTTGTCATTCCGCCTCCCTCGGGCTCTCCGACGGACCAGCCAGGACCGGCTGCGTCCATCATCGCGCAAATGCGCTCGGGTATGGTGGTCACCTTTCTCATATACCCTGTCGTGGAGCTAAACCAGATGGCGCACCGCGTAGTCATCCTGTATGACCGCGCTGAAGTAGTAGCTGCCCGGCGCGCGGCCGGGCTCGCCGTCAATCTCGAAGAGAGACAACCTGAACGTCAGGAGCGCTCAATTAGAATTGCGCCCGAGAGCGATCGCTCAAGCGCTTCAACCGAGTCCCGCGACGCTGACGCCAACCCTGACATTCGACCGCGAGCTGTAGAAACCCATCGCTCGACGGACGTGGCTGACAATGATTCACGGCTCAAAGCTTCCTCGACCGATTCTTCGCAACAGTCTCCGAATGTAAAATCCGACCCTAAACCCGAGCGTGACTTTGGAGCCGAGGCCCGAAAGGCGCTGAAACTAGCGATCACATCGTCAAAGCCTAAGAAATGGACCCCAGCCGCACATGGCCTTTCCATCGCTACTTCCATTCCGAAAGACTTCAACGATAAAGATGGCTCAGCCATTGTTATCATCGCTGTTTCCAACATTCTTCCCGAACCGCTAAGGATCGTACCCGGCCAACCTGATCTCGTAATTGAGACCCGCGATGACCAAGGCAAGAAGCCTCTCCTTGTCGAGCAGATCAAGCCACTCCATGTTGAGTCCTCTGGACTGGGGAACTCGATTCCCGCCGGCTCTATCCTTTACTACGCGATTGTCTATCGGCGTCCGGTGCTCGGTCTCCGCCAGCACCTACGCGTCACCGTAGGTCAGATCAACGCGGCTGACGATCCCGCTGTCGCTGATCTAACCAATTCCGCCAGATGAAGCCCGCGCGATGGCTAGGAGGCGAGATGAAACGCAATCACGACGATGATCAAGCCGCTCAATTGAGCGACACTGACGTTGACCACAACACTGAACACGCCGCAGTTTCAGCGCACACTTCTACTGAGCCTGGAGCACACCCACACTTTGCAGAGCGTGAACCTTGGGTGCGAAGCGGCGAGCAGGATGTCGCCGAACTATCAACTCATTTTGGCACCCATGTTCCTCCGAAGAAAAGGCACGGCAAGCGCCGCCTTGTCGCGGCGGTCGCGCTACTAGCAATTATCATCAGCTGCGTGGTCGCTCTTCAACAACTTTGGTCCACGCTCAGTGAAGGTCAACGTCAAGACCAAACAGCCCTCTCAAGTTCAAGACGCAACCGCGAGATCCGATAAAGCTCCAGATGATGTTACTGCCGAGGCCATTGCTGAAGTGAGAAGCGCCATATCGAATCCGCCCGCCGGGCTTACATCATCTTCTACCGTTAACTCTGTTGTCCCTCCCGGAAGTCAAAACGGCACCACGCCCTTGAGTCCTACCGTAATGCCACCCGATACCTCCGAGAAGCCAGGGGACACCAGGCAGCATGAAGCCTCGACGCCCGAAGTGAGCAAGCGGAACCGGGAGCAATCTATCCGCTTCGCAAACGAGTCCGACCAACTCGCGATCCGCAAGGTTAGCCTCAGTCCACTGACAACTGACGCTACGTCCCTCGGACCGAACTCAACTCCGCCAGATGCGTCAAAGCTCAGAGGCGAGCAACCCTTGCGATTGTCTAGATCGAACGCCGTCGTTCCGGCTTCTCGCACTATCTTTACAAAGCCGTCTATCGCTCCTGTCGTCCTCCCAAGCTTCGGATCGATTCTCCCTGTTCGCACGCTTGGGAAGATCTACACACTCCGCTCGGGCTCTTCGATCCGCCTTGAGCTTACTCGATACGTTTCCGGTGAAGGTTGGTCTCTCTCGAAAGGCACAGTCCTAATCGGGCAGGTTCGCGGCAGCGAGCGCGATCGTGCCTTCATTGCAGTCACGGGATTCATTGATCCCTCGCGAGATCGCTTCGTCGCTCTCGCTGGCGAAACGCTTGGCGACGACGGCGGCTCAGGGATTCGCGGTAAGTTTCACAAACTATCAAGCGGCTGGTCTCGTGCGTTCGCCCGCGTTGGTTCGGCTGCCGTCAACGTCGCCGGCGCGGTCGCCAGCAGTCGTATAAGCGGCCAACCAGTCATCGTCACCGATGTTGGGTCGCGCACCATCAGTCCTTTCAGCAATGAGGTTGATTCGTCTCTCCTCAACCAAGCTCGCGGTTTCGTCGAAGTTCCTGCTGGGACATCAGCCTTTATCATGGTCACTACACTTCCAGCCGATGTGAAAGGCGTCGATGCCGAGCCCGATGATCTAGCTCAGGGCTCAGGAACGACTATCGCCAGCGCCAATCAAGCAGACGTGCTGACCCAGGAAGAACTTGCGCAGCTCCTCACTTCAGGCGACCCAACTCAGATCAGGGAGGCGCTCCCACGCATGTCGCAGCCGATGCGTCGCGTCGCTGAAACAGTGCTCGCGGAGTCCTCACAGAGACAACCTGATAGGGAGTGACGCCCGCGTTGGGTAGAAAGATCTATGGTCCCTCATAATCCCGACCTGCCGTCGATAGATCCTCGTTTGCTCGTCGAATCCGATGGACCTAAAGCTCTCTCTGATCTCCTTGCCCAGACTGGGTACGTCATTCAGCGGCGAATGCTCATCGACCTCAAGCACGTTCTACGCAGCGGCAAACCTTGGCTCATCGAAGGTCCACGCGGCGGCGGTAAGACCGCACTTGGCGAAGCGTTGGCGCAAGCCTGCAATCTCCCATGTTTCTACTTGCAAGGGATGCAGGGACTCACTCTTGATGACGTGCTCTACACTTGGGATCGTGAAGGGCAAAATCAATGGGTCCGCCAGGCTACATCATCCGGCAAATCCCTAAGCATCGCACGGGCAGAGCAGTGGTCAAGAGAATATCTCGTTCTCGGTGAAGCGTTGGGTGCGTTTGATCTCGCAGCCCGCTGCGACATCACTCCAATACTGATCATCGATGAGGCCGACAAGCTCCAAGAACACATTGAGGATATGTTGCTCCAACTTCTCGGTCGCGGATGGGCGCACGTGCCGCGATTCGGCGATATTGGCATAGGCGATAATGGCAAGTGGCCCGTCGTAATTCTTCTTTCGAATGACATCCGCCATGATCTCTCACCGCCCCTGCGCTCGCGCTGCCTTTACAGTTGGCTCGAACCACCGACACCGCGCGAGGAGGTTCGCATTCTTCGCGCTCGTGTTCCTGCCGCTTCGCCTCAGTTGTTGGGCAATGTGGTGAAGATCATCAACTGCATTCGCGGCATCGGTGGAGTCACAGACAAGCCGGGCTTGAGAGAAAGCATTGACCTTCTGACTGCACTTTCAAACGACGGGTCAATTACCTGGTCCGCTGAACTCCTCGAAGAGCACCTCTGTTTCCTTGGGAAGAGAGTGAGGGACCGCTCGAATCTTGAGAAGGGAGTCGCACGCCTATTGCAGGCTATTCGCTCTCCGCACCCGGATATCGATCATTGGGTTGAATCCGCGTGCGCTGAAAGCATTTCGATACTCGAGGAAACAGCATGAAGAGTACTCAGATTGCGGCTCTTGCGCCTGCGCAAAAAAGGACACTGCTCTTCATTGCACCGGCGGCTTTGGTTCTTACCATTCTGCTCGCCAATTATCTAACGCCTCGAAACGTACCATCAGTCGATCCGACCGTTTCTATCGAGAGCGCGCAGAACAACGACTCTTCCAGCTCGCGCGCAGCCAGTGTCACGCCTAGCCTACCCGACGATGGCGAGGTCTATCGCACCGCCGAGCGGCTTCGCGAAGCTTCAGCCGTCGCGCTTGCTGCGGTTCTCTATGTCGCGGGTGAACAAGTCAACCGACGCTATCCTCAAACCGCTGATTCCGTCATCGCCGGTTTGCGATCGGCCGGCCTGTTACCTCCAAGCATCACAGTCGATGGTCGCGCCATGCTCCTCTCGCCTTTCTCAACCGAACTAGTTCGCTTCAGATCAGACCCGTTGGCGATTGAGGTGATCGATATACCTCATTCGCGCGAGGATGGACCCGCCGTGATGGTTCGCATTCCTGGTTCTGGTACTGATGGCGAGCGCGGATCTGTTTTTATTGCCGATCGACTCGGTGACATCAATCTCCCAAGCCCGTTTGCTTCAATCTCCGACTGTGTGCGCGCCGGCTGGATCGATCAGCCGATTAATCGGGCGGAGACGCCTCTAGAACAACAGCAGCAACTGCGCGCCTGGCTCGCTACGAGGCGGCCTCGGTAAGTCAGTCCTAAGGGAGGGATGCCTCACGTGTCGCTACTGCACTACATTGAACAATATGACGCCGCGCACGGCATACCACGTCCAATGGACGCGCCTCATCTTACGGCTTATCACGCGGCTCTTCGTTGCCTGACCACCGGCGCCGGAATGCTTGGCCTTGTTCTTTGTGGGTTGCTTTCGGCTTACCTTCTTTGGATCACCGCTAATAACCTCAACGTAGATCTCGAAGTTCGGTTGGTCTTCGTTATCGGCATGGTCGTAGCTGTCTTTGTCGGATCAATGGACGCCCTGCAGTTGGTGCTTCCTTACTACCGCTTCAAGCAGCGCGTTACTCACGGCTCCGCGATGTGGGCGGACACCCCGTGGCTCAAGGCTGAGGGATTCGCTCAGGATTTCACCGCGACCCCCAAACCCGGCGACCTCCGCATCGGCGTACTCCACACTGGGCATCAGCTTGTCCTCCCGGCTTCTCATACTATGCGTCACCTTGCGATGTTTGGTCCTCCGGGCTCCGGCAAGTCCAAGACCTTCTTGATGACTTTCCTGCGCAATTGGGCTAGCTCCGGCTCGACTATTGTTCTTGATCCCAAGGGCGAACTCTTTGAAGAGACCGCTTCGCTGTATCAACACGTCTATCGGCTCGACCTCATGGACCCCAGTCGATCTGACAGTTGGAATTTCCTGCCTCAATGTAAAGGCAATGCCGAGCTCGCTCATCAGATTGCTTCGATCATCATCGGCTTCAGCCCAACAAAGAAAGGAACTGATACTGAAGACTTCTGGCGCAACTCTGAAATCGCCGCTCTTGCCGCAATCCTTCTACACTTGCCTCAGATCATCGACGATCCCACTCCAGCGATGATCAATGAATTCATCTCTCTGCGCTCAATCGATCCAGTTGAAGGCGAGTCGGAGTCGCCTCTCACCACTGAGATGATCAACTCTCCTGACCCTCAAGTCGAGGTCTACTGGGGAGCCTTCACCAAGGCCAAGCGCGATCTTCAAGGCTCCATACTCACTGGCGTCATTTCCAAGTGCCAGGCCTTTACCACTCCTAATGTGAAGGTGGTCACTACTGGTCTCTCCGACCCTGGTTCCATTCCTCGAGCGGCCATTGATCTCAAGATGCTTCGCAACCCGAGCACTGCTATCTACGTGGTCATTCCCGAGGGCGACGCCGATCGCTACGCCTCGTTCCTCACGACTTTCTTTGGTCTCGCGATGACTGTGCTCAGGACCTTACCTGTTACGTCCGATACTGTGCCCGCTCTCTTCGTCTTCGATGAGGCCGGCAACATCCCGATTCACGGTCTTAAGGAGATGCTAGGTGTCGGGCGCGGCCGAAAAGTCGGCCTCGTTCTCGCATATCAGAACCTCGGTCAGGTTTACGCTCATTACGGACGCGATGGCGCGGACGCAGTTTTGGGTTCCATCAACACAATGATTTTCTTGCCGGGTTTAGACCAGCGCACTACTGAATTCGCGGCTACAAGAGTTGGAAGGACCACCGTTCTTCAGCAAACGACCATCGACGCAGTCGGCACGCAGAATGACGCTGAACGGCTTGCTGAAACGAGACGCGACCTTGTCGATGCCGCCGAGCTACGCCAACTCGTTCGACACAAGCAGGCTGTCGCGATCATCGATACTGCTCCTCCTATCAAATTCTCTTATCCTCCGTTCATTCAAACCTCACCCGAAGCGTTGTCTCGCCCCGACTACAAGGGCGTACCACGTATCACTAATCTCAAGAACGCTCAGAAGGTAAAGGGGACCGGCAGCGAACAGCACACTGGCGTGACAAGTCCTTCTGTGACCGCTGATCCTTCGAATAATTCGCATCACGCCACGAACAAAGAGTCATCGCCGACTCTTTCGCGGCGGTCATCTCCGCAGCCAGCGCAACCGAACTCGCAAGAACCCGAAGTCAAAGTCTGATGAGAGAAATGACTATGCCGTCACCAGAAGGAAAATCAGGCTTTCGGCTCAGCTATCTCATACTCGGCTTCTCGATAGTCGCTGTCATCGGGTCCTATCTCTATTCCCTCTGGAGCGCTTCTCAAAGGGAGAAAGCGATGCTACCGCGACCGGCTGTTGACCAAATAGTCAAAGCCCTCAGAACCTACCATCATCAGGCGGGCAAATTCCCTCAAAGCTTTGTTGAACTCGAAGGGCGCGTCTGGCGACACAATCATCCCCCGAACTTCGGCGACGACGGGCGAAGTCTTTCGCTGGCCAACTACTACTATCTCTACTACGCGGTCGATTCGGGCGTTTGCACTCTGTGGGCAGTACCGATAAACAGGCGAAGAGAAGAAGGCTCCACATTCTTTCTTGCACTCTCTCCCGAAACAATACGCCGCTGGAAGGGAGCACCTCTCGCACTCGATGAAATCAAGCGGCTTCCCGGTATTCCCGATCCAGCCCAACTCGCACTCCTAGGTCTCACCGAACAACAACCTGTACAACTGCTCCCGTCTCGCCCTCGCGGGAAGATGTGAATCGCTAGCAGTTCATGAACTTGTTGCACTGATCTCAAATGAAGAGTTTGCGTCTGCTCCGACTGATGTGGGAAACTCAGCGCGGACCCGTGAAGCTATGACTAGCCCAACCCAAGAGGAGAAGAATGTAGACGAAATGAAGGGTCGTACGATCGTGATCCTGGGTGACTGGTACATTGACGAGAATTGGTTAATGAGTCCCCAGGAGTTATACCATTCTTCTGCGACCGGAAATATTCACTACCTGGCAAGACACGGCGATACAGGCGAACCAGTCATGAATCTATGTGCGGCCGCTGCTGTCCTGGAGACGCTCAAAGCTTACCTTTCAAACGAGTTCGAAGATGCTCCCAATTTCATTGCATTTGGCGCATGGAACCCTAAAGACGATGGTCGGTTCCGGCGAATGCTCTGCCCTAAGAATTCAGAAGAGAAACACTTATCGCCTTACACCCTGAGCAACTTTTCGGGCCAGTCGTGTGAACATTGTCGGGGCATTCCACAACAATGTGAGTATTCAAGCCTGCTTATTAATCTTGCGACTGCCGATGAGAGTCGAACTGTTTCGACAAACCGTATCATCCGGTGCTTCGAAGGGCACGGCGGCGCTATGCCGCTTCAGCTTTACCGCTTCGATTGGATCCTGCCTCTAGACCTTCCGATCGAACGCTATCATCGTATCAGCCAGGAGATCGCACCTAAGAACATCATCGCTGTACTTATAGTAGACCATGGGACAGGTGTAGTTAATGAGCAGTCGATAAACTGCTTACTAGAGGGCACTAGGGATAAGGACGTTCGTTGGTTCCTTCGTACGAAGATTAACAATCCTCCATGGCTCGATCTACTTAGGAACAAAGTTACGCTGGAAATGAATGTGTCAGATTATCGTCTTGCCGTTCATCTTAAAGGAGCAAGACGTTGGTGGCATGGTCGTCACTTAGGGCGTTCCGCTTTGGAAGTACTTGGTGAGATGACCGGCTCCTACACCTTCGAGCATGGTAGACGCGTTGAACAAGAAAGAGTAAGCGCGCGCAGTGCTATAGTACTGCTAGACGACAACACAGTGTTTGCGATGACCTCCGAGGACAATGATCGATACACGTGTGTGTCGATAAGCCAGCCTCCCGGACCTAAGCAGATAATCAATCTTGGACGCACGACAATCTTCTCTTCTGCCCTCTTCGCTCAACGGCTACGAGCAATCTTGAAGGACGAGTGGCCCGCCTCGCCTTCCAAACAACTCGGGTGGGAGTGTTCTGCCGCCCTTCAATGCGCGTATCGCTGGACTAAGAATGTCGCTGATAAGTGGAGCAGAGAAAAGTTCTCACTCTATCAAGACTACGACAAAGCCCTTTCCGCCGTCGAAACCTACGAGCGCAATATTGACCATAGGAGTGGTGAATATCCCTGGGAGGAAGCTGACTATGCCGAACAGTGGAGACTCTGGAATGAGTCCTCGACTACTCTCGGAATCGTTACACCTCAACGAGAAAGGGCTTCGCCTTCAGAGGCCCAGGAGGTCCTACAATTGTGGCGCGGAGAGGGAGTCCTGGAGGAATATATCTGCGTGGGAGGCCGTAAGCGAGATAGTGTTAATTATTTGGTCTCGGCCATCGAGAGATTCCAGAATTCCAAAAACCCTGCTCACTCGTTTTGCAGCCTCATAACGTCTCCACCCGGATGGGGGAAAAGCTTCTTAGCTAGGTGCCTAGCTTCCCATTTCGATATGGAGTTCCTCGAGTTCTCCATTGCGCAAATGTGTGATAATCGAGACCTCGTAGATTGCTTTGCCACAATTGCTTCGACGCAAACCAACACAGAGCGACGCGCCCTGGTATTCATTGATGAGGTGAACGCCGAGATTGAAGGACACAGCGTCATGGGTTTACTCCTTAGCCCGCTCTGGGGCGGAACGTTCGTGAAGGATCGTCAAACTCTGCGTTTGGTTCCAGCAGTCTGGGTCTTTGCATCCACTTCGTCTGCCGCTGACTTGCGGAGTAGCGATAACAAAGGATCAGACTTCTTGTCGCGGTTAAACGGCCCAATAATAGAGCCTGATTCTCCGAGCGACTGGACCAACACTATTGCAAAGATCAGGGACGCGTTACATGCTGACGCTAACATGAGCGCTGAGGACTACTCGAGCAAGATTCAAGGCCTCCCAGAATACGAGAGCTATAGAGCGAAGGACGACACACTTAAGACTGAGCAGGTTTATCTCATGGTATCATTGCTAAACCGCCGGTGGGGACCGATCAGACGTGTCCAACGGAGTGTCCTGGAACTTTTCCGCGACCTCTTACCCATGAATGGTTATAGAAGCTTAGAGTTCTTCGCTTCTTCTTTCGACGGCATTCAGCGCGGCGAAGTGCGTGCGAACAACGTTCCAGATATTGTTCGCTCAACTGAATTGCGCCGACACGTAATCATACCCAAAGAGTGGCGGCGCGACGCCCAGGCACCGCCACACTTTGTAGAAATCGAGATACGAATCAGGTGATGGAGAAGCTGTTTGTTGTCGAAGTGTCGGGCACGCAGGCGACGATCGCGCTGTGCGGCGACGCGAACTCGCCTGAGCCGGACTTCGAACAGCGTTAGGGTTTCTTCGTGATACCCTGTGGCGCGATTTGATGACAGACCGGGGTTGTGCGGACTTCACCTAAACCGGCGGCAATTACAGGCTATCGAGTATTTGAAGACACCGCGTGATCACAAACTCCACTTATCAGGCGGAGTTCAAAGCGTTGAAGCGGACCGCCTCCCGCGATTTCGAAGAGGTGTTGGAAAAGGAATTCTCGAAAGAGTGGGCATCAGGGAAAAGGACGCTCACTACCGTTTGGGTAAGGGGCCACAAAGGCTCAGCGGGGTCATGAAAAGAATAACCAGTTCCTTGGAATCCAAGCGGCAACAAATGGGCGACACGCTACCGATCGGTTCGCAACCGGCGTATTTGAGTCGGCGTATAGCAGATGATTTTTATCAGTCTGAAGCCGGACGAACCAATACAACTACAGCGATCTCGTAGGGCTGAATACTTCATTTGGCCGGGAATTCTGACAAGACAAGATGAATGGAATCAACCCCAGAATACGTCTATAATAAGCGGACCCAGGAACCACCTGTACCCGGCGACTGGTAATCCCAAGCCCTAACGAGGTAGTTCAATGAAACCAACTGCCACCCTCGCTCTCTTGATCATCGCCGGATTCCTGTCTCCATTTAATACGCCGAGTCACACTCAACCAAGTCTGCTGGGACCCAACAGTCTTTTCCCTTTTAGGGGCGCCATAAACGGACGAGTCGGCTACATTGACCGAACGGGCAAAGTTGTTATTCCACCCGTCCATTCGCAGGAAGCCTCTCCGCAATTCTATTTCGATGGCGCTGTACGCATTGCGGACTCACTTGGGGCTTTAGGATTCTCTGCTGGATTGACGCCTGTTCGGATTGGTGCTGGATATGGTTTTATCAGCGAGACGGGAAAGGTCGTGATCCAGCCACGATTTGAGTACGCGGGTCCTTTCTCCGAGGGTTTCGCTTGCATTCGAATTGACCAAAAGTACGGCTACATCGACAAGGCTGGAAGGGTTGTGATCAGTCCCCAATTTCAAGATGCCGCAGGTTTTTCTGATGGGCTTGCTGCAGTCGTACTCGGCGGGAAGTACGGCTATTCGGATACTGCGGGAAGGATTGTAATCGCACCTCGTTTCGAATCCGCCGATCGCTTCGTTGAAGGGCTAGCGCCAGTTCGAATCGGAGCAACGTACGGATATGTCAATAAGACCGGTGATATTGTCATCAAACCGCAGTTCGACACAGCGCGACCGTTCTCAGAAGGGCTGGCCGAAGTAACGTTGGACCGAAAGTATGGCTACATCGATCGCACGGGTACGTTGGTCATAAAGCCACAGTTCGATGAGGAGACAGGTGGTTTCGCGCTTGATCCCGATCGACCAAATCAAGGACCTCCGCCGGCTTTCGTTCTTGAAGAGTTCAATCACGATTTTTCCGAGGGGCTGGCCCTCGCAAGAGTTGGTTTCAAGTACGGGTACATCAACAGAAAAGGTGATCTGGTCATCAAGCCGCAGTTTAGCCGTGCACGCGCATTTTCTGAGGGGCTGGCCCCTGTCTCAGACACTGGTTGGCGCTACATCAACAAGAACGGTGATGTTGCCATTCCGAAGGCATTTCAATGCGCTTATTCGTTCACGGGTGGGTTAGCCCTTGTGGAAACGTACCTTGACTCCGCACTAACTTCAATTCTCTATCAAGGGCGTCCTCCGATTCCTGGAGTTGACCCGCACTACGTGAAGGTTACACTCTCTTACGCTTACATAGACAAGAAAGGCGAGGTCGTTTTCAAGGGCTCAATATCTTTACTGCGGCCTCCGCTACCTCCAGGCCCAGGCGGTGAATCCTATGAGGAGCCTCCACTCGTCAAGGTGAAGATCGAATCTGAGCCAAATGGCGCTCGGGTCTATATAATTCCCCTGCTGAAATGGGACGAGAACAAGAACCTCATCAACGAAAGCAACAAGCTGTTTGACTATCTACAAAGCAACTACACGCCCTATGAGGATTCCATTTATCAGGACGTCTACGTTATCGTTTTGGAGCTCGATGGAAAGAAGGTTCCTATCAAGAAGGACTTGAACCAATTCCAAGAACGAACCGTTCGAGTCAGACTCAAATGAGCGACAAGGGTGAAAAGCAACCGGCGATCAAGACGCTCTTTCTTGCGGCGTCTGGCATGCTCGCTTCGATACCGGGACTCGCCATAATGCTGAAAGGCATCGGAACTCCCCCGGGGGAAGAAATCATGTTTGGTGGCATCGTCGAGGCCTTCGGTGCCCTTAGTCTACTTGTACTCTGGATAAATCGGGGAAGGTTAAGGAGAATCGCGCGGAAGAGAATAACAAACTGGACAATATGGCTGGCAGTAATATTCCTCCTGTGTCTATCCTCATATGTATTTCTTTTCAAGCACTGTGTCGTACATCATCCGACCCATCAAACGGTCTATTACCCGCTTTGGACCTCAGGCCATATTTCGGAGATTATCGATAGAACCGGCGGTAGATATCAAGCGCTCGATAAGTATGGTAATCATTCAATCAATACCGCCATTCACGAAATGCCTCAATACGCACTCGCAAGTGCCGTTACAACCGCTCTCCTCATATTTCTCTATCAGGGGTTTTGCACGAGCTTAACAGTTGTCTTTGGCCTTTTGGGCTTTCATGGTGGAGCAACGCTCTTTGGCGGTCAGGTAGTAATGCAGAATCAGCACTCCGCTGAAAGTTAGAGATTCGAGCAGCCCGCAGCAAGAGCGCTGCCTCTCATTCAGAATGACGTTCCAAAGCTGCAATCCCTTTTCAATCCCTCCGAACTAAACCCTCACCGGCTCATTCTCCTCTCCGACAAATTAAGGTAAAGGGGCAAGACTAGTCGGCCCAACGGCAGCGCTGTCCGTCGCTCCGCGCCTTCCTTTCTTCATTCACTGCCTAACTGCGGACCGACCCCTATGACCTGAATTTGTCTCCGCTACACATGGCCTCTATCGGGTTTGTTCTTAGTTTTTTAATTCCACAAAACCCTTTGGAGGTACGACATGAACCTTGACGCAACCAATCAGCAGAAATGGAGCGACTTGTTAACGCAAGCCGTCACTCAACCCGGTTTGATCCTTAAAGCTTACTCTGCTTTTCACGGCTACAGTTTAGGCAATCAACTAGCCGCACTCCTGCAATGCCACCGTCACGGTATCGAGCCCGGCCCGATTGATACGTATAAAGGATGGCTCGACAAAGGCCGACAGGTCCGCAAAGGCGAAAAGGCTATCTGGCTTTGCATGCCCCTTACTCGCAAGAAGACCAACGGCGACACAGGCGAAGACGAGCTTTACATAACCGCTTTTGTCTGGAAGCCGCGATGGTTTGTATTGGGCCAGACAGATGGCGAGCCTGTACCAATGCCCGATACTCCAGAATGGAACAAGGAACGCGCTCTTGCTGCGCTTGCCATCGAGCAGATTCCGTTCACACACACTAACGGCAACGTTCAGGGATACGCGAAGCAATCGCAGGTTGCTATATCGCCGATTGCTGCACTCCCTCACAAGACTCTGTTTCACGAAGTCGCTCACGTTGTTTTGGGCCACACAGCAGAAGCCGAAATCAGCGACTCGGAACAGACTCCAAGGAGCTTGCGAGAAGTCGAGGCCGAAGCAGTAGCGCTTCTGGTTTGTGAATCGCTTGGATTGGCATGCTCTGAATACTGCCGAGGCTACATTCAAAACTGGCTTGAGGGCGATGTGATCCCGGAGAAGTCGGCGCAGAAAATCTTCGGAGCAGCCGACCGCATTCTGAAGGCTGGCATCAATCATCAGGCTGAGCGGACGCAATCAAACGCCAATCAGCCGTTGGCATGACCCTTGCACAACTAAGGCTGGGTGTTGCGAGCACCCAGCCCCGACTTTCCGCCCCATTGAAAGGGGAGAAAAGAGTTTCGACCAATGTCAACGTATCACGACCATTCTACCCATTCAACCGCTTCTGTTTCTTCACCCGACGACGCAGGGCAAGAGCAAGGGTTAGCTCAGGAACAACTGATTACCCTTCGCGCGATAGCCCGCGCCAGGGGTCGTGACTGCAACCAGTTTGTTAGATCGTGCTTCGGGTGCGCGCCCGAAGAACTCTCACGCGCCGAGGCAGCAGCCTGCATAAACGCCATCGCTGAAATACTCGACGCTCAACTGCCAGGCCTTCACGCCTGCGCTTCACCTCAACAAACAAAGGAGAACAACAGCATGTCTAGCTTTAACAAAATCACAGTCGTAGGTTATCTGGGCAGAGCCCCGGAACTTCGCTACACGCCGGAAGGCACACCCGTTTGCAACTTCTCAGTCGCCACGACCGAGAGGCGCAAGGACAAATCCGGTGAGCTTCAAGAAACCACCACATGGTTTCAAGTCGCACTTTTCGGACGCCGTGCCGAGGTTGCTAACGAGTACCTGTCAAAAGGCAGCCACGTTTGGCTCGAAGGTCCACTGACCCTGAATCAATGGACCGATCGAGAAGGCGCAGCCCGCGTCAACCTGGAAGTCAGAGCCTCTGACATCAAATTCCTGTCTTCCTCAGCCGAGAAGGCCACAGCCGCCGCCGCCGCAGCGGAAGTGACCAGCGAGGATGACGTTGCGTTCTAGCGGCAATCCATGGGCCAGGGCCGGGCACAGCGCTCGACTCTGGCCCAAAATTTCGCGGGTCCGCTTCTGGCGTACGCGGACCCGCCAATCTCACGCCCGCCAGAGAAAGCGAACTAACTCGGCGATGCGCTGAGTCGCGCAGCGCTGAGATTGAGTCAGAGAGTACGGCGATTCGGAGGAAGAATCATGTCTAACATAGTTGCTGAACTGGAGCATCGCCACGCAGGCAGAAGATCGCAGCCATCTTCTGAAATAGCCGAGGCATCAGTAATGCTCGATCTGTTTCAAGGCTTTGGTGTCCAATGTTTCTCTCTCACGTTCACCGACGACACTGGACGCAAGGTAGCGTTCAAACGGAATAGGTCCGTTGAATCACTTCGAAGTGAGTTGCCGGCTTTATTATTCACATCCAGCGAAAAGCGGCTGAATGTGATTGTGCGGCCGATTGCTTCAAGCAACCTATCACTGATACAGCTTGATGATCTGAGCGCTTCCCAGCTTGATCGAGTGCGCGGGTTTTCTTTTCTCGTACTGGAGACGAGCCCAGAAAACTTTCAAGCTTGGGTAGCCGTCCGCGACGCCAGCCCAGAGACAATCCGCAGAGTCAAGAAAGCAGCAGGAGCGGACCTCAACGCGAGCGGGGCGACGCGAGTCGCAGGTTCATACAATTTCAAATCAAAATACGCGCCGAACTATCCGCGCGTGCGGCTTCACTCCATTGCGCCTCTGCACGCTGTCACCGTCAGCGAGCTTGATCGCGCTGGCTTGATCGCACCCGAAGAGCACACGGTCTCTGCGCCGCGCCATGCTCCAACTCATCGGCGAAGACATCGCGTGCTAGCGTGGCCGAGCTACGCACGCTGCCTGGCTGACGCGCCCGGCGCAAGAAATCATGAGGGCAAAGACCGTAGCGCAGCAGATTTCAACTTCTGCCTCATCTCTATAGATCGAGGCTGGTCCGTTGAAACTACCGCAAACCAACTCATGGCTGAAAGCGGAAAAGCGAAGTCCACCGGGTACAGCTACGCACTGTTTACTGCAAAGCGAGCTGCTTCCGTTGTAAGCAGCAATCGCCGTTGAACACATCTCGAATTGTTGAGACTTCAACATTGAAGAGGACTATATGAAAAGCTACAGAGTCACCGTTACGTTCCCGGAGTTGCCGGCCGCTCACGCAGTTCAGGAAGCGCGAGGAGAAGGTTCAAGCCTTTCGGTAGGCATCAAGCGCGCACTCGACGCAATTCTGCGTGAGCCTCATGTCAAAGGTCGGCGAATCTCAACCATTAAACTCTTCGTGAAACTAGAACGTCCAGAAAAGAAGTTTTGATGATGTCCACCAGGAGCCCAGCTCCTCTCCCCCAATGGCGAGAGGTGAGGTAATCTTCTGGAGGCAATACAATGTGTACCGCCTTGAGCCGGGGCGATGCGAAGGCGGCCGCCTGGCAGTACAGTGCGGCAACCATTGTCGTGGAACGAGTCTGAAGTGAATCTTTCTTAGTGGGGTGTGAGTATGGCGAAAGGGAAAGACGGAGCAAAGCGTCCAACAAAGCCACGCACCCAACCGAGGGGAAGAAGAGGTGCTCCTGACAAACCGGGCAACAAAGTAGTAAAGGGGGGCTCTGGAAAACCTACTGCAAAGCCGACGCAAACAGTAGAGGAATTCTCAGGAGCGAAAAAGAACAAAGCGCGGAATGCAGGCTCTAAGAAGGTTGCGGCAAGGTCTACATCAAGATCAGGTAGCAAAAAGGAAGAGCGAAAGAAATCGACGGTAAA
>Ga0207699_10000394_pt1 | contig 22678 bp, 16 predicted proteins | sample LARL51metaG_FD_184344 | JGI IMG/M metagenome (GOLD analysis project Ga0207699, IMG submission 184344) | Corn, switchgrass and miscanthus rhizosphere microbial communities from Kellogg Biological Station, Michigan, USA - LAR L5-1 metaG... | ecosystem: Host-associated > Plants > Roots >...
GATCCTGATCACCGGAAACATGGGTTATGTCGGTCCGGCCGTCGCACGGTATCTGCGTGCGCGCCGTCCGGACGCCACCCTGCACGGTTTCGACAACGCCTATTTCGCGCATTGCCTCACCGGCGCGCCGGTTCTTCCCGAGCGATATCTCGACGAGCAGTTCTATGGCGACGTCCGCCACATGGCGCTGGACCTCCGCGGATATGACGCGGTCGTGCAGCTCGCGGCGATCTCGAACGACCCGATGGGCAACCGCTTCCAGGATGTGACACTGGACATCAACCAGAATACGACGGTGTCACTTGGCAAGGCGGCGGCCGCGGCCGGCGTGAAGAATTTCATTTTTGCGTCGAGCTGCAGCGTCTATGGCATCGCCGATGGACCGCCGCGCAGGGAGACCGACCCCGTCAATCCGATCACTGCCTATGCGAAATCCAAGATCGGATCGGAACAGCAGCTCGCGGCAATCGACACCGACATGACCATCACCTGCCTGCGCTTTGCCACGGCCTGCGGCATGTCGGACCGGCTGAGGCTCGACCTGGTGCTCAACGATTTCGTTGCCTGCGCGCTCAGCCGTGGGCAGATCAGCGTGCTGTCCGATGGCACGCCCTGGAGGCCCCTGATCGACGTTGCCGACATGGCGCGCGCAATCGACTGGGCCATCGGCCGGCCTGCCGGCACGGGAGGTCGCTTCCTGACCGTCAATGCCGGTTCGAACGACGGCAATTATCAGGTGAAGGAGCTGGCGCACGCCGTGGCGAGCCGAGTGCCGGGCACCGATGTGTCCATCAACACGTCAGCTCCCGTGGACAGCCGCTCCTACAAAGTCGATTTCGGCCTGTTTCGTTCGCTGGCGCCCGATCACCAGCCGGTGGTGACGCTGGATCGGTCGATCCAGAATCTTGTCGACGGCCTGAAGCAGATGAATTTCAGGGACGCCGAATTTCGGTCATCCGATCTGATCCGCCTCAAGGTCCTGCAGGACCACATGGACAACGGCCGCATCAACGACAGGCTCGAATGGCGGTGATCTCGTCCGAGGCCGCGAGCGGGATGTTGCCCGGCCGAACGAACAGTGATGGAGAAACCATGGACCTCAGCATTCCGACAGCCGTCGGCGTTACGCCAAAATGCCGTCATTGCGGTCATGACCTGACGCTCAAGCTGATCGATCTCGGCCTCTCGCCGGTTGCCAACGACTATGTCGATCCGGCGAATTACATGAAGGCGGAGCCGTTCTATCCGCTGGAAACCTTTGTCTGTCGGGAATGCCGTCTGGTGCAGACGCGTGATCTGCTGGCGGCATCGGAGATCTTTCGGGCGGACTATGCCTATTTCTCCTCGCATTCGACCTCATGGCTGGAGCACGCCAGCTCGTATGTCGACAACATGGCCGGACGCTTCAAGCTGGGGCCGGCCTCACGCCATGTCGAGATTGCATCGAACGACGGATATCTGCTGCAGTACTCGATCAAGAAGGGGATCAACTGCCTGGGTGTCGAGCCTTGTGAAAGTGTGGCACTTGCCGCCCGCGACAAGGGGATCGAAACGCGCATCGCGTTCTTCGGCCGCGCCTACGCCGACGAGCTCCGCGGGCAAGGATGGTCGGCAGACCTGATCACGGCGAACAACGTCCTCGCCCATGTTCCCGATATCAATGATTTCGTCGGCGGCGTCAAAATCCTGCTGGCGCCCGAGGGCGTCGCGACGTTCGAGGTGCAGCATCTCCTGACGCTGATGCAGCGGCATCAGTTCGACACCATCTATCACGAGCATTTTTCCTATCTGTCGCTGATGGCAGGTCAGCGGGTCTTCGCCGCGGCCGGCCTGCGCGTGTTCGACGTCGAGTTGTCCGAAACTCATGGCGGCTCGATCAGGTTCTTCGTCTGTCACGCGCAGGCGTCGCATCCGGAAAGCCCGAATGTGGCGGATGTCCTGGGCCGGGAACGGGCCTACGGTCTGCACGATGACGCGATCTACATCGCGTGGAACGAGTCGGTGAAGGAGACCAAGCGTTCCCTTCTCGATCTGTTGACGGCGCTCAAGCGCGACAACAAGAAGGTGGTCGGCTATGGCGCGCCGGCCAAGGGCGTCACGCTGCTCAATTATTGCGGGGTGCGAACGGACTTTCTCGACTTCACGGTCGATCGCGCGCCCTCCAAGCAGGGGCGCTATATGCCCGGCGTCCGCATTCCGATCCTGCCGCCGGAAGCTATTGTCGAGGCCAGGCCGGACTACGTCCTGATCCTGCCGTGGAACATCAAGAACGAGATCAAGACGCAGATGGCCGAGATCCGCAGCTGGGGTGGGCGATTCATCGTGCCGGTGCCCAAGGCAACCATCGAGGACTAGATGGCCCGAACGCCTGTCCCGGTGCGGTCTTGCACCTGCTCGGCCGCCGAGCGAACGGGCAACCGGCAGACTGATGGGCCGGGTGCCATATTTGTTGGAGAAAGTTTCTGCCATGAGGTTTGTCCGGCTGGGGCGTTCGGATGCGCATCTGATCGAGCTGAATGTTCGCGCCGATGACCGCGGCAGCTTCACGCGGACCTGGTGCGCAAGAAGCTTTTCCGATCAGGGCATCGACTTTCGGCCGGTTCAGGGCAACAGCTCGGTGACCCGTCGCCGCGGAAGCGTTCGCGGAATGCATTTCCAGCGTTCGCCGAAGGCTGATGCCAAGATCGTCCGCTGCACGGCCGGACGGATCTACGATGTCATCGTCGATGTCAGGCCGAACTCGCCGACGCGGGGCGAGGTCTTCGGCTATGAACTGGGGCCATCGACCGCACGGATGCTCTATATTCCGGCAGGGTTTGCTCACGGTTTTCAAGCGCTGACCGACGATGTGACGGTCGAATATCTGATGGGCATCGAATATGTCGAAGGACTATCGGACGGCTTTCGACACGACGATCCGGCGATCGGAATCAAGTGGCCGGAGCCGGTGACGGTGCTGTCGGCCAAAGACGCCGCATGGCCGCCTCTTGCCGAACGAAACCTGTGGTGAGCCTGCGGACGCATGATGCTCGTCAAATCCAATGCTTCTGCTCTGGACCGGCGGCCCGGCCTCGACCTCCACGGTATGATCGGAGAAATGTTTCCGATCAACCGGAGCCTCACCGGGGAAGGTGTTCGCAAGACGCTTGCGATCGTCGCCCGGCATATCGATCTTGCAACGCATGAAGTCGAGACCGGAACGGCCGTGCTCGACTGGCATGTGCCGATGGAATGGAACATTCGCGGCGCGACGATCAAGACGCTCGACGGACGATGTCTGGTCGATTTTGCCGAGCACAACCTCCACGTCCTGGGATACAGCAAGCCGGTGCATGGCGTGTTCAGTCGCGCCGAGCTCGCGCGGCATGTCCACACATTGCCGGGACAGCCTGATCTGATTCCGTACCGGACCGGGTATTATGCCGACGATTGGGGCTTCTGTCTGCCGGACCGCCTTTGGCAGAGCATGACGGATGAATCCTATCGGGTCGATATCGACAGCGACCTCTCGTCCGGCGCCATGACATACGGCGAGTTCTTCGTTCCCGGTGAGACGCCGGGCGAGGTCCTGATCACCTGCCACGTCTGCCATCCCAGTCTTGCCAATGACAATCTGTCGGGAATTGCCATCATGACGGCGCTCGCCATGCGGCGGGCGGAGCGGAAAGGGCGGCTCGGCTATCGCTTCCTGTTTCTGCCGGCGACGATTGGCGCAATCAGCTGGCTCGCGCGCAACGAGGCGATGATCGAGCGCATCGAGCATGGGCTCGTGCTGACCTGTCTGGGAGACGGTGGTCCGTTCCACTACAAGCAGAGCCGCAAGGGCGCGACCATCGATCGCGCGGTCGCCCATGTTCTGAAGCACGCGGGCGAACCTCATGAGATCATGCCGTTCAATCCCTACGGCTACGATGAGCGTCAGTTCTGTTCGCCGGGATTCGATCTTCCCGTCGGTTGCCTGATGCGCGGCGTTCACGGCACCTTTCCCGAATATCACACCTCGGCGGACAATCTGGATTTCGTGAAGCCGGAGGCCCTCGACGCCTCTTATGCGGTTCTCGACACGCTGCTGGATCTCCTGGACGGAAATTGCACCTATCAACGGCTCGATGGTCGGGGCGAGCCCCAGCTCGGCCGACGCGGCCTCTACCGGGCGATCGCCGGACAACGCGAGGCCGGCGGTGCAACCCAGATGGACCTGTTGTGGTTTCTCAACCTGGCCGACGGCAGGCACAGCCTGCTGGACATGGCAATCCGCGCCGACGTGCCGTTCGCGCGCATTGAGGCCGCCGCGCGGCTCGCTTTGGACGCGGATCTCGTCCGCCCCGTCGGCGCCGCGTGAGCCGTGATGTGGTTGCTTGAACTCAGCGTCCGAAGCGAGCCCCTGGAAGCAGGCCGGGACCAGGGAGGTATCGATGGCTGAGCCCGGTAAACCCCGTGTCCTGATTTTCTCGCTCAGAAACATTTTCGGGAAAGCGCTCAATCGTTGTCCGCATTACGAGTTCGAAGACATCATCTGCGAGATCGACTCCGCCGAACTGCTGGCACCCAGTGTCGATCCTGGCAGCCGGCGCGCGAATTGTGCCACCCGATTGGCCTACCATGCGCCGGTTGCATTGAATCCGGGTATGCCGAAAGTAACGGCAAGCGGACGCTACGATCTTCTCTTCACGATCTGCGCCTTTCCGCAGGATCTGCTCATGTTCAATGCCGTCAGCGATCTGAAGGACCGCTGCCGAACATCCGTATGCCTGCTGGATGAGCTCTGGGCCAAGGACATCCACAAGCATCGCCATTTTCTGCCCATCCTCGCCAAGTTCGACGTCGTGCTGCAGTACCACAGTCAGACGGTGAAGCCGCTCAGCGAGCTGATCGGACGGCGATGCGTCTATTTGCCGCCGGGCGTGGATGCCGCGCTGTTCTGCCCCTATCCGGACCCGCCCAGGAGGGTTGTCGACGTCTACAGCATCGGGCGTCGGTCGAACGTCACCCACCAAACGCTGCTCTCCATGGCCCGGGACAGCGGTCTCTTCTATCTTCACGATACGATCAGCGGCAGCCAGGCCATCAACTCGAAAGAGCACAGGGCGCATGTCGCGAACGTGGCGAAGCGGAGCAGATACTTTCTCGTCAATCCCGGGAAGTTCGACGAGCCGCAGGAAACCGGCCGTCAGGTCGAGTTTGGCTACAGGTATTTCGAGGGAGCCGCATCCGGAGCGGTCATGCTGGGCGAACGTCCGAACAACGAGGTCTTTCCAAAACTGTTTGACTGGCCCGACGCCGTGATCGAGGTGCCTCACGATTCCGGCGACATCGATCTGGTCATCAAGGATCTCGATCGGGATCCGGAGCGTCAGGACCGGATAAGAAGGACCGGCGTGGCGCAAGCCCTGATGCGGCATGACTGGGCGTATCGGTGGGAAACCATCCTCGATGCCGCCGGTCTCGAGCCGATGCCAGGGATGCTCGCGCGGAAGGATCGTCTCAGGAGGCTGGCGGAGGCTGCCTCACGGCGTTGACGATGCGGGGCGCGTCGGCGACGGCCCCGCCGTTAACGGTCGTGATTTAATATTATATTCAATATGACGAAGGCGGATATTTAATCCTTGTGTCTGACACAAAGCGACGTCATAAGGTCTGTCGTTGCGCCGGCCTCGTCCGACGCGCCGAATTTTCGAAATCGTCCCATTTTGTACCGGCCTGATCTCATGTCCCGGACCTTCGCGTCGATCCGATCGTCTCATGACGTGAACCGGCGGCACCGTATCCGAGGGCTCGCCTTGATGAACAAGGACAGTTGACGGGCATGTCGGAAGCGGTCGCCGCCTATTTCGAAGAGCACAGGGAATCGAATGATCTGGGACGCCGCGCCCTGCGCGGCGGCCTTGTCTCCGTCATCATTCAATACGGCAACGCCGTGCTTCAGATCGGTGCCGCCATCGTCCTGGCGCGGCTGCTGGCGCCGGAGGATTTTGGGCTGGTCGCGATCGTCACGGTGCTGACGAGCTTTGCTCCGCTGTTGATCGATTTCGGCCTGCTCGACGCGACGGCGCAGAGAAGGACGATAACGCCAGCCCAGGTCAGCGGCCTTTTCTGGGTCAGCAGCGGTATAGGGCTGGCCGTCGCGGTGGTCGTGGCCGCTTCCAGCCCGCTGATCGCATGGGTCTACGGCGAACCCCGGCTGCAGCCGATCGCGCTCTGCGTCGCGATCACTTTCGTGCTGTCGGGGATGTCGAACCAGCACATGGCGCTGCTCCGGCGCACGATGCAGTTCGGCAAAATCGGCCAAATCCAGTTTCTCGGCACTCTGGCGGGGACAGCGGCCGCCGTGGTCGTCGCAATCTGCGGCTACGGCTACTGGGCGCTGGTGGCCAGGCCGATCACGACGTCGTTTTGCGTCGTTTTCGGCGCGTGGTCGGCATGCCGCTGGAGACCTGGCGCTCCCGTCTTCGACGACGAAGTGAAGTCGATGGTCCGCTTCGGGCTGCACGTCGTGGGTTTTACGGTCGCCTACACTTTGTCGAGGGCGGTGGACCGGATCGCGCTCGGCCTGTTCTACCGGCCCGACCAGGTCGGCTACTACCAGAACGCGATGAACCTGTACGAGAACTCGATCTATTCGGTGCTCAATCAGACGCATGTCGTCGGAAGCGCGGCGCTCAGCAAACTGCAATCCAATCCGGCCGCGCTTCGTCAGAAATATGAAACGGCGTTGTCGATGCTGGCCTTCTTCGTCATGCCGGCCGCGGCGATCCTGTCGGTCACGGCGGAAGACCTGACGGTGATCCTGCTCGGGGACAAGTGGCGGACCGCCGGCGCGCTCCTGAGCATCATCGCGTTGCGCGGTATTTCGCACGCGGTCGAAGGTTCTCAGGGCTGGCTGCATCTTTCGCTCGGACGGGCGGATCGCTGGCAGAAATGGGGCATCGTTTCGCTCGTGGTCCAGGCCGCGGCCGTCCTCGCAGGACTGCCCTTTGGTCCCACGGGGGTCGCCGTGGCGGTGGTAGTGGGATCCTCGCTGATCGCCTTGCCGTCGGTTACCTATGCGGGCCGTCCGATCGGCATCGGCGCCGACGTCGTGATCCGGGCCGTGGGCCCGCAACTGGTCGGCGCCATCAGTACCGCGGCGGCCGGCTGGTGGTTGCATGCCGCGCTGCTGGCCGATTACTCCGGACTTGTCCGCATTTTCGCGTCGGGCTGTTTCGGCACCTGCATTTACCTTGCCATCGTGGTCGGCTTGTTTCGGCGCAGCGAGCCGCTTAGGGTTGCGGGCGCGATCGTGCAGGATTTAATTCGGAAGCGATAATCGAGCGGACGGCTGCGCTAAAATCTCGTCTTTTCCCGGAATAATGATGGGGTTGCGCGCCGATGAGTTTATTGCGGTCGGCTTATGTGATTTAATTGTGTGCGGTTAAATTGTGGATCAAGTCATCGCGGCCGCTCCTCCACGGGACCATGCCCGCCATTGGGACCTTCGATGTCGACTTCGCTTTGCAGAACGACCGGGCGCCTTGCCCGCCTGACGATGATGGCGCGCTAGAGCCGCATTCATGAACGAACAGCGTCTCGACATCCTCTGCGTTTCCCAGATGCCGGCGAGCCCTCCACGCTTCGGGGCCCAGGCGCGGATGCATGGGCTGATGACTGAGCTCGCCCGGCGCCACGACCTGACGGCCGTGATGCTGGTCGACGATGAATTCGACGTCGACGAGTGCCGGCGGGCCATGCAGGCCTATTGTCGCGACGTCGTGCTGGTGCAAAATCCCTACGGCCGCGACGGCCTCGCCAAACGGCTGCTGCAACTCCGTTCGCTGGCCTCGACGTCGAGCTTCGACCGCCTCCGGGTCACGCTGCCCGCGTTGCAGGAGGCGCTGGATCAGGTCCTGCGCGCGAGACGATTCGACATCGTCAACCTCGAATTCCCCTATCTCGGCCACTGCATCCTGCGTCAGGCACCGCCGGGCGAAAAGCTGCCGCGCCTGGTCGTGGATTCCCATGAGATCGCCTACGACCTCGCGAGGCAGTTTGCGGCCGCCGGCACCAATCTCGGCCGTCGTCTCTACGCCGGCGCGAACTGGCGCAAGTTGAGACGCGAGGAGATCGGCGTCTATGGCGAGGCTGACGGCGTCTATCTGTGCAGTGTCGACGACGAGCGGCGTCTGCTCGACACGATTCCCGACGCGCGCACGACGGTCATCCCCAATGCGGCCGACATCGATTACTACCAGCCGCGCCGCACCGACCCGGCGCCGGACGGCCGCACCGTGGTCTATTTCGGGCTGCTCTCCACGATCCCCAATATCGATGCGGTGGCCCACTTCGTCCAGGACATCTGGCCGCGCATCGCGAAGGCACATCCCGACGCGCGCTGCAAGATCATCGGCGGCCGGCCGCCGCCGTCACTGCTGGCGCTGGCCGGGCCAGACATCGAACTGACCGGCTTCGTGCCGGACCTGCGGCCGCACCTTGCCGCGGCCGCGGCCGTGGTCGTGCCGCTCCGGCTCGGCGGCGGCACGCGCCTGAAGATCGTCGAAGCCATGGCGATGGGCAAGGCGATCGTCTCGACCAGCCTGGGCGCGGAGGGGATCGAGGCCGTCCCCGGGCGCGACATCATCATCGAGGATCAGCCCGCGGCCTTCGCGGATGCAGTCAACCGGCTGCTCGCCGAGCCCGACCGGGCGGCGCGCATCGGCGCGGCCGCGCGGCAGGCAGCCGTGGAAAAATATGCCTGGAGCGCGGCGGCGCTGGCGCTGGAGGGCTTTTATCGCGAGATCCTGGAGGTCAATGCATGAAGGCGGCGCTCATCGGGGCCGGGCAGATCGCCCGCCAGCATCTGGCCTGCCTCAACACCCTGCCGGGGGTCGAACTGGCTGCGATCTGCGATCTTTCGCCGGCCACGGCGGAGGCTGCCGCTGAACGATACGGCATCCCGGCCTGGTTCACCGATCATCGCGCCATGCTGGACAAGGTCCGGCCTGACGTCGTGCACGTGACCACGCCGCCGACCTCCCACTTCCGCCTGGCGATGGACTCGCTCGATGCCGGCGCCCACGTCATCGTTGAGAAGCCGGCCACCTCGACCTTCGAAGAACTCGAGATGTTGACCGAGCGCGCCACGGCGACCGGCCGTCATATCGTCGAGGACTACAATTATCTCTTCAATCACGCGCCGCAGGAGATTCTGCGACACATCGAATCCGGCGCGTTCGGCGCGGTGACTCACGTCGAGGTGCTGATCTGCCTCGACATCCTTGGTCCGGGCGGTTTTGCGGATCCCAACTCGCCGCATCCAGCCCTCGATCTGGCTGGCGGCGCGATCGCCGATTTCCTGCCCCACCTGGCATCGCTGGCGCATGTCTTCGTCGGCCCGCACCGGACCGCGCGGACAGCCTGGAGCAAGCGCAAGCCCTCGCCGCTGCCGTTCGACGAATTCCGCTGCGTGGTCGACGCGGAGCGCGGCACCGCGGTGCTCGGCTTCAGCTCCAGCGCGCAGCCGGACGCGTTCTGGCTGCGGGTTTACGGCGAACGGATGCAGGCGACCGCCAATCTGTTCGAGACGCGGCTCACTTTCGACGGACCGCGCAACGTGCCGAAGCCGCTGCGGCCGTTCTTCAGCGGCCTCGACGAGGGCAGGGACATCCGGCGCGCCGCGCTGGCCACCTTGCTGCGCAAGTTCAAGGGGCCGGGGGCCTATGAGGGGCTCTGGGAGTTTTTGGCCCGGACCTACCGGGCGCTCGCCGACGGGGCGGTGCTGCCGATCACGAGCAGCGATGTCCTCGCGGTGAACCGGATGGTCGAAGCACTCAAACCGGCGGAGCAGCGGCCATGAAAGCCCTCGTCACTGGCGCCAACGGATTTTTGGGCAGGCACGTCGTGCAGGCGCTGCTCGCCCGCGGCATCGACGTTCGCGCCATGGTCCGTCCCGCCGCGCGTCTCGACGCGTTCGGCTGGCCGTCCTCTGTCGAGATCTTCAGAGCCGACCTGCGCACCTCGCGCGAACTCGTGCGCGCCTTCGAGGATGTCGATGTGTTGATTCATCTGGCGGCCGTGGTCTCCGGAGGCGAAGACGCGCAATTCGCCGGCACCGTGGCCGGTACCGAGCGGCTGCTGGACGCGATGGCCGGCAGCTCCTGCCGGCGACTCGTGCTGTGCAGCAGTTTTTCGGTTTACGACTACAGCGCGACCCGGGGGACCCTCGACGAAAGCTCGCCGCTGCAGCAGACGCCGGACGTCTACACCCGCGGCGGCTACACCATCGCCAAATGGTGGCAGGAGCGGGTGACACGGCGCGAGGCCGAAAAGCACGGCTTGGACCTCACCGTTCTTCGCCCCGGTTTCATCTGGGGACGCGATCACGGCTATCTGGCTGTGCTGGGCCAGCAACTCGGGCGGCATCACATCGTGATCGGACCGCTGACCCGCATACCGATGACCCACGTGGAAAACTGCGCGGACGTCTTTGCGGTCGCGGCGCTGGACCCGCGTGCGCGGGGCCAGACTTTGAATGTCGTTGATGGTCCAGGTGAGCGCGTATGGGCGTATCTCTCCGACCACATGCGCGGCATCGGAGAGCCGGGCTGGCGCCTGCCGATTCCCCATTGGCTCGCGAGCGCAGCCGTGCGGCTGGCCTTCGTCACCGTATTCAGGCGCGCCACCAAGGTGCCCGCGATCCTGACCCCGAAGAAATTCGACGCAATGCTCAAGCCGCTGCGGTTCGACGACCGCAAGCTGCGGGAGACGCTCGGTTGGAAGCCGCCACTCGATCACCGGCAGTGCCTGACGCGGACCTATGGTCCCGCGCCGTCGCCTGCGGAGGCGCCGGCTCCATGGTCGTCCGGAACAGCCGCTTCAACCTGAGGAGTCGTGTCGTGAAAAGCTCGCAGCTTGGATCGGCCAGGACCAGTGAAGCCGGCGCGGCCGAGATTCACGTGATTGAACGCACTGAGAAACCGAAGTCCGTGGCGCGCCCGCGAAGCGTGGTGATGATCGCGATCGCCCTGGCCGCCGCCGTTCTCGTTGCCGTTCCTTCCGTTGGCGAGCCGATTTTGCGCGCGATAGGAAGGGTGCTTGTGCTCGACGAACCGGTTACGCCCGTTGACATGATCGTCATCTCGCCTGATTCCGGCGGCGCGGGCGCGCTGCAGGCGGCGGACCTCGTTCATGGCGGCATTGCGAGCCGCGTTGCGGTTTTCACCGATCCGCCGAGTGGAGAGGATCTCGAGTTCATCCGCCGCGGCCTTCCTTACGAGGATCTGGCGGCGAGGCAGATCCGGCAGCTCGGATGGCTCGGTGTAACCGATGTGCTGAAAATTCCGAGAAGCCAAGCCGGATCCGAAGGCGAGAGCCAGGTTCTTGCGCCATGGTGCGACCAGTACGCGATCCGGTCCGTCGTCTTCGTGGCAGCCAGAGATCACTCCCGACGCATCAGGCGTGTGCTCAATCGAGACATGAAAGGGCATACGACCCGGGTCATGGTCCAAGCCGAGCGCTACTCGGGCTTTGACCCGGACCGATGGTGGGAAACGCGCAGCGGCATCCGCACGGCCATCATTGAGTTCGAGAAACTCGTGCTCGATGTCGTCCTGCACCCGTTTTCATGAGGATCTAGTCGATGTGTGGCATTGCCGGGATCATCGGGCGGCTGGACGACAAGAACCGCGCTGCGCTGGAGCGGATGAATGACGCGATGCTCCATCGTGGCCCCGACGCTGAGGGAACGTGGGTCTCGACGCCGGACGCGCGCGGCTGGGGCGCGCTGTTGACGCACCGCCGGCTCTCGATCCTCGACCTTTCGCCGGCCGGCGCCCAGCCCATGACGGATCCGGTGACCGGGCACACGATCGTCTTCAACGGTGAGATCTATAATTTTGCCGACCTGCGGCGGCGTCTGACCGCCGAAGGGCAGCAGTTCAATTCCACCGGCGACACCGCGGTGATGTTGCGCGCCCTCGGCTTGCACGGGCCGGACGCGGTGAAGTGGTTGCGCGGCATGTTCGCATTCGCCTCCTGGGATCCAAAGCAGCGCCACCTTCTGCTCGCGAGGGATCCGCTCGGCATCAAGCCGCTCTACATGGCACGCAATTCGGATCCCGACGCCGGCTGGTCGGTCGCCTTTGCTTCGGAGCTTCGCGCCCTGTTGGCTTCTGGGCTGTTGGGCACGCCGCGCCTCGACCCGCAGGCCGTCGCCAGCGCCGTATGGAACGGTTTTGTGGTCGGCCCGGGCACGGCCGTCCGGGGCATCGAGCTCCTCATGCCCGGCCGGCTGATCGCGTTCGACGGCGCTGGCAAGGCGATCCGCGACGAGGACTTTTGGTCGATCCCCGGCCACGCCCCCGATCCGACCATGGACGAGGATCAATTGGCCGCGATCCTGGAGGAGGGATTGAGGCTGCACCTCGCCAGCGACGTGCCGCTCGCGGTCTTCCTGTCGGGGGGCGTCGATTCCTCTGTCATGGCCAATCTGGCCCAGCACGCGGCGAACAGCCCCATCCACACCTTCACCCTGGCTTTCGAAGAGCAGGAGCTGAACGAGGGACCGATCGCACGGCGCATCGCCGCCGCGATCGGGACCGAGCACCACGAGGTGATGTTGACGGAGCAACACTTCGTCGACAACTTGGAAGCCGCACTCGACAGCCTGGATCAGCCCACCTTCGATGGCCTGAACTCCTACTACATGTCGCATGCGATCCGCTCTGCAGGCTTCACCGTGGCGCTCTCGGGCACCGGCGGCGACGAACTGTTCGGCGGCTACGCCTCCTACCGCGACCTGCCGGTGCTGCAGCGCTGGTCCCGCCGCACGGCTTTGGTGCCGGGCTGCTTGAAGGTCGCCGCGGCAACGCTTGCATCGCGCCTATTGTCTCCCTCCGGGAGGACGGTGCCGTCGCAGACGCGTTGGGCGAAGCTGCCCGAGATGGTCCGCCGCGGCGACGATCTTCTGGCACTTTATCAGCTGGCCTACGCGCTCTTCCTTCCCGGTTTCCAGCGCGAGCTTCTCGCGCCGGGCTTTGCCGAGGCGCTCGCCGACGGGTTTCCGTCGGCCATGAGGAGCCGCATCACCGCGGAGACGCGTGCCCGCACGCCGCTGTCGGCGATCAGCGTGATGGAGCAGCGGCTTTTCCTCGGCGAGCGACTGCTGCGCGACAACGACGTTGCGAGCATGGCGGCGTCCCTCGAGCAGCGCGTGCCGCTGGTGGATCAGGTGCTGTTCGAGAGCGTCGACCGGCTGGGTGACCAGGCGCGCTATCAGCCACTGCGCAGCAAGGCCATGCTGCGACGTATCGGCCTGCGCGGTCTCGACCCCGCGCTGTTCGACCGGCCGAAAAGCGGTTTTGTGCTGCCGCTCGATCGCTGGATCCGACGCGGCTTGCAGGACGCCATGGACCAGACCCTGCGCGACCCGCAGGCCATTGCTCCGGTCGGCCTTGACCCCGTGGCCGTCGAGCGTCTTTGGCGCGCCTTCCTCGAGGGCGCGCCCGGCATGTACTGGTCGCGGGTGTGGTCGGTCTATGTCTTCGTCCGCTGGTGCCATCGCAACCGCGTGTTTCGCTGAGCGGGGCTGCGACCACCGGATTCGGCACCCTGCCGATAACGGCTATTGCCAAGCCATCGGGCTCTCACGCCAGCTTCGCGTCGCCCGGATGAAGACCTCATGCAATTTGCCGAGGTTTCCGGACTGGAGCATATTGTGATGCTTCCCCGATATTTCGAAGATCTCGATGTTGGGGCAACGACGCCGCCAGGCTTCGTCGTCGTTCGCCGCGAGCCCGGTCCGCAGCAGAATGACGGGCGCGTTCAGCGCGACCGGATTTCGATCGAGCGACGCCATCCAGGGGGCGGCGAGCCTGATCAGAAGACGCATGGAAAGCTCGTGCTCGAGGATCGGATCACACCTGCAAACCAGCGACAGACTCGCCGCGTATCGACGAGCCGTCGCCGGCAGTCGATCGCCAAGCGCTCTCAGCAGCGCGCGCCAGAATTTTGAGCGCATGAAGCGCGCGAGGTGACCAAAACGAAGTCCGCCAAGAAGCTCCAATGCCTGCTCCAGCGCGCGTCCCCTCCAACCTGCCGACGGGCCGGAGGATTCGATCATGGTCGAGTCGATCGCGCACAAGCCCGCGATGTCACGGCCCTGCGCCAGGAGCCGACGCGCGACGGCATAGCCGAAGTGTCCGCCGATCGAAAAGCCAACGATTCGTATCGGTCCGGTCGGTATTGTCAGGGCGATTTCGGCTGCCAGATCGTCGATCAGGCTATCCGCTGAACATCCTTCGGAGACATAGCGCCGCCATCCGGGATAGCCGATCACCTCGACCCGGGTCGGATCGCCGGCACCGTCGCGAAACAGCCGGAGGTCAGGCGCACCGCCGCCCGCACCTGACAGGAATATGATCGGAACAGGCGGCTTCATGCAGCTTGCAAGGCTCTCGGCGCCAGTCCGACGGAGAGGACTTGCGCACTGTATTCCGCACCGACAACGAACCGAAAAAGCGGACCAAAACTCATCGCCGATGCGGGGCCGATGAAATGGAGGCCCGGTACCGACGACTCGAAGAAGGCATTGAGCTTCGGGGAGCGCTCGAGGAGCGCGATCGCGCCGCGCAGCTTCTTCTCGATGAAGCCGAGGCGGTCGACGTGGATATCGTAGCCGGTGCCCGCGACGACGTGGACGACCAGCAGATGCCGCTCGCCGCCATCCTTTGCGTCGCGCAGCTTGAGTGCCGCGCGGCTGCCCGCTGCAGAGGCTTCGATGACCGTGACACCCCGATGCGCCGGAAACTTGTCTTCGACCCGGTTGCGGAGCCACCATGCGCCCTCTGCCGGAAGATGACTCTTCGTGAAGCGCGTGCGCCATGCGTCAGGCACGCTATGCAAGGCACCTGGAAAGTGGGTCAAGGTCCAGGCCTTCGGCCCCGTTCCGAGGCCGGCGATGGGCGAGCGCACGCGTCGCCACAGGCTCCGTTCGCGCGAGACGCGGGTTTGCCAGAGGATCGTGTCCTCGCGCACCAGGAGCTGCGGCCGCGCCCCCGCTTCGAACAGCAGCGCCGCGGCCTCGAGCGCTGATTGACCGGCGCCGACGACGGCGACGTCGCGTCCCTTGAACGCGGCGAAACTGGAGACCGCAGAGGTATGGGTGACAAGCCCCGCGGGCAGCGATCCCAATGGCCCGGGGACGTGGGCGAAGCCCGACAGCCCCGTTGCGATGACGACATTGTCTGCATCGCAGCGGCTGCCATCGGCGAGGCTGAGAACGAAGCCGCCGGCTTGCCGATCCAGCCGCTCAACGTCTGCTTTCTCGACCCAGGGCACCAGATCCTGCTGGAACCAGCGGCCATATGCCGTGAAGTTCTCCATCGAGCATGGCTCGAACGTCTGCAGTCCGCGCGGCCGATTGTAATCGGCAAAGCTGTAGCCCGGCGTCGGCGCCGATATGTTCGTCCCGAAGCAGTAGGATTTCAGGTAGCGCTCGCCACCGGCCTCGGCAATGGCCGACCAGAACCGCATCGGCTGTCCGAAGATGCGGTGCTCGATCTTGCGGGCCGCAAGGTGAGCCGCCAGCGAAAGGCCGTAGGGCCCAGCTCCGATGATTGCGACTGAAACTTTTTTCACGAACTGAAACCCTTCAACTACGCCCTTTTGAATTCACATTCTGTCGAAGACGTCGCTCGTCGCTTCGCGTGCATGAAGCGCGGAAGCGATTTGAGACCCAGATAAAGCTCGGAAGCGACATGGATCACGCCGGGCATCCGATCGTCGCGATCGGCGGCGAAGTCGACGGCGTGGTCGGCGTGCTGTTTCATCCAGCCGCGCCATTTCGACAGCTCGTCGCTGGAAATGCGCGCGGTCAGCATCTGGGCAAGAAGGATGGCCCGCAGCGTAAAGCGATCGCGAAAGACTGCCTGTTCGTCATCCTTCGCCTGCGCCTTTGCGACCTCCTTGCGCAAGGATGCGGAATCTCCGACCGCGTCGAGGCAGGCGAGCAGTGGCAGCGGCATGCCCCGGCGGATGTCCATCCCGACCTGACTGAACATCCGCGGGTTGAAGTCGATGACCGCCCAATGATCTTCGCAGCGGAGGAACTCCACTTCGAACAATCCAAAATAGCCCAGCGCACGGCAGAGGCGGCGAACGAGATCCGGTAGCTCCTTGGGGGTCGGCTGGGCTTCGAAGCAAACGCCGACACCCACCGGCTGTGAACGCTGAAACACCTTTCTTGCGGCCCGCGTCACGAAGAGCTCGCCGGTCCGGTCGATAAAGCCGGTGATCGACAGAACGCCTTCGCTCCCGACCTGGACGAATTTCTGCAGGATGGGCCGCCTGGCATCGGCGGGCCGGGGATTGTCGGCCGCATGGTCCTCCCGGTCGACAAACCTGCGATACTGGCGGAGCAGTTCCTGCGGCGAATCGGCCAGCATGCCCTTGTCGTTGCGAACGCGGTGAACATGCGTGCGTGGCTTGATCAGGATTGGAAAGGGCAGGGTCGGCGCCAGCGGGGCAAGCTCCTCGATGCTTGCAGGATCCCAGCTCGGCAGCACCGCCAGGCCCGAGCCGATCGCCGCGTCCGAAAACAGCTTCTTGTCCAGGATACGTCGCAGACTCGAGGGCGGCGGATGGTACAGACGGAAGTGCCGCTCCAGCAGGAGCGCATTCTCCGCATAGACCCAGGCCGTCTTGTCCGACGTCGGCAGCAGGATCCGTCCGGGGTTGGCCTTGCCGATGGCGAGCAGCCGCTCGAGGAATCGCTGGCTGTCGCTTTCCGGGGGCGCGGAATAAGTGCGCTTGGCATAACGCGACCAGCCGGCCGCCCCTAGTCGTTCGCTCGAGACGATTTCCACGTCGACGCCGCTGGCTCCGAGACTGCGCACCGCGGCGATCGTGCCCCCGGCCGCCGCGGTCGCCAGCATCACTGCAAGCCCCCGGGTCATGGCCGGTCACCATGGTCATGTCGGTGTCTGCCGAGCGGTCGTGCGAAGGCAGCCGACGCGGAGCGAACGGCCCACCACGGCGAAATTCCATCGAGGCTTGACGACATCTCTGGCGCGAACGCACCGTTTGATCTTGACGAACTGCACTCCGAACTCACGTTTCCTTCACCCCTGAATCATATGAAGTATGCAATCGGCGACTGGCATTCCCCCTGAGCCACGCCGAACTAAGTGGCGAGCGGCGCCTGCTTCCTTGCAGGCTCCGGCCCGAACCTGCGTCTGAGCTTCTTGAAGTACGGCTCGATGAAACGTGCGACGGCGGCGGCATACGCGGTCGAGATCACGAGCACGGTCGGGAAAAGGATGTACGGTCTTGCCGCGATCGCGGGCAGGTTCTTTTCGATCGTTTCGATGATCACATAGTGGATCAGGTAGATCGTGTACGAATAGGTGCCGAGCGTCATCGCCCACGGTGTGTTGAGATACCGGAACAGCCGGCTGTCGGCGAAGCGGACAGCGAAATAGAAGAACGGCATCAACGCCAGCCCTTGAACGCTGTAGCGGGCCGTCTCCCGGAACGCCGGATCGCGATAGAGCAGAGTGAACAGCAGCGCGCCCGCGGCGATTGCCAGAAGCGTCCACTCAGCCGGCGACATCGAGCCGGACCGGCGCGGCCGTCGCACCGGATTCATGACGAGCGCCAGAATGCACCCGTAGGCAATCGAGTCGATGCGCGTATCCGAGGCATAATACGTCCGGTCCGAAAAGAAACCCGGGGCGTGCACGAGATGGATGCGCCAGGCGAGGACTGCGATGCAGACCGCGCCGAGCAGCGCGCCGATCGTGCGAGGCCGCAGCGCGCAGCCCAGCAGCAGGCTCATCAGGAGCGGGTAGAAGATGTAGAAGTGTTCCTCGACCGCGAGGGACCAGAGAATGCCCGTGCCGTCCGGGATCGTGTTGCCCGGATCGAAAAACAGGCCGTAGTAGTTGGCAAAATACAAGAGCTGAGCCGCCAGCCCCTTGGCGGTGATCCCTCCGGCCAGCAATCCGGAATAGGTGAGCCCGTAGGCGACCGCCAGCGAGACGATCAGGGGTGGCATCAGCCTGAACACGCGGCGGGCGTAGAAGTTTGCAATATTTATTCCGCCGGTGCGCGCGTGCTCGGTCAGCAGCAGCGTGGAGATCAGATAGCCGCTCAGGAAGAAGAAGATGGTGACGCCGAGGCCACCGGGCACGAGAGCCTGCAGACCGGAGTGGCCGACGACGACGATCGATACCGAAATTGCCCTGATGCCATCCAGCGATGGAATGACCTCGGATCGATGGGCGTGCGTGTCTGCCGCAGGCATGGCGACGCGATCGGCGTGACCGTCGAGTATCGACGGCGCCGGCCGAGCGATGCGTGGCGCCCTGCGGTCAAGTAGCTTTGTCATGCTCGCCTGTGACAGAGAGCAACGACAAAGAAACGGCTTGCGTTGATGCAGCCCGCTCCGCGATCTGTTCGACGCGCCTGATCGTGATCCCCGGTAGCTGGTGGCTCGCGTGCCAGAGCGCGGCCCGCTCCGCATTGATCCGGGCGGTGGCGGCGCGCTTGCCCAAACGCAGGCAGGCTCGCTGGTAGGTGCGGAGGAAGCTCCTGAACTCGAGGTCGTCGTAGCGCGGCAGGCCTTTCAGCCAACTCCTGAAATAGCCCCACAGCATGGCCGTGCTGCCGATCAGTGCGGGATAGGCGGGCAGGTGATAGACCGCCACTGCCAGGTGATAGAGCGGCGATGTGCCCATGAAGTATTGGCCAAACCCCTTGCGGAGCCGCCCCGTCCAGATGCCCTTGTGGCTCGCCCCCTGCGGCCGCAGATGGACGAAGCGCAGAGCCTCGCTGTCGACGCTCTCGGCGATCCAGCCGAGCATGCGACACCGGTGGCAGTCGATGCCGTCCCACATGACCTGGCGGACGAAGCCTCCGATCTCCCTGAAGCATGCGACGCGGTAGAACTTGGTCATGCCGACCGACATCTCGTCGCCGCAGATCTCCGCCTCCAGCGCGCCGCTCTGCGGGTGGACGAACCACGGCTTGCCGGACGTGGTCCCGACCCGCGGATCGCTCTCCATTCGCTCCATCAGCAATTCGAAGTACCGCGCGGGCAGGTCGAGATCCATGTCGAGCTTGCACAGATAGTCGAAGTCCGACGGGCGTACGGTGTCGAGACCGGCGTAGAACGCCTCGATCACGCCGGGGCCGACCCGCCGGCCGCCACGATCCGTGCGGCGTACGACGCGCAGGTAGGGCAGGCGTCGCGCGTATTCCTCGAGGATGGCCGGCGTTTCGTCGGTCGAGCCATCGTCCACGACCACCCAGAGCGCCGGTGGCACTGATTGCGCTGCGACGCTATCGAGCGTCCGACGGATATATTGCGCCTCGTCCCGACAGGGCGAGATGAGCAGGTAGCGCCGCGATGGGGTCACGTCTCAAAATCCCGTTGCAGGAGGTCGAAACTTCAAGGCGCTGCCCACTTGCAGTAGCCTTCTCGTCGACAGGTTATATTTATTCCGGCAAATTTCAGTATTATGATTATATATCTAATTTAATGTCAAAATAATCCATATTTTGTGATCGCGGGCATTTTGTCGGCTGCGCGGGTCCTGGCAACGTGTTAATGGTTAATGACATCAGGACGAGATTATTGGTTTAATTCTGGCTTATGTTTGCCGCGCCATGCGTGTGCGGGGGCCGACGTCAATGGCCGAGAGTCTGGCTGCGCCATGGCGACGATTTGCCATGGCCTATGTCGGCTGCACGCATCGTCGGACGGCATGGAGGAGGATAATCCGTTGCCCCATGGTTTGAACCGCCGAGCGAGGGCGGCGCTGCGATGACCGGTGATCGGTCGTCAGGGATCGCCGGTTACCTCTGCTGGCCGGCGCCGGCTTCCCGCACTTCCTTGGTCTGCCGCCGGCGGGGCGGGGACCTGGGCTCGGCGGCATTCGCCATTCTGTTCGCTTGTGGTGTCGCCAATTGTCTCGCCACGGCATCAGAAGCAACGGTGTCGCGATCCGCGCCATCCGGCAGCCTGCTGCCCGCAGATCGCATGGTGGCGTGGAACCCCGGGCTGATGTCCGTGGGGGGCATCCCGAACCGCACCAACATCTACAAGACGCTTTCGCCGAGCGGGGGCGACGATTCAGGCGCGATCCAGACCGCGCTGAGTACCGCGCCTGCCGGACAGGTGGTGATGCTCGGCCCCGGCACGTTCATCGTGAACGGTCTGCTGCTGATCAATCGGCCGGTCACCTTGCGCGGTTCGGGCGCCGGCGTGACCAGGCTGGTCAAGCCGAACGGCGCAAAGCCAAGAACGTCCACGGCCATCAACGGCACCAAGGGGATCCTGACGCCGGTCAATCCCAGTTCGTACGGGTATGATCCAAGGCCGATCATCATCGTCGGACCTTCGCGATGGAACAACGGTCCTGACAGCACGGCGTCGCAGGACCTGACGGCCGACGGTGTTGGAGGGGCGGACTCGGTCACGGTGGCCAATGCGGCGAACTTCAAGGTCGGGGCATTCGTCCTGCTCGACGAGGCCTCGGGCGCGTCATGGCAGCCGACTCCTGCGGGTTTTCCCGGCGGCGCGCAGGTCTGGCGAGGCGATCGCGTCGCCTGGAACATGCACTATCCGGTTCAGCCGGGAGACGACAACGGCGCATCGAACGCGCAAGGTCCGTATGATCAGAAGCCGGGCGTGTTGCCGATCTCGATGTCGTGGTTCGCGCGGACCGACCGCGCCACCAGCGAGATCAAGCAGATCGCATCCATTTCCGGACAGACGGTCACCTTCACCTCGCCCTTGACGATCGGCTATCGCACAAGTCACCAGGCGCAGCTCACCCCCTACACCACGGATCCGAGCAGCGGAGGACACGCGGCCGACAACCGCGACATTCACGTCACCAATGCCGGCGTCGAAGACCTCAGCCTCTATGGCGGGGCCGATGGCGGATTGCGATTCGAAGCCGCCGCCTATTCATGGGCAAGAGCCATCGAGGTGACGCAATGGCTCGGCGAAGGCGTCGCGATCGACAATTCGTTCCGGGTCGAGCTCCGCGACTCCTACATCCACGCCGGTTCGTGGCCCGAGCCGGGCGGAGCCGGCTACGCGATCAGCCTCGCTGTCGGCTCCTCGGAAGTCCTGATCGAGAACAACATCCTGGTCGACGTTTGCAAGAACATGGTGTTTCGCTCGTCCGGAGCCGGAAGTGTCGTCGCCTACAATTATGCCGACGATTCCTTCGATTTCGACAATCCGGAGTGGGTCGAGGTTGGCATCAACGCGTCGCACATGGCGGGTGCCCATCACGTGCTCTTCGAAGGCAATCTGTCCCACAACGCCGACAGCGACTATACGCACGGCAATGCGATCTATCTGACGTTCTTTCGGAATCACTTGACCGGGCAGCGCGAGCGGCTGGTCGATCGGTCAGGTGTCCGTGCCGTCGGGCTTGCCTACGGCTCGTGGTGGGATTCGTTCGTCGGAAACGTGCTGGGCCGCCCGGGTAAAATGGCCGGCTGGAGTTATGACGATCCGTCGATGAAATCCAATAGCGCGGCTTGGGGACGCGGCGGCAGCGGCAATGTATGGATGCTGGGCTACGATCCGGAGCGATGGGATATGGCTCCCGATTCGAAGACGCTGGCAACGGTCATTCGTGGCGGCAATTTCGATTATCTCACCAACAGCGTGGTGTGGACGGACGGCCTGCAGGCCCAAACGCTGCCGGTTTCGCTTTACCTCAGTGCCAAGCCCGGTTTTTTCGGCGACTACCAGTGGCCGTGGGTGGATCCGACCGGCAATACGAAGGTCCATACGCTTCCTGCCAAAGCCAGGCTTGACGCCGGCACGCCGTTCGCCCTCGCGCCGGGAGTGACGCAGTAAAGCCTGGTTGGAGGTACCGATCACCATAGTTGGGACTGCAAGCTCCAGACGAGAACCATGTCATTCGCATCCTATGTCTACATAATCGCATTCTTGCCGATCACCTGTCTGGGCTTCTGGCTCATTCAACGGCTCAGGCTTTATGCCGCTCTTTGGTACCTGACCTTTGCTTCGGGTGTATTTTACGCCTACTGGAATCCGCGCGATCTTCTGATCGCAGGCGCATCCGTTGTCGCGAATTACTTTGCCGCGAAGGCCTTGTTGTCGAGCAAAAAGCCGCCGCGGTGGCTTTTCGTGGGGGCTGTTGCGGCAAATCTTCTCGCGCTCGGCTACTACAAATACCTCGCCTTCGTGCTCGGTCTGATCAGCTTCGAGCTTGCCTCGGCACATAGCGTATCGCTGCCCCTCGGCATTTCGTTTTTTACGTTCACGCAGATTGCCTATCTCGCCGATTGCTGGGCAGGCAAGATCAAGCAGGAACAGCACGTTCCCCGCGATTATTTTCTTTTTGTGTCGTTCTTCCCTCATTTGATTGCCGGTCCAATTCTTCATCATAGCGATGTGTTCCGGCAGTTTCGCGGAGGTTTCCGGGACGATCGGGCAACCAAGATTGCAACCGGCATAATCCTTTTCAGCATCGGGCTCTTCAAGAAGGTGATGATCGCCGACAACCTCAGCCTGATCGCAAAGCCGGTATTCTCCCTTGCCGATGGGGGAACGTTGGTGAATTCCGGTCAGGCTTGGGTCGGAGCAGTAGCCTACACTCTACAATTGTATTTCGACTTCAGCGGTTATTCGGACATGGCCGTTGCCAGCGCGCTGCTG
>Ga0207699_10000397_pt1 | contig 22482 bp, 15 predicted proteins | sample LARL51metaG_FD_184344 | JGI IMG/M metagenome (GOLD analysis project Ga0207699, IMG submission 184344) | Corn, switchgrass and miscanthus rhizosphere microbial communities from Kellogg Biological Station, Michigan, USA - LAR L5-1 metaG... | ecosystem: Host-associated > Plants > Roots >...
CCCTGCTGGATGGCTTCGCCAAGCGAACCGCCGGGCGGGCTCGAAGCTCCGCTGCCCCCGGTTCCGCTGCCAGACTGACCTCCGGTGAGGCCGCCCAGACCATTGATCAGTCCGTCGAGGCCGCCGCCATTCGGCCCGAACAGGCCCTTGCCCATTTCCTTGAGCCTGGCATAGGCCGCGTCGGGATTGTCAAAAATGCCGGCCATGTCGGGGTAGATGCGCGGGCTGTTCCAGGGCCCGTCGATCGCGACGGGAATGCCGAGCCCGACCGGCTCGGAGGCACGGCCCTGGCCCTCGGTGGTCATTACCAGTTTCGGCTCGACCCGCAAGGCGAGCTGCTTGTTGCCGATATCGACCATGCCGCCGCCGGTGACCCGCACCAGCGGCCCGACGAGATTCAGGTCGGATGTAGTGGCTTGGCCGCGGTCGATCTTGAACGAGGCCGAGAGCTGGGTCAGGTCGGTCTGCTCATCTTGCGTCTCCTGCCAGCCCGAGAGGGGGCTTGTGGTCAACGAGCGGATCATGCGAGCGACGTTGAGGCCGCGAATGGCACCGTCCTGGAAATTGACGAAGGCGGTGCCGCTGAGGTTGGCCATCACGGCATGCTGGCTGGCGCCCGACGATCGGCCGCCGATCTTGGCCTGCAACTTGCCGTCGAGCTTGTCGAACCCGGCCAGGCTTTGCAGCAGCGGCAGCGCGCGCACGCCGGCAAGGTCGCAGTGCATGGCATAGGTCGGATTGCCGGTGGTCGCATCGACGATCATCTCGCCGGAGGCCTCGCCGCCATAGGCGCCGAGTTTTGCGACGGACACCTTCAAGATGCCGCCCGCCAGCGTCGTCTCGGTCTGCGCCGTATCGAAACGGGCACCGGCGAGATTGGCCTCGGCCGCCGAGATGCGAAGCTGCGCGTCGACATAGTTCAGCGCGGCGAGGTTGAACGGCGCACTGCTCCAGGGCCGCGCAGCCTGCTCCGACGTCGCGTTCGGCGCAGCGACGCCCAGCCGCTGGAAATCGAGATCGAGTTTGACCAGCGGCTTGCTGGCGACATCGACGGACGCCCAACCATTGAACGCACCGCCGTCGAGCGTGCCGCTGACGCTGCTGATCATGATCAGCGGACCGTTGAGCCGCGCCTCGGCTTTCGCCGAGAGCGGCGTCTGCAAGATGCCGGGGACATCGAGCGTCAGTTCGACCGGGATATTTCGATGCGCGATGCCGCCCTGCGGTGCGGTGGCCTTGAGGGTGAATTTGAGCGGCGTATCGCCGGTGTGCGCGCGGCCCCCCACGTCGATCGTGCGATCGGCCCCGATCAGGGCATCCGCATTGATGTCGTCGATCCGGTTCTCGACCCGGTCGCGCGGATGGGACATGACCACCGCGCCGTCACTGATGATGACGCGCTTGATGGTGACCGCGCTCAGCGTGTCATCAGGCGGCGGCGCGGGTTTCTCAGCGGTCTTGGCGGCGGTCGCCGGCAGCCGGTCGCGGAGCAGGGGGACGTGGAGCTCAGGTCTGGCGATGACGAGCATGGTGATCTCGGGATGGCCCGACCAGGCGCTTGCAAGCGTCATGTCGGCAGCGACGCCGCCGATGCTGAGACGGCTGGTGCCATCGTGATCCCTGGGATCCGTCAACGCGAGGTCGGTCAGGGTCACGTTCAGGGCGGGCCAAAGACGGATCCTGGTCGTCCCGGCAACGGTCAGCCGGTAGCCGGTCTCGCGCTCTACCCGCTCCGCGATGGTCGAGGTCAGGATAACAGACGGAATCCCGATCAGGAGCACAAGCGCGAGAAGCAGGATGACGGCGCCAAGGACGATGCCAAGCGCGACGCCCGAAAATTTCAATACCTTCATGTCGCTATTCCAATCCGAGAAACGGGTCTGGCGCTGGCAAACCTCTGACAGATCAGTTTCGGCTCAATCCCGGTTGGTTCGGTGGGTTCCGGGCCAGTCCATCGCGCTGGCGGGCTCCGCCCAAAAAGGCCCCGAAACTAATCAGCGGCGCTGCAAACCTATGTGACTTATGGCACACTTCTGGGAGTGGTCGGCTGACGATAGCGGTTTCAGACGGGTATTGCGATGAGCAAGCAGGCCGAATTTGCGGTCATTTTGAAAATGAACCCGATGTTCGCGGATCTCGGCGCCGAGGAGCTGCAGCGGATTTCCAATCTCTGCCACACCCAGCATCTGGCGGGCGGCGAGGTGCTGTTCCAGAAGGGCGATCCCGGCGACGCGCTGTTCGGGGTGCGCCGGGGCCAGATCAGGATCGAGACCGGCGCCTCCGATGGCAGCCGGTTGACGCTCAATTTCATGGGCCCGGGCGACCTCTTTGGCGAGGTCGCCGTGCTCGACGGCCAGAGCCGCACCGCGGATGCGACCGCGGGCGAAGCCACCGAACTGTTCGTGCTGCGGCGCGAGGATTTTCTGAGCCATCTGGAGCGCGAGCCGAAGGTCGCGATCAGGATCATCCAGCTGCTCTGCCAGCGCATCCGCTGGCAGAGCGAGCGGATGGAGGAATCCATGCTGCAGCCGTTGCCGATCCGGCTCGCGCGCCGGCTCTGCGCGCTCGCCGACGATTTTGGCGCCGAGGTGCACATTTCGCAGGAGCAGCTCGGGATCTTCGTCGGTGCCGCGCGCGAAAGCGTCAACCGCCAACTGCAACAATGGCGCAAAGAGGGCATCCTCGATCTGCAGCGCGGCCGCATCCTGCTGAAGAACATGAGCCGGCTGACCGCAATCGCGCGCAACGACTAGGGCAGGCCGGGCGACGCGGACGGGAGTTTTCGGCCGGCTTTTGGCGGCCTTCGCCGGCTTCGGCGCGGCGGTTCCGCGTGCCTTGCGTGAGGCACGGTTTTCTAAATTCCGATTTATCGTCGCCAATTATGTGGCCGCGCCGCCCAACATGATCTCAATCGGGACATCAATCTTCAATGTTTGGGACATGAACCATTTTTAATGATCGTTACGTTCTGAAACAAACCGCCTCGCAACAGGACAGGTTCGCGCTCCGTCCGCACCGCGGACAGCGGATGGGCGCTCTTGGCCTGTTGCAAGCGACAAGTATGAGTATCGATGTCTCTTGCGTACCCGATTCCGGCCACCGCGCGCGCCCCGTTTTCGCTTGCGCGCTGGCGCCGTCCGCTTCTCGCCTGGTTCGACGGTATCGAGGAGGGATGGGCGGTTCCGCTGCTGCTGATGGCCTTCGTCGCGGTCTGGTCGGCCTATTTCGTGATCGCCTATGCCGACGGCGACCTGCACCCGGACGTGCTGGAGACCTGGACGCTCGGCCGCAGCCTCGCATGGGGCTATGCCAAGCATCCGCCGCTGATGGGATGGGCCGCTCGGGCCTGGACGGAAATCTTTCCGCTGACCAACTGGTCGTTCCAGGTGCTGGCGATGACCAATTCGGCGCTCGCTCTGTGGTGCGTCGACCTGATCGCGCGACGCTTCGTGCGCGGCGACAAGCGCGCCATCGTGCTGCTGCTGTTGATGGTGCTGCCGGTCTATCAGTTCCATGCCGAGCGCTTCAACGCCAACGCCGTGCTGCTGCCGACCTGGCCACTTGCGACCTATTGCTTCCTGCGCTCGTTCGAAACCCTCGACATGCGATGGGCCGTCGCTGCCGGTGCGTCCGCTGCGCTCGCGATGCTCGGAAAATATTTCTCGGTGTTCTTGCTGGGCGGCTTTGCCCTTGCCGCGGTCTGTCACCCGCAGCGGCGCGCCTACTTCACCTCGTCGGCGCCTTATGTGTCGGTCTTGACCGGCCTCGTCGCGCTCACGCCTCACATCTACTGGCTTGCCACCACCGGCGCGCAGCCCTGCGTCGATGCATGGGTACGACATGCCGGCAAGACGCTCGGCCCGTCGCTGGTCGACGCCGCGCAGTTCGTGCTTGTCGCCGCGCTGATGCTGGCGGTGCCCGCGGCGATCTGGGCGCGCATGGCCAGGCAGCGCGCCGCAAATCTCGTGCAGCAGTTCGCCACGATGGAGCCCGGCCTCCGGCTGTTGGTCCTGATTGGCGTTGCCAGCATTGTGTTTCCGACCATCACCGGGGTTGCGCTGGGCACCGACATGCTGGCGGTCTGGTCGCTGCAGGGATTGTTTCTGTTCGTCATCGTGATGGTGTGCGCCGCAAGGCGTCCGATCGACCGCAAGGCCTCAGTCAATCTGGCGGCTTGGGTCGGTGGCTTCGCACTGGTCACGGCGTTCGTGGTCGCGCCTGCGCATGCGCTCTATCGCAACAGCCATCCGCTGGGCGAGGGGCGCAATTTCTATCAACAGGCCGCAGATGATCTGACCCGCCGCTGGCATGCCGAGACCGATGCGCTGCTCCGCGTTGCCGGCGGCACCGACGACCTCGCCTTCGCGCTCGCCTTCTACAGTTCCGATCACCCGGTCTACGACATCCGCCTCGTGCACCCGATCAGCGAACGGTTGCCGGTGGATGCGACCTTCGAGGACGGGTGGGCGGCGATGTGTTTTAGCGGCGACGAGTATTGCGCCGCTTCTCTTCAGAAGGTTGCGGCGCGCGCGCCCCGCTTCGTCCGCTACGAAATCGTCGTCGAGTCGAACTTTTTGGGCCAATCCGGTGCCAGCGGTCGCTTCGTCGCCTTCCTGGTGCCGCCGACGTCCAGGCATGTTACCCCGCCTTCATCCGGAGGGGCATGGGAGCGCAGGACCCTAGACGGCGTGCCGATGGACTGACCGGTCCGTTCCTTCGGGTTGACCGCGGCCGGGCGCCGAATAATCTGCCGGGACTTGAGCGGTCCCGCTGGACAATGTCGAACAGGTCCCATCGCAACGCCGGCCATATCGGAATGAATCGCCTGCGCAAGCAGGGCCTCTTGCATTCGTCCATGCGCGCGGCCACGCCGTCGCTGACCGGCCGAACCTCCCACATCGCGGCCGTCGCCGATTGCCTGGCGACGCTGCGCAGGATTCCCACGGGCGCGATCCAGCTCGTGATCTGCGATCCGCCCTACAACATCAACGTTGCGGCCTGGGACGCTCTCGACCATTACGTCGATTGGGCAGGCCAGTGGATGGCTGAGGTCGAGCGCGTGCTCTCGCCGACGGGCAATTTCGTGCTGTTCGGCGGACTGCAATATCAGGGCGAGGCGGGCAGCGGCGATCTCCTGAGCCTGATGAGCTGGATGCGCCGGCACAGCGCGATGCGGCTCGCCAATCTGATCATCTGGAACTATCCGAACGGCATGAGCGCGCAGCGCTTCTTCGCCAACCGGCACGAGGAAATCGCCTGGTTCGCGCGCACGCCCAAATACTATTTCGATCTCGATGCGGTGCGCACCCGCCTTGAGCCTGGGCGGCTCGCCGCCTACAAGCGCGACAAACGGCTCAATCCGGACAATCTCGACAAGGGGATCAATCCGACCAATGTCTGGCGCATCCCGCGGCTCAACGGCAATGCGAAGGAGCGTGTCGGCCATCCGACCCAGAAGCCGAAGGCGCTGATTGCGCGCATCGTGCGCGCGCTGTCTTTTCCGGGATCGACGGTGCTCGATTTCTTTGCCGGCAGCGGCGTCACCGCGCGCGTCGCGATCGAAACCGGCAGGCACTCGATCTCGACGGACGCGGACGAAACGTTCCTGACCTATGTCGGGCGGCAGCTCGAGCAGATCGGCCGCAGTGACGACTACGTGCTGATCAAGGATTCGGACTGGCTGGACCATCCGGCGCTGCGGGCGGGGGCGGATCGGGACGAATAAGCCGGAGGCGACCCCTGCTTCACAGCTGTGCAATTCATCATCCTGCCTCCTGGCTGGCCTTGCCCGAGCGGCCGGACCGGTCCTATCGTACCCCCTGCCGGGGGTTCTTGGGGAATTGCACAATGACGACGGCTTTATTGGAGACCCGCGGCTCGGCCGCCTCGACGCGCTGGGTTCAGCTTGGACTCGGGCTGATCGCCATGATGTCGATCTCCAGCCCGCAATATGTCTGGACGCTGTTCACAAAACCATTTCAGGATTCGCTCGGCGTAACGCTTCCGGCGCTTCAGGTCACCTTCACGATCCTGATCGTGCTGCAAACCTGGTTGTCGCCGGCACAGGGTTATCTGATCGATCGGTTCGGTCCGCGGCTCCTCATTGCCATCGGCTGTCTGTTGTCAGGCCTTGGATGGGTTGCGTCCGCTCATGTGAGCAGCCTGACCGGTCTTTATCTCACTTATGGACTGCTCTGCGGCATTGGAACCGGCATCGTCTACATCGGCATCATTGGCCTCATGGTCCGATGGTTTCCGGACCGGCGCGGTCTCGCGACCGGAGCGGTGGCGGCGGGCTATGGATTTGGCGCGATCCTGACCACGTTCCCGATCGACACGATGATGAAGCAGTCGGGCCACCAGCAGACGCTGGTGGTGTTCGGTATAGTCCTTGGCCTGGTCGGCGCGCTTGCGGCGCTTGCGATGCGGATGCCGGCAAAGGACGATATGCTGCCACCGCCGCCGGCAATGGCATCGCAGGCGGGCACGCCGCCAGCAGAAATGCTGCGCAACAGAATCTTCTGGCTGCTGTTCATCATGATGACCATGATGTCGACTGGCGGCTTGATGGTGATCTCGCAGTTCGCCGCGTTTTCGCGGGATTTTGGCACCGCGAACGTCGTGGTGTTCGGGCTCGCGGCGCTGCCGCTCGCGCTGACCGTCGACCGCCTCACCAACGGATTGACGCGTCCGTTCTTCGGCTGGGTGTCCGACCGGATCGGCCGCGAGAACACGATGGCGATCGCGTTCCTGATGGAGGCCGCAGCGGTGACCCTGCTGGTCCTGTTTCGTGACAACGCGCTTGCACTCGTGGTGCTGTCCGGGCTGGTCTTCTTCGGCTGGGGCGAAATTTTCTCACTGTTCCCCTCGACGCTGACCGATACGTTCGGCGCGCGGCACGCGACCACGAATTACGGCTTTCTCTATGTCGCGCAGGGCGTGGGGTCGATTCTCGGCGGGCCGCTTGCGGCGCTGCTGCGCGAACAGACCGGGAGCTGGCTGCCGGTGTTTGCGATCATCATCGCAATGGATGCGCTGACGGGGATTTTGGCGCTGTTCGTGCTCAAGCCGATGCGGCGCGCCTATGCCGGCAAAGCGCCGCGCTAGAGCGCGGCGCTCGAAGGCGATAGACGCCGATTCGATTCGGCCTATCTGACCTGCACCGACATCTTGACGGATGGATGGATGTTGCAGCGGACCCGGTAGGCGCCAACCTTGTCGAATTTGTACGAGAGAGTCTTGCCGGGCTTCTGCAGGCCGAGATCCTCGCTGTCGTCCTCGCCGCCGGGGCCGAAGATGTGGATGTTGTGAATGACGTCGTCGTCATTGGTGAAGATCAGGCGATCGCCGCGGGCGATCGTGGCCGAATCCGGATTCAACGTCAAACCGTGCTGGATGACCTTGATCGTGGTTGCCGCCGGCACGGCCACAACGAAGCCCAGCAGGATGGCGACGGCGAGCACGAGGCGATTCGACATTACGGCTCCTTGCATCCGAAAGCCCTCAAAACTTCACGGCGGTCCACAGGCTGAAATAGAGATTGTTGTTCCGGCTGGCGTTTACCGAACTGCCATCGAAACGGAAATAGTTGACGTATTGCATGGCCAATCGAACATTCATGTTCGGGAAGGGCGAATCCGGCTTTCCCCATGGCACATAGGCGACTTCCAAGATCATGCCATCCGAGTTGGGGCTGCCGTTCGGCGTGCCCCAGTAGCTGGTATCGGCGGAGCCAACCGTGCGAAAATACTGCACCGACGGCGTTACCGTCGCGGCGAAGCTGTAGGAGACGTCGACGCGCATCGTGTCGAGCCAATGCTTGTCAAACGCGCCGAGGGCCAACGCATCGCCCGCGGCCATCGAGGCTGTCTCATGAATGTAGGTCGCGTGCGCTGACAACCGGTCGCTGGTGACCTTGCTCGCATCGGAGATAAACTGGTAGTTGGCATCGAGCGCCAGATCCGTCTTGCGGACCGGCAGGCCGAGGGTCTGGCCGCCGCCGGGAACGACCGTGCCCGATAGCATGTAAGCCCCAATTTCGGCGTGATGGCGCTCCCAGTCCTTCAGCAGCGCAACGCGCGCGTAAGGCAGAAACGATGATGTCTGGTCGCTGTCATCGGGCACCTGGCCCGTCGCACGCAGCGTCCCCCGGTCGAGCCCCTTGTAGACGTCGCCCTCCAGATACACGAGGCTGTTCCAGAGCGAGTAGGCGCCCACGCCGACGGCGCGCTGGCCAAGGCTGTTGTCGACCAGCGTTGCCGCCATCGGCGTCGGCGCCAGCGGCGAGCTGTTGTAGGGAAATCCCCATACCGGCGTCGAATTCCAGGGGTCCTGCACGGTTGGGCTGTTGTTGACGGTCACCCCCCAGAGCAATTCCTGTCCAAGCAATTCAGCTTCGCGCGCATGGCGGATATCCATGTTGTTGAGCTTGGCCTGCTGCGCCACGCCGTCATAGTTCAACTCGATGAAGGCCCCGACCTTCGACGTGATCTGTCCGGCATAATAGAGCGACAATTGATCGACGGCGAAATTGTCGTTCGGCTTGAAGCCTGGCGCCGCACCACCGTCCTGCGGCTGCGCGGTGTGCGTGAACGAGAATTGCGCCGTGGCGGCGATCGGCAGCCCGTGGTCTTTTCCGTCACTGGCGACGTAGCCGTGCATCTTGAAGTCTCGTCCATAGGGGGTCAGCTGCGGACCAAAGGCCCCAATGTGGCAGGCCGCGCAGGGTTGACCGGTCTGGATGGCGAAGGACGGCACCGCGAGCGCCGCCTCGTTCGTTGCCAGGATGAATAATGCCGCCAGCCAGGCAATCCCGCCGCATGCGACGCCGCGGAAACGTCTGCGCGTGCGGTGCTCGAATTGAGCCGCCGAACTCCGCGCTGCTCGCCAGCGCCATCGGTCAGGAAAGGCCCTCGACATTTCGCGCCCAAGCATTCAAGCAATGACGTATGAAAGTCCGAACATGGTTAACATTCCGTCAAACGCGATCGGGTGGCGGACACTCGGCTGTCTTCCCGAATGTCCCGCCGAGCCCGCAGTCACGCCGGCGTTTCGCGTTGCAGGAGGGATCATCGCGTTCCTGAACGAGAAAGCGCGCGCCGAGGTGCCCGTCGTGTTGAATGATCGGTAAACCACGGATGCAGGCTTTGGCCGGCTTCCGAACACCGAACGAGCGACCCCGGAAAAGTGCGGTCAACCGTTGCAAGGGTTTCGGAATGGCTGTCCATACCTGGCCTTAATATTACAGGCCTACCGTTGCCGCGTTTCGTCAATGGAGTGGGTCGGGTGGCCTCGCCTGAAACGGATTCAGGAGCAAGCAGCGGTTTGTCTCGTGGGGATCGCCCGGCCAGCCAGCCGGGTGACCGCTATGCAATCTCCTTTCGCCGCCATTTCCGCGTGCTCACGGTCACGCTGCTCGCGGTCAATCTCGCGATCGGGTTGGTCGCTCGCCGGCAACAGCATGCCATCATCGACCACGCGGTCAATGTCTACGATACCGCATTCATCTCCACGAATTACGTCAACCTCGCGCAGATCGCGTTTCAGCACTACGTCGATGAGCGCTTGCGCGCGGAAGATGCGGCCGAGACGTCCAAGGCGAACGAGCTGCTCGACGACGTGCTCGACAACATGGATGTCGCTATCGAGCGCGCGAGCTCCGCTTTCGCGCGCGCGGAAGGCCAGGATATCAAGGCCAAGCTCTCCGAACTTCGCGATCTCGCCGCAGGCGATCAGGGTCTCAAGGCACAAATCACCGTCCTTCGCAAGAAGATGGAGCGGCTGCGACAGCGCAATTCCGACATCGGCCTGAAGGCGCGCGACGAAATCGAGGACTTCTCGCTCAAATCCGATTTGCTGCTCCTGGGTTCCGTCTTCACCAGCATCACGCTCGCCGGTCTAGTGCTGCTCGTGATGCACCGCATGATCAGCTCGATGAAGCGACGTTCGAATGATCATCTCCACGCAGCGCTCGAGGGGATGCCGCAGGGTTTGAGCATGGTCGACAACAATCTGCGTCTGATCGTCTGCAACGCGACATATGGCGAGATGTACGGTCTGCCCGCGGAACTGACGGAGCCCGGCACGCCGCTTCGGGCCATCCTGGACTATCGCGCCAGGCACGGCGCGGCCTCGATCGATTCAAAGGATTTCGTGGAAGAAAAGCTTGCTCTCGCCGCGCAGCCGACGACATCGACGCTCGAGCAGCAGCTGCAGGATGGTCGCATCATCTCCCTGGTCAGGGCCCCGCTGAACACCGGTGGTTCGATCACGATCCATATGGACGTGACCGAGAAGAGAAATTCCGAGAAGAGGATCGCGTTTCTCGCGCATCATGACGCGGTTACGGGCCTCGCCAATCGCATTCAATTGCGCGAGCACATCGAGAAGACCGTCACGGATCTGGGAGGCGGAGGACATGCGGCCGTGCTGTGCCTCGATCTCGACAACTTCAAGACCGTGAATGATACCTTGGGGCATTCCGTCGGCGACATGTTGCTGTGCGCGGTTGCCAAGCGATTGCAGGCTCTCGTGCGCGATCAGGATCTGGTTTCGCGAACGGGAGGCGACGAGTTCGCCATCGTGCAGTCCGGCGCCGAGCCGGCGATGCAGGCCGCTGCCGCGCTCGCGACCCGCATCGTCGAGACCCTGGGTGCGCCGTTCGAGATCGGCGATCATACCGTCGTGATCGGCGCAAGCGTCGGCATCGCGATTGCACCGGACGATGGCAACGATCCGGATCAGCTTCTAAAGAACGCCGATATGGCGCTTTATCGTGCCAAGGGAGCCGGGCGGGCGCAATTTCATTTCTTCGAGACCGGAATGGACGTCAGAGCCCAGGCCCGGCGTCTCCTCGAACTCGATCTTCGCAAGGCCGTCGGTGCCGGCGAGTTCGAACTCTTCTATCAACCCATCGTCAATCTCGCGGCAAACCGCATCACCGGTTTCGAAGCGCTGCTGCGCTGGAATCATCCGATGCGCGGGAGGGTCGCGCCCAACGAGTTCATCCCGCTGGCGGAGGAAACCGGCCTGATCGTGCCGATTGGCGAGTGGGTCATCCGCCGGGCCTGCAAGGACGCCAAGATGTGGCCGTCCGATCTGAATGTTGCAGTGAATGTCTCGCCCGTGCAGTTCCGCAACAAGAGTCTGGCGATGACCGTGACGTCGGCCGTCGCGTCATCCGGCTTGTTGCCGAGCCGGCTGGAGCTCGAGATCACGGAAACCGTGCTGATGCACGACACGCGCGAGACAATGGCGACGCTGCACCAGTTGCAGGAGCTCGGCGTTCGAATCTCGATGGACGATTTTGGCACCGGCTATTCGTCGCTGAGCTATCTTCGCAGCTTTCCTTTCGACAAGATCAAGATCGATCAAAGCTTCGTCAGGGACCTCCTCGACAAGCCCGATGCGATCGGGATCATCCGTGCGATCACGAGCCTTGGCCGGAGCATGGGCGTCACCACGACGGCGGAAGGCGTCGAGACCCAGGAGCAGCTCGACCAAATGCGCGAAGAGGGGTGCACCGAAGTGCAGGGCTATTTCTACAGCCGCCCCGTTCCCGCCGGCGAAATTGCCGGACTGCTCACAGGCTTCCGGGATCGTGCCGAGGCGGCGGCCTGATCGCTATCAAAAGCTATTCCGCCGCGGGCGAGATGATGCCCGCCGGCTTGGACGGCGTCCGCGCCGTCGTCCCGGCATGGTGCGCGTCCGTTTCATGGCCGGTATCGTGGTCGGCGGTCGAGACGATCAGCCGCTTGCCGACGCGCCAGATCAGCGAGCCGATATCGTCCATCACCATGAACATCGCCGGCACGAAGACCAGCGACAATACGGTCGAGAATATCAGCCCGCCGATCACGGCGAGCGCCATCGGCGAGCGGAACTCGCCGCCGGCGCCGACCGCGAGCGCGCTCGGCATCATGCCGGCGACCATCGCGATCGTGGTCATCACGATCGGACGCGCGCGCTTCATGCCGGCGTCGATCATCGCTTCGTCGCGCGGATTGCCGGCCCGGATCGATTCGATGGCGAACTCCACCAGCATGATCGCGTTCTTGGTGACGATGCCCATCAGCATCAAAATGCCGATCCACACCGGTGTGGTGAGCTGCTTGCCTGTCAAGAGCAGCGCGGCGATGGCGCCGCCGATCGACAAGGGCAGCGAGAACAGGATCGTGATCGGTTGCAGGAAGGTGCCGAACAGCAGCACCAGCACGGCGTAGACCATCATCAGCCCTGCGGTGATCGCGGTGGCAAAACCCTCGGACAATTCGTTCAGGCTCTCGGCGTCGCCCGAGGGATTGACCCTGACGCCCTTCGGCAGCGTCTTCATGACCGGCAGTTCGTGGATCATCTTGGTGGCGTCGCCGAGCGCGGCGGAACCGACGAGGTCGGCGGCGACGGTGGCCTGGCGCTCGCGGTCGTAGCGGTTGATGCTGGTCGGGCCCTGGTCGAGCTTGATGTCGGCCACCACCGACAGCGGCACGCCGCCTTTTTCGCCATGCTGGCCGAGCGGCACCCGCAGCTGTTCGAGCGTCCTCAAATTGCCGCGTGCGGAATCCTCGAGCTGGACGCGGATCGGCACCAGGCGGTCGCCGGCGTCGAATTTGGCGAGCGCCGGGCCGACATCGCCGATGGTGGCGACGCGGACGGTCTGTGAAAGGCTTTCGGTGGAGACGCCAAGCCTCGCTGCGAGGTCGGCGCGCGGCTGGACGCGCAGTTCCGGGCGCTCCAGCGCGGTTTCCGGGGTCACATTTGAGATGATCGGGATCCGCTTCATCTGGATCGCCAGCTCGTTGGCGACTTCATTGACGATATTGCTGTCGATCCCGGTGACGACGAGCGAAATGGCGCGCAAGCCGTTCTCGTCGAGAAACCAGAAGCGGATGTCGGGAACGCCTTCGAGGTCCTTGCCGATCTCGAGTTCGAGTTCGCGCTGCGTGATCCTGCGTTCGGTCTTCGGCGTGTAGTTGATGATCAGCGCCGCGCGGCGCACCTCCTGCGTTCCCGGCGGGACGCGCCCGCCGTCGACGAAAACGCTGCGTACCTCGGGCCGCTTGCGCAGGCGCGCGACGATGTCCTCGGTAACCCCTTCGGTATAGGCGAGCTGCGAGCCCGGCGGCAGCTCCATCGCGAGCAGCGAGCGCGCGGTGTCCTGGGCCGGCAGGAAGCCCTGCGGCAGCAGCGTGATGCTCCAGATCGAGGCGGCGAAGATCGCAAAGCCGATCAGCACGGTGATGAAATAATGCTTCACCGACCATTTGACGACGTTGTGATAGGCGTTCAGCACGCGGCCCGGCGGCAGCTCGGCGTGCGCATGGTGTTTCAGGAAGTATGCGGCCAGCATCGGTGTGACGAAACGCGCGGCGAGCAGCGAGAAGAACACCTGCACCGACACTGTGATGCCGAACTGCTTGAAGAACTGGCCGGCAATGCCGGACATGAAGCTTGCGGGGGCAAAGATCGCAATGATGGTCAGGCTGATCGCGATGACGGCAAGACCGATCTCGTCGGCCGCTTCGAGCGCCGCGCGATAGGGGGTCTTGCCCATGTTCATGTGGCGGACGATGTTCTCGATCTCGACGATGGCGTCGTCGACCAGGATGCCGGTCGAGAGCGTGATCGCAAGGAACGAGACCAGGTTGAGCGAAAAGCCCAGAAGGTCCATCGCCCAGAAGGCCGGGAAGATCGATAGCGGCAGCGAGATCGCGGCAATCACGGTGGCGCGGATGTCGCGCAGGAACAGCAGCACGATCACCACGGCCAGAATGGCGCCCTCGAACAAGGTGGAGATCGCGGCCTCGTAGTTGCCCTTGGTGTAGTCGACCGAGGTGTCGATCAGCTTGAGGTCGACATCCGGGTAGGCCACTTTCAGCGCGTCGATCCGCTTCTGCACCGCGGCCGCGACCACCACGTCGCTGGCGCCCTTGGAGCGCTTGATGCCGAGCGCCACCACCGGCTCGCCGTTATAGCGCGCAAACGTTCGGCGGTCGGCGATGGTGTCGGTGACGGTGCCGAGGTCGTCGAGGCGCACCTCGCCGCCGCCGAACAGCGGAATCATCGTGCCGGCGAGATCGTTCAGCGTCTTGGCGCCGGCGAGGGTGCGGATCGCCTGGTCATCCTTGCCGATCTCGGCGCGTCCGCCGGCGAGGTCAACGTTGGTGCCGCGTAAAAACTGGCTGACATTGACGGCGGTCAGCCCCATCGCCTGCAGCCGATCGGGGTCGAGCGAGACCAGAATCTCGCGCTCGACACCGCCGATACGCTCGACCTGCGCCACGCCGCGCACGCCCTGCAGCGCGCGTTTCACCACATCGTCGACGAAGTAAGACAGCTGCTCCGGCGTCTTGCCGGGCGAGATCGCGGCATAGGTGACGATCGGCAGACCGATCACGTCGACGCGCTGGATCAGCGGCTCGTTGACGTTCTGCGGCAGGTTGGCGCGCACCCGCGTCACCGCGTCCTTGACGTCATTGAGCGCGCGGTCGGTGTTGGTCTCCAGCGCGAACTGGATGGTCGTCACCGACAATCCGTCGGTGATGGAGGAGGAAATGTGCCGCACGCCCTCGACGCCGGAGACGCCATCCTCGATGGTCTTTGTGACCTGCGATTCGAGCTCGGCGGGTGCCGCGCCGAACTGCGCGACCGCGACCGAGATGACGGGGATGTCGGCCGACGGCAGGCGGGTCACCGCGAGCTTTGTGAAGCTCACCCAGCCGAGCACGAGCAGGATGATCGAAAACACCACCGAGGGCAGCGGATTGCGGATCGACCATGCGGAGATGTTGAGAGCCATCAGCGTACCCGGGTCCGGTCGGCGTCTTCGGCCAACATGGTCTTGACCTGGTCGCCATCATGCAACGAACTGCCGGCATCGGCCACCACCATCTCGCCGACATCGAGACCTTCGAGAATTTCGGTCGCGGTGTCGGATACGAGCCCGACGCGGACCTTGCGCGTTTCGATTGTGTTGCCCTTCACCACCTGCACTGTCAGATGATCGATCGCTTTCCGCGGAACCGCGACGCCGCAGCTACGCTTGGCATCGATGTTGGCGCGCGCGAACATGCCGACCTTGAGCTGCGGATTGTTGGTCATCGAAATCCTGACATGACCGAGCTGCGTCGCGCGATCGATCTGCGGCGACACCAGGCGGACCCGCCCGATCAGGTCGGGCGAATCGTCCCGGCTGATGCGCGCGGTCGCGCCGACGCCGAGCTTGAGCAGGTGGACGCTCGGCACCTCGGCGTCGAGCTCGAGCTCGTTGCCAACAGCGATGCGGAACATCGGTCCGGCCTGTGGCGATGCAGGCGCGCCGACGATGGTCCTGACCTCGGTGACGAGGCCCGCGGCCGGCGCGCGCAGCGGGATCGGGCCGGATTTCGCGCCGCCGGCAGGGGCGCCCGGTTGTTGCGGCGGCGGGCTCAGACGCGCCAGCTCCTGGTTCTCCGTCACGGTGTCACCCTCGTGAACGAAGAGGTCGGTGACCCTGGAACCTTCCTGGTCCGCGCCGACCACGGCCTCGCGGCGCGGCACTACGAAGCCGGTGACGCGGACGAGGTCCGAGAAGCAGGCATTGGTCGACTTGGTGACCACGACCAGCGGCTGTCCCTGCGTTTCCTTCTCGGCGGGGCGCGAGCGGTGCTCGAACCAGTAGACGCCGCCGACCAGGACAAGAAAGAACGCCGCGCCCGCGGCAGGTTTCAGGTACTCGGAAAGCATCATCGCCGGATCAGTCCATGGCAGAGTTCATGGGGTGTGAGGCAGAGGTCGCGTGCCGTCGCGATGGTTTCCGAGGGCGCGACGTCCCGCGAGACAGCAGGACCTGGCGAAAACAGCCAGGCCGACCTGCCATCCGACACGGATGATGACCTCACTTGGCCGCCGCGGTCTTGTTCTCCATGTTCACCACCTGCACCCGGCGGTTCACTTCGGCGAGCGGATGGGTTGGGTCCTTCAGCTTGCTCTTGCCATATCCGACAGTCACGAGGTCGGCTGCCGCGATGGCGTATTTGTCCATCAAATAGCGCTTGATCGAATCGGCGCGCCGTTCGGAAAGGTCCTGATTGTAGGTCTCGCTGCCGGCCGCATCGGTATGGCCGGCAACGATGAAGGTCGAGCCTTTCAGGTCGGCGTTGGTCAGCGCACGGCCGAGCGACTGCACCAGCGGCAGCGACTTCTGGCTGATCTCGGCGGAGTTGTAGTCGAAGGTGATTTCGAGATCGATGTTTGGCTTGCTCGTGGCGATGGTGGCGATTTCCTCGCGTTCGGTCGCCGACAGCGACCGGCTCGTCCGCCCGCGGATGGCCTGGACGAATTTTGCTTCCGCTGCGGCAGCAGTCGGATCGGCCTGGGGCGTTTGCGGTCCGAGCGAGAGGCCGCGGGTCAAGGGAGCCTTCTTGACGGGGGCCAGCGCCTGCAGGATCTGGTCTTCGGTGATGCCGTCTTCGGCGCGCGCGGTTCCCCCCATGATGGACAACGCGGCGCCGATGATCACGGTCGATAGGATTGCGGTGACCCTCGCGCGCCCGAATGGTTTCGACATTGCCAGTCCCTCCTGCCCTGTCTGAAGCGAATTTCAGGACCGCGTCGCAAACAGCGCGCGGCGGTCCGCCCGATTAGTCTTGGCCATTTAGTCTTGGCCATTGTCGCCCCGGTTCGGCGGCGCCGGCCAAAAAACCCAAAAATATCAATGGACGCCGTAGCCTTCGTACTCCTGGACGATGTTCGGATCCATCGCCTTGGCGTTGGCGATGTCGAGAGCGCCTTCCGACGCCGCGCCGTTGCGCTGCTTGGCGAGACCGCGTCCATAGAGCGACGAGGTCAGCCGCGGATTGAGTTTCAGCGCCGCCTCGAAATCCGCCATGGCATTCTTGGTTGCGCCGGCCTTCAGGTTGACGAGGCCGCGGCTGTCCAGCGCGTCGATGAAGTTCGGGCGCAGGCGCAGCGCCTCGTTGCAATCCTTCAGCGCCGCCTGCAGGTCTCCGACCACGGCGCGCACCCAGCAGCGGTTGTTGAGGGCCTCGACGTCCTTGGGATTCAAGCGGATCGTGTCATCAAAATCCTTGATCGCGAGACTGTAGGCGCCCTTGCTGGCATAGACCTGGCCGCGCCGGTAGAGCGCATTGATGTCATCCGGATTGGCGCTGATCTTCTCGGTCAGGCTCTTGATCGTCGGATCGTCATTGAGCGCGGTCTGCGGCGACCCGGTGCTAACGCTGGCTGGCTTGTCGGATGGGGCGGCGCTTGGGGTCGGGCTTGGACGGGTTCCCGGGCTGATCGCTGGACCCGGCGTCGCGATGACGACCTGGGTCTGGGTCGGACTTGGCGTTGCCGTCACGACCTGGCTCGGTGTGGGCGTCGGGGTCGTCACCACCTGGCTTGGTGTCGGGGTCGGCGTCGGAGTTGCGACGACGGCCTGGGTCGGCGTGGGGGACGGCGCCGGCGTCGGCGTGAAGGTGGTCACCGCGGCGCCCGCATTCGGGCGGGTGCCGCCGGCGCCTGGAATGAAAGAAAAATCTTCTGCCAGCGACGACGAGATCCAGGGCACCTGTTCCTGACGCGAGGCCCGCGTCACGCCGACCCTGGTACGGTTGAGCGTTTCCTCCGCCATCAGATCCGGAACGCGGATTTCCTTGAGCAGCTCCTGCACGAACAGGCTGTGATCACCGCCGGCATCGGAGACCACGGAACTCAGCGCCGCCGAATACATCACCAGCGTACCGTTCGGCGCGATCACCGGCGCGAGCCCGGCCGAGAAGCTGCGAAACCGTCGCTCATAGGGGTTACGCCGGGAGGCATCGATCAGGGCGATCTTGACGCCGGCACCGCGGCTGTTGATCTCGCCCAGCACGGTCTCGAGGCTAAGACCGTCGCGCCGCACATCGGACTCGGTCCAGATCTGCGCGTCGACCGGGATCATGTAGCTTTGCCGCGCGGATTGCACGCCGAAGCCCGAGAAGAAGATCAGCGCGACGGAGCCGGGCTTGATCTTGCCGTACAGCCGGTCGCAGGCCCGCCGCATCGCCTCCCCGGTTAGGTTCTCGCCGATCTCGACCGCAAAACCATCGCGCTTGAGTTCGTCGGCCACATCGCGGGCGTCGTTGACGGGCTCCTTCAGCGGCGCGTCGGCGTCCGGGTATTTGGCGTTCCCGATGACGAGGGCGTAGCGGTCACCCGCGGCCAATGATGGCGCCGACGATGCGACCGCGAAAAGGCAGGCAAAAAGCAATGCAAGACGGATGTTCATAATGACGGCGGTCCAGGATCCCAGCGAGGAAGACGCCGATCCGGCTCGGCGACCTTCCTTCCACACCGAGGGCATTATCAAATCGCGGTCTCGACGCGTCAACCGTTGGGCGACTGTCCTAATTGGCGATGGACAGGGGGCTTGCGCGCGGCTGCGGCGAGGGGCCGCGGATTTTTGGCTGCGGCGAGGATGAACGCCCTGAACGAGGGCGCGCCGACCGCACTGTGATTGGCCTCACATTGCGACCGCATTGCGTCATCTGCTCAGCGATGCAGGCGGATCATTTGACCTTTTCGCGCGGCGGTGGCTTGGTGCGGACCCACTGAAAACCAAGAAGAAGCGAGAGCCATGGGACACGCCCACGAAATCTATGCGCTGCGCTACGCGACGATGTCGCAGCGCACTCCCCACATGAATTTCCTGCTGCCCGACCCGCATGACACCACGGCGGCCGACCTCGATTATTTCGTCTGGCTGATCCGGGCTGACGGCCGCGACGTCCTGGTCGATACCGGTTTCAATGCCGAGGAGGCGGCGCTGCGCAGCCGCAAGCTGACGCTCAATCCGGTTGATGCGCTGGCGGCCTTCGGCGTTGCGGCCGCTGACATCAACGACGTGATCGTGACGCATCTGCATTACGACCATGCCGGCAATCTCGACCGCTTTCCGAACGCGCGCTTTCACCTGCAGGAACGCGAGATGAGCTATGCCACCGGCCGCTGCATGTGCAACGGCCTGCTCCGCCATCCGTTCTCGGTCGAGCACGTCACGCTGATGGTGCGCCATGTCTATGGCGAGCGCGTCACTTTCCATTCCGGCGACGGCGCGGTCGCGCCCGGCATATCAGTGCATCGTGTCGGGGGCCATTCCGACGGCTTGCAGGTGGTGAAGGTCGAGACCGCGCGGGGACCTGTGGTGCTGGCCTCCGACGCGACGCATTACTACGCCAACCTGCAGAAGCGGAGCCCGTTTCCGATCGTCTACAATATCGGCGACATGGCGCTGGGCTGGGAGATCGTCGAGCGGCTCGCCGGTCATCCGGATCGCTACATCCCGGGCCACGATCCGCTGGTTGCCGAGATCTATCCGCGCGCCAGCGACAAGGTCGATGCCTTCGCGCTGCACGTCGAGCCATCGCGCTCGTTTGTGAAGTAGGATTCAACTGTCGTCCCGGCCAAGCGAACTCTGGCGGCGCGGAGCGCCGCCCAGAGTGAGCGCAGAGCCGGGACCCATACCCACAGGAAATTGTTGTTGCGAAGACGGGCACCGCAGCTCTATTGATGGCGTCTGCGGTATGGGTCCCCGCTCCAGTGCGCAATTGCGCACAAGGTGGGAACGACGTGGTTCAATACGCGCCCTTGGCGTCCGCTTCCTCGCTGGTCTGCACCAGGTCGAGGCTTTGCTCGACCTTTCCGAGCAGCGTGCTCAGGACCTCGCGTTCGCGCTTCGAAAGGCAGGACAGAATCTCCTGCTCACGGTGCAGCAGGCGCGGGATCAGCTCCTCATAGAGCGTACGTCCCTTGCGCGTCAGCTGCAGACGGAACTCGCGGCGGTCGGCGGCATTTTCGACCCGCTCGATCACCTTCCGTTGCAACAGTGTCGTCACCGCGCGGCTGATCGTGGATTTGTGTGTCCGCGTGCAGTCGGAGATGTATTGCGCGCTGCAGGCATCGCGCCGGAAGCCGAGCGTCGCCAGCACCCGCCACTCCGGAATGTCCAGGCCGTACCGCTCCTGATAGTCGGCGGCGAGCGCGGCCGAGACCTCGGCGGCCAGCCGGTTCAGGCGGAACGGCACGAAGCGGAACAGATCGAGCCGCGCGCCAGCCGCTGCGACGGTCGCTGTCGCTGCGCGCGCGCCGGGCGCGGCGCCGTTCCTTGCGGCCTTGGCCCGCTTGCCCGCGCCGCCAGCGTCGTCATTCGAAGATGCCGTCCTCAAAATCGCTTCCTTTTCAGGGTTGACGTCGCATCGTGCCGGGCTAGAATAGTTGCAACTGAAACTAATTGGCAAGCCCGGAAATTTCTTCAGGTTGCGATCGGAAGAAAAAAGGGCAGGTGAGGAATGTCGCAAGCGAGCACTGAGGCCAAAACCCAGTTCAAGACCCAGTTCGGTTATCGCCGTCATGGCGATCAGGATCACGCGGCAGGTCAGGTGGCCGAGCATGCGGTTGTCGTGGTCGGCGCGGGCCCGGTCGGGCTGTCGCTCGCCATCGATCTTGCGCAGCGCGGCCAGAGCGTCGTGCTGCTCGACGACGCCGACCGCATCGGCGAGGGCTCGCGCGCGATCTGCTTTTCCAAACGCTCGCTGGAATATTGGGACCGGCTCGGCGTCGGCCAGAGGATGGTCGACAAGGGCGTGGTATGGAGCGTCGGCAAGATCTTTCACGGCAACGCCCAGCTCTATCAGTTCAACCTGTTGCCCGAACGGGGCCACAAGCGGCCGGCCTTCATCAACCTGCAGCAGTTCTATGCCGAGGCCTATCTGGTCGATCGGGTCGAGCAGTTGCCGCAGATCTCGCTGCGCTGGCGCAACAAGGTAGTCGGTCTCGCGCCGCGCAATGACGGCGTGACGGTCCAGGTCGAAACGCCCGACGGGCCGTATGCCCTGCACGCGCAATATGTGATCGCTTGCGACGGGGCGCGCTCGTCGCTGCGGCAGATGGTGGGCGCGGAGTTTGCCGGCCAGGTGTTCGAGGACCAGTTCCTGATCGCCGACGTCAGGATGACGGCGGCATTCCCGACCGAGCGCTGGTTCTGGTTCGATCCGCCGTTTCATGCCGGCCGCTCGGCACTGCTGCACAAGCAGCCGGACGATGTCTGGCGCATCGACCTGCAGCTCAGCCGCTTCGCCGATCCGGCGGTCGAGAAGCAGCCGGACAATGTGCGGCCGCGCATCGCGCGCATGCTCGGCCATGACAAGTTCGAGTTCGAGTGGATCTCGCTCTACAAGTTCCAGTGCCGCCGCATGGACCGCTTTCTCCACGGCCGGGTGATCTTTGCCGGCGATGCCGCGCATCAGGTCTCGCCGTTCGGGGCGCGCGGCGCCAATTCGGGCCTGGAGGATGCGGAAAACCTCGGTTGGAAGCTCGATCGTGTGCTGCGTGGCAGCTCGCCGGAAGCCCTGCTGGAGAGCTATCACATTGAGCGCAGCGCGGCGGCCGACGAAAACATCCGGGAATCGACCCGCTCCACCGATTTCATGGCGCCGAACTCGCACCAGGAGGCGCGGCTGCGCAAGGCGGTGCTGTCGCTCGCCAAGGAGACCGAGTTCGGCAAGCGCATGGTCAATGGCGGCCGGCTCTCGGTGCCGACGATCTACGACACGCCGCTCTCGACCGCCGATATCGACGAATGGCGTGGCGGCCCCCGGCCGGGGACGTCGATGCCGGACGCGCCGCTGGCGCTGCGCGATGGGCAGGCGAGATTTCTGACTGAGGCGTTTATCAGCGTCGGAACGGACTTCACCTTGCTTGGTTTTGCACCGGACGAGGAGCCGGAGGCCGTCAGCGCGATCCGGATCGGCGGCGAGTACGGTTATCTCGATCCGCAGGGGCTTGCCGCCTCGCGCTACGACGCCGAGCGAGGCACTACCTATCTGCTGCGGCCCGACGGCTACGTCGCCGCGCGCTTCAGGCATCCGACGCCCGAACTGCTGGATGCGGCGCTGGCGCGTGCTGCCGGCCGATCTTGAAAAGGCTTAAGCCATGCCGCTCTCGACCAATTCGAATTTTTCGAAGCCCGATGACGCGTTCCGCGCCGTTGTCGAGGCGCATCGGGGCCTCAGCGACGAGCAGAGCGCCGATCTCGATGCGGCCCTCGTTCTCATCCTCGCCAACCATATCGGCGACATCGACGTGCTGCGCGAGGCGGTTGCGCTCGCCAGGCGCCGTGTGCTCGACGTTCAGCAGCAGCAACAACAGCAGCAATAGAGTTTGAGGAAAAATTGATGGCGAAAGGTTTCGCATCGACCGGCGATCTCGCCGAGAAGAAGATCACGTTTTCCGAGATTGGCAGCGATCTCTATGCCTTCACCGCGGAGGGCGATCCGAATTCCGCTGTCGTGGTCGGCGAGGACGGTTGCCTGGTGTTCGATGCGCAGGCGACGCCTGCGATGGCGAGCAAGGTGATCGAACGGGTGAAGACCGTCACCGACAAGCCGATCAAATATGTCGTGCTGTCGCATTATCACGCGGTGCGCGTGCTCGGCGCTTCGGCCTACCGGGCTGAGGCGATCATCG
>Ga0207699_10000398_pt1 | contig 22442 bp, 22 predicted proteins | sample LARL51metaG_FD_184344 | JGI IMG/M metagenome (GOLD analysis project Ga0207699, IMG submission 184344) | Corn, switchgrass and miscanthus rhizosphere microbial communities from Kellogg Biological Station, Michigan, USA - LAR L5-1 metaG... | ecosystem: Host-associated > Plants > Roots >...
GGGCGAGCCTGGACATGCCCAGCATAGTTCCGTGCAGACCAGCCCGGGCCAGGGCGGCCTGCCATTCGTCGTAGGCGCGGCCAGATGCCCGGCCCAGCATGCCGCCGCTGGCCAGTTTCGTCAGCCTGGCCTGGACGGCATCGAAGGTGGCGTCTAGCCGGATCTCGGTGCCGGTGAACATGCGTGAAGCCAACCATCGTGAAGCTCGTCGGGGCAGGGCCATACGTCCCGTCACGCCGCGGACCGATGGTCCGTGGGCGTGCCGGGCAGGCTGGCGAAATCGGTTGCTGGCGCCGGCATGCAGAGGGAGGTGCGGTGCCCGGACCCTGGCAGTGCAGCGTACCCCGGCGCTGGCCGCCTGCGGATCACTCGTACTTGGCCAGTCATCCCGGGCAGGGCGCACCTTTGGTGCTGACCGCAGCTCGCATTGAACGGCCGATCAGCCCGGGCGGGGCGCCGGTTCCGGGCGGAGGGTAGGGTGCTTAGCGATGCGCCAGTCCTGTCCCTTGCTGACGAGCGGCGGCCGCGTTGTGCCGCGCGCCGGCCGTGACGGGCGCGCCGGGTGCTGCCGTGCCTGATGGCCCGTTCCCGGTGCGGTGGGCGGGCCGGCAGGCGGTGGTGAGCCTGCCAGAGCGCGTCGGCGTGGCTGAGTCCGGGCCTATCGGCCAGCAGTTGCTGGAACTGATCGACCAGGGTGCCGTCGTGCTGGTCGTGGACATGACCGGGACGGTCTGGTGCGACCGGAGCGGCGCGGATGCCCTGCTGCTTGCCTACCAGCACGCCTGTGTCAGCGACGCGCAGCTGCGGATCGCGGTCAGTGCCCCGGCCGTCCGGCGGGTCCTGGAGGCCAGCAGGCTGGACCGGCTGGTCTCGGTCTACCCGTCGGCGGAGGCGGCTGTGGCCGCCGGGACGCCCGGTGTCATTCCCTTGCTGCCGCGGCCGGGGCCGGGCCGCGGCGAGGGGCAGGCCGGCTCGCGCCGCCGGGGGCGTGCGGCGCCGCAGGAATCCCGGGCCGGGATTACCCCGGGGATGCTGTGGGGCCTAGTCGACGGGCTAGATGACGGGGTGATCCTGAGCAACGAGGATGGCGTGCTGGTGCTGGCCAACCAGCGCGCCGAGGCCATGTTCGGCTACCGGCCCGGTGACCTGCTGGGCCAGCCGGTCGAGTCGCTGGTCCCGGGCGACTTCCGGGCCGGGCACATCTCCCTGCGGGCCGGATATGCGCGGCACCCGGTGGCCCGGGCGATGGAATCGCGGGTGCGGCTGGCCGGGCAGCGCAAGGACGGCAGCACGTTCCCGGCCCGGGTCAACCTCAGCCCAGTGGTCACCGCGACCGGCCATTTCATCCTGGCCGTGATCCGGGACATCACCCGCGAACAGTCGCGGGCCGACCTGGCCGAGCTGGCCCGCGCCGCCGCCGCGGCAGATGACGCCCGCCGCGGCCGGGAACTGCTCAGCCGGGTGGTCGACGGCCTGCTCCGCGTCGGCCTCAGCCTGCAAGACGCGACCGGACTGCCCCACCAGACCGCCGTGCAGAAGATCGCCGAGGCCCTGCGGGACCTGGATGACACGATCCGCGAGATCCACGACCACGTATACGCCGCACCCGGCCAGGACGGCCCGCCGCCGGGCTAGACCAGCTGAGGCGGCAGCTGGCTAGGGCGCCTGGGCTGCTGGTGGCGCGGATCCGCCCTGAGCCCTGGTCCCGCCGTTCCACTCAGAAGCCGGGCCCGGGACGGTAATGGCAGCGGCGACGCGGTCCAGGAACGCCTGGATCGTCGCCTCGGCGACGCCGCGCACGACCGCCTGGCCGGGCCCGTTGCCCTGGATGCCGGGGGGCAGCCGGTACACCCCGGCCAGGGTCAGCGTCGTCACCCGGTTCCCAGGCGGGGCCAGGGTGAGGTCAGCATCCAGCGCCGCGAACAGGCCTCCGTCAGCGGCCACCTCCCATCTCAGCGCCACACGAGCCGTGTTGCCGTCTGCGGTCAGGTCCCCCAGGCGCACCCTGACCACCTCGGCCACCTGCGGCAGACCGAGCGGGTCGGCCCCGGACAAACCGGTAAGCCCGGATCCGTAAGCTGCCTGCGAGGCACCCAGCAGGCCGTGGCCACGGGCAAGGCGCGCCAGCCTCGGCTGGGCCAGCGCGAAGCTGACCTCCGCCCGCACCGTCCCGGCCACGAACATTCCGCCAGTTAACCGATCCGCCACTCGGTACGCAAGGACCAATGGTCCCGAGCCTCAGGGGGTGCGGGACCTGCTGGAGGCCGAGCCGGATATCACCGTGGTGGGCGAGGCGGGGACCGCGTCCTCGGCGCTGGCCCGCATCCCGGCCCTGAAGCCGGACGTGGCCGTGCTCGACGTGCGGCTGCCGGATGGTGACGGGGTGTCGGTGTGCCGGGAGATCCGGTCGCGGATGCCCGAGGTGGCCTGCCTGATGCTGACCTCGTTCGGTGATGACGAGGCGCTGTTCGACGCGATCATGGCGGGTGCGGCGGGGTACGTGCTCAAGCAGATCCGCGGCACCGACCTGGTCGGCGCGGTGCGCACGGTGGCGTCGGGGCAGTCGATGCTGGACCCGCGGGCGGCCAGCCAGCTGATGGCCCGGCTGCGCGGCCAGTCGTCGCGGCGCGACCCGCTGGCCGGGCTGAGCAGCCAGGAGCGCAAGATCCTGGAGCTGATCGGGGAGGGGCTGACGAACCGGCAGATCGGGGAGCGGATGTTCCTGGCCGAGAAGACGGTGAAGAACTACGTGTCCGGCCTGTTCGCCAAGCTCGGCATGGAGCGCCGGACCCAGGCCGCCGCCTACGCCGTCCGCGTGTTCGGCGACCATCACGACGGCCAAGGCGGCCACTCCCACCTCGGCCCTGGTGCCGGTGACATGGCTGGTGAGCGGCTGGCGGCAGGTGCGTCCGCGGCCAGTCCGGCCCGCTGAGCAGGCCCAGCCGCGGTTGATACTACGGACCAGATGGGACGATGACCATGAACGTGTGCGTCGCGGACGTGATGACCAGATATGCGGTGGCGGTGGGGCGAGGCGCGTCGTTCCAGGATATGGCCGCTCAGCTGAGCCGGTTCCGGGTTAGCGCCTTTCCCGTGGTAGACGACGACGGCACGGTGATCGGCGTCGTCTCGGAAACCGACATGCTAACCAGGCACGTGCTGGACCTGGCCAGGGAGGCGCTGGCCGGCGAGCACGCTGGGGAAGAGCCGCAGGAACCGGATGACCTCACGGCGGGTGACCTGATGACCCAGCCGGCTGTGACGATCACACCGGACGAATCGCTTGAGAACGCCGCCCGGCTGATGTACAACTGCCGGGTCAGGCGGCTCCCCGTGGTCGATGCGGACGGCCGCCTGGCCGGGATCATCAGCCGGGCGGATGTGCTGGCGGTCTTCGACCGCACCAATGAGGAGATCGGCGAGGACATCGGTCAGGTAATCTCGCGTGAGTTCAGGTACGACCCGTGCCAGTTCACGGTGACTGTCCGGTCCGGTGTCGTAACGCTGGAGGGCAGCCCGGAAACCGCCACGCTGGGCCGCGACGTCATGCGCAAGATCCGGCACGTGCCCGGCGTGGTGGCCGTACGCGACCGCCTCAGCTACCCGCCGGACCAGGCGGCGCGCTTACCGTATGACCGGGATCTTCGTTCACGCTCCTGCGGGTTCAGGCGGTGCAGGCGGCTGGGCCGACGCCGCTCTGGCCGGGTGACGGCAAGACAGGACGACCGTCAGCGGCCATACCGCCTGGGCCACGCCCAGGACCCGTTCGGCCAGCCCGGCCTGCCCGCCCCCGGTGACTACTTCCGCGGCGAACCGGGCCAGGAGGAGTACAAGCATCGCGGCGGCGATGGCGCACACCGCCGGCCTCAGCGCCCACGGCACGCCGGAGCCCTGCCACCATGCCGTGGCCAGTCAGGCTGGAAGTGCGCCGAAGCCGGCCGACGCCCAGATTGCGTGCAGCAGCGAGCCACCATCGGCCGGCTGTGGGAAGGCCGCGACCAGCATGCCGACCCCTCAAGGGACCTTGGTCCCCGGCGTGCACGCCCCGTGGCCGGGCAAGCCGCAGAGGTACGTTAACGGCTCAGCAGCGTTGACGGACGGGACAAGGTACGGTCCGTCGGTGCACCCGGACCTGCATGACGCCACGCTGATCGCAGCCGCGGTCGTCCGCGGGACCGCGGCTGGCAGCGGCCGGTCGGCGGGCCGCAGGCCTCGGCCTGCGGCTCTGAATGGCTGCTCCCAGCGGCCCGCCGGACGATCCCGGGCTGATCGGCCCCGAGACTTGGGACCTTTGACCCTCAAAGAGCGCTTCACCGGCGAAAAGCTGGAAGTAGCCGCGTGCGTGCCTACGGCCCCGTTGGCGTGGCTTGACGCGGCGCGGGCCCGGCACGGAAGCGGTTACCCATCCGGGCCGCGGGCCCGGATGATGCCGGACAGGAGGTCATCATGACATCGGCAACAATGAGGCACCACGGCGCGGCCGGGCGTCACGCGGAAGGCCGCGGCCTCGGCATGGTCGTCTTCGCGGGCGCGCTGCTGGCCATGATCGGGTTCTTCAACCTGCTCGACGGGATCGCCGCGATCGCAAAGTCGTCCTTCTTCATCGGCGGCGCGCGCTTCGTGGCCGGCGACCTGCGCACCTGGGGATGGGTGATGACCATCTTCGGCGCCGTGCAGCTGCTGGCGGCGGTCGGGGTGTTCCTGGGGAACCAGCTGGCCCGCTGGTTCGCGGTGGCCGTGGTCGCGCTCAACGCCATCGGCCAGATGTTCTTCATCCCGGCCTACCCGTTCTGGTCCCTGCTGATCATCGCAGCGGACATCGTGGCGCTGTGGGGTCTGTGCGCCTACGGCAGCCGCGAGAACATGGGCGCGGCCTAGCACCGTGGCCCCGGGGCACGCCGTGATGGAACCAAGCGCGTTGCCGGGTCCGGCGGAACCCGGCAAAGAGCGCGGTGCGCCTGATTCAAGGAAGGGTGTACGTCCGCGGTCCCGTGGGCCGGGCTGCCCAGGTCCGGCCCACGGGCTTAGCCGGCCGGCCCGGCAGGGCCTTCGATCTGGGGTTGCCCGGGGTCGGACAGCTGTGACCGTTGCGGCTTGTTCGCCGCGGTGAGCTGACCGTCGCTACCGGGTCTGGCGTGGCCGGGCTGGGAGCCAGGGCCTGCTGGCCGTCGCAAGGAGGCAGGCTGCCTGCTCAGCGGTAAATAGAGGCGCTGGCCGGGCTGCTGGAAGAACTGGCCGCTCGTCACCGGCCGGACCCTCTGAGCGGCCCGGTATTGCAGGCCGCGGCGCTGCTGCGGCAGCGGGTGGCCGCCGCGCGGCAGCGGAGCCTCTGGCTGCGGTGGGGCGGCCCGCGGCCCGACGTGAGGCCGGGGATACCCGGGACGACGACGCCGGCCACCGCGATACCCAGGCCGCGCAACGCGACCTGCTCGCTAGTGACCGTGACGAGCGGGCCGAAGAACGTGACCTGCGGGCCGACGCCGCTGATGAGCAGGCCAGGGCCAGCGACCAGCGGATATGCGATCTACTTCGGGATGCCGAGTTGCGCGGTCAGGCTGCCGCCGAACGCGCCGCCGCGTCGGCGCTCGCGGGCGGCGGCACCGGATGGCAGCCATGGCCGCCAGGCCAGGGAGAGGCCGGGGCGGACCGGGCGCGCGACGGTGAAGACCGCGAGGTGATCCGGGAGATGCTGGCGCAGGCCCGGGTGGCCCGGCAAGTGGCCTGGCGTGACCGCTGCGCCGCTGGCCATGACCGGATAGCCGCCGACCGCGACCGTGGTTCGGCGCTAGCCGACCGGCAGGCCGCCGACCGCGACCGGCAGACCGCCCGCGCCGACCGGGACCAGGCTCTCATCGAGAGCCAAGAAGAAGGTCCCCGTTGAGAGACTGATCTGGGCAGACTTCGTTGTTTGTAGCAAACCGTCGCTGGCGGGATATCGGCCGGGGGTTTGCCCCGGCAGACTAGGGCGCGGCTTCATACGCGCTCACAGGGAACGTTCTCCGCATCCGCGGCGGCCGGGAAGGGCCAGCTATGGCCGTGCCTGACTCGCCGCCGCCGGCGACGGCCGTCATCAGATACCTGGCCGTGCTTTCCTGCGCTGCCGGCGGGCAGCGGCGGCCTGATGCCGCCAGGTGAGAATCTTGGCGCTGGCGTCGATGACGGGACTCCTGGCTCTCGCGCCTGGGTGCGCGGGCTGCCGGGGACGGGGGAGAGGACAGCCGGTGGTGCAGATAGCAGGCGCCGGGCCCCGGTCGGCGGTGCCGGGGATCACGCGCTGCTCAGGGGCCGGCGACGCCAGCGCGGGCGGGGCGCGGGACGGGGTAGAAGTCCGCCGTCGAGGGGTCACGGCGGTACCGGACGGGCGGTTCGGCGGTCACCAGCCGTCCCACCGCGGTGAGGAGGCGGACTACGTCACGTTCGGAGGTGCTGATCCCGGCGCTGGCCCGGACCGCGCCCGGCATCGCGGTCCGGTCGCCGCCGCGGGCCCGGTCCCGGCGGGCGCGCGCTTGGGCCGGGCCGAGCCCGAGCAGCCGGTTCAGGTACGGCTGGGCGCAGAAGCAGCCGTGCCGCACGCCGATCGCCTCCTCCTCGGCGAGCCGGGCCGCGACCAGCGCGGCCGGGACGCCGTCGATGGTGAAGGTGGCGACGGGCAGGGTCTCGGTGCCAGGACCCGGGCCGAGCAGCCGTACCCCGGGGATGGCCGCCAGCCCGCGCCGCAGCAGCCAGGCGATGCGGCGTTCGTGGCCGATGACGGCGGCCCAGCCGATGGACTCCAGCGCGCCGGCCGCCGCGCCCAGGGCGACCGCGCCGATCACGTTGGGCGAGCCGGCTTCCTCCCGTTCCGGGGGAGCTGCCCACGCCAGGTGGTCCAGGTCGCGGGCGGCCGCCGCGCCGCCGCCGGCCAGGACCGGGTCCCCAGCCGCGAACACGGCCCGCGGGCCGATCAGCACGCCCGCGCCGAACGGCGCGTACATCTTGTGGCCGCTCCAGGCCAGGAAGTCGGCCTCGGCGGGCAGCGGCCGGTGCGGCGCGAGCTGGGCCGCGTCCACCAGCACCGGGACACCCCGGTGGTGCGCGGCGGCGATGATCTCCGGCAGCGGCGGCAGCCAGCCGGTCACGCCGGAGGCGCCGGTGATCGCCAGCAGCCGCGGCACGGGGCGCTGGCCGAGCACGGCCGCGACGTCGTCGACGGCGAACGTCCCGTCCGGGCCGCACTCGACGTACCGGCAGGTGGCGGCCCGGGCCCAGGGCAGGCGGTTCGAGTCGTGCTCGGCCGCCGTGGTGGCCACGACATCGCCGCCGCTCAGGCCGAGCCGGCAGGCCAGGTGGTTGATGGCTTCGGTGGTGTTCCGGCAGATGATCGCGACATCACCGGAGTCCGCCCCGCGCCCGGCGAAGGCCAGCGCGGCCAGGCGGCTGCTCTCGTACGCCAGGACCGATGCCTGGGACTTGTATCCGGCGCCGCCGTGCCCGGCGGAGTACCAGGGCAGGAACGCCTCGACCGCCTCTAGCACCTGCGGCATCGCACTGGTCGAGGCGGCCATGTCGAACGAGAGATACGGCCGCTCCAGGCCGTCAGCGCACGGCACCGGGAGGCCGTCGCCGACCAGGGCGACCGGCGGCGCGTCAGTGGTCATACACCGAGCCTGACCACGGCGTGCGTCTCAGACGAGAGGCTTTGGTCCCTTGCTTCCGGACCGTGCACCGAGGACGAAGGACACTTCAGCTTGGTGTCCTGATGCCCGATGCTGGGACGGCAGTACCGGCCCGAATGCTGGAAGGGGGGCCAGTCATGGCTGAGGATGCATTGCCGGTGAGGTGGATAGGCGACCAGGCGGTGGTCACTCTTCCGCAGCATGTCGACGTCTCCAACGCTGACCGGATCCGCGAGCAGTTGCTGTGGGTCATCAACCGCGGCGCGGCCGTCCTGATCGCGGATCTGACCAGGACAGTCTCGTGTGACTACTCTGGCGCGGACGCTCTGGCCCGGGCCTAGCACCGTGCCGTTGCGAACGGAACCGAGCTGCGGCTGATCATCAGCGCTGATGTCGTCCGGCGCGTGCTCACGCTCAACGGCTTCGACCGCCTGGTCCCGGTCTACCCGGACCTGAACGGGGCCTTCGCCGCCAGCGCCGGACACCGCGAGCAAGGAGCCCGCACCGCAGATCCCGTCGCCCACGCTCAGGAACTGCTGAACGTGGCAGTGATCGGCATCTCCAGCGCTGGTCTGACCCTGCAGGCCGCCGTGGACCTGCCTCCTGATGTCACCGGGCAGCGCATCAACGAGGTCCTCCGCCGCCTCGATGACATAGTCCGGGAAATTCGCACTCACCTGCTGACCGACCGCGGGCCGGGTAACGGACCCGATGCGGCCTGGAGGGTTCCTCCGCACATCCTGGAGCGGTCTACGCAGACCAAGCACCGCTCGGAATTGCTGCAGAAGCATGTCGCGCGGACGGCACGTGCTGTGCAGTCCGCCGCGGCTGATACCGCTGCGCTGATGGAGCAGCGGGCTGACCTTCTCCGCCACCCAGGCCGTATCGATTACCCAACCGACATCAAGCGCTGGCGGGTCCTCGCCGATCAGGCACGGCAGATAGCCGAACGCTGGGAGCAGCCTTAAAAGACTTCCTCCTTGCCACCTAGAGCCCCTTGGACTCTGGGCTGGGCCGCCAGCGAAGGAGGGGTGGGAACTGACCCAGGAAGGCCGAGGGAAGAATGCGTAACATACGCGTTCGGCATGAGGGTACTGCTGGGATGAAATGCGGCTGGCGCCATAACGAAGACGGCCTGGCGAACGCGGTTGCGGCGACGGGCCCCTCCTCGCCAGCAATACCCCGGGTAACCCGGCCGCTAGGGCTTTTGGTCCGTCCCAGGCAATAGGGAGGACTCTGTGAGCCCCTGATGCCCCGCTTTGAGGATCAAGGCAGGGTGTGGGCCAGCTCGAGCGCGGAGGTGCACGCCATGAGCATCCGGGTGCGTCATCGCTAGCGAGGCCATCCGTCTGCGTGCAGGGTCGGCGGCTGATGGCGCTCCGATTGCTGGCGGGCGGGTGATGGTCAGTGGGTGAGCGCGAGGCGGGCGATGGCGTCGATGGGGTATCTGGTGACGTTTCCCATGACGGCGACGCCGACGCCGCGGGTGGGATAGATCCGGATCAGGTTATAGAAGCCGGCGCCGCCTCCCAGGTGCTGTACGAACGGCGGGTCTGCGTTGCGCTGGCTGGCTGGCCGGAACCAGCCAAGGCCCAGGTCATAACGGCGCCCGGGCATGGTGATCTGCCGCATCGCGGCGGCCGACTGCTGGCTCAGGATGCGTGTCCCGTCGAGTTCGCCGTCCCGCAGGTGCAATTGCAGGAACCGGGTCAGCTCATCCGCCGGGCCTACCAGCCCGCCGTAGGCGGGGCCATCGACCAGGAAGGGCTGCAGCGAGATCCACCGCCCAGCCGGCGCGCCGATAGCCCAGTGCGGCAGCAGCAGCCGCATCGGGCTGCGCCGCGGATGGTAGCCGACCGCGGCACGACTCTGTGTCTGCGGCGTGTAGCTGAATGCCGTGGCGGCCATTCCCAGCGGTCTCAGGATCTCCGCCGTGATCAGGTCGGTGAATGGCTGGCCGGTGGCGGTGGTCAGTGCGGCCGCCAGCACCAGCGGGCCAAGGTTGGAGTAACGTGCCCGGGTGCCGGGCGCGAACCGCAGCCTGCGGTGCCGGGCGAGCAGGCCGCGCAGGAACGTATCGGGGTCAGGAGCCGGCCGGTCCGCCGGGTGCACCCAGCGGACCGGGATGGGGTTGGCCAGGCCAGCGCTGTGGGTGAGCAGGTGGCGGGCGGTGATCCGGCTGGCCCACCGTGCTGGCCGTACCTGCCGCAGCGCGGGAACATGTCCGGCGATCGGGGCATCAAGGTCGAGCAACCCGCGCTCGGCCAGCCGCATCGCGGCCGTCGCGGTCACGACCTTCGTCATCGAAAACCACGGGCATACCATGCCCGGCCAGGCCCGAACCCGGCCGGCAATGTCAGCAAGCCCGGCCGCGCCCGCGGCCCGCACGCCCTCCGGCCCGGCCACCAGCACCACGACGCCCGGCACGCCCTCGCCCGCCAGTGCGCGGATCCGCTCGCCCGCGATCACGTCAGCCGACATCGGCGCCTCCCAGCAAGAATCCCAGGGCGATGCTGGCTGCGGCCTTGGAGGCGCTGGCGTACAGGTGGCCCTTGCCAGAGAAGATCACGGCCCGGCCGCCGGGGATCTGCGCGGCAGTGCGCCGGAACAGGTCTTCGCTGTAGTAAGGGTCTGTGCTGCCACCCATCACCAGCGTGGGTGCCCGCACGCGGCCGAGCCCGGCTTCGGCGTCGAAGGCGACCGCAGCAGCGTTGGTGATCAGCATGTCGGCTGGGTTGCCCACGCCCAGCGGATTGGCCAGCCAGGCCAGCGCTTCGGCCGCGTGGCGGAAGGGCCTGGGTGCAAGCGCTCCAGCTACGAGGGCCGATGCTCGCCGCGGGCCGCCAGTGTTGACCAGGTGTGCGATCTCGGTCAGCAGCTGGCGGCCGGCGGGGGATAGGCGGAAGGCGGCCGCCACGACTACCATGCGCCGCACCAGCTGCGGGGATCCGATCGCCAGCTGGAGCGCCACCGCCCCGCCGGCGGAGGTGCCGTGGAACGCGACCGGCTCCCCAATGTCGTCCATGATCGCTTTGGCGTAGTCGGCGGCGATGTCTGCCATGGTGGCGCCCACTGCCAGGCCGGGTTTGCGGCCGGTCACGTACACGGTGAAGTGCCCGGCGAACCGTGCTGCTGTGGACACGCTTATCCGGCGCTCGATACCGGCCGGATTTGCGTGCTCCGCAGCTCCGCCCACCGCCATCACCAGAGGCGGTCCCTGCCCCAGCCGCAGATACGGCAGCCCGCCGGATAGCCTGCCCTCGGACACGACCCGCATACCTTCCACGCTACGCGCCGTGATCACTGATTCCGCTACATCATTGCAGTCCATGCGTCGTAGCGAATCGGAGTGGTGGCATCGTCCGGTTCCATCTCCATAGCAGCCAGGATGTGCTTATCGAAGATCTCGTTCGACGAACTCTGGACGAGACGGAGGCAGCGCTAGAGTAAGACGAGCCAGGATCCATGCCGGCATTCGCCAACAGGGCCTGTGCCGGGGCTTTTGATGGCTATCGGGTGGGGTTCTCCCGTGAGGGCGGCGAGGGCGGTCGCTACCTCGGGCAGGCCGGCCCGGACGTAGGTGGCCATGGCGCCCATGGAGCGTGATCCTCTCCCGTTGTCCTCGTGGCCCGCGTAGGCCTCGGCGACGGCGAAGCCGAAGTTCCGCTCTACCCAGGTCAGTGTGGTGTGCCTGATCCAGTACATGCTGACCTGGAGGGTTTCGACCCAGGCGAGGTGCTCGCCGAGCCGCCGCCACAGGTAGTCGTAGCGCTTCTTGGTGATCGGCGTGCCGTTGGCGTATCGCAGCAGGCGCTGGCCGTTGCCGAGTCCTCCCCGGCCTTCGCCGTGGGCGAGGAGGTGGCTCATCAGTGTCGGCGATACGGGCTGCCAGCGTACTGTTTCGCCTTTCTCGCGCAGCCGGATCAGGCACTGCTCCGGGTCCAGGTCGTCAGGTGCGAGCGCCAAGGCGCCGCCGCGGCGGCATGCCGTTTCCATGTGCAGCCGTAGCAAGAGCGAATCCAGGGCCGGGTCGTTGCCGGTCGTGGACGCGACCCGGCACAGTTCATTGAGGCGGCTGTCGGGCAGTGCCATGCGGGCGCTGCGGAGCCTGCGCGGTTTCGCTGCCCGTGCGGCCGGGTTCTCGGCCTGCGTGAGGATGCCGTCAGCGACCAGGTAGCGGTACATGCACCGGAGCGCGCCGATCAGGTGCTCGGCGGCGCCGCGGCCTCCGCGGGCGTTCCTGCGCTGCACGGCTTCTGCCCTGACCTGCTCGGCGAGCTGGCTGATCTCCAGCGCGGTGGGCTCGTTGACGCGCCTGTGTCCCCATTCCCGGACCACTGTGGCCCAGTACGGGCCGTAGACGCGCCGGGTTCCCGTGGTGACCGCTTGCTCCACGAGCGGTAGGTAGTCGGCGATCAGCGGGACCTCCGTCCTGGCCGGGGATGCCAGCAGGTCGGCGGGCTTGACTCCGAGCTTTTCGAGGAGGAGGCGGGCTGCGTCCAGGTCAGTCCAGCCGGTGCCGTGCTCGCTGGTGCCGGTCATGGCCGCGGAAACTCGTCCGCTGCGATCTGGGCGTAGAACGAGGTGAGCATGTCTTCCATGGCCTGCATGGTGTGCGTGATGACGAGGCGGTATTCGGGGGCGGCGGCGATGAGCAGTTCGTCGCCGGGGGTGATGCTGAGGAGCCGGCGGGCGGTCACGGGGATGGCGATGCAGGGCCTGGGCGGAACGCGGAGGTACCCGTCGGGAGCTGGGCAGATGACGACGGCGCTGGGGGTGAGGGTCATCGCGAGCCGGTCGCCGGGCTGCCATCGCACGGCGTCGGTGATTCCGCGGTTGGTGATTCGTCCGGAACGATCGGCCCGGCCGATGGTGTACAGCATGGACGTCTCGCGTGGCAGCCGGGGGAGGTGGCTGAGCGGCATCGGCCGCGGTGGCTCAGGTGCCCTGCTCAGGACGGGCAGGGCCAGGGCCTTGATGATCTGCTGCGCGGCGGCGGTGTCGTGCTGCGTGTCGTGAATGTTCATCGGTCGTATCTCCTGTGCCGTTCCTGCGAGGCATGATCCGCGGTCGTCCGGGGTGTCAGAAGGCCGGCGATGCCGGATATCCCGGCTGGGTGGGCCGGGTTTGATGAGGTGCGTCCTGCCGGGCACCTGCGCCCGCGCTCGGGGGATCGGCGAGGACACTGGCCTGCACTGGCTGCGGGAAGTCCAGGGCGGCCAGTTCGGTCGCGGAGGTGACGTGGACGGGATGCCACGGCTGGGTGATGACGTCGGTCCAGGCAGCGATCTGCGGCTCGAGGTGACGCAGTACGTCGCTGCCGGCGAGGGCGCATGCGTTGCCGATCGCGAGCAGCAGGCTGTCCTTATCAGCGAGGTCGTGGTCGTGAGGCGGGACCTGGCGCTGCTCACAGGCCCTGATCCGGGCGGCGGTCTCGATGAGCATCCGCTCGGCTGCTGCCAAGGATGCTGCGGCCCCCTGGTTCGTGGTCACCGCGGGGAAGCCGGCGGCCGGCGCGATCTCCGGTCCTCGGAGAGGAGTGGTGTCAGCCTGGCCGGGAAAACGGACGTGGTAAGCCGGCTCGCCGTCGCGTTCAGGGAAGATCGACACCACCACGCCGCGGCTCGGGAACCCGGTGCCGGGCCGCTGGCGAAGGCGGACTTCGTCGCCGATCCTGTAGGGGTTATCCTCGCCCGAGCGGTGGCGCTCGTAGGCGGCCTGTCCCGATGCGACCGCGCTGTCGAAGCCGATCCCCTGAGAATCTGCGTAGTGATGGAGGCCTGCGATCAGGTCCGCCAGGATGTCGTCCTCGGTGGCGTCCTCGGCAAGGGGAAGTTCCATCTGGGCCGCGTGCTGTATGTAGGCGCAGTAGGCGGTGGCTGCGAGCCTCATCCGCTCGTTATTGGTGATGTCCACGGTTTTCCTTCGGCCCGGATCGGCGTGACGGGTGCCAGGGCGCGGCGGCGGGGCTGGCCGCCGGAGCCGTCGCGGGGGGCCGCATCGCGTCAGAACCGGCGGGACATGGGAAATCCATGGCGGCGGTGCGGGCGGGGTGCGGCGCGCTGCGGGCATTCCTGGCGCGGAGGGCCTGGGCGCGTCCGGGAAGCGGGATGGCAATCCGTAGGTTGTGGTCGAGTTCCCCGGCGTCCGATGGGGCGATACCCCGCTTTGCGGAGTAGATGAGAGCCTCGCGCAGGTGGGCGAAGGTGTCGTCTAGGTGTGCCACTGCGTCGGTGAGGCCGGCGTGCATCGGTTCCGGCGCATCACGGGCAAGGTTCTGGATGCTCCATGCGAGCCCGTCAGTCGCGTAGATCAGCGCCTCGACAAGGCGATCCTTGGACTTGCCTGTGCCGGAAAGCTCCGGCCACGGCTCATCGGCGATGTTCAGCCGCTCGTACAGCAGGTGCGCCAGGGATACCGCGGTGCCGTCCCGGACGGGATCACCGCCAGGCTCCGGCCAGCCACCCGATGCGCGGTAGGCCTCCTGGAACTGATGTACCAGCGCCGCACGGGCTGCGCCGATGCTCGCACCTGCCCGGGCTATCTCCTCATCCGGTTGATCCAGCCTGGCGTCATGGTCCGGTTCCGGCTCACTTCCCGCCCGGTAACGGCTGAGCCGTTCGGCCGTGGTTTCGAGAAGCCGCAGGATGTCTGTGATGACGTAGGTGATGTCGAGCGCCTGCCGCACGGTGAGCTCACCGGCCCAGGCTCGTACTGCCTGGTCCGTGGCGTCTGAGAAGTCGTGCAGTGCCTGAGCCAGCCTGGCTTGCTGCGGCTGCGAGCCCTCGCCCGGCCCGCTCATCGCGATCCCGGCCCGGCGGACTGTGGCCGTGCGTGGTCCGCGGCGGGGTCGCCGGACCGGCTGTGACGGCGAAGATACTCGGCGAAGGCGGCAACCCCAGCCGCCCGCCACCGGTAGCGGTGCGCTGATCCTGGATAGGACGCCAGCCGGTCCGTGCGGTGCTGTCCGGCCGTCGGCCCGTGCCCGCTGCCGATGGTCCGTTTCATCGAACGTCCCTGGCGGCTACCGACCCGGATGCCTGGATGACCGTGCTGTCCACGGCGTTATTGGCGGCTGGGCCCAGCTCGCCGGCGGGAGCTGTTCCAGGGCTGCCGAGGTCACCGGAGCTGATTCCCAGCACGTCGAGGACTGACTGGACGCCGACGCGGTAGTGCGCGCCGATCCGGAAGATCTTGATGCCCTGCCGTTCCCACTCGCCGGTCCGCGCCATCTTCCGGGACGACCACCCGCTGCACCCGAAGATGTCGGCGAGCGTCTGGAGGTCCGTGATTGCTCCGAGCGCCCGGATGGCTTCAGCGGTCCATCCGCTGTTCCCGGTCTTCCCGCGGTCCTCTTGCTCGTAGTGCATTTCGTCATCCGGCGCCGTCATCGGTGCTGCCTCCCGTTCGCCTGGTCCAGGGCGCGGGGCGGACGCAGGGTGCTGACAGCCAGCTGCGTATCTGCCGCGGCGCTGAGCGGCTGGCCGGGAGGGGCCGGAAAGTCCTGTCCGGCCAGCTCGGCCGGCGACGCAGTATTCCCTTGCGGCCGGGATGGTCCGGGCCGGGGCAGTCCGGTTTGCTCGTGGCCGAATGCGAAGCGGTATTCCCAGAGCAACTCGCGCGCGCTGGGGTCATCTCCCGGCAGCGCGCACCCCTTCTCGCGCAGGACACCGGCCAGGCGCGTCGCCGTTTCCAGTTCCGTCTCGAATGGCGGGGCGCCGGTCCGCGCGTGCTCGCGGCCCAGGTCTGCTGCCGCCTGCATTGCCAGTTCTCGCCGGACCGTTGCGGTGACCTTGATCTCGGCCTGGCGCAGCATCTCCTCCGGGGTCAGGCCGCATGCGTGGCCCAGGGCGGACGCGAGCAGGTGCCGGTCCTTGACGTCGGCTCGGGCTGGCCGGGTCTTGTGCAGGTGGCTGACCTGGATGCGCGCCGCGGTGCTGATGAGCACCTCTTCGGCCTCGGCGAGGGAGGCCACGGTGCCCTGCCCGGTCCGCACGGGCTGGAACGGCGGGGCGGGCTCGATCTCCGGTCCGGTGAACGGCATGGCGTTGATCTCGCCGGGGAACCGGATGGCGTACTGCTGGGTGCGGTCGGGGCTCGGGTACAGCGCCGTGACGATGCCGAGCCTGGGCAGGGTGGTCAGCGACGGTGCGAGGACGGCGCCGTCGCGTATCCGGACTTCGTCGCCGGGCTTGTACGCGTGCTGCTCGCCGGCGCGCTGGGACAGGTACGCATCGCTGCTGGCCGTGAGGATCGCGCCGAAGCTGATGCCGTGCCGGTCGGCGTGGTGGCACAGCGCGGTGATCAGGTTCCCGGCTGCTTCGGCGGCATCGAGTCCGCCGTGATGGCCGGCTGCTGACTGGAAGGCCTCGATAGCCCGGGCGGCCCAGGCCGCCCGGTCGGTGTTGCCTGGCCCGGTCATAGCAGTGTCCCGCCGTCCTGGTGCCCGGCCCGACTCCTGATCTGTCCGGGTGCGGCTTCTTCGGCGGGTACTCCGATAGTCGCGGTCAGGTAAGCGATGACTTCGGCGAGGCTGGCGTTCACGACCTGCAGGTCGATAAGGCGGTGGCGCGGCGCGTAGACGGCAAGGCCCAGCGTGGCGGAGGACAGGAACCCGGTGGCGGTGATGAACCGCCTGATGGTGATGTCGCGGTCGGCGCTGGTTCCTGAGGGCTGCCTCCAGGCCAGGATCACGGTGCGGGCTGTCCGGCACAGGACCGCGCCGGGTTCGTCCGGGTCGGGCAGCGGGCGTATGCCCTCGGCTGCCAGCACGCCTTCGAGGCTTTCGCACGCGCTGAGCAGCCACCGGGCGCTCGCGGTCACATGCCGCGGGAAGTCCCGGGACGCGGCTTCGGGTGAGGTATCGGTTGTCTGGTAGCGGGCGAGTCCGCGGGCGGCGATGCCGAGGTCACGCAGTGTTGAGTACAGCTGGCTGGTGGCGCGGTGGTGGTTGTCCGGTTCCAGGGGCTGGGCCCAGGCGTGGGCGGCAGCGTAGGCGGCTTCGGCCAGCGCCTTGGCGGCGACGGCGGGGTGCTGGGGTTTCGGCAGCGGCGGGGCTGGGGGCCTGGTCATGACGATGTCTCCTGAGCTGGATTCGGGTTGGGTCAGGGCTTGGCGGTCAGGGAGGCGGGGCGGGTTGCGACGATGACGCTGGCCAGGTCGGCCGGGCCGGTCTGGACGTCCTGGCCGGTCTGGGGTGCCTGGATGACCTGGGCGTTGCCGAGGTACATGACGACGTGGCCGGGGTCGGACGCGGTGCCGTCGCTGCCCGCGCTGAACAGCAGGTCGCCGGGCTGGATCTGGGACAGCGGGATGACGGGGCCGTCTTGCTGCCACTGGTAGGTGGTGCGGGCGATGCGGATGCCGGCGGCGGCGTATGCGGCGTAGACCAGGCCGGAGCAGTCATAGGCGCCCGGCCCGGCTGCGCCCCACTGGTAGGGCTTGCCGAGCTGGGCCATCGCGAAGGCGATCGCGGTGGCCGCGGCATGGCTGCCGCTCTGAGTGGCGTACTTCGCGGCCCGCGCCATGACCTCGCTGACGTACCAGCTGGCGTGGTTGTAGGCGAAGACCGCGTTCCGGAGCCCGGCCGGGCTGCCGCCGCGGGCGCCGTTGGCGCACAGCACCGCGGCGGCGGTGTAGATCGCGTCGGCCGGGTCGTAGGGACTGAGGGGCTGGCCGGGGTCGGCGTTGACCGCGAACTGGCCGAACGTGGACGGCTCGAGCTGCATCGGGCCCTCGGCCCCGGCGCGGTTGGAACCGGAGCGGACGCCGGGCAGGGCCGAGCGGCCGTGGCCGGATTCGGCCTCGCCGATGCCGGCCAGCACTGACCAGGGCAGGCCGGGGCAGGTCCTCGCGGCAGCCATATACCAGGCCAGGTAGTCCGCGGGGATTCCGGCTATGGCCAGCTCGGTCGGCGTGCCGGCCAGGTCGACGGGGTCCGCTGGGGCCGGGGTGCCGGGGCTGGCGGTGACGAGCAGGATCAGGAGCAGCGGGAACGCAGCGAAGGCTGCTGCCGCTGCGGCCAGGGCCTTGGTCACGGCGCGCGCTTAGCAGCACAGGACGGCACCGGCCAGCCGCCGGAACGGGGCAGCTGGACGGTGAGACCCTCGCTGGCTATCTGCCGGGTGTGCGCGGCCGTTCCGGGTCGCTGACGACGTGCGGCCGCTGTCTTGCGTCGAGTCAATGTCGAACCTCACGTTTCTTGCCTGAAGTTGACAGCACACCCGTATGTACGCATATGCTGCCCGCGAGGTTCAACTCATGTTGTTTATCAGCGAACTGTGAATCATCTTAATGTGATCGACCGGCGGCCGGTCCCTGCACCGCCAGGACCGGACGGGCCCGGCCAGGCCACGGCCCGGCATCGGCGCAGCTCGCGTCAGCGGAGGAGGTGCGCCGTGCACCAGGTGACGGCTGATTCCCGGACCCGGCAGGCCGGGCCGGTGCCCGCGGGCCGGCCTGCCCCGTCTGGCGAGGTCGTCCTCGTCGGGGCGCACGGCGGTGCTGGGGTGACTACCTTGGCCGGGCTGCTCCGCCCGGCCTGGGACATGGGCGCAGTCAGGCGTCCCGGGCCCGGTCAGGGCCCGCTGCGGCCCGCGGGCAGGCCGGTGGTGCTGGTAGCTCGCAGCACGGCTTCCGCGGCGGCCCGCGCGGTGACCGCGACCGGGCTGCTCGCCGATTGGGGGGTGCAGGTCACGGTGCTGGCCGTGACCGGCGATGGGCTGCCCGAGCCGGCCGAGGCCAGGTACCGGTTCCGCGTCCTGGACGGCCGGGTCGGCGCGGTCGTCCGTGTCCCGTTCATCCCCGCGTTCCGCCTGGCCGCCGACCCGCGGTCGGTCGCCCTGCCGCGCCGGGCGCGGCACGCGCTCGCCGAGATCCGCGCGCTCGCCGGCCAGCAGCCCTAAGCCGAACCCGTAACACGACCGTAAGGAGAAGCAGATGCGATTCATCCTCCAGGCAGCAGCAGCCCACGCCGCCATGGCCGCCGGCCTCACCGCGCACCGGGCCTGGCAGTACCTCGCCGCAGGGGCACCCAACCCCCCGGCGCAGGCCCCGCCCGGGCTGACCGGCCCGGTCAACACGATCCTCGGCTGGGGGAAATGGGGCGTCCTGGTCTGCGGCGTCGCCGGGCTGCTGATCTGCGGCGGGAAGATGGCGATCGGGCACCGCAACCGGGCCGCTACCGCCGCGGACGGCGCGACCGGCGTCCCGTGGGTGCTGGCCGGGCTGAGCCTGGCCGCGGTCGCCGCCGCGATCGCCGGGGTGTTCCTGTGACCGGCGCGCCCGGCGCGCGGCGCCTGATCCTCCCGGCCGCCGCCGTGACGGCCGTCCTCCTGTGCGGCGGGCTGGCGTTCGCCCTGACCGGCCGCCCGGCTTCGCCGCCCAATCCGGCCGTCACGGCAACGGCGCCGGCCAGTCCGGCAGGCGCTGCGAGCCCGGGCGGCCAGAGCCAGCCCCGGGTGCCTTGGATGAGCCTGGCCAGCGTGCGGTGGAGCAGCTTCTACGGGGTCGGGCTGCCGGTCTCCGCGCAGGCGGGACCGTTCAGCGCCAGCAGGGGCATCGCGGCGGGCTTCGCGCACACCCCGCTAGGGGCACTGCTGGCCGCCGTCAACATCGGGGTCCGCGCGAACGCGCAGTGGGGTCCGCGGATCTTCACCACGGTGATCCGCCGCCAGGTCACCGGCCCCGACGCCGCCGCGCTGCTGGCCGCCTGCCAGACCGCCTACGACCAGGCCGCCCAGGCCGGGCACGTAGCCGGCGGCCAGCCGCTGGGAACCGTGCACGTGACCGAGCAGGCGTTCCGCTGGATCACCTACACCCCCGCAGCCGCCATCCTCGACCTGGCCGTCGCCGGACCCGGCGACAGCGGCGCCACGGTACGCGCCTCGGTCCAGATGGAGGTCGTCTGGGACGGCGGCGACTGGAAGGCCGTCGCCCCGCCCGGCGGTGACTGGGGCAACTCGGCCGCCGCGCTGTTCTCGCTGGCCGGGTACACCGCTTTCCCCGGGCAGGGAGGCGGACGCTGATGGCCTGCCCCGTGCTCATCTCCCCGGCCTGCGTCGTGGCCGGCAAGGTCGTCGGCGCCGTGGCGGGCACCGCCGCCTCCGGCGCGCTCAACGGGATCGCCGCCGCGATCGAGTCCGGGATCAGCTGGATGGTGACCCAGACCTCCACCTGGTGGGTCCAGATACCGTCCCCGGCCCTGGCCGGCGAGCCTGCCGTAGGCCAGCTCCAGCGGTGGATGCTGCCGCTGACCGTCGCGGTCGCCGTGCTCGGCCTGATCATCGCAGGCGGGAAGATGACGCTGACCCGCCGCGCCAACCCGCTCATCGATGCCGGCTCCGGGCTGGCCGTCATCGCCGCGACCTCGGCCGTCGGCGTCCTGCTGCCCTCGCTGCTGATCAAGGCCGGTGATGCCTGGTCCACCTGGGTGCTCCAGGCGTCCACCGGGGGCCAGTTCACCCAGCGGCTGGTCGGCGTGCTGACCCTGGGCGGGTCGACCGCATCTGTAATCGTCGTGCTCGGCATCGTCGCCATCATCATCTCCGCCATCCAGGCGATGCTCATGCTGTTCCGGCAGGGCGCCCTGATCATCCTGGCGGGAGTGCTGCCGCTGGCCGCTGCCGGGATGCTGACCCCGGCCACCCGCCGCTGGTTCCCCCGCGTCACCGGCTGGATGCTCGCGCTGATCTTCTACAAGCCCGCCGCCGCGGCGGTGTACGCGACGGCGTTCACCATGATCGGCACCGGCAAGGACCCGCGCACCGTGCTGATGGGCTTCGCGATGGTGTTCCTGTCCCTGCTGGCGCTGCCGGTCCTGATGCGGCTGTTCACCTGGACCACCGGGCACGTCGCGGACTCCTCCGGCGGAGGCGGCTTCCTCCAGACCGCGCTCCAGGGAGCAGTGGCCGTCGGCGCGCTGCGCGGGATGTCCGGCGGGGCGGGCGGCTCGGGCCCGGCCGAGCAGGCCCGCATGGTCAGCGCCCGGCTCGGCCCCGCCGGCTCCGGGCCAGCCGGGGCCCCGCAAGCCGGTACCGGAGCCCGGCCCGGTGCCACGCCCGCTCCTGCTGCCGGTGCGCCCGCGGGCACAGCGGCAGGCTCCGCCGCGGCGGCCCCCGCCGCCCGGGCAGGCGCGGCTTCCGGTGCCGCGGCCCCCAGCGCGAGCACCGGGGCGGCCGCAGCAGCCAGCGCCGCCGGGCCGGCCGGCGTCGCCGTGGCCGGGCTCGCGGCAGGCGCGGCCAGCGCCCGCCGCACGGCAGGCGAGGCCATGCAGCCGCCCGGCACCCCCGGAGCAGACCAGTGAGCGGCCACGACACGGACACGCCCCGGGACTACGGCGGGTGGCGCCGCCGCCGCGGCATCGGGATGTTCGGGTTCGGCGCCGCGGGCACCGCCGCCGTGCTCGGCGCCCTGCTCGTCCTGATCATCACGGCCACCGCTGACGCAGCCGCACTGCCGTACCTCGCGCCCCCGGTCCTGCTGGCCGGCGGCCTGGGCATGGCCAGGACCGGCGGCGAGCCGCTCGCCCTGGCCGCGCTGCGGCGGATCCGCTGGCAGTACGGCTCGGCGCGGAACTGGACCCGCTACCGGGCCGCGGTCGTGGCGGAGCATTCCCCCGGGTTCCCGATGCCCGGGGTGCTGGCGCCGCTGACGCTGCTCGACTGTGAAGACGGGTACGGCGGGCGCTACGGCATCGTGCTGGACCGCCGCACCGGGCTGATGACCCCCACGCTGCGGGTGATCCCCGCCTCCACCTGGCTGGCCAACCGCGCCGACGCCGACACGTGGGTCGCGAACTGGGGCGGCTGGCTGGCCTCGCTCGGCTACCTGCCGATGGTGCGGCACGTGACCGTCACCATCGACACCGCGCCCGAGCCCGGCACCTCCCTGGCCGACGCGGTCGCAGCCGCGCTCGACCCGGCGGCCCCGCTGGCCGCCCGGCAGATCATGGGGCAGCTCGCCGCATCGGCGCCGGCCGCTGCCGCCGATGTCGACACGCGGGTGTCGATCTCGTTCGACCCCCGGCTGAGCCCGGCCGCGCCTGACGGCCTGACGGCCGCCGCGGCCGAGGTCGGCCGGGTCATGCACGGCCTGGAATCGGCGCTGGGTACGTGCGGGGTGACCGTGCTGGGCCGGGCCAGCGCCGCCGAGCTCGCCGGGATCGTCCGCACCGCGTTCGACCCGGCTGCCCGCGGTGAGGTCAACCGCATCCTCGCCCCGCCGCCGGGCACCCCGTCAGCGCAGGAGCTGAGCTGGGCCGATGCCGCGCCGGTGGGGGCCGAGGAAGAAGCAGGCTGCTACCGGCACGACAGCGGGATCAGCGTGACCTGGGCATGGTCCGAGGCGCCCCGGCAGAACGTGACCGCCGACGTGCTCGCCCGCCTGGTCGCCCCGGGCCGCCACCCCAAGCGGGTCTCGCTGCAGTACCGGCCGTTCCCGGCCGCCGAAGCTGTCCGCGTGCTGGAAAGCGAGGTCAACGCCGCCCGGTTCCGGGCCGACTACAAGCGCCGCACCGGGCGGGATGAGACCGCGCGGGACAGCTACGACCAGGCCCGCGCCCGCCAGGCCGCGGCCGAGGAAGCCGCCGGCGCCGGGGTGTGCCTGGTCTCCCTGTACGTCACCGTCACCGTCACCAGCGACGCCGAGCTGCCCCGCGCGGCGGCCGAGACCGAGGCCGCCGCCGAATCCTCCAAGATCCGCATGCGACGGATGACCTACAGCCAGGCCGCCGGGTGGGCCGCCACCCTCCCGTGCGGGATCTGCCCGCCAGAGCTGGCCCGGCGGATG
>Ga0207699_10000402_pt1 | contig 22366 bp, 20 predicted proteins | sample LARL51metaG_FD_184344 | JGI IMG/M metagenome (GOLD analysis project Ga0207699, IMG submission 184344) | Corn, switchgrass and miscanthus rhizosphere microbial communities from Kellogg Biological Station, Michigan, USA - LAR L5-1 metaG... | ecosystem: Host-associated > Plants > Roots >...
TGCGCCGAGACGATACCGGCCGTGACCGTGCCGCCGAGCCCGAAGGGGTTGCCGACCGCGACGACCCAGTCGCCGACGCGCGGCGCCTGATCACCGAATTTGACGTAGGGGAGATTGCTGGCGTTCTCGACCTTGATCAGCGCGATGTCCGTCTTCGGATCGGTGCCGATGACCTTGGCGGTGTATTTCGTGCCGTCATCGGTCGTCACTTGTACTGATTTTGCGTGATCGACGACATGGTTGTTGGTCACCGCATAGCCGTCGGCCGAGATGAAGAAGCCCGAGCCCTGGCCGGTGATGATCTGGTGGCGCTGCAGTCCCGGCGGCATGCCGCCCTCGTCGCCGAACTGGCGGAAGAATCTTTCGAAGGGGGTGCCGCGCATCGACGGCGGCAGCGTCTGCTGTTCGTCGTTCTGCATGTCGTTTGAGGTGGAGGTGTCGGCGCTCTGATCGATCTTGACGCTGACCGAAATGACCGCGGGCTTCACTTTTGCGACCAGGTCGGCAAAGCCGGCCGGACCTCGCTGGGACGACTCGGCCGCCTGCGCGGCGGTCCAGAACGATTGGCTATGGTGGTCGAAGCTCAGGGGGCCGCTGAATGCAAGCGCGGCGCCGACCACGGCGACGGAGCAGAGCAGCGTCAGGCGCCGCGCCGACAGCAGTTTTGGTCGCTGTGGATGATGTGCGTTGTTCAAGTCTGTCATCACGAATGGTCTCCAGGATTGATCCGCTCATGCCCCCTTGCAACGACACATAGAGGATCAACATGAAGGCCTCCTTTCCCGCGTATTAACTCTTGGACATGCGGTACGCGACCAAAGGCTATGCCGCCCGTCGGCCCGTCGGGGAAGTCTGTGCGTCAATATGGGAGAGGCCGTCCGGCGCGGCCAGACGAAAATCGGATGCTCCCTGGGGCAGGCCGGGAGCATCCGAAAAGTTGAGCAGATGATTCCGGGGAGGGACATCCGCCGCCCCGAACAACAGACGAAATTCTGCAGGGCGTCTTTGCGCTGGATCAATCGGACGGCCGGTCGGCGTCGATCAGGCCGCGTTCCAGCTCACGGTGCCGGAAGTGGCGATCCGAGTTTTTCGTCCATGGTCAAATGGCCGTCCACGATGCCGATCTGGCGGTACATCCGCGATGCAAGATCGAGGTCGTGGGTGACGGCGACCACGGTCTTGCCGCGCTGTGTCACCAGGTCGCGCAGAATCTCGAACACTTGCGCCGTCGCGGCGGAGTCGAGGCTGCCCGTCGGCTCGTCCGCAAGGATCACCGGGGGATCGTTGGCGAGCGCGCGAGCGACCGCAACGCGCTGCCGCTGACCGCCGGACAACTGGTCGGGCGTCTTGCGGCGGTGATCGCCGAGGCCGAGCGAGGCCAGCAGGTCCTCGGCACGGGCCGTGATGGCGCGATCGCGCAAGGCGCCAAGTGCGCGCATCGGCAGGGCCACGTTCTCCGTGATGCTGAACTCGGGAAGCAGAAAGTGAAACTGGAAGACGAAACCGAGACGGGTGAGGCGAACGATGGCGCGCTCTTCCTCCGTCATCGCGGTGGTGGAGCGCCCATCGATCAGGACGTCGCCGCTGGTCGGAAGATCCAGCAGCCCCAGCAGATACAGCAGCGACGACTTTCCCGACCCCGACGGTCCGGTGATGGCGATGAACTCGCGCGGCATGATCCGCAGGTCGATATTCGCAACCAGCGTCACCGGGACGATCCCCGAAAGGATCTTGGAGACCTGCCGCGCTTCGATCAGGGCGGAGGTCATGCCGCCCCCCTGATGATGTCGACGGGGTTGAGGCGAGCAGCCGCGCGGGCGGGGAAATAGCCGGCCACGAGGCTGGAGACGAGCGCGACCGCGGTCGCCAGAAGATAGTGTTTTGGCGAATAGAGCACCGGCAAGTGATTGTAGTCGGAGAACGGCGTCTTGAATTCCAGGGAGGCCAGCCCGCGCGTGAGCAGGTAGCCGAGAGCCCAGCCGAGCGCCGAGCCCGCGAGGCCGATCACGAGTGCCTCGATGATGAAGACTGCGCGGATGCTGCGATCGCGGAAGCCCAGCGATTTCAGGATCGCGATATCGCGGGTCTTCTCGTGCGTGATGGTGGATATGATGTTGTAGGTCCCAAAGCTCGCGACCAGCAGAATGGCCCCGACGATCGTGTACATCAGCACGTTGCGCAGCGTGATCGCCGAGAGCAGGTCTTCCTGCGCTTCCTGCCAGGAGATCGACTTGTATCCGGTCTGCTCGCCGATCCGCTCGCCGATCAGGCGGGCCTGCATCGGATCGCGGGTGCGCACGCGGATCTCGTTGACGATGCCGGTCTGCTTTTCGAGGATCTGGGCGGTCTTGAGCAGGACATAGCCGGTCGTTTCGTCAGTCGCCCGGAAGCCGGTGTGAAAGGTCCCGACGACGGTCGCATTCATGGTCACGCCTTCGGCCGACGCCAGTGTCAGATTGGAGTTGATCCGCGCACCGATCTTGGTGGCGAGGCGATCGCCGAGCAGGATCGCATTCGACTCGCGATACAGCGAATTCAACGTCCCGACCCGCATGTGAGTTGCGAGATTGGAGACGTCGGCTTCCGTGCGCGGGTCGATGCCGATGATCGACACGGTGAGATTGCGGCCGGCGAACCGCAGCACCGCCTTGGACTGGACCGATGGGGTCAGTGCGCCCGGCACCCAGCTCTGCAGCGAGGCAATGGTTGCCATCGGGTTCTTGATCCCCGGCCGGCGCACGTCAGGCGTGAGCCCGTGAAATTCGGCGGCCCCGTAGACCTGATCGGCAGGCTGCGGGGTCGGCTCGCGCAATTCATCTGTTATCGAGATGTGCGGCAGCGCGTCGACCAGCGTCTTGATGAAATCGTCCTGCGAGCCCTCCATCATCGCCGCCATCATGATGGAGAAGGCCACCCCGGTCATGACACCGGCGATCGCCACCAGCGTCTGGCGGGCGCGGTAACGGACATGGGTCCAGGCGATCGTCAGAACGAGGTTCATGGTGTCGACGCATCCGCCGGCATGGGCCTGATCAGTGCGCCGTCCTTGATGTCGGCGGTGGCCGGGGAGACCACGAGATCCCCGTCCTGCAAGCCATCGATGATCTCGGCAAAGCCCGAACCGCGGATGCCGACCCGAACCTTGCGAAGACGGGCGCGACCGTTCTCGACGACCAGCAGGCTGCTGTTGACCAGCGCATTGGCAGGCACCAGGACGACGTCGTGCTTCTCGCGGCTGATGATGTTGGCCTCGACGCTCATGCCGACACGGAGCGGGGTATCGTCAGGCAGGCCGATCCTGACACGGAAGGTCTTCGTGACTGGATCGCCGGCCGGCGTAATCTGCTTGACCTCGCCGGCCAGCGCCTGGTTGGCGAAGGCATCAGCGCGCAACAGCGCTTTCTGGCCAACTTCGACGCGCGGGATATCCTCCTCGTTGACGTCGGCGACCACCCACAGCGGGTTTGCAAGGCCGATACGGTAGAGGATCGTGCCGGGATCGACCATGTCGCCGACCTCGCCGTCTTCCTTCAGCACGGTGCCGTCCATGGGCGCGACCAGCTTGTAATAATCGAGCCGCTGGGCCTGGGCCGAGATCTGCGCGCGAATGCGGGCGAGATCGCTCTCGGCGCGCTGATAGGTCTGGGACGTCGTAGCTCCCCGCGCCAGCAATTGCGACTGGCGGTCGTATTCGCGGGCCTGGAAGGCCTCCAGGGCACGCAGATCGTTCAGCGTTGCCTGGGCTTCCTTGTCGTCGAGGCGGGCGAGCAGGTCCCCTTGCTTCACCTGTCGGCCTTCACAGCGGCAACGCTCGACGATCCGGCCGCGAACCAGCGGCGTGGTTCGCGACCAGGTCTCCGGTTCCACGGCGCCGGTCGCATAAACGATTTCGGCGGCTTCCCCGCGCCTGGCCTCCGCGACCGGGATCGCCCGTCCGTGCCAGAACCACCAGGTGCCGGCGGCCAGCGCCAGGAGCAGCGTCGCCACGAGGAGCAAGGCCCAGGAGCGCCGACGGAGCGGCTGCGGCGCGGGCCGGGGCGCTATATCTCCGATCCCCGCCGGCGCAACCCGCATGTCCATGATCGATCCAATCCGGGAGCTGGCAGCGACTATCCGCCCGCCGTGACCCGTGCGGACGCCATCCTGAAATGCTGCCTGGCGTAGGCGACGATCTGCGGGTCGGTCGGATGATCGGCGGCCTCGACCGCTGCAATGCGAGCGCCGATCGCGGGATGCTTTTCGCGGAGATATTTTGCAAGCTCGGTCTTGGCTCCGGCCGGGCCGAGAATCAGGATTTCACCGGCATCGGCGAGCGCGCCCGCGATCTCAGCCAGAAATTCCTTGTCCGCCGCGGCGTGACCGCTGCCGATCGAACCGGCCATGTGGTGCAGATGCCGCGTCGGCAAATGCGGATGCAGTGTCATCTCATCGGCACCGGTCAGGCCGACGTGAAAGATGCGGGCCTGCGAATGGTCGATCCAGACCACCGCGTGGAAATGTGTCGGCATGCTGCTGTCCTCGCTGCTTTTTTGACCGCGTCCGCGGTCCGCTGGCCCTCAAGCTGGCGACATGGCCGCTCGCCTCAAGCCGCTGATGCTGACCCAAAGTAGCGTTCGTGCTTTGGTTCCGGCTTGATTCAGGTCAACCGCTGAAGCCGGTGGAGGGCTCGAGGCGAGGCCGGCGCGGCGCGGCCGAGCGCAAAATGGCCGACCGGGCCTTCGACATGAAAGGCGAGCCCGGTCATTTTTGCGAACAGGTCGATATTGCCGGTGCCGATGGCGCAGCCGCCGAGGCCCATGTCGGTCGCGGCAAGATAGAGCGTCTGCGTGAACACGCCGACATCCTTCAGGATCAGCGAATAGGCGAGCGAAGCGTATTTCCAGGAGACGCGACCGAAGCGCGCGGCGATCGTGATGAGAATCTGCGGCGAGGTCTCGGCATCCATCGCATAGGTGGCGGCGCCGATCATCTCATCGACATGCTGCTGCGCGACGTCGAGCCGCACCAATGCGTGCGTCGACGCGTCATAATGATAGAGGCCGCGCGCGAGCCCGTCGCATTTGGCGATCGCCAGATAAAGCTCGAGCTCATAGGCGCTGCCGCCTGTGGGATAGGGCCGCGACGTGTAGCTCAGAACCGGGCCGCCCTCGCCGAAATCGTCGCTGTCCCAGCTGGTGCGAACCCGCGCGGTGCGCGCGAGCAGGGTGGCGAGCTCGGCCGCCGTCACCGGGTGGGCGTCGTCATAGTCGCGCACCGAGTGGCGGGTGTCCAGCAGCGCCGCGAACGGTGAGGCCGGCTCGTGCCGCGCGGTCTGCAACGGCGTGAGCTCGATCCTTTCACCCTTCCAGGGCGGCCGCACCGCGGGCAGGGGAGCGATCTGGTCGACATGGGGATAGACGCCGCCGAGCGGGTTGGCGTGCCGGCCCTCGGTGCTGCGGGTGTGAAACAACAGGTCGTGAAAATCCCACAGCACCAGATCGTCGTCGCCCTCGCCGCGGCGGCCGTCCTCGCGTTTGGCATCGAGCTTGAACAGGATCTGGCCGTCAAGGAGCAGGCCGAGGAGATCGTCGCCCGGAAAGCTCGCCAGCTCCCTGAGCGTCCTGACGGGCTGCGGGGCTGACAAGATCGCCAGCGCGGCGGCGATCGGGGCCGACACCCGGAACAGCGCGCGCGAGCGCGGCGATTCCAGCACCAGCTCGTCGCCGCGCCGGCGCATATAGGCGAAGCGTGACAGCGCGATGTTGTCTGCGGCGCCGATTTTGGCCGGCTCCGGCCAATAGTCCGCCGTCTGCGGCTCGATGACCAACAGCTCGGAGTCGCCTTGTGCGAACGGAAATTCCAGCAGACCGAACATGGCGAGGCGCTTCGCCAGCTGATGGACCTCGCGGGCGAGGGCATCGGCTTTGGCAAAGAATGACAGTGGCAGGCCATCGTACAAGGCTTCGGCCTGCGCGATCGCGCGCGCGCTGAACTTGCCGAGCTCGATCGAATAGTCGTTGAAACGGGCTGCGAGCGCGCCGCCGGGCTGCGTCTGCAGGCTCACCTGCGGATTGAGCCGCGCCGCCAGGACCGCCTGCACGCCGCCCGCTGCAGCCTTGCCGCGCGCAGCCGGCGATGCCTTCAGCGGCTTTTTTGATCGCGCTTTCTTCGGTCGCGAGCCCTGTGGCGGTCTGGTGCGAACAGCCTTGGCCATGGTCAGGTGTGGGGTGGGAAGGGCGTCAGCTCCTGCTCCGGAGTCGGCTCGCTGCGCAGGCCGAGCTTCACCGGCACGTCGTACAGCCGGCCCGGCGCGAAGCGGCGATAGAAGTGCCGCAGTCCGGGAACGATCACCCGCGCCACCGGCACCTCGACATCCGGCCTCGTCTGGTCGAGCACCATGAAATCATAGCCCGCGCGGCGCGCGATCTCGACACAGGCGTCGACCTGCTGGCGGGTGTTGTCGCGCGGGATCGGCATGCCGAGCTCCGGGCCCTTGATGGGGTGTGCGGCCGGCAGCAGGAACGGATAGTTTTCGAGACGCAGCGGCGTGGTGCCGTCGAGCGAGGGTTTTTCACCGCTGCCGCCGCCCATCAGCCCGATCGCGAGGAACTGGCTGAGCTCGGTCAAAGCGCGCAGCAGCGCGATGCGCGGATCAAAATGCGCGCCGGAGCCGAACTCGATGTTCTCCTGGCCGTTCTGCATCCAGTGCATCATGGCGACATAGGTCGGCACGCCGAGGTCGGTCGTGACATCGAGTACCCAGAGCTTTCGCCCGGCCTCGGTGAACTGGGTCTGCAGGTCGCGGACGTAGGAATCCTCGAACTGGCCGAGGTCGACCTCGGCCCGCTGCGAGCGGTTGTACCACCAGATCGCGTAGGAATCGCGCTCCACGAGCTCGAGAAAGCCCTGGACGATCGCTTCCTCGAGCGTGTTGCCGGCGGCGCAGCCGTTGGAGTCGGCGTTGAAGGCGGCAGGCCCGCTGTAGAAGAAATAGAGCTGGCTGGTGGGCGCATATTTGAAGGTGTTGTCGCGCAGCGACCACACCGGCGACCACTCGATCTTGGCGGTCGGATCGAACGGATCGGGAGCGGGCTGGTGGTTCTCATGCTCGTCATGCGAATGGCGCGCCAGATATTGCGCATCGCTGTAGAGCAGGACATCGTTCGGCTTGATCGCCTCGTCGGGTGCGAAATCGGCAAATCGCTTGAGCTGACGGATCTCGTCACCCTGGAAGATGCCGGAATAGCGTTCGATCGCTTCCATCAGGGCGCTCGCCTCGCCCTGCTCGGCGGTCGAGCCCTTGCCAAAGCTGCCGCCGCTCAATCCCATGCGGAGCTGATCGACGTTTTGCGCCGGCGCCGAGAAGTTGTGGGAGGCGAAGAAATTGGTGTTCATCGGCAGATCGGCTTCGATCCGCTCGAGCCGTTTGACCACGCCGGTGAGCGGGCTGACATGCTTCTTGAAGCGGGCAACGGTCGCGCGCGAGGCGACCGTGCGATAGCCGCCCGAGGTCACGAGCAGTTTTGCGCCCGCGCCGAGCGGGATCGGCGCGGCGGCGCGCCGCGGATTGAGCAGCTTCTTGTCACCGCAGGTCGGGCATTGCGGACGCTGCGCCACGAAATGCTTGGCGATGGTCGGGCCGGTCAGGTCGAGGCTCAGGATGTGATTGTTCAAATCGGTGCGGAAGCCCGAGGCGATGGCTTTCGCGATCTCGATCGCGGCAAACTGGATGCCGCTCTGGCCGAGCGGGTTCTGGGTCAATGGCGAAACGGCGACCGCCTGCGCGGTGCCGCGGTCGAGAAAACCCTTGACCTCGCGGTTGCGGATCATGCGGTCGAACAGACATGTCCAGCAACCGGAATGATCAGGTCGGAACACCGGCCCGACCAGCGGAAAGATCCCTGAAGGCTGCACCAGAAGCCAGGGCGACTTGTCGGCGACACGCTCACGATTGAGATCAGCGAGCTGCTGCTCGAGATAGTCGTTGACCAGGGTGATGGTGAGGTCCGGTGAACGCGTCACTGTGCGCACCCCGAGCCGGGTCAGCGCCGCGGTCAGCTCCGCGCCGCCCTTCACATCGATCGACTGGATGCGCACGCGGCAGGCGGCGAGGTTCTTCTCCGCCTCCTGCGGCGGCAGCCCGAGGCTCGCCCAATAGCCTGACACGACGCCGTCGGTCACCTGCGAGGCAGGCAGGACATAGCGCCGTTCGAGCAGGCGCCCCAGAGCTTCCTCCACCTTGTCGGGCGGAAAAGTGCGGCCGACCGTATCGATCAGCTGGCGCGCGCTCCTGCCGCCTTTGGCGATCTCCGCAACAACAGCGCAAAACAGCTCGCCATGCAGGAAGAACTTGCGATCCTCGGAATAGAAACAGACCGTGCCGGGCAACAGATAGGCCGAGAAATTCGGCGCAAACTGCAGCGCGTCCTTGGGCGCCTGCCGTGCCGCGCCATTGTTGCGGGTGGTCATCGCGACCACTTTCGCGCTCGGCTTGGCTGTTGCCTTGGCTGTGTTCTTGGTTGTTGTCTTGGTTGCTTTCTTGGTTACTGTCTTGGCCGCGGCCAGCCGGCGCTGCGAGGCGTTGGCCTCAGATGTCGGAGCTTTCTCGAGTGCTTTGCGCGTTGCCATGATCTCAAGGGAGTTGAAGGGCCCGCACGCTTTTATCGGATCAAAATGAATGCCGGATGAGCGCGGAGGCCGGAAGCGAGAGATGAGCTATCAGGATAAGAAGCGGCCGGGTCGACGTCATCGAGCCCGGCCTTATGCCTTTCGTCAAACAATGTGTCCGCAAAGAGGTCCGCTCAGCAGAGGCGGCACGCACCCCAGGACAGGCAGCACGGACCGCAGCCGGCGCACCCGCCACAGCGGCAGCCGCAACCGCGACAACCGCGGCAGCCACAACCCCGGCAACCATGGCAGCCGCAGCCGCCGCAACCGCGCGCGACCTGCACGAAGTTCCCGGTGGTCTCCTTGTCGAACAGGTGGAACGTCGCCAGACTCACATCGGCGATCTCTTCCTCGCCGAGGGTGACGGCGTGGCTCGGCGAGAACTCGAACTTCTGGGGGTTATCCAGGTTGGTGGTCGTTGCCGATGCACCTCCCACCAATCCGAAAGTCAGTCCGGCGGCACCCAACGCCGGTACCGCGGCCTTGGTCACACGCTTCCTTTGAGAAGCTTGCTTCACCCGTGGCATAGTCGCATCCTCCATACCTTTAGAGAGAGAAGAGAGATCTGTTTTGAGTCCACCCTGAGAGCAATTCTACGCTTGGCGAATATGGCCTGCAAGGCTGCTGTCTTGCGCTGCGAACCCGACTTCGTGATCCTTGTTGCTATTCATCTTGATGAACGCTGACAGCGCGAAATCGTTCGATGGAATCGTACGTTCTTCGCTATTTGCTGCAGCTGTTGTGCTGAGTGCGGTGCCGTAAAATCATGTCACGCTGATGTCCCGTTTCTAAATTCCGTGTCATCTGGAGCGCACCGGTCCGGCGCGGCCGGAGGGGTGGAAATGGGCCCACATCGCATCAGCGGCAGCGCGTTGACTTGCCGGCCCGGCACGTGCTGAACCGCTAGTCCACGCCGGGAGCGGAGACATCGAATGACCGGAGATCGCGGTCGCTTCGTCTGGTACGAGCTGCTGAGCACGGACACCGCCGGCGCAGCGACGTTCTACCACGACGTCCTTGGCTGGAGCGGGCGCGACGCATCGACGGCGGCCTTTGCCTATACCATCCTGGCGGCCGGAGGGGAGCCGGTGTGCGGGCTGATGGAGCTGCCCCTCGAAGGCCGGAGAATGGGGGCGCGGCCGCGATGGGTCGGCTATGTCGCCGTCGATGACGCGGCGGCAGCCGCCGAGCGTGTCAGGAGCAGTGGCGGGGCGGTCTACGTGCCGCCTACCGACAGCAATATCGGCCGCATCTCGATCGTTGCGGACCCGCAAACCGCGACGCTCGCGGTGGTTGAGGGGCTCAAGCTGGCCGAGGCGCGGCCGCGGGGCCTCGACGAGATGGGCTGTGTCGGATGGCATGAGCTGTTTGCCGTGGACTCCGGGCAGGCGCAGGCCTTTTACGCCGGGATTTTCGGCTGGCAGAACGCCGAGGGCGAGGCCGGAATGGTCGACGGCTACCGGCTGTTCGCCGTCGATGGCCAGGCGCAGGGCGGCATGTTCAACAAGCTGCCGCGCGTGCCGGTGCCGTTCTGGCTCTACTATTTCAACGTCGGCGATCTCGACCGGGCGATGGCGGCCGTCAAGGCGGGCCGCGGGCAGGTGGTTCACGGTCCCGCGGAACTGGCCGACGGCCTATCGATGGTCAGGTGCATCGATCCCCAGGGTGCGATGTTCGCGCTGCGCGGACCGCGGGGCACGGAGGCCGGCGCCCCGGCGGATGCTGCCCAGCTCGGCTTCTCCGCCGCCTGGGGCGGCTTTGCATCGCAGGGCCGGGTGATCGCCAAGCCCAAGGCGCCAGCGAGCCCAGCCCCGAAACCGAAGCGGTGATCGCCCCGTCAGGTCGCGCCTGAGGGGACCGCCGGCTTGGGGGCCGCAGCTTTCGGCGCCTTGTCCTGGCGCTTCGACCAGGAGATGTAATAGGCGACCGTGGTCATGATTGCGATACCGGCAAGGCTGACCAGGATCTGCACGAAGATCGAGCCCGAGCTCAGGCTCAGCAGGAAGTGCGCGACGAAGGACAGGAAGACGCCGACGCAGAACACCGCCAGCGACTGCTGCCCGCAAACGATCGGCGGATCGAACACCTTCCATTCCAGCGGCGGCCAATCCTTGGGGATAAAGCGGATCACCATGATCACGATGACCACGAAATGGATGAAGCGATAGGGCGCCAGATAGGTCTTGTCGTTCGGGTTGAACGCCGAATAGAGCCAGTCGGGAAACATCGCGCCGAAATCCGCAAACCGGCCGGCCATGGTCATGACCAGGGCAAACAGCAGGTAGGCGATACAGACGTACAGCGTGATCGGCGCCGTGATCAGGTTCATGGCCCGCCGCGCCCCGCCGAGCGCGCACCACGAGCCGAACAGGAACAGCACCTGCCAGGCGTACGGGTCGAAATACCAGGTGCCGGCCGGGTAGGCGCGAAAATTCCAGCCGAAATAGCGCGCCAACAGCCACAGCGCGATTGAGGCCAGCATGGTCAGGTCGGGCTGGCGCAGCATCATCCACAAGACGGGCGGGAAGAAGCCCATCAACACGATGTAAAGCGGCAGCACGTCGAGATTGACGGGTTTGAACTTCAGCAAAAGGCCCTGGCCGAGCGTGTCGGTGGCGTGGTCGATCAGGCCTGCAACATTGAAGTCGTTGATGATCTCCGAATCGCCGAAGCGGACTGCGAGAAAGGCGATGGCGACGATGTAGATGACAAACAGCACGATGTGGGCGACATAGAGCTGCCAGACCCGCTTGAACAGCCGCGTGGCGCCGACCACGAAGCCGCGTTCGATCATCATCCGCGCATAGACGAAGGAGGCGGTATAGCCGGAGATGAAGACGAACAGGTCCGCCGCGTCGCTGAAACCGTAATTGCGGGTGGTGATCCAGTTCACGACGTTATCGGGAATATGGTCCAGGAAAATCGCCCAGTTCGCGATCCCGCGAAACAGATCGAGCCGGAGATCACGTCCTTTGTCGGGCAGGGTTGCGTTGATTTTCATGGGACCTGATTCGTGATGCTTTTCAAAAAAAGGATTTCGCCCGAGGCCGGCCATCCCCGCCGTGGCAATCGCCGGAGATTGTCACAGCGCGGCATAGTGACTATACCGGTCCTGAAAAGGGAAGCATCCAAGGCTGGAATCGCCGCTTTGGAGACCCATAACGGACTCTAGCCTGTCCCGGATGCTTCCGCCACGCGCTGCACTATCGCATGTCCCAGGGAGCACCGCCATCCATGACCGCTCGCATTTTTAAGCCCGCCAAAAACGCGATGCAATCGGGAAGGGCAAAGACCCGGGAATGGCAGCTCGACTACGAACCGGAGCAGCCGCGCGCCATCGAGCCCCTGATGGGCTGGACCTCCTCGACCGACATGAAGCAGCAGCTCACGCTGCACTTCGAGACAAAAGAAGACGCCGTCGCCTATTGCGAGCGCAAGGGCATCCCCTACCAGGTGATCGAGCCCAAGGAATCGATGCGGCGGCAGATCGCCTATGCCGACAATTTTTCCTTCCGTCGCGGCGAGCCCTGGACCCATTGACGACGGCCGCCGGTCCGGCTTCTGCCTGAGGTGGCCATGCCGCTCCATTCCAGCATCGACCCGGCTTCCTCCGATTTTGCGCGCAACGCGGAGGCGATGCGCGCACTGGTCGCCGAACTGCGGGGCAAGCTCGCCGTGGTGGCCGGCGGCGGCGGCAAAGCGTCGCGGGCAAGGCATACGTCGCGCGGCAAGATGCTGGCGCGCGAGCGGGTCGATCTGCTGCTCGATCCCGGCACCGCGTTTCTCGAATTGTCGCCGCTCGCCGCGCACGGCCTCTATGGCGGCGACGTGCATTCGGCGAGCATCGTCACCGGGGTCGGACGGATCGCGGGCCGCGAATGCGTGGTCGTCGCCAATGATGCGACCATCAAGGGCGGCACCTATTATCCGATGACGGTGAAGAAGCATCTGCGGGCGCAGGATATCGCGAGGCAGAACGATCTGCCCTGCGTCTACATGGTGGATTCCGGCGGCGCGTTCCTGCCGATGCAGGACGAGATCTTTCCGGACGAGCGGCACTTTGGCCGCATCTTCTACAATCAAGCGCAGATGTCCGCGGCCGGCATCCCGCAGATCGCGATCGTGATGGGCTCCTGCACCGCGGGCGGCGCCTATGTGCCGGCGATGTCGGACGAGAGCATCATCGTGCGCAACCAGGGCACCATTTTTCTCGGCGGGCCGCCGCTCGTGAAGGCGGCCACCGGCGAGGTCGTCAGCGCGGAGGAACTCGGCGGTGCCGACGTGCATTCCCGCCAGTCCGGCGTGACAGACTACTACGCGCAGAACGATGCGCACGCGATCGGGATCGCGCGGCGCATCGTCGCGACCTTGAAGCCGAAGGCGCAAGGCTCGCTCAACATGCGCGAGATTCGGGATCCGCTGTTCGCGGCCGAGGAAATCTACGGCGTCGTGCCGGTCGACGGCCGAAAGCCGTTCGACGTGCGCGACATCATCGCGCGTATCGTCGATGGCTCGGATTTCGACGAGTTCAAGAAGCTCTATGGCCAGACCCTGGTGTGCGGGTTTGCTCATGTCTGGGGATTTCCGGTCGGCATCATCGCCAACAACGGAATCCTGTTCAGCGAGAGCGCGCTGAAGGGCGCGCATTTCATCGAGCTGTGCTGCCAGCGCGGCATTCCGCTGGTCTTCCTGCAGAACATCACGGGTTTCATGGTCGGCCGGAAATACGAGGCGGGCGGCATCGCGCGCGACGGTGCCAAGCTGGTGACGGCGGTGGCGACCGCCGGCGTGCCGAAATTCACCGTGGTGATCGGCGGCTCCTATGGCGCCGGCAATTATGGCATGTGCGGGCGCGCCTATGGCCCGCGCTTCCTGTGGATGTGGCCGAATGCCCGCATCTCGGTGATGGGCGGCGAGCAGGCCTCGATGGTGCTGAGCCAGGTCCGTCGCGACAACATCGAGGCCAAGGGCGAGAGCTGGTCGGCGGCGGAGGAGGAGACGTTCCGCAGCCCCATCCGCGCGCAATATGAAAGCCAGGGCAACCCGTATTACGCGACCGCGCGGCTGTGGGACGACGGCGTCATCGATCCCGCCGATACGCGCCTCGTGCTGGGCCTCGGCCTTTCGGCCGCCGCCAATGCGGCGATCGAGCCGACACGGTTCGGCCTGTTCAGGATGTGAGCATGGAACGGGCCAGGCTTTACCGGCGTTTCAAAAAACTTCTGATCGCCAATCGCGGCGAGATCGCCGTCCGCGTCATTCGGACCGCCAGGGCGATGGGCCTGCGCACCGTCGCGGTCTATTCGGAAGCCGATCGCGGCGCGATGCATGTCGGCCTGGCCGACGAGGCGGTGCTGCTCGGGCCGGCGCGGGCGCGCGACAGTTATCTCGATGTGGCACGCGTACTCGACGCGGCGCGGCGGACAGCGGCGGAGGCCGTGCATCCCGGCTATGGCTTCCTCTCGGAGAACGCCGAGTTTGCCCAGGCCTGTCTCGACGCCGGCCTGGTCTTCGTCGGTCCGACCGCAGCGATGATGACGGCGATGGGTTCGAAATCCGGCTCCAAGGCGCTGATGGAAAAGGCCGGCGTGCCGCTGGTGCCCGGCTATCACGGCGAGGCGCAGGACGAGACGACGCTTGCCAGGGCGGCCGACCGGATCGGTTTCCCCGTGTTGGTGAAAGCCTCGGCCGGCGGCGGCGGCCGCGGCATGCGCGTGGTGGGATCGGCCGCCGAGCTGGCCGGAGCCATCACGAGCGCCAAGCGCGAAGCCAAGGCGGCGTTCGGCGACGACCGCATGCTGATCGAGAAATATGTCCAAAACCCCAGGCATATCGAGGTGCAGATCATCGGCGACAGCCACGGCAATCTGCTGTCGCTGTTCGAGCGCGAATGCACCTTGCAGCGGCGCCACCAGAAGGTGATCGAGGAGGCGCCGTCGCCGACGCTGAACCCGGCGCAGCGCGAAGCGGTGTCGGCCGCTGCGCGAAAAGCGGCCGGAGCGGTCGACTATGTCGGGGCTGGTACCATCGAATTCGTGTCCGACGGCAAGGACGTGTTCTTCATCGAGATGAACACCCGCCTGCAGGTCGAGCATCCCGTCACCGAGATGATCACCGGCATCGACCTGGTCGAATGGCAGTTGCGGGTTGCGTTCGGCGAAAAACTGCCGCTGACGCAGGACCAGATCAAACTGAACGGCCATGCCATCGAGGCGCGGGTCTATGCCGAGAATCCGGCGAAGAATTTCATGCCATCGGTCGGCAAGATCAGGACCTGGCGGATGCCGGAGGCCACGGATGGCCTGCGTATCGATGCCGGCTATCGCGAGGACGACAGCGTATCGCCCTATTACGATGCGATGCTCGCCAAGATGATCGCCTGGGCCGGCGATCGCGAGAGCGCGATCGCGCGCCTCAACCGGGGCCTCGAAGAGAGCGACGTCAGGGGGATCGTCACCAACATCCCGTTCCTGTCCCGGCTGGTGACGCATTCCTCCGTCGGCGCCAATGCGATCGATACCGGGTTCATCGAGCGCGAACTGCAGACGCTGACGGCCGCGCCCGCCGCGCCCGGTGACCTCGAGCTCTGCGCCGCGGTGGCAGCCATCCTTGCCGACGAACAGAGAGCCGTATCGTCAGAGCCGCGATCACCCTGGCGCATGTCGGGCTGGATGCCGGTCGGTCGCCGGCAGCGGGTTTTTGTTTTCCGCGGCGGCCAGGGCGCCGAACAGAAGGTCATCCTGCGTTACGGCAACGGGCCGGCCACGCTGACGGTCGGCGAACGCGACATCGCTTTCGCAGTGTCGGCAGGTGACGGAGCTTCCCTCGATCTTACGCTCGACGGCGTGACATCGCGCGTTGCACATGTCGTCGAGGGGCATGAACTTTACCTGCGCACGAAAAATGGCCGGTTCGAACTGCACTGGGTCGACCCCTTTGGCGGCGAGACCGAAGAGCAGGTCGGCGAGGACAAGATCGTCGCGCCCTTGCCGGGGACCGTCGTTGCGCTGCTCGCGAGGGAGGGCGACACGCTGGAAAAGGGTGCGCCGATCCTGACGCTTGAAGTCATGAAAATGGAACAGACCCTGCGCGCGCCGTTTGCCGGCGTGCTGAAGGCGATCCGGTGCAAGGTCGGCGATATCGTCGGCGAGGGTGTCGAACTCGCCGAGGTCGAACCAACAGGCGAGTAGGTTCATGAGCGACGTCGTCCGCATCATCGAAATGGGTCCGCGCGACGGCCTGCAGAACGAGAAGATGCCGGTCGGCGTCGCGGCGCGGATCGCCTTCATCGAGGCGCTGGTCGCAGCCGGCTTGCGCACCGTCGAGGTCGGCGCCTTCGTGTCGCCGAAGGCAATCCCGCAGATGGTCGGGTCGGACGAGGTGCTGCGCGGCGTCAGCCACATTGCCGGCGAATTTCACGTGCTGGTGCCCAACCTGAAAGGCTATGAGGCGGCGCGTGCCGCCGGCGCCAAGGTCGTGTCCGTTTTTGCAGCGGCGTCTGAAGGCTTTTCACGCGCCAATATCAATTGTTCGATCGCGGAGTCGATCGAGCGTTTCAGGCCGGTCATCGCCGGCGCCAGGGCGGACGGCGTCCGCGTGCGGGGCTACGTCTCCTGCGTACTCGGCTGTCCCTATGACGGCGAGATCAAACCGCAGGCGGTGGTCGACGTCGCGAAAGCGCTCTCGGATCTCGGCTGCTACGAGATTTCGCTCGGCGACACCATCGGCGTCGGCACGCCGGGCAAGGCGCGCGAGCTGTTGCGCGCCGTTGCGGGGGCGGTCCCCATGGCCCATCTCGCCATGCATTTCCACGACACCTATGGCCAGGCGCTGGCCAATCTCTATGCCGGGCTGGAGGAGGGCGCACGCGTCATCGACGCCGCGGCGGGCGGACTCGGCGGATGCCCGTTCGCGCCGGGCGCCACCGGCAATGTCGCGACCGAGGATGTCGTCTACATGCTGGAAGGGCTCGGCGTTGCGACCGGCGTCGACATGACGAAGCTGGTTGCGGCGACGAACGAGATCAGCGATCAGCTCGGCCGAAAGCCGGCGAGCCGCGCCGCCGCTGCGCTCAACGCCAAATCGCAGCGCACTGCGAGATAACACCGTCGTTGCGAGCCAACGGGTCCGCGCGAACGCGCGGCCCGATGACAGGCTCCGCGAAGCAATCCAGAATCTCACCGCGGAGAAAGTCTGGATTGCTGCGCGTAGGCGCCTCGCAATGACGAAGTTCGGATCACCTGCTGCCGTCCGGCCCCATGACGAAGTCGGGCAGCCAGGTCGAGATTCCCGGCACGAAGCAGAGCAGGAGCACGGCCAGCATCATCAACAGGACGAAGGGCAGCGTGCCAAAGATCACGTCGCGCAGGGGAATGTCGGGCGCGACATTGCGGATGACGAATATGTTCAAGCCGACCGGCGGATGGATCAGCCCCATCTCCATCACGATGGTCATGATGATGCCGAACCAGATGATGTCGAAATGCGCGGCGCGTAAGGGAGGCAGGATGATCGGCGCGGTCATCAGGATGATCGACACCGGCGGCAGGAAGAAGCCGAGCACGACGACCAGCACCAGGATCGCGAACAACAGGCCCCAGCGCGGCAACTGCATCGCAACGATGGCTTCCGCCGCCGATTGCGAGATGTGCAGATAGCTCATCACATAGGAATAGAGCAGCGACATGCCGATGATCATCATCAGCATGGTGGATTCGCGGATGGTCGAGGACAGGATCGGCGCGAGGTCCGTGGGCCGCCAGACGGTGTAGATCACGGCGATCAGTGCCAGCGCCAGCAGGCCGCCGAGGCCGGCCGTCTCCGAGGGCGTCGCATAGCCGCCATAGAGCGCAATCATGACGCCGGTCAGCAGCAGCACGAAGGGAATGACACGCGGCAGCACGCTGAATTTCTGCGCCAGCGTGTATTCGTCACGGGTGAGGATCGCCGAGGCCTGCCCGGTCGTCTCGTAGATTGCGCGCGCGGTCTCGTATTCCCTGCGGAAGCGGATCACCGCATAGATGCCGAACAGGGAGACCAGCAGCAGGCCGGGCCCGATGCCGGCCAGGAACAGCCGGCCGAGCGATTTCTCGGCGGCGACGGCGAACAGGATCATGGTGATCGACGGCGGCAGCAGGATGCCGAGCGTGCCGCCGGCGGCGATGATGCCGGCGGCAAAACCGCCGGAATAGCCGCGCTTGCGCATCTCGGGGATGCCGGCCGAGCCGATCGCCGAACAGGTCGCGGGCGACGAGCCTGCCATCGCCGCGAACAGCGCGCAGGCAAACACGTTGGCGACGCCGAGGCCGCCGGGGACGCGGTGCAGCCAGGCATGCAGGGCGGAATAGAGATCCTGGCCGGCGCGCGATTTGCCGATCGCCGCGCCCTTGAGGATGAAGAGCGGGATCGACAGCAGCGTGATCGAGGCCATTTCCTCGTAGACGTTCTGCGTCACCGTATCGAGCGAGGCTGATGGCATGTAGATCGCCATGAACATCACGGCCACCGCGCCGAGCGCGAAGGCGATCGGCATGCCCGAAAACATCGCAAACAGCGTGGCCAGCCCGTAGGCCACGCCGGTCCCCAGCACCGTCATCGAGCTTTTGCTCCGCTCAAAGGATTGATCAGCTGCAACAGGATTTGCAGGCAAAGCAGCGTCATGCCGCCGGCCATCAGCCCGTAGGGAATCGCCAGCGGCGGCGACCACATCGAGTTCGAAACCTGGCCATCGGTCCAGGCTTCATGCGTCAGGGTCCATGACTTCCAGGTGAAGAAGGCGCAGAACGCAAAACTTGCGAGATCGACCAGCCACAGCCTGACGCGATTGGTGCGCGGCGAGAGCAGGCCGACGAACGCCTCGATCCCGATGTGGCCGCGGCCTGACTGCACGTAGGCCGATGTCATGAACGTGGCGCCGACCAGCAGAAACACGGCGGCCTCGTCCTGCCAGTAATTTGCGGCCTGAAACAGCGCGCGGGAGAGCACGCTGTAGCTCAGGATCGCGCAGGCGGCGATCAGCGCGAGCGCCGCGAGCACGACGATGATGTTGTTGCAGACCCGGAGAGCGCGTTCACACGTCCCGACCAGCTTGTGGCTGGCCGGGGCGAGCGCGATGTCGGTGCGATCCGACGAGGCACCATGCATCATGCGGATACATCGGATGCGAGTTTCAACAGATTGGCCGCGGTCGCGGTCTTGGCGCCATAGTCCTTCCAGGCGGTGTCGCGGGCGATGTCGCGCCACTTGTTGACGGTGGCGATGTCGAGCGGCGTGACCTTGGCGCCGGCCTTCTCATAGACCTTGGCGACCTCGGCATCGTCCTCCTGCGCGCCGGTCTTGCCGAACGCCTCGAGTTCGGCGCCGACGGTGCGGATGATGTCCTGATGGTTCTTCGGCAGAGCGTCAAAAATGCTCTTCGACATCATCAGCGGCTCCAGCATGAACCAGTAGGACGCGCCGGCGCCGGAGGTCAGGAATTTCGAGACCTCCTCGAGGCGGAACGATATCAGGCTGGTGGAAGAGGTGATGCCGGCATCGCATGCGCCGGTCTGCATCGCGGCGTAGATTTCGTTCGAGGGCACCGACAGCACCGAGGCGCCCGCGGTCTGCAGCACCATGTCCATTTCGCGCGAGCCGCCGCGCACCTTCAGGCCCTTGGCGTCTTCGGGTGCGACAATAGCACGCGGCTTGCTGGCTACGCCGCCGGCCTGCCAAACCCAGCTCAGGAGGATGATGCCCTTGTCGGCGAGGAAATCGCTCAGCGCCTTGCCGACCGGCTGGCTCTTCCACTTCAGGCCCTGGTCGTAGGTCGTCACGAGGCCCGGCATTAGCCCGATATTGGTCTCCGGCAATTCGCCGCCGGCATAGGGCATCGGATAGAGGCTGATATCGAGCGCGCCTTTGCGCATCGCGGAGAATTGCGCATTGGTCTTGATCAGCGACGAGTTCGGATACACTTCCGCCGCGATTTCGCCATTCGAGCGCTTGGCGACCTCGGCCGCGAACATGCGGCAGAGCCGGTCGCGGAAATCGCCCTTGTCGATCGTCCCTCCCGGAAACTGATGCGAAATCTTCAAGGTGGTGGCGGCTTTCGCCGTGCCGGTGCCGAAACGGAGCAATGCGGGCGCGGCAAGGGTGGAGGCAAGAACATGGCGGCGTGTCAGCATGGTAACTCCCTGGAACATCTTCTGGTGGGTTGCACCTTGCGCCAGCGTGTCGAGCGCCTGTTGGCCGGTCAAAGTGCCATTCGTCTCGTCAGATCGGTCGAGGCCGAGCAGCCGCCTCTATTGCGACGCACTCGTTGTGGTCCGGCACTACACAATCTTCGCGGACGAAATTGTGTCGTGCCTGATGGCCGAAGCCCCGGCGCGTGTCCTGAAAGCCCCCAATTCTGAAAAAAAAGTTGCGGACGTAGGTAACAGGAGAGCGGGCAGCTGCGTCAACAACCAAAGCGGCATCCGTCGCAGTCAGGACCGTTTTCAAGAGGGAATACCAGCCATGACCATCCGCCTTGCATCAGCACTTTCCGCCGCGGCTCTCGCGCTGAGCCTCGCGTTTGCCCCCGCCGCCTTCGCCCAGGACAAGATGGGCAAGGACGACGGCATGAAGAAAGACACGATGTCTCACGACGGCATGAAAAAGGATTCGATGTCGAAGGACGACGGCATGATGAAGAAGGACAGCATGTCGAAGGACGGCATGAAAAAGGACGACGGCATGATGAAGAAGAACTAGCACCCGCGGATTTGACATTCGCGGTGCGTTCGCCGGACTCATGAACGCAGACGGCAAGCTTTGACCACGGGCGCCATGGCGAGGTGCCCGCGGTGGCCCGCCTCGTCACACAAGCGGGCCAGCCATCGATCCGGCGGTCGGAATGCGCGAACGGTTACTTCCGCTTGCCCCTGGCCTTGCGCGCGGCATAGCGCGCGTCGCGCTTGGCCTTCTGTTCGGCTTCGAGCTCGGCCAGTCGCTCCGCTTCCTCGTCCTGCTCGCGCTTGATGCGCGCGGCTTCTGCGGCGGCCGCCTCTTCCTCGCGCCGCTTCTGGTCGGCCTTCTCGGCCTCTCGTGCCAGGCGCGCATCCTCGCGGCGGGCGGCGATTGCTTCGCGCTCGGCCCTGCGCTTGGCGACCTCCGGATCGTCGGCGCCGGGTTGGGCGCGGAATTTATCCAAAAGATGTCGCTTCGCCTGCAGTGCCGCTTTCTGTCGGTCTGAGAAGCCGGGTTCCTTGAATCCACTCATCGAACGAGCCTGTTATTTCTCTCTCTATCTCTGGTTCTGCAAATCCTGCCGCCGTCCAACCACACCGCGCCCGGCAAGAAGCGTTGGACAGCGATTTACAGCCTGGCGCGCCGAGATGCTACCCATTATCCACCGCAGCCTCGTCATTCCGGACATGATTTCCGGGAGATCACGAACGCCGTGAATGGGGAATTTTTGCGCAATTTTGGCAATCACGATTGCGGCAGGGCGGTTGAGATCGCTCAAAAGGCGACCAGATTGGTGATCTCGTTCACAAGCGGATAGCCGCTGTGGGTCTATCTATCCGCCTGTGGGACAGGAGCTGTAAGATGAATGGCATATCATGGACCCGCAGGAAATTGGCCCTGGTCGCGGCTGCGGCAATTTCACTCGGCGCGACCGGCGTATTGTCGATGGCCGTGGTCTATCCGAGGCCGGTCGTGAGCGCGCTTGGCCCGCAATGGCAGTGTCATCGAATCGTTATCATGACAAGCTGCACGCGGCTGGACCAGGTTCAGCCGGTTGCCGACCGCACCGCCAGAACCACCGCCATGCGGCGCGGGGTGTGACAAGCGCGCGACGGGCGTGATAGGAGCGGACGCTTCCTGACACGGACCTCGTAGATGACGGACCCCGAACAAGGCGATAGCCGGCGCGGCGCGATGGTCGGCCTGATCATCGCGGCTGCGCTTCTGGCGCTCGGGGTGTGGCTGGCGCGAGATCTTTCGGCCGCGAGCAGGATGCAGGACTGCCTGATGTCCGGCCGCACCAACTGCAATGTCATCGAGCCGGCTCGATAATTCTTCAGTCGACCGGCTATCGGCTGGAATCATGCTGATCCGCCTGCAATCGGCCATATTCTGCCCGTCTTACCGCCTTGTAACATTACAAATCGGGCCGGACCGCTATTGTCGAGTTGCAGACCACGCCGATGACGGCATATTGGCCCTCCCGGAGATTCAGGGCCAAGGCCGGCCGCAAAGCCGCCTGTGATTTCGGCGGCCAGAATCTCGCAATGAGGGGGTACCCAGCATGAAACTATCCAGCCGATCCACGATCGCCGTATCGCTCGTGTCCGCGCTGTCACTGCTTGCGTGTGCCGCACAGGCCCAGCAGCAGCAGCAGCCGCTGCAGCACCATGCGCCCGCGGCAGGCGCAGGCGGCCCGCCGCCGCAGGCCAGGCAGGGCCATCCGCCGGGCCCGGTCGCCGGGCGTGGCCAGCCGACGGCGCGCGTCTATGGCGGCAATCCCTATCGCGGCCGCATGGCCTGGGAACGCGGTCGCTGGCGCCACGAAGTCTATAATGGACGGGATGGCTATTGGTGGGACGTTGGCGGCGTCCGGTATTTCTATCCGGAGCAGATGGAGGGGCCGCCGACCTACATTTCCGAGGACTATGCCGACGACGTCTATCCCGCGGCCGACGGTTATGCGCCGCCGCCTCCCGCCTATGTCGCAGCACCCCCGGCGCCCGATCCG
>Ga0207699_10000403_pt1 | contig 22360 bp, 22 predicted proteins | sample LARL51metaG_FD_184344 | JGI IMG/M metagenome (GOLD analysis project Ga0207699, IMG submission 184344) | Corn, switchgrass and miscanthus rhizosphere microbial communities from Kellogg Biological Station, Michigan, USA - LAR L5-1 metaG... | ecosystem: Host-associated > Plants > Roots >...
AAGCCCAGCGGGGCGGGATCACGGTACTGAAGAGCGTGTCCTGCCCGAGCGGCGGCTCGGCTTGCGAGTCGGTCGGCGCGAAGGAGGTCTCCAGCGGCGAGAAGGTGCTGGCCGAACGCTGGAACGGCGCGGCGTGGGCATTGCAGCCGACGCCCGCCATCAGCGGGTCCACGCTCGGCTCCCTGGACGCCGTCACGTGCACCTCGGCCAGCAACTGCTGGGGGGCCGGCGTGTCGGACACCGCGTCGGCAATCGACGTCCTGATCGAGCACTGGAATGGGACAACCTGGTCGGTGACTGCCAGCTAGCTGCCCTGCCCCACGGGTACCGCTAGCTACCACTAGCCCCTTGTGTCACAGTATGTGAGAGATGCCCTTTATCGGTGGGCGCAAGGGGGGAGTGTTTCCGTGAATCGACCGACAAGCCCAACTACGCGCTCACCGTCACCGACGCGACGACCAGCGGTAACAACATCAGCACCACGCAAAGCTGCGCCGCAGCCACCTGCGTGGACGCCAGCGCCGAGTGGATCGCCGAGGCACCGGGCGGCCCGCGCGGCGAATACCCGCTGGCGAACTTCAAGAAGTGGACCGCCTCGACGGCGTCGGTGACATCGGGGAGCACGAAGGGCAACATCAAGTCGTTCCCGGACGATGAGATCACCATGGTGAGCAGCTTCTCCGGCGGCTACGCACTCGCCACACCCAGCGTGCTCAACGCCACCGGCACCGGGTTCCCCGTCACCTGGAACAACAGCTACTAGGCGACCGGCGGCTCACCGGGGACGGGTGCGGGCCCGGCAGGCTCGCACCCGTCCCCGGCGGCCAGCGGCAGAGTGACCAGGATGCCCAGGCCGCCGGCCGGGAGGCTGTGCGCCTCGACGCAGGCACCGTGCGCGGTGCCGATGGACCGGACGATGGCCAGGCCAAGACCGGTGCCGTCGCGCAGGCTGGTCCGCTCCTCCACCCGGCGGAACGGCTCGAACAGCGCGGGCACCAGCTCCTCGGGGATCACCGGCCCGCTGTTGGCGATCTCGAACCGTGCCTGCCGGCCGCCGGTACCGGTGCGGACGGAGATCCAGCCACCGCGGATGTTGTGCCGCACCGCGTTGTCCACCAGGTTGCCGACCATGCGCTCGAGCAGCAGCCGGTTCCCGCAGGCCGGGGCGGCCGCGAGGTCGGTGTCGATGTGCAGGCCGAGCCGGCCGGCGTGGGCGGTGACCGAGTCCACCGCATCCTCGGCCGCCGTGGCCAGGTCGACAAGTTCCGGGCTGGCCGGTGCCTGTTCGCTGGCGGCCAGCGTGAGCAGGGCCTCGATCAGCGCTTCGGCCTGGGCCGCGGACCGGGCGACCTTGGCCGCCATGGTTTCGAGCTGCTCCGGCGTGCGGGCCGGCTTGGCCATCGTCACCTCGATCGCGGTGCGCATCACCGTCAGCGGGGTCCGCAGCTCGTGGGAGGCGTCGGCGACGAACCGGCGCTGGGTGCCGAACGCGGCGTCCAGCCGCTCCAGCATCTCGTCGAAGGTGTCCGCGAGTTCCTTCAGCTCGTCCTTGGGCCCGGTCAGCGCCAGCCGCTCCCCCAGGTGCTGCTCGGAGGCACGGCGGGCCGCCGCGGTGATCGAGCTGACCGGCCGCAGCACCCGCCCGGCCATCACCCAGCCCAGGCCGCCGGACACCAGGGTCATCGCGCCGAGGGCGATCAGGGAGTACTCCAGCAGGTGCGCGAGCGTCTGGTCCCGCTGCTGGTGGGCGGCCTCCTCGGCGCCCACGGCCGAGAACGCCCGGCCGCACTGGGCGAAGGGCACCGGCGAGGGGTTCGGTGCCGGGGATGGCGTGGCCGTGGGCGTCGGCCCCGCCACGGGCACCTTCCCAGCGCCCACATTGCCCTGCTTGCATTCCAGGGCGAGCTTTTGCTGTGCCGGGGTCGGCTTGGGCACCTTGACCGGCAGCCCGGCGACCAGGCTGTAGGTGATCCCGAGCAGCGCCGCGCCCACGACCAGAAATAGCGCGGCGAAAACGAGGGTGAGCCGCACCCGGAAGGTCTGCGGCAGCCACCTCCGCGACCCGCGCCGGGCCCGGGAAACGTTCACGGCAGCCGGTACCCGGATCCGATCACGGTCTCGATCAGGTCCGGGCTGCCCAGCTTGCGGCGCAGCCTGGCCACGGTGACCGTGACCGTGTGGGTGAACGGGTCCGCGTTCTCGTCCCACACCCGTTCGAGCAGCTCCTCCGCGCTGACCACGGCGCCGTCGGCGGCCAGCAGCACCTCAAGGATGCCCATCTCCTTGCGGGTCAGCGCGACCGGCCGGCCGCCACGGCTGACCCGCCGCCGCGCCCGGTCGAACACGAGGTCTCCCTTGACCGCCACCGGCGGGCTCGCCGGGCTCCGCCGGGCCAGCGCCCGCAGCCGGGCGACCAGTTCGGCGAACGCGAACGGTTTGGTCAGGTAGTCGTCGGCGCCCAGGTTCAGGCCGTCCACCCGGTCGGTGATGGTGCCGGCCGCGGTCAGCATCAGGATGCGGGCCTGGGTGGCGGCGCCGACCAGCGCGGCGCAGACCGCGTCGCCGTGGATCCGGGGCAGGTCCCGGTCCACGATCACCACGTCGTAGTGGTTCATCAGCGCCTTGTCCAGGCCGGTGGCGCCGTCGTAGGCGACGTCGGCCGCCATGCCCTGGTCGCGCAGGCCGTCGGCGATGTCGTCGGCCAGCGTGGGCTGGTCCTCCACGATCAGCACTCGCACCCCTTCATCCTGGCGTGCCGCAGGTCACATCCGCATTACACGCCTGCCGACCACGTTTGTGGTGGTGGGCACGCCACCCCAAAAGAATGTGGGTGGAGTGCCCACCACCACATACCGGAACCCGGGAAACCGGCGGATCGTGTTCGGCCCGTGTAACCCTGCGCCCGGTAAGCCTGCGCTGAAAGCGACACCCAAAGCGCAGGGAGGCAATGATGAACGTCCCCGGGCCCGCATCGCGCGGCGCACCACCCGGCCGTGTTTCGGCGCGAAGTGCGGGCGCCGCACTCGCGGCCGGTTTGCTGGCCGTGGCCTGCTCGTCATCCCCGCCCGGGCCACAGGTGGCGAGCCTGGGCGGTCATCACGGCGGCACCACGGCCGGGCAGCAGCTCACCCAGGCCCAGTCCGACCGGGACATGGTGAACTTCGCCCGGTGCATGCGCGCGCACGGCGTGGCCATGCCCGACCCGGAGCACAGGCCCGGCCACGCGGGGCTGACCCTGCAGTTCCCCAGCGCCACCCCGGGGCCTGCCGAGCGGGCCGCCAACACCGCCTGCCAGCACTTCATCGGGCCGATCATCCAGGCCAAGCAGGCCGGTGCGGCGGCGGCAATGTCGCCGGCGCGGCTCGCCAAGCTGACGGACTACGCCCGGTGCATGCGGGCGCACGACATCCCGATGCTGGACCCGACCTCGTTCGGCGCGCTGAACCTGGGCAACCCGCCGGGCGTCTCCAGCGACTTCGGCCGCTACTCGCCGCAGTTCCGCGCCGCCGACACCGCCTGCCGCCATCTGCTGCCCGCGGGTGTCCGCGACGACGGGACCGGGCCATGACCGGCCCGTCGGCCCGGCGGCGAGGTCGTGGCCGCCTGGCCACCTCCGGCGGGCTCGCCGGGACGTCGGGCGCGACGCTGCCGAGCCCGGCCCGGCCGCGCGGCTGGCTGGCCACCTCCGGTGGGCTGGCCGGCGCCGCGGCCGCCGGCGCGGTCGCGATGGTGGCGGTCACCGGCGGCACCCAAGCCCCCGCCGCCCCGGCGGCTCCCCCGGTGACCACCGCCCGGGTCACCCGTACCAGCCTGGTCACGACCGTGCTCACCGAGGGCACCCTCGGCTACGCCGCCTCCCGGCCGGTGGTGAACCAGCTCACCGGCACCTACACGCGAATCCCCGGCCCGGGCAGGCGCATCGCCGCGGGCCGCGTCCTGTACGCGGTCGACAACCTGCCCGTGGTGCTGATGACCGGCCGCATCCCGGCCTGGCGGGCGATGGCCCCCGGCATCACCGACGGCCCGGACGTGGCCGAACTGGACCGCAACCTGATCGCGCTCGGCTATGCGAGCGGGCTGCTCACCGCCCCCAGTGCTGTGTGGACCGCGGCCACCACGGCGGCCGTGGAGCGCTGGCAGCAGGCGGCCGGGCTGCCGGTCACCGGGCAGATCGACCTCGGCCGGGTGCTGTTCCTGCCCGGCCCGGTGCGCACCGGCGCGCCCGCCGTCGCCGCCGGGGAGCCGGCATCCCCCGGGCAGGCGCCCTACCAGGTGACCACGGAGCACCGGGTGGTCACGGTCCCGCTCAACCCGGTCAGCGCACCCCGGGTCACCCGGGGCGAGCAGGTCACGGTCATCCTGCCCTCCGGCGTATCGGCCCGTGCCAGGGTCACCGCCATCGGGCCGCCCGCCCCTTCGGGCAGCGGGACCGCAAGCGTGCCGGGGCCTTCCGCGGGCGGCAGCGGGCCAGCGGCCACCACCGTGCTCACGGTCACCCCGGCGCAGCCGCGGCGCACCGGGACCGCCTCGGGGGTCCCCGTGCAGGTCTCGCTGACCACCCATGTGGCGTCCGGGGTGCTCGCCGTCCCGGTGTCCGCGCTGCTCGCGCTGACCGGCGGCGGCTACGGCCTGGAGGTGGTGGAGCCGTCCGGCGCGCGCCGGCTGGTCGGCGTGCGCACCGGGGTCTTCGCCGGACCGCTGGTCCAGGTCTCCGGGCCGCGGATCGCGGCCGGGACCACCGTGGTGGTGGCCCAATGACCGCGCTGGAACTGGCCGCGGCGGGCAAGCAGCACCCGGGCTCGCCGCCGGTGACCGCGCTGCGGTCGGTGACGCTGGCGATCTCCGGCGGCGAGTTCGCCGCGGTGGTCGGGCCGTCCGGATCCGGCAAGTCCACGCTGCTCGCCCTGGCCGGCACGCTGGAGCGGCCAAGCTCGGGTGAGGTGCTCATCGGCGGCACGGCCATCGGGCACCTCGCCGACCACGAACTCGCGGCCGTCCGTGCGCACCGAATCGGCTTCGTGTTCCAGCAGTTCTTCCTGGTGCCCACGCTGACCGCTCTGGACAACGTGGCCAGCGGCCTGCTGTACCGGGGTATCCCGGCCGCGCGGCGGCGCGAGGCGGCGGCCAGCGCGCTGGCCACGGTGGGGCTCGCGCACCGGATGGGGCACCGGCCCGGTGAGCTGTCCGGCGGCGAGTGCCAACGGACAGCGATCGCGCGGGCCCTCATCGGCAGGCCCGCGATCATCCTGGCCGACGAGCCCACCGGCAGCCTGGACACCGCCACCGGGCTTGGCATCCTCGCCCTGCTCACCGAACTGAACGCGGCGGGGGCCACGATCCTGGTCGCCACGCACAACCCGGAGATCGCACAGGCCGTGCCGCGCACGATCGCGCTGCGCGACGGCGCCGTCGAGTCGGACACCGGGCGGGCGGCATGAGCGGGCCACGCAGCAGGCTGAGGGCCACCGACGTATGGCAACTGGCCCGCCTCGGCCTGACCGGGCGGCCGTTGCGCGCCCTGCTGTCCGCCGTCGGCATCGCGCTCGGGGTGGCCACGCTGGTCGCCGTCACCGGCATCTCCTCCTCCAGCCGCGCCCAGCTCATCGCCGAGATCGACGCGCTCGGCACCAACATGCTCACGGTGACCCCGGGCCAGGCGCTGTCCGGCGGCCAGGCCGTCCTCCCCGCCACCGCGCCGGCCATGGTGGCGCGGATCGGCCCGGTCCAGTCCGCGGCGGCGATCGGCGACGTGGCCGCGAACGTGTACCGCAACGACCGGATCCCGGCCGCCAACACCGACGCGATCACCGTCTACTCGGCCACCACCAACCTGCTCCGTACCGTGCAGGGGCATCTGGCCAGGGGAACCTTCCTGAACCCGGCGACAGCCAGGTTCCCCGCCGCCGTGCTCGGCGCCAGCGCCGCGAGCGCGCTGGGCATCGACCGGGCCGGCGGGCAGGGCCAGGTCTGGCTCGGCGGGCACTGGTTCGCGGTGGCCGGGATCCTCGCGCCGGTGCCGCTCGCACCGGAACTGGACCGTGCCGTGCTGATCGGGCTGCCGGTAGCGCGCGGCCTGCTGCACGCCCGGGCCAACCCCGCCGAGATCTACGTGCGCACCGCCCCTGCCAGCGTCACGGCGGTGGCCGGTGTGCTGTCGGCGACCGCCGACCCGGCCGCACCGCAGGACGCCATCGTCACCAACCCGGCCGACGCGCTGATCGCCCGGGCCGACGCCACCGCGGCCTTCCAGGGCCTGCTCCTTGCCCTGGGCGCGGTCGCCCTGGTCGTCGGCGGGGTGGGGATCGCCAACGTGATGGTCATCGCCGTGCTCGAGCGGCGCGGCGAGATCGGCCTGCGCCGGGCGCTCGGTGCGACCCGGGTGCACGTCGCGGCCCAGTTCATCGCCGAGTCGGCACTGCTGGCGCTGCTCGGCGGCATCGCCGGGGCACTGCTCGGCGGCTTCGCCACCACCGTCTACGCGCAGGCCAGGCACTGGAGCGCCGTGGTGCCCGGTGGCGCACTCGCCGCCGCGGTGGCCGCTGCCCTCGCGGTCGGTGCAGTGGCCGGGGTCTACCCCGCACTGCGTGCCGCCCGGCTGTCCCCCGCGCAGGCCCTCCGCGCGCCCTGACCGCCGGGAGCCGTCCCCGATCCGCACGAATGAGGCATCCCCGCACCCATGGGAACCTCTGTTGTCAAGAGGGCGTGCTGGTCTGGCCCGGTGACGTCCGCGCCGTCGGGTGGGGATTGCCTGTTGTTGTGGCTCTGCTCGCAGCTGCCCGTTTCGTGCCGGCCTCGCCGCCGCCGCCGGGCACCCGGGGGCCGGGTTCCTCGCCGTGGCGGTGGATTTCGCCGGGATCGGCGCGAGCATGGCGCTGAGCAACATCTTCACCGCACGCCTGCCTTACCCGACGGAGAAGCGGGAAGGCAGCCCGGTGCGCGGCGCCACCCAGGGTCACGCCGCCCGTGCCCTCTGGGCCACCCTCGGCAGCCTGCTCGGCACGGCGGTGGCGGTCAGCCCGGTGGCGGCCGCGGAGGTGCTCACCAGCGCGGACCCCGCGGCGGTGCGGATCCCGGTGCTGCTGGTCTGCGCCGCTTGCTACGGCTTCGCGCTGGCCTGGGCCGGCGTGCGGATCGCCGCCCGCCTGGCCGAGTCGGAGCTGCCGGAACTGTGCCAGATCGCCCTGCAGAGCATGGCCTAGCGCTGCAATCAGGCAGGTCTCATTAGGCTGGAGCGGTGACAGCGTCCGCGCAGGTACCCGAGCCGGCGGTGCCCGCACCGGCGGGCTCGGCCGGGGTGCGGGCCGGGGCGGTCCGCACCCAGACGGTCCGGGCCGAGACGGTCCGCCGGCTGGAGCAGGCCATGGGCACGCTCGGCACCGCCGCCATGGCCTCGATGGAGCAGCGGCTGCCATGGTTCCGCGCCCTGCCCGCGGAGAACCGCTCCTGGATCGGCCTGGTCGCCCAGGCCGGCATAGCCGCGTTCGTGGACTGGGTGAAGCACCCGCAGCGGCGCCCCGCCGTGGCCGGTGAGGTGTTCGGCACGGCGCCCCGCGAGCTGGCCAGGGCGGTGACCCTGCAACAGACCGTGGAGATGGTACGCATCACCATCGATGTGGTCGAGGCCCAGGTAGACCAGCTAGCCGCGCCAGGCGGCGAGGCTGAGCTGCGCGAGGCGGTACTGCGCTACACCCGTGAGGTCGCGTTCGGCGCCGCCCAGGTCTACGCCCGCACGGCCGAGGCCCGCGGCGCCTGGGACGCGCGGCTGGAGGCGCTGGTGGTGGACTCGCTGGTCCGCGGGGAAGCCGGGGACGGGCTGCACTCCTGGGCGGCGGCGCTGAACTGGTCCTCCTACCCCGTGGCGGTGATCGCGGGCAGCACGGACGATGGTGAGCCGGAGGGGATTATCGAGGACCTGCGGGCCATCGCCCGCCGGTCCAGGCTTGACCTGCTGGCGGGGGTCCAGGGCAGCAGGCTGGTGGTGGTGGTCGGCGGCAGCGCCGACCCGCTGGCCGCGGCACAGCAGCTCGCCGGGCGGTTCGGCCCGGGGCCCGTGGTGGTCGGCCACTCGGTCGCCGAACTGCACACCGCCGCCCCGTCCGTGGCCGCCGCGCTGGCCGGGCTGCGCGCGGCGCCGGCCTGGCCGGACGCGCCGCGCCCGGTGCTGGCCTCCGACCTGCTGCCCGAGCGCGCGCTTGATGGCGACGAGGCGGCCCGCGACGAACTGCTCGCCGACGTGTACGAGCCCATGCTGCGCGGCGGCACGGCGCTGGTCGAGACCGTCACGACCTACCTGGAGCAGGGGTTCTCACTGGAGGCGGCGGCGCGGCTGCTCTTCGTGCATCCCAACACCGTCCGTTACCGGTTGCGCCGGGTGAGTGAGCTGACCGGGCTCACCGCGGCCACCGGGCGGAGCGGATTCACCTTGTGGGTGGCCATCATTCTCGGTCGGCTCGTTCACAAGCGAACGTGACCTGTCGGAAACCTACAAAGAAACCCGGCACAAGTTCGTCATCTTCCACATCCCCCCTGGCGGACTTCTACAGTGCAGGGTAGAGGGATGCTTGTTATCGCAGCTCCGGGTCAGGGTGCGCAAACCCCAGGTTTCCTGACGCCCTGGCTGGACCTGCCCGGCTTCGCCGACCACCTGGCCGGCTGGTCCGACCTCGCCGGGTGCGACCTGATCAGGTACGGCACGACCGCGGATGCGGAGGAGATCACCGACACCGCGATCGCCCAGCCACTGCTGGTCGCCGCCGCGATCGCGGCCGCGGCGGCACTGTTCGGGGATCTGGACCATGCCCGCAAGGAGGTCGCCATCGCGGCCGGGCACAGCGTCGGGGAACTCGCCGCCGGGGCGATCGCCGGCGTGCTGTCCGCCGAGGACGCGATGCGCCTGGTCGGCGTGCGCGGCCGGGCCATGGCGAAGGCGGCGGCCGCCGAGGCGACCGGCATGACCGCGGTGCTCGGCGGCGACCAGGACGAGGTGCTCGCCGCCCTTGCCGGGCAAGGGCTCACCCCGGCAAACGTGAACGGCGCGGGCCAGATCGTGGCGGCCGGGACCATGGCGCAACTCGACGCGCTCGCCGCCGCCCCGCCGCCCGGCGCCCGGCTGCGCCCGCTGAGCGTGGCCGGCGCGTTCCACACGGCCCACATGGCGCCCGCCGTCGACGCACTGCGCGAGGCGGCGGCCTCGGTCACCGTCAGCGACCCCGGCGTCCTGCTGCTCTCCAACGCCGACGGTGCGGTGGTCACCTCGGGCCGCGACTGGCTGGAGCGGATCGTCACCCAGGTGAGCGCCCCGGTGCGATGGGACGAGTGCATGCGCACGATGTCCCGCCTGGGGGCGAGCGCGCTCATCGAACTCCCGCCCGGCGGCACGCTGACCGGCCTCGCCCGGCGGGCCCTGCCCCGCATGGACCGGGCCGCCCTGAAAACCCCTGATGACCTGGCGGCGGCGCGCGCGCTGCTGCCAGAGCACGGCAGGCCCGACCACCACTACGCCGGCAATACCCCCGAATGGCGGCTGCTGGTCGCCCCGGTGGCCGGCATGTTCCGGGCTGACACCGAGGGCCAGGACGTAGCGCCCGGCGCCCGCGTCCATCCCGGCGCCACGCTGGGGCACGTGGCGGCCCGCAACGGGCAGCAGCCGGTCAGCCCGGATTTCGCGGGGATCGTCCTGGAGTGGCTGGTCGAGGACGGCGATCCGGTGGCCGCGGGCCAGCCGCTCGTCCGGCTGCAACCGGAGGCCGCATGAGGCCCGCCGCGCGGGGTAGCGCACCCCGCTGCCCACACCGACACGGAGGTGGACACGATGCAACTGCCTGAAGGTTCCCGTGGCTCGCGGATCCTCGCGTTCGGCGGGTATCAGCCGGCGAACGTGCTCACCAACGAGACTCTTGCGGGCACCGTCGACACCAGCGACGAGTGGATCCGCAGCCGGGTAGGCATCGAGAGCCGACGGCTGGCCGGCCCGGACGAGAGCGTCGCGGACATGGCCGTGGCCGCGGGCGGTAAGGCGCTGGCAGCCAGCGGGCTGTCCGCCGCGGACATCGACCTGGTGATCGTGGCCACCTGCACCCCGGAAGTCATGATCCCCAACACCGCGGCCACCGTGGCCACCCGGCTCGGCATCAACGCGCCCGGCGCCTACGATCTGAACGCGGCCTGCGCGGGCTTCTGTTACGCGCTCGGCACCGCCAGCGACGCGGTGCGGGCGGGCAGTTCGCGCAACGTGCTGGTGATCGGGGCCGAGAAGCTGTCCCAGTGGGTCGACTGGACCGACCGCTCGACCTGCATCATCTTCGCCGACGGTGCGGGCGCCGCGGTGGTAAGCCCGGTGACAGAACCGGACGCCGGCCCCGGCATCGGGCCGGTGGTGTGGGGCAGCGACGGCGGCATGGCCGACAAGATCTACATCGCCGACCGGAACTCGTACATCCACCAGGAGGGACAGGCGGTGTTCCGGTGGGCCACCACCGCGCTGCACCCGGTCGCGCTGAAGGCCTGTGCGAAGGCTGGGGTGGACCCGGCCAGCCTGGCCGCATTTGTGCCGCACCAGGCGAACCTGCGCATCGTCGAGGCGATCGCGCGCAAGCTGGGCGCCCCGCAGGCGCTGGTCGCCAACGACATCGTGCACGCGGGGAACACCTCGTCCGCGTCGATACCGCTCGCGCTGTCGCGCATGATCGAGCGCGGCGAGCTGTCCTCGGGCGACGCGGTCCTGCTGCTTGGCTTCGGCGCGGGCATCAGCTACGCCGCGCAAGTGATCAAGGTACCCTGACCTGGCCCAGGCGCCGGGCACCCGTCCCGGCGCAGGCCACAACCGGAGATAACGAAGGAGAAGACGGATCCATGGCAATGACCGAACAGGAAATCCAGACCGGCCTCGGGGAGATCGTCGACGAAGTCGCGGGCGTCCCCGCGGATGAGGTCACCCCGGAAAAGAGCTTCGTCGACGACCTGGATATCGACTCGCTGTCGATGGTCGAGATCGCGGTGGCCGCGCAGGACAAGTTCGGCGTGGAGATCCCCGACGACGAGCTTAAGAACCTCAAGACCGTGCAGGACGTCATCGACTACGTCCGCCGCGCGGAGGTCTCGGCCTGATCGCCGGGACCGCTGGCCGCGGTGCCGCCGGGTCCACGGCGGCACCGCAGCGAAGGAGCTGATGAGGAGTGCGGGCAGACCAGCCACGTGTCGTGGTCACCGGCCTCGGCGCGACCACGCCGCTCGGCGGCGACGTGCCGAGCACCTGGGAGGGCATGCTGGCCGGGCGCAGTGGCGCCGCGGTGCTGACCGACGACGGGTACGCGAGCCTGCCGGCCAGGATCGCCGCACGGGCCGCCGTCGAACCGGCCACGGTGCTCGACCGCGTCCAGGCGCGGCGGCTCGACCGGTGCGAGCAGTTCGCGATCGTCGCCGCCAGAGAGGCATGGGCGCACGCGGGTGCGCCCGAGGTGCCGCCCGAGCGGCTCGGGGTGGTCGTGTCCAGCGGCATCGGCGGGATCTCCACCATCCTCTCCTCCTACGACACGCTGAACGACCGCGGCTGGCAGCGGCTGTCCCCGTTCACGGTGCCGATGCTCATGCCGAACGGCTCCGCGGGGTGGATCGGCATCGAACTCGGAGCGCGCGCCGGGGTGCACACCACGGTGAGCGCCTGCGCCTCGGGCGCCGAGGCCATCGGCTACGCGATCGACATGATCCGGATGGGCCGGGCCGACGTGGTGCTGGCCGGCGGGACCGAGGCGGCCATCATCCCGCTGAATATCGCCGCGTTCGCGGCCATGCGGGCGCTGTCCACCCGCAACGACGAGCCGGAGCGCGCCTCGCGCCCGTTCGACAGGGGCCGGGACGGCTTCGTGCTCGGCGAGGGCGCGGGCATGGTCGTGCTCGAGTCCGAGGAGCACGCGCGGCGGCGCGGCACCCAGGTGCTTGCCGTGGCGGCCGGCGCAGGCTACTCGGCCGACGCGCACAATATCGCCCAGCCGGAGCCAAGCGGGCGCGGCATCGTCGCCGCGATCAAGGCGGTGCTCGCCGACGCCGGGCTCGACCCGGACCAGGTGGTGCACGTGAACGAGCACGCCACCTCCACCCCGGCCGGCGATGCCGTGGAGGGCCAGGCCATCGTGGCCGCGCTCGGCCCGGCGGCCGATGGGGTGGTGGTGTCCGCCACCAAGTCGATGACCGGGCACCTGCTCGGTGGCGCCGGGGCGGTCGAGGCGGTCGCCACCATCCTCGCCCTGCGCGACCGGGTGGCACCGCCGACGATCAACCTGGACGACCCCGACGAGGAGGCCCGGGTCGACATCGCCACCAAACCGCGGGAACTCGCCCCGCACGGCAGCGCGCCCATGGCAGCGCTGAACAACTCGTTCGGTTTCGGCGGGCACAACGTGGCGCTCGCCTTCACCGCCGCCTAACCCGCTCCACGCATCGCAAGGAGGCTTCGGTGACCGTACTAGACAGCCGTATCCAGCCCGAGGCTGGATCACGCCCGGCAGGCACCGACGCGCGGCCAGCACCGGCACCGGTGAGCCGGAACCCGGAGGACCGCCTGGCGGCGCTGTTCGACCCGGGGACCGTCCGGCTGCTGACCCCGCACGACGACAGCGGTGCGGTGGCTGCCTGCGGCCAGATCGACGGCATGCTCGCGGTCGCCTTCGCCAGCGATCCCCGGGTGCAGGGCGGCGCCATGAGCACCGCGGGCTGCGCCGCCATCGTGGCCGCCCACGAGGAGGCCGTCGCGCAGGGCGCGCCGGTGATCGGCCTGTGGCACTCGGGCGGCGCCCGGCTGCGTGAGGGTGTGGAGAGCCTGCACGCGGTCGGCACCGTGTTCGCCGCCATGACCAGGGCCTCGGGCGTGGTCCCGCAGATCTCGGTGGTCCTCGGCGCCGCGGCGGGTGGTGCCGCCTACGGGCCCGCGCTGACCGACGTGGTGATCCTCTCCGAGCAGGGCCGGATCTTCGTCACCGGCCCCGACGTGGTGCGCAGCGTGACCGGCGAGGACGTGGACATGGCCCGGCTCGGCGGCCCCGAGCCGCACTCCCGCAGGTCCGGCGTGGTGCACGTGGTCGCGCCGTCGGACGCGGACGCGATCGAGCGGGCCAGGGAACTGGCCCTGCTGCTCGGCGACCAGGGCCGCATCGACCCGGGCGCCGCGGCCCCGGACGGCGCGCCCGACCTGGGCAGCTTCCTGCCCGACTCACCCCGCCGCGCTTACGACGTCAAGCCGATGATCGCCGCCCTGCTCGACAGCCCCGGCATCGAACTGCATCCCAGGTGGGCGCCGAACGTGGTCACCCATCTCGGCCGGCTGGCCGGCCGGACCGTTGGCGTGATCGCCAACAACCCGCTGCGGCTCGGCGGCTGCCTGGACGCCACCTCGGCGGAGAAGGCGGCCAGGTTCGTGCGCATGTGCGATGCGTTCGGCGTGCCGCTGGTGGTCCTTGTGGACGTGCCCGGCTACCTGCCCGGGGTCGGCCAGGAGTGGGACGGTGTGGTGCGCCGCGGTGCGAAGCTGCTGCACGCCTTCGCCGAGGCCACGGTCCCGCGGATCACCGTGGTCATGCGGAAGACCTACGGCGGCGCGTACATCGCCATGAACTCCCGTGCCCTGGGCGCCACCAAGGTCTTCGCCTGGCCCGGTGCCGAGATCGCGGTCATGGGCCCGGTGGCGGCGATCCGCATCCTGCACCGCCGCACCCTCGCCGACGTGCCGCCGGAGAAGCTGCACGATGTCGAGGCGGAGCTCGCCGCCGAGCACCAGCGTGAGGCGGGCGGCCTGGAGCGGGCCCAGGCCCTGGGTGTGATCGACGAGATCATCGAGCCGTCCCAGACCAGGGAAGCGATCATCCGGGCCATCACGGACGCGCCGCAGTGCCGCGGCCACCACGGCAACATCCCGCTGTGACGGCCCCGGCCGGTGACTGAGGCACGGTGCCCGGCGTGCGAAGGCTGAGGTGACTGCGGCTGGCCAGCGGCCGGCCCCGCGGCGGCTGCTGGTGGTCGAGCACGGCAGCCACGCCCCGGCCGGGCTGCTGGCGGACTGGGCGGCGGGCCGGTCGCTGCGCGTCCAGACCGTCGCGCTGCACGCCGGTGAGCCGTTGCCCGCGGCCCCGGACTGCGACGCCGTGGCCATTCTCGGGTCCGAACTGACCGCCTACGACGACTCACTGCCCTGGCTGGCCGCCGAGCTAGCGTTCATCGAGCGGATGCTGGCCACGTCCGTGCCGGTGCTCGGCATCTGTTTCGGCGCCCAGGCGCTGGCCAGGGTGCTTGATGCCCGGCTGTACCGGCTGCCCGAACCGGAGATCGGCTGGGCACAGGTGACGAGTGGGCATCCCGGCCTGGCGGAGGGACCGTGGCTGTCCTGGCACCGCGACGCCTTCGAACTGCCCGCGGGCGCGGCCCAGATCGCCGCGAACGCGGTGTGCGTGCAGGGGTTCTCCTACGGCCCGCATGCCGGGCTGCAGTTTCACCCGGAGGCGACCCAGCCGATCGCCGCGTCGTGGCTGCGGTTCGCCGTGCCGCCACCGGGCGAGGAGATCACCGGCCCGCTGTTCCGCCACCCCGACGGCGCCTGGGACCGGGCCGCCGCCCACGCTGCCACGCTTTTCTCGGCCTGGCTGGACGGCGGCCTGGCCGGGCCGTAACCCCGGCCGCCGGCCGGGGAAACCGGTTGCGGCTGGCCGTAGAGTCGGCTGCGTGGAAAGCTCTCACTCTCCCGCCCCCGCGCTGCGCGCCCACCCCCGCGCTGTGACGCTGCTGGCCGCGTTCGACGCGCAGGCCCGGGCGGCGCCGCCGGATCCGCCCCCAGGGGTGTGGCACGAGAGCGACGGCCCGCTGGTGCGGGTGGTCGGCCAGGAGCGCGGGTTCATCAGCGCGCCGCGCGACACCGGGGCCAGGGGCGCCGACCTGGACCGGCTGATCACCCGGCAGCGGGACTACTTCGCCGCCCGGGGTGAGGCGGTCGAATGGAAGACCTACGGCTACGACGAACCGGCCGACCTGCCCGGCCGGCTCCGCGCCGCCGGCTTCGTCCCCGAAGACCCCGAGACGGTGGTCGTCGCGCTCACCACTGCGATCGCGGCGGCACCGGTGCTCCCCGACGGCGTGACGATCCGGCAGGTCACCGCCGACAAGGACATGCGCCGGATCGGCGCCATGGAGTCGGAGGTCTGGCACACCGACCGGGAGTGGACCGGTGAGCACCTGATCCGCGAGATCGCGGCCGCGCCGGACGACTACATCGTGCTGACCGCGGAGGCCGCCGGCCGGGTGGTCGCGGCCGGCTGGCTGGAGATGCGCCCCGGGTCGCAGTTCGCCGGCCTGTGGGGCGGCGCCACCCTGGCCGAATGGCGCGGCCGGGGCATCTACCGCGCGCTGGTCGCCAGGCGCGCCCAGCTGGCCGCCGCCCGCGGCGTCCGCTACCTGCAGGTCGACGCCTCCAGCGACAGCGCCCCGATCCTCCGGCGCCTCGGCTTCCAGCCCCTGACCACCACCACCCCCTACGTCTGGGCCCCGCGGCGCTGAGCACGGGATCCGCGGCTTGGGCCACGACCGGAGGCGGTAGCGCGCCCGGGTGCTCCGCACCGGCCGGTTAGCCTGCTACCTCCCGGATCCGGCCGGTGTCGCTGTCGGCGATCAGCACATTGCCGGCACCGCCCACCGCCACGCCCTCCGGCAGGCCGACCCACGCGCTGGTGCCGGGACCGCCGTCGCCGAAGAAGCCCTGGCCGCCGCCGCCCGCCACGGTGTAGATGTCGCCCGCGGTCATCGGCTGCCCGTAGAAGGTTCCCAGCCTGACGGCGACCACCCGCACCCGCTCGTCGAGGGTGTCGGCGATCACCAGGTTGCCCGCGGGATCCACCGCCACCCCCGCCGGGCCCTGCAGCGCGGCGCTGCGCGCCGGGCCGCCGTCGCCCGGCAGATGCCTGCCGCCGCCGGCGACCACGTACAGGGTCCCCGCGGTCATCGCCCGGCCGTAGAACGTGCCCGTGCTCACCGCGAGCACGAACACCCTGACGGCGGCGGTGCTGCTGATCACGACGTTGCCCGCGTGGTCCACCGCCACCATGGTCGGGTCACCGAGCGTGGCCACGGTGTAGACGTCTCCCGCGGTCATCGCCTGGCCGTAGAACGTCCCGGACGTGGCCGCCACCACCTGGATGCGCCTGTTCCGGGTATCGGGGATGACCAGGTTGCCCGCGTGGTCCACCGCCACGCCCTCCGGGGAGTTCAGCCCGGACTTGATCGCCGGGCCGCCATCCCCGGACGTGCCCCGCGCGCCGTCGCCCGCGACCGTGTAGATGTGCCCGGCGGTCATCGCCTGCCCGTAGAACGTGCCGGAGGTGGCCGCCACCACCCGGATCCGGTTGTTGCCGGTGTCGGCGATGAGCAGGTTTCCCGCGGCGTCCGGGACCACATCGGACGGGCCCGACAGCTTGGCCGCGGTGGCCGGGCCGCCGACACCGGAGAACCCCCGGGTCCCAGTTCCGGCCACCGTGTAGATGTCGTGGGCGGTCATCGCGCGCCCGTAGAACTCACCGGTGCGGGCGGCCACCACCCGGATCCTGTTGTTGCCGGTGTCGGCGATGACCAGGTTGCCCGGCGCGTCCACGGCCACGCCCCCGGGGAAGTCCAGCTCGGCCCGGAGCGCGGGGCCGCTGTCACCGGAGAATCCCTGGTTGCCCTCCTGCAGGGAGGGTGCCCCGTTGCTGGCGACTGTGTAGATGTGCGCGGCGGTCATCGGCTGCCGGTAGAACGTGCCGGTGCGCGCCGCCACCACCCGTACGCGCGCGTTGTTCGTGTCGGCGATGACCAGGTTGCCCGCGCCGTCCACCGCCATACCCTGCGGGTAGGCGACCTCGGCGGCGGCCGCCGGGCCGCCGTCACCCGCGTACCCAGGCGTGCCGTTCCCGGCCACGGTGTAGATGTGGTGGGCGGTCATCGCCTGCCCATAGCGCGTGCCGCTGCTGGCCGCCACGATCCGCACCCGCTGATCGAACGTGTCCGCGATCAGCAGGTCGCCGACGCGGTCGACCGCCACGGCCGAGGGGTCGTCGAGTCCCGCCTTGGTGGCCGGGCCGCCATCGCCGACGCTGACGCCGCCGCCCGCCACGCTGTAGATGTGCCCGGCGGTCATCGCCCGGCCGTAGAACGTGCCCGTGGCGCCCGCCACCACCCGGATCCGGGCATTGTAGGCGTCGGCGATGACCAGGTTGCCCGCGCCGTCCACCGCCACGGCCTGGGGGCCGAGCCCGGCCTTGGTGGCCGGGCCGCCGTCACCGGAGAACTTCGCGGAGCCGTTCCCGGCCACGGTGTAGATGTGCCCGGCCGTCATCGCCTGCCCGTAGGACGTGCCGGACCTGGCCGCCACTACCCGCATCCGGTAGTTGCCCGCGTCGGCGATGACCACGTTGCCCGAGCCGTCCACCGCTACGCCACTGGGGAAGTCCAGTTCGGCAACGGTGGCGGGGCCGCCGTCACCGGCGAAGCCCGCGGTCCCGTCGCCGGCGACGGTGTAGATGTCGTGCGCGATCATCGCCTGCCCGTAGAACGTGCCGGACCTGGCCGCCACGACCTGGATGCGCTGGTCTTCGAAGTTGACGATCAGCAGATTGCCGTCATGGTCGGCCGCCGTGTCGCAGGTCTCGACGTTGGCGCTGGTGGCCGGGCCGCCATCGCCGACTGGCGATAGGGCGTCGGTCCCCGCGGGGGTGGTCAGCCAGTCGGTGGCCGGATTCACCCGGCGGACCGTCTGCCCGCCCGCGATGTACACGGCACCGGCCCCGAACGACACTCCGCAGGGATAGGACACATCCACGCGGGTGGCCCGGCCGGGCCCACCGACGCCCCCGGCGACGGTCGATATCACCCCCGCCGCCGCGCTCCCGGTGCCACGGCCGGCCGCGCCGCCGTGGTGTGCCGCCGCCTGCGCGAGGCCGCCGCTGGCCAGTAATACCGCCAGCGTGCCACCCGCCCCCAGCATCAGAAGGCCGTCGGCGCGGCTGAACCGTGAATCCCTCACGACGCCCCTCCGTCCCGCCGGGCACCGTCGCGCCACGTGCCGCCGCCCGGTACCAGGCCCCACAGTTAGGACGCGCGGGCGCAGCCAAGGGATGACGGAACGGCCGACCTGTGAGCAGGCATCGCCGCTAGCTCCGAGGCGGTAGTTCCTGGAGGGACCAGGTGTTGCCATCGGGGTCGCTGAAGAAGACGAACCGGCCCCACGGTTGCTCGTCGATCTCGCTGGTCTCGACACCGTGGTCGATCAGGTGTTTGCGGGCGGCCGCGGCATCCTCGACCACGACCTGGACGCCCTTCTGCGAACCCGGGGCCATCTCGGTGACCCCGGTGCCCATCACCACCGAGCACGCCGACCCGGGCGGCGTGAGCTGCACGAAACGCAGGTTCTCGCTGACCTGGTGATCATGGTCAGCATTGAACCCCACCTGTTCTACGTAGAAGGCCTTGGCGCGGTCCACATCGGTCACCGGGATGGCGACTAGCTCGATCTTCCAGTCCATACCCTGCAGCGTAAGGGGAGGGTCGGACATCCGGCGGGGCCCGCACCGGACCCGGGTTTGTGGGGTAGGAAGGTCCCGTGGAACCAGTCCAGGCGTTGCGGCAGATCGCGTTCCAGCTCGAGCGGGCCGGCGCGCCGACCTACCGGGTGCGGGCTTTCCGCCGGGCCGCCCAGGTGATCGCCGGCCTGGACGCGGGCGAGCTGGAGCGGCGCATCCGCGAGGGGACGCTGGAGGCGCTCCCGGGGATCGGCAAGACCACCGCCGAGGTCGTCACCCAGGCGGCGGCCGGGCAGGAGCCCGGGTACCTGGCCAGGGTGGTCGCCGAGGCACCGGCCACGGAGCACAGCGCGCTGCGGGCGGCGCTTCGCGGTGACTGCCACACCCACTCGGACTGGTCCGACGGCGGCAGCCCGCCGGATGAGATGGCCGAGGCCGCCCGCGACCTCGGGCACGAGTGGATCGCGCTGACCGACCACTCGCCCCGGCTGACCGTGGCCAACGGGCTATCCGCGGAGCGCCTGGAAGAAGAACTGGAACTGGTCGCCCGGCTCAACACAAAAATGGCACCGTTCCGCATCCTGACCGGGATCGAGGTGGACATACTCGACGACGGCTCACTCGACCAGTCCGAAGACCTGCTCGCCCGGCTCGACGTGGTGGTGGCGAGCGTGCATTCCCAGCTCCGGATGCCGGCCGGGCCGATGACCGCCCGGATGGTCGCCGCGGTGTCCAACCCGCACGTGGACGTGCTCGGGCACTGCACCGGCCGGCTGCTCGGCGGACGTGGTGGCCGCGGCCGGCCGGAGTCGGCGTTCTACCCGGAGCACGTGTTCGCCGCCTGCCGCGACCACGGGGTCGCGGTGGAGATCAACAGCCGGCCGGAACGCCGCGACCCGCCCGGCCGGTTGCTCCGCCTGGCCTTCGAGATGGGCTGCTTGTTCACCATCGACAGCGACGCTCACGCTCCCGGCCAGCTCGACTGGGTCGGCTACGGCTGCGCGCGCGCCGAAGGCATGGACATCCCCCCGGAGCGGATCCTCAACACCCTCTCCGCGGACGGCTTCCTCGGGCGCACCCGCCAGCCACGGGGTGCGTAACGTACGAAACCTCACCCCAGGCGCAGCGGGCGGCCGGTCAGGCTCCGTTCATGTGGGCGGCGGTGCGGTGCAGTGCACCGAGCACCATGTCCCAGAACCCCGGCGCGTCGACTGACATCGCCACGAGCGCGTTGTGCGCATCGGCGCGGAAGTCGGTCACGGTCATGCCAGCGGTCAGCCGGCCCTGCGTCTCCACCTGGACCTGGGCCGGCTGGCAGCCGAACAGGCCGGGCGCGGCGACCAGGGCGAGCGCACAGACATCGTGCACCGGCTGCCCGGCCGCGTCGGCGACGCTGTGATAGCCGCGCAGGCTCGGCAGCAGCAGCTCATCGCCCAGCGGGCCAAGCGCGCTCAGCCGGTCCCGGACCTCGGCGGTGGCCAGGGCCTGGTGGGTCACGTCGAGTCCGGCCATGGTCACCCGCCAGCCCGCGCCGAACACGATCGCCGCGGCCTCGGGGTCGCACCAGATGTTGAACTCGGCCGCCGGGGTCATGTTCCCCCGGCCCGCCGAGCCGCCCATGATGACGAAGTCGGCGACCTGGGTGACCAGCGGCGGGTAACGGCGGACCGCGAGCGCGATATTGGTCAGCGGGCCGGTAGCGACCAGGGTCACCTCACCGGGCGCGGCCGCGATCCGGTCGATGAGGAAGTCGACCGCGTGGGCGGCCACGGGCCGGCCGCGCGGCGCGGGCAGGCGGGCGGCGCCGAGGCCGGTTTCGCCGTGCACGTCGTGCGACTCGGTGAACGGGCGCAGCAGCGGCGCCGGGCTGCCCGCGGCCACGGGCACGTCCGGCCGGCCGAGGAACTCCAGCACGGCCAGGGCGTTACGGGTCGTCTTGTCCAGGCCGACGTTGCCCGTCACCGTGGTGATGCCGCAAAGCTCCAGGGCGGGGTGACCGCAGCCGAACGCGATGGCGAACGCGTCGTCGATGCCGGGGTCGCAGTCGAGTATTACCTTCCGTGGCGCCGCCTCCGACGGTGGCGGCGCGCTCACGCGGCCATGCCGGAATCCCGCAGGAGCGCCTCAACCCGGCCGTAGATATCCCGCAGCTGATCGGGGGTGGCGTCCGCCCTGATCGCCGCGATCAGCGGGTGCCCGCCGTGCATGGCCTGCTGCAACAGTGCCCGGACGGCAACCGCCTGTCCTGGTGTCCATTCGTCGGGGACGGAGATCTCGATCGTCATGTCTCCTCCAGGCTCTGCTAGCCCAGCGAGCCGCGGCGGCTGCAAGCGGCCCAAATCCCCAGCCGCAGCCCGGGCCGTGGCCGCCGGGTACTGCCCGCCACCCAGCACGGAAACATTGGCCGGTCGATTCGATTCTATCGCCGGCCGCGTCCCGTTCCGTGGGCCGCGATCTGCCTGGCGGGCGGGTCAGCCGGTGGCGTTCAGCCAGCGGACCGGCGCACCGTCGGCGGCGCACCGGAACGGCTCAAGCTCGTAGTCCCATGGTTCGCCGAGCAGCCGGGAAAGCTCCTCTTCCAGCGCACCTGGCGCCTCCCAGCTCTCGACACCACCATGACCCAGACGTGCCACACCGGCCGTAGCGGCCGCCACCGTCATCGCGGCCCGGAGCCGGTTCTCGGGCACCAGGACGTCGCCGTTGGCCATCGTGACGGCCGAGAACACGCCGAGCGCGGGCGTGTAGCTGAACCGCATGGCGTCACAGCCCGGACTGGCTTCCTCGGTGACTTCGAAACGCAACCGGTTCCAGCCGGCCAGCGCGGAGGTGATCTCCCCCGCCATGCCGGGCTGGCCCTGCCAGTCAAGCTCAGCCCGGAGCATGCCGGGCGCGGCTGGCTGGCTTACCCATGGCATGCTCACAGGCACACCAAGAACCCCGGCTACCGCCCACTCCACATGGGGACTGAGCGCCGGGGGCGCGGAATGTACGTGCAGAACGCCGCGAACGGTCACCCTGGCCTCCCTGCGTGCGGACGAGGTGCGTCTTCCCCAACGACCTCGGCTCCGCCGCCGGCCGGCCCAGTTGCCCGGCTCACGACATGCTGCCGCTAGCACTCCTCTTCGGATTGTGCCTCACGACCGGCGCCCGGCGCTACCCACTTGCCGCGTGTCGCAGCGCTTGTTGCCCCGGGCGGTATCGCTCCATGCCCGGTGTCGCCTGCCACTTACCGCGTGTCACGCCGGCGTGGTGTAGTGGACTCGTGGATGCCAGCGCGGGCACGACCGACGCCACCACCGCCTCCGGGCGCCTCACCGAGCGCGACATCGCCGCCCTGTTGTTCGTCGCCGACATGTACGCCGTGCAGCTTGACCAGCTCGGCGCCGTCCTCGGGGTCACCCAGCCGCGGGCCCGGGCCGTCGCCCTGGGCTGGCGGAGGGCTGGCTACACGGAATCGGCCAGGCTCGGGCCCGGCCTGCCGTGGTTCTGGCTGACCCGGTCCGGCCTGTCCGCGTGCGGGCTGCCCTACCGGGCCTCCCCGCCTGCCTTATCGCGGCTCGCGCACCTGCGCGCGGTCACCGCGGTACGGCTGGCGCTGGAGGCTACGCCTGCGTATGCCGCTGCGGGAGCGTTCTGGCGCGGTGAGCGCCGCCTGCGCGCCCGGGCCGGGGGCCGGGCCGGATTACGCGAGCACCTCCCGGACGGCGAGGTGCACTGGCCGGACGGCGCCCCGGTCGGTTTCGCCGGGGAGTGCTGGGCGATCGAGGCCGAGCTGACACCGAAGACCGTCGCCAGGACCGCCGCCATCATGCGCGAGATCCTCGCCAGGACCG
>Ga0207699_10000406_pt1 | contig 22137 bp, 19 predicted proteins | sample LARL51metaG_FD_184344 | JGI IMG/M metagenome (GOLD analysis project Ga0207699, IMG submission 184344) | Corn, switchgrass and miscanthus rhizosphere microbial communities from Kellogg Biological Station, Michigan, USA - LAR L5-1 metaG... | ecosystem: Host-associated > Plants > Roots >...
GGTGCTGGAGGCCGACACAGACGTCGTCGGCCACATCAATGGCGGCCACACCGCGCTGCCCGACGATCAGATCCGCTGCATCTGCGAGGGCTGCAAGCGCGGGCTCGAGCTCGTGCACAACGGCAATGAGCGCTCGGCGCTGTTCACGCTGCGCACGGCGCGCGAGATGGGCGATCTCTCACGCATCATCCTCGGCACCGATGCGCCGGCCGGCTCCGGCGTGCAGCCACTCGGCATCCTGCGCATGATTGCCATGCTGTCGTCGCTCGGCGAGGTGCCGGCCGAAATCGCCTTCTGCTTTGCCACCGGCAACACCGCGCGGATGCGGGCACTCGATTGCGGCCTGATCGAAGTCGGCCGTGCCGCGGACTTCGTCATCATGGACAAGGCCCAGCATTCGCCGGGCACGACGCTGCTCGACAGCGTGCGGCTTGGCGACCTGCCCGGCGTCGGCATGACCATCATCGATGGCCTGGTGCGCACCCAGCGCAGCCGCAACACGCCGCCTGCGACGAAGGTGCCGGAGATCGTGGGGAAGTAACGAGAGTGTAGGTGGGCAAAGCGAAGCGTGCCCACCAACGTCGGGCATGGTATGGAGAGCTATGTCTGCGCAGTGGTACTTTGTCTGGATCGAGGGGCCGCGCGGCCCCGAGCCGCAAAAATGGTCAGCGGACGGACTGTGGGGTCAGCTTGGCCGGCAGGACGTGATCGTGCGCTACGAATTGTCGGATCGGGAGGCGAAGCTCTCGCTCGACGAACTCGTCAAGCTCCGCCCCGCCCCCGTAGAGCGCTGAAACGGGAAGTCGTAGGCACCGCCAATTCTACTGCGTCATTAAACGGCTCTATCCCCTCGTCCTGAGGAGCGGCGTCTTCGCCGCGTCTCGAAGGATGAGGCCCGGATATCAACATCAGGGCGTCATGGTTCGAGATGCGCGCAAGAGCGCGCTCCTCACCATGAGGGTTTTATTCCGCCGTAGGACTGAGCGAAATTTGGAACCGTCGTACGACATCCTTGCATCCTTAGTAATCACCTTAACCTGTTCAACAGCGCGAGCAGCATCTCGCGTTCTTTGGTATCAAGCGGCGCAAGCGTCTCCTTCGAAATCGCGAGCGCGTTCGGGGCGGCTTTTTCCGCGAGCTGCTGGCCGGCGCGGGTCAGACTGACCAGCAGGCGGCGGCCGTCTTCCGGATCGGGGCTGGTCTCGGTCAGTCCTCGCGCGGTGAGGCGATCGATCACGCCCTTGATGGTCGCAACATCCATCGCGGTCAGGCGGCCGAGCTGATTCTGCGAGCAGGGCCCGGTCTCCGCGAGTTTTGCGACGGCCGCCCATTGCGTCGGCGTCAGGTTGATCCCGATATCGCGCGCAAAGATCGTGGTGTGACGCTGCCAGACCTGGCGCAGGATGAAGCCGATCTGCTCGTCCAGAATATAGGACGACCGCAACGGCTTGACGTTCCGCTTTGCCAAAACTCTCCCGGCCATCGCTGTCCCCGCCCTCCCCTGTCCCCGGTCAGATCGACAGATGCGCGTCGCGGATGTCCGGACGCGCATCGAGCTCGGCCATGGTGCCGGAAAAGCAGATCCGGCCGCGCTCGATGATGTAGGCTCGGTCCGAGATCAGCCTTGCAAAATGCAGATTTTGCTCCGAGACGACAATGCTGACGCCTTCCTTCTTCATGGTCTGGATCGCGACGACCATCTGCTCGACGATCTTTGGCGCCAGCCCCTCCGACGGCTCGTCCAGCAGCACCAGCGACGGGTTTCCCATCAGCGTACGCGCGATCGTCAGCATCTGCTGCTCGCCGCCGCTCATGCGGCCGCCCGGACGATGGCGCAGCTCGGCGAGATTGGGGAACAGCGCAAACAGCTTTTCGCGCGTCCAGTGCGGGGCGTTCGGCCTGACGGACTGGCGGCCGACCTCCAGATTTTCCTCGACCGTCAGCTCGGTGAAGATGCGGCGCTCTTCGGGCACGTAGCCAAGGCCGCGCCGCACGATCTCGTGAGTCGGCGCACGCGAGACGTCGCTGCCCTCGAACATGATGTTGCCGGAGCGCTGCGCGACGAGGCCGACGACCGAGCGGAAGGTCGTCGACTTGCCGGCGCCATTGCGCCCGAGCAGCGCGACCACCTCGCCGTCCGCGACCTCGAGGCCGATATCGAACAGGATGTGCGCCGGGCCATAATGGCTGTTGAGATTGGAAACGCTGAGCTTCATGCGCCGGCGCTTTCGCGGTGGCGGGCGTCGTAGAGCAGGCCCTCGCCGAGATAGATCGCCCGCACGTCGTGATTGGCACGGACCTGTTCGGGCGTGCCCTCGGCGATCAGGCTGCCGCGGTTGAGCACGAGGATGCGGTCGGCATGCTCGAACACGACATCCATGTCGTGTTCGGTGAACAGCACGCCGATCGAATGGTCACGCGCGATTCTTGCCGTCAGGCGCATCAATTCGATACGCTCGCGAGGCGCCATGCCGGCGGTCGGCTCGTCCATCAGCAGCAATCTTGGCTGATTGGCGAGCGCGACCGCGAGTTCGAGCCGCTTGAGATCACCATAGGCAAGTTCACCGCAGGGCCGCTCCGCATAAGCGCCCATGCCGACGAGGTCGAGCAGGCGGCCGGCTTCGCCGCGCGCGAAGCCGGAGGTCGGAGTCCAGAGGTTGAAAAGCCTTTTGGCATGCGCGATCAGCGCCACCTGCACGTTCTCGCGCACCGTCATGGTCGGAAAGGTCGCGGTGATCTGGAAGGTGCGCCCGACGCCGAGCCGCCAGATCGTACGCGGCCTCTGGCCGGTCGTGTCTTGCCCGAGCAGCAGGATGCGGCCGCTGTCCGGCGTATTCTGTCCATTGAGCATGTCAAAACAGGTGCTCTTGCCGGCGCCGTTCGGGCCGATCAGCGCCAAAATCTCGCCGGCCGCAAGCTGGAACGAGACGCCGCGCACGGCGTGAACGCCGCCATAGGACTTGCTCAGGCCCTCAACCGACAGCAATGTTGGCGCGGCGCTCATTCGGCGGTCTCGACATGCGAGGTGAGAAGGGCCTGACTGCCCTGATCGCTGGGCCTCCTCGGCCAAAGCGTCTCCAGCGTGCCGACGATGCCCCTGGGAAAGGCGACCACGACCGCGATGATGAACACGCCGAGCACGAGTTTCGACCAGTCGGTCTGGCTGACCAGCCAGATCGAGAGCGCCTTGTAGACGACGGCACCGACCACCGCGCCAGAGACCGTCTCGACGCCACCGAGCAGCACCATGACCAGCGCATCGACGGAGAGCGAAATGCCGAGGTTGTCCGGAAACACGCTGCCTTTCAGATAGGCGAAAAGCGCACCGGCGAGACCAGCGAAGGTGCCGGCAATCACGAAGGCCGTCCATTGAATGCGCTTGCCGTCGATGCCGATCGCCTCGCTGCGCAGCGGCGAGTCGCGCATCGCGCGCAACGCATAGCCGAACGGCGAGAACACCGCGATGCGCAGCGCGGCGACCGCAAGCGCGGCCATGGCGAGCGACAGCCAATAGAAATGCGACGGGCTCGCGACCCATTTCTCCGGCCACACGCCAAGAATGCCGTTATCGCCGCCGGTGACCTCCACCCACTGGAACGCGACCGACCATACGATCTGCGCAAACGCAAGCGTCAGCATGGCGAAATAGACGCCCGAGAGTTGCACGGCGAAGAAGCCGAACACGGCCGCTCCGAGGGTGCCGAGCAGCGGTCCGAGCAGGAGGCACACGATCATCGGCAGGCCGGCCATCTTGGCGAGCAGCGCGACGCCATAGGCGCCGAGGCCGAAATAGGCGGCGTGGCCGAACGAGGCGAGCCCGCCGACCGCCATCAGGAAATGCAGGCTTGCGGCAAGGATCACGAAGATCGCGATTTCCGCACCGACTGACAGCGCGTAATTGCCGCCGAAGAGCGGCAGCGCCGCGAGCAGTACGAGTACGGCCATGGAGGCCAATCGTTCCGCCGGCGTCAACGGCCGCCACGGATTGACCGTCAGGCCTGGCGTGCGGCGCGCCGCCGCCTCCTTCTTTCCGAACAGGCCCCAGGGCCGCACGATCAGCACCACGGCCATCACCAGGAAGACCAGGATGATCGAGATCTTTGGGAAGACCAGGATGCCGAAGGCATTCAGTTCCGAGACCAGCACCGCGGCGATGAAGGCGCCCAGAATGCTGCCGAGCCCGCCGATCACGACGACGACAAAGACCTCGACGATGATCCGCAGGTCCATCGCGTGATGCACGGCATCCCTGGGAATCTGCAGCGCCCCGCCGAGCGCCGCCAGGAACACGCCGACCGCAAAAACGGACGTGAACAGCCATTTCTGATTGACGCCGAGGCTGGCAACCATGTCGCGGTCCTCCGTCGCGGCACGCACCAGAATGCCCCAGCGGGTACGGCGGAACAGGAACCAGAGGATGCCAAGCACCGCAGGCCCGAACACGATCAGGAACAGGTCGTAGCTCGGCACGCTCTGGCCGAGGACATCGACCGCGCCCTTGAAGCCGGGCGCGCGGCGGCCGACGAGATCGCTCGGCCCCCAGATCAGCACGACGAGGTCCTCGACCATCAAGGTCAGGCCGAAGGTCGCGAGCAACTGGAACAGTTCAGGCGCGTGATAGATCCGTCGCAGCAGGATCATCTCGACCAGTGCGCCCGCGGCGGCCACGACCAGCGCGGCCATGACGATGCCGCCCCAGAAGCCGAGCGCTCCGGAGAAGCGCTCAGTCAGCGTGTATGCGACATAGGCGCCCACCATGTAGAAGGCGCCGTGCGCGAAATTGACGATCCGCGTCACGCCAAAAATGATCGACAGGCCCGAGGCGACCAGGAACAGCGATGCGGCGCTGGCGAGCCCTGTCAGGAACTGAACGATGTAGAAGGCCATGGGCGGATCGTGTTGTCGCAGCTTCAACGCATGGGCCTCATCCTTCGAGACGCGCGCAACAGCGCGCTCCTCAGGATGAGGGTCTCAATCCTCATCGTGAGGAGCGCGGCATCGCCGCGCGTCTCACCATGAGGCCCGATATCAGGTCCTCGGCTTGACCGAGTCCTACTCCTTCGGCCGCATCTTTTCGATTTCGGCGTCGCTCGGCAGGAAGTCGGAGCCCTTCTGGTAGACCGAATCCACCATGATGCCCTTGCCGTCCTTCAGCGCGGTCTTGCCGACGAAGGCGCCGAGGGTCGACTGGTGATCGATCTTGCGGAAGGTGATCTCGCCAAATGGGGACGGAACCGAAAGACCTTCCGCGGCGGCGATCAGCTTGTCCGGGTCGGTGGAACCCGCCTTGGCCAGGATCGCAGCCGCCGACTTGATCGTCTCATAGCCGACGATCGAGCCGAGCCGCGGATAATCGTTGTACTTGGCCTGGTAGGCCTTGAGGAACGCGTCATGCTCCGGCGTCTTGATCGAGTACCAGGGATAGCCGGTCACGATCCAGCCCTCCGGCGTCTCGTCCTTCAGCGGATCGAGATATTCCGGCTCGCCGGTGAGGAAGGACACGACCGCGCGATCCTTGAACAGCCCGCGCGTGTTGCCCTCGCGGACGAATTTGACGAGATCGGCGCCGAAGGTGACGTTGAGAATCGCCTCGGGATTGGCGGCGGCGAGCGCCTGCACCACCGGACCCGCGTCGATCTTGCCGAACGGCGGCCACTGCTCGTCGACCCACTGGATGTCGGGCCGCTTCTCCGACATCAGCTTCTTGAACACGCTGACCGCCGACTGGCCATACTCGTAGTTCGGCGCGATGGTCGCCCAGCGCTTCGCCGGCAGTTTTGCAGCCGCCTCGACCAGCATCGCCGCCTGCATGTAGTTCGACGGGCGCAGGCGGAAGGTGTAGCGGTTGCCCTTCGACCAGGTGATGGCGTCGGTCAGAGGCTCGGCGGCGAGGAAGAAGACTTTTTTCTGGTTGGCGAAGTCGGAGACGGCGAGCCCAATGTTGGACAGGAAGGTGCCGGCGAGCATCGCGACATTTTCGCTAGAGACGAGCTCGTTCGCGGCGGTCTGCGCATCGGCCGGCTTGCCGCCGTCATCCTTGGAGATCACGACCAGCTTCTTGCCGCCAATGCCGCCGGACGCGTTGATCTCCTCGACCGCGAGCTGCCAGCCCTTGCGGTAGGGCTCGGTGAAGGCCGGCAGCAGCGAGTAGCTGTTGATCTCGCCGATCTTGATCTCGCTCTGCGCCATGGCGCTCTCCGCCATGCCCGCCAAGATGACCGCGAGCCCCGCGCCCAGGAACAAACTGCGTCGTCGCATCCCTTGCCTCCGCTGCTGAAAGAATTATCGCAAACCGTCTTCGCCCTTGATCTCGGCAACCGTCAGCCCGCCCACACGCGGCAATGGCCGGCCGCTATCGGTGACCGCGACCGCGACCATGATCTCGTTAGCGCGCGGCGCGTCGTTGATCTGCACTTCCATGCCATCGAAATGACTGCGCACGAAGGCCGCATCCTTGTGGCCGAGCGGAATGTCGAGCGTGGTGCCCGGGCCGCTGCGTTTCTTCGACGAGGGAATCAGCGCCGCGCCCTTGCCGAGCACCTTGCGCACCGGCGCGCCCAGTTTCGGATGCAGGATCGCGGCCGCGTGCTCCAGCTCACCGTTCTCGCCGACCGCAGCGGCCTTGCCATAGCTCTGCACCTTGGCGCCGTCGATGCCGATTGCCGCAATCGCCCGTTTCGCGAGCAGGTCGCCAAGCTCTTCGCCGATGGCGATCAGGGGCGCCAGGTCTTCGACATAGCGTCCCGCGAAAGGATTCTCGATCACGGCGATCGCGGCCGCGCGGCGCGTCGGCGGCGATATTGTCTTGCCCATCTCGAGATGGGTCTCCTCGACCACAGTGACGATCTTGCGAATGATGGCGTTCATCGGCTTTCGTCCGTTCTCGATTCAGGCCTGTATCAAGCTCTCTCGCGCGCTTCCGTGAAGCCCCCGCGACGGCGATGTGTCGAACCTCACGAGGCCGACGGTCGTCATGCTGCCCTTCAGGCACAGCGCTGCGCCTTCGATCAATCCTGCCGCGAGCGCGCCCTGCGCGCAATCGGCGCCGGCTGCGAGCGCGTCGGCGACCTCAGCATCGGAGAGTGCGCCGACCGCGCGGGTGACGAGCCGCGTGCCGAGATCACTCTCGACCTGCAGCTCATTGGCCGGGCAGCGCGCTACAGTCGGATGGCCGGGCAGATCCACTGCGTTGGCGATGATGGTCGCGGCGGCATCCGCCTGTGATGCGGTCTTTGCCAGCACGGTGACTGCATCGGCAATGCCGAGCGAAAAGCTGCGGCCGTGGCGGCCGCTGGTCGCGATACCGCCGACCGTATCCGCAGGGATCACCATGGTTCGCAGCACGCCGTGGCGGTCCGGCCGGTCCATGACGCCGACGCTGAACTGCACACCGGGGGCCAGATGCAGCGCAATGTCGCCGCCGTTGTTGACATAGGCCCGGTCAAGCTCCGCCGCACCCTGCATCGCGCCAAGGATCTCCTCGGCGACGCTGCCCGCAACCGCCGCCATCGGCGTGATGAATTCTTTCGCTGCAAATGGCGCCACCGCCGCATGCATGCGCCGCGCGACGGCGCCCCTGAGCCGACAGATCCGCGGCTCGGCCGCCTGCCGCAGCAGCGCCAGCTCCTCGCAGAGTTCGTCGAGCAGGCCGAGGAAGCGCCGCGCCGCCGCGCGATAGGCCGCGCGCATCTCGTCCTCGCTCCCGTCAGCCTCGACGATCAGATCGATCGGACCATCCTGCAAATGCAGCCGCTTGCCGTCGGGCAGAAGTGCGATTTGCGGCAACCGGCTCATGCGCGCCGTCCGGGGATGAGCGGCATCGGCCGGATCTCGGCACTGCCCTTCAGTGACGCCAGCGGCCGGACATAGTCCATGTGGCCGCCGAGCGCCGCATAGTCGGACAGCTTGAGCGTGAACTCGATCGGGGCGACCAGCGCCGGCGTCGGCACATAGCCGAACGCGCCCGCCGGCACCTGCGTCACGTCGACCATGAAGGTGATGCCGCCGCCCGGCCAGACATAGACCGGCGCGCCGCCGCTGGTCACCCGCGTCAGCGCGTCCTTGACGGATCGCGTGAGCCGCACCGGATTGTCGGTGACACCGGCACGCAGCGACCCGCCGGCGCCGGCCATGAACAGCACCGTGCACAGCGCCGGCTCGCAATTCTCCTGGATGCGCGCGACCGAGAATTTCAGCTCGGCCGGCATCTCCGTCTCGACCGGCCGCAGCGCCTCGTCCAATACATAGTAGCCGGCGTGCTCGCCGGTCGTGGAGACCATCAGCATGGTGAGCCCCGGCCGCGCGACCTTGCGATCGAACGGGCCGAGGATCGACAGCGGATCGGCGATATTGGTGCCTCCCCACCCGGTGCCGGGCTCGGCAACCTGGAAATAGCGGCCGGGCGTCGAGCGTCGGCCCTTCATCTTGATGCCGGTGTCGACAATGTCGAGCAGCTTGCCGGCCTGATGTTCGGACAACACGCCGGTGATGTGGTCGTCGACGACCACGACCTCGTCAACCTTGCCGTGCCATTGCTTGGCGAACATCCCGATGGTCGCCGAGCCGCAGCCGACCCGCATCCGCTCTTCCGTCACACCGTTGACGACGGGCGCCTGGCCGGCCTGCACCACGACAGTGGCGCCGCCATCAATTGCAAGCTCGACGCCCTTGCAATTGGAGAGGTCCATCAGCGTGTCGCAGGTGATGCGGCCCTCCTTCTTCGAGCCGCCGGTCAGATGATGCACGCCGCCGAGGGAGAGCATCTGCGAACCGTATTCGCTGGTCGTGACATGGCCGACCGCCTCGCCCTGGGCCCGCACGGTCGCGGTCTCCGGGCCGAGATAGCGATCGGTGTCGACCTTCACCTTGACGCCGCAATAGCTGAAAATGCCCTCGGTCACCACAGTGACCATGTCGACGCCGTCGACTTCGGAGGACACGATGAACGGTGCGGGCTTGTAGTCGGGATAGGTGGTGCCGGCGCCAATCGCGGTCACAAAAGTCGAGGGAGCGTGAACGATCTTGCCGTCCCAGTCGCCGCTGGCCTGGAACGGCACCACGCGGCCGCCATGCGAGACGGTGTGCTCGAGGATGATGTGGGGATCGACGCGAACGAGCTGTCCATCGTGATTGGCATAGCGATCGCAGGCGCCGGCGGCGCCCGGCTTGATGTAGCACATGACGGGGCAGGCATCGCAGCGGATCTTGTCGCCGCTGGTCGCGCTCGTCGCGTCCGTCATCGTCAGACAGCCCTAACCATCAAACTGCGAACCGCCCATTTCGTTCGTATGCAAACGATGTTGCGCGCGAAGCCGAAAGCTGTCAAGCGGCCCGGCGCCTCCAACGCCGCTTTGCCGCATTAAAACTCAAACTGCCTCCGGTCTTGGCTACGAAGCGTGCATACGCTGCACTGCAGAAGGAAGGCGAGCGCTCGGCGCTTGCACGTTTGTATACAAACGGTAGTCTCCACCAGCCTTTTCGAGGAATCATCCGGACACAGCGGAATGACGCAGACGATGATCCGTCTCAACGTCAACGGCGGCACGCACGATGTGCGTGCCGATGCCGATACGCCGCTGCTTTACATCCTGCGCAACGATCTTGCGTTGAACGGCCCGAAATACGGCTGCGGGCTTGGCGAATGCGGCACCTGCACGGTGCTGATCGACGGGCTTGCCGCCCGCTCCTGCGTGATCCCGATCAGCGGCTGCGCCGGGCATGCGATCGTCACGCTCGAAGGCCTCGGCACCCGCGATCATCCCGATCCGGTCCAACAGGCGTTCATCACCGAACAAGCCGCGCAATGCGGCTATTGCCTGAACGGCATGATCATGACGACCAAGGCGCTGCTTGCGCTGAGCCCGCATCCGACGGAAGCGGAGGCCGCGGAGGCGCTGAAATACAATCTCTGCCGCTGCGGTGCGCATGTCGAGATCATGCGCGCCGTGATGCGGGCCGCAGGTCGGCTCGTCGAGGCCGGCGATTGATGGCTTCCGCTGACAACCCATCGCGACCGACGGGGGTTTTGACTGTCGTTCGTCGAAACGGATCGGGCGACGATGCCGCGTTCGAAACGTTCATCAGGATCACCGCCGACGGTGCGGTGACCGCGTTCAACGGCCATGTCGACCTCGGCACCGGCATCCGCACCGCACTTGGCCAGATCGTTGCCGAGGAGCTCGACGTCGCCTTCGCCCGCGTGGTGGTCGTGCTCGGCGATACCGCCGTCGTGCCGAACCAGGGCGCGACGATTGCCAGCGAAACCATCCAGATCTCAGCCGTTCCGCTGCGCAGCGCAGCGGCGCAAGCGCGACAATTTTTTCTCTCACGCGCGGCGGAGCGACTCGAACTTCCGCTCTCGGAGCTGATCATTGAGGACGGTCTGGTGCGCGGCAAGGACAACCGCAGCGTCAGCTATGGCGAACTGATCGGGAATGACACGATCCGGCTCGAGCTCGCCGACGACGTGCCCGTGAAGGCGGTGTCGAATTACAGCATCGTCGGGCAATCGGTGCCTCGCGTGGATCTGCCCGCCAAGGCGACCGGCGAGCTCGTCTATGTGCACGATATACGCGTGCCCGGCATGCTGCATGGACGGGTGGTGCGCCCGCCCTATGCCGGCGTCGACGCCGGTGCGTTCGTCGGCACCAGCCTCATCTCCATCGACGAAACGTCCGTGCGCGATATCGCAGGACTCGTTGCCGTCATCAGGCTCGGCGATTTCATCGGCGTGGTTGCCGAACGCGAGGAGAATGCGATCAAGGCCGCCGCAAGGCTGAAAGTGGCGTGGAAGCCGACGCCGCCCCTCCCTGATCTGACCGACATCGAGACTGCGCTGCGCGCCAATCCGTCAATGCCGCGAACGCTTGCGGACAAAGGCAACGTCGATGCAGCGATCGCAGGCAGCACGAAGCCGATGCCGCGGACCTATACGTGGCCCTATCAGATGCACGCATCGATCGGGCCGTCCTGCGCGGTCGCCGACTGCCAGTCCGATCGGATCCGCGTCTGGTCGGGCACGCAAAACCCGCACATCCTGCGCGCCGATCTCGCGCTGCTGGTCGAGCGGCCGGAAAGCGAGATCGAGGTCGTCAGGCTGGAGACCGCCGGCTGCTACGGCCGCAACTGCGCCGACGACGTGACGGCGGACGCGCTGCTGCTGTCGCGGGCGGTCGGCCGCCCGGTGCGCGTGCAGCTATCCAGGGAACAGGAGCACGCCTGGGAACCGAAGGGCACCGCACAGCTGATGACGGTCAATGGCGGGCTGAATGCCGACGGCAGCGTGGCAGCCTACGACTTTGTCACGCGCTATCCATCGAACGGCGCGCCGACATTGGCGCTGCTCCTGACCGGCCGGATCGCGCCCAGGTCCGCGGTCATCGAAATGGGCGACCGCACGGCGGTCCCGCCTTACGACTACGACAATCTGCGCGTCGTCGCGCATGACATGCCACCGATCGTCCGCGCCGCCTGGCTTCGCGGCGTCTCGGCGCTGCCCAATACGTTTGCCCATGAGTCCTACATCGACGAGCTTGCAGCCGAGGCCGGCGTCGATCCGATCGAATACCGTCTGCGCTATCTCAGAGACAAGCGTGCGGTCGATCTCGTCCATGCCGTGGCCGAGCGCGCGGGCTGGGCATCGCGGCCGGTGCGCGCGGAGAAAAACGGCGATGTCGTGAGCGGCCGCGGTTTTGCCTATGCGCTCTATGTGCACAGCAAGTTTCCCGGCTATGGCGCGGCATGGTCGGCCTGGATCGCCGACGTCGCGGTCAACAAGAAGACCGGCGACGTCAGCGTGACCCGCGTTGTCGCCGGCCAGGACTCCGGGCTGATGATCAATCCCGATGGAGTGCGGCATCAGATCCAGGGCAATGTCATCCAGTCGACCAGCCGCGCGCTGATGGAAGAGGTCTCGTTCGACCGCCAGGCGGTGACGGCGCGCGAATGGGGCGCCTATCCGATCATCCGCTTTCCCGAGCTGCCCAAGATCGACGTGCTGATGCTGCCGCGTCCGGATCAGCCGCCACTCGGCGTCGGTGAGTCCGCCTCCGTGCCGAGTGCGGCCGCGATCGCCAACGCGATTTTTGACGCCACCGGCGTACGCTTTCGCGAGCCACCGTTTACGCCGGAACGCATTCTCGCAGGCCTGCGCGGCCGGGAGACGGCAGAGCCTGCGGCACTGCCTCCGCCCTCCCCGCTTCCGCACACGCTGAGGGTCTGGAAAAATCCGTTCGCAAGCCCGCGCGGACTGTTTGCGACGATCGGCGCCCTCTGCGCGGCCGCGATCGGCATCGGCGCGGCCGCGCTGCCATGGCGCGCGATTGCGCCGATCGCGCCGCCCGACCCGTCGGTCTATTCGGCGGCGACGATTGCGCGCGGCGCGGAGCTCGCTGCGCTCGGCAATTGCGCGGTCTGCCACACCTCCGACGGCGGCGTGCTCAACGCCGGCGGACGGCCGCTCGAAACGCCGTTCGGCGTGATCCACGCGACCAACATCACCCCGGATGTTGCGACCGGTATCGGCGCCTGGTCGTATCCGGCGTTCGAGCGCGCGATGCGCGAGGGCATCCACCGCGACGGCCGCCCTCTCTATCCGGCATTTCCCTACACGCATTTTGCCAAGGCGACCGATGCGGACCTGCAGGCGCTCTATGCCCATCTGATGGCGCAGGCGCCGGTGAAAGCCGAACTTCCCGGTAACCGCCTGGCATTTCCGTTCAATTTGCGTCCGCTGCTCGCCGGCTGGAACGCACTGTTTCACGAGGCCGACCCGTTCGAGCCGGACGCGGCGCGGTCTGAACTCTGGAATCGCGGCGCCTATCTGGTCGAAGGTCTTGGCCATTGCGGCGCCTGCCATTCGCCGCGCAATGCGCTCGGCGCCGAACGCGCGGATGCGCATCTGGCCGGCGGTATCGCGGAAGGCTGGGAGGCACCGGCCCTGACGTCGCTGTCGCGTGCGCCAATTCCGTGGAGCGAAGACGAGCTTTTCGCCTATCTGCGATCGGGGCAGTCGCGCTTTCACGGCGTCGCCGCCGGCCCGATGGCGCCGGTCATCCGCGATCTGGCGCGCCTTCCCGACGCAGATATCCGCGCCATGGCGGTCTATCTCGCCTCATTCAACATACATGCGCTGGAGCGTCCTGCGCAGGATGCGCTCGCCGCAAAACTCGAAGGCGATACGAAGGTCACGTCCGCATCGTCGCCCGGCGCGCGCCTCTATCTCGGCGCCTGCGCTGCCTGTCACGAGGTCGGTGGATTGCCGCTGTTCGGTGGCCGGCCGTCGCTCACGCTCAACAGCAACCTACACAGCGACACGCCCGATAATCTCATTCGGGTCATCCAGCACGGCATTGCCGCGCCCGCACATGACGACCTTGGTTACATGCCCGCCTTCAAAGAGAGTCTAGACGATCAGCAGATCGAACAGCTCGTGTCCTATCTGCGGCAGCAGTTCGCACCGGACAAGCCGGCGTGGTCCGATGTCGGCGCGCGCATCGCGCACATCAAAGGATTTGCGATCGCTGATTAGTTTCGTTCTCTGACCGTCATGGCCGGCTTGTCCCGGCCATTTACGTCTTTGGTGCGTCATCGCAAGAAAGGCGTGGATGCCCGGCACAAGGCCGGGCATGACCAGCTTGTGGGATCGTCTGTCGTATGTCCTCCCCATCAGGCTAGTTCCCAAATCCACGTCGAGCACCCAGATTGGACTCAAATCCAATGGAGCTTGCCATGACCGATTCCCCCCTGTCTTCGCTGTCCTCCGCCATCGCGGACCTGGTCGCGAAAACCGCACCCGCCATCGTGTCCGTCCACTCGCATCGCTCGCGCGCATCGGGCTTCGTCTGGAAGAGCGGTTTTATCATCACCGCCGACGAGGCACTCGCCGAAGAAGGTGAGGTCTCGGTCAGGCTGGCCGATGGCACGACGCGGCCGGCGACGATCGTGGGGCGCGATCACACCACGGATGTTGCGCTACTGAAGGTCGACACCGCCGGCCTCACTCCAATCAAGCTTTCCGCCACGTTACCCGCCCTGGGCTCGCTCTCTCCCGTGGTTGCCGCCGCGCACGGCGCACCGGCCGCCCTGCTCGGCACCGTCTCGCTGGTCGGCGGTGCGTGGCGCTCGATGCGCGGCGGCGAGATCGACGCGCGGATCGAGCTCGATGTGCACCTGCGTCACAGCCACGAGGGCGGCCTCGCGCTCGATGCATCGGGCAACGCCTTCGGCATGACCGTGTTCGGGCCGCGGCGCGTACTCGTGATTCCCGCGGCCACCATCGAGCGCGTGGCTCCAAAGCTCGAGACCCACGGCCGGATCGCCCGCGGCTATCTCGGCGTCGGGCTGCAGCCGGTCGAACTCGACGACGGCGTTGGAGCAATGGTGATGAGTGTCGACAAGTCTGGCCCCTCCGCTGCTGCCGGACTGCGGCAAGGTGACGTGATCGTCAGCTGGAACAGCGAAAAACTGTCGAGCGTACGGTCGCTGCTCCGCTCGCTCGGTCCCGACAGCGTCGGCACCGTCGCGGATATCGTGGTGCGTCGCGCCGGCGAGCCTGTCAATGTCAAGATCATGATCGGCGAAAGGCCGCGCGCGTGAGCGAAGTGACGGAGCCTCAGATCGTCATCGCGATCGAGGTTGGTGACCCCGCGCTGGCAGACCGCCTCGCGGCGCTGCTCGGCGGCGTTGCGGGCGTCCGCGTGGCGGCAGTGGGAGAAGCGGCAACGGTCAAGCTGGTCTCACCTGAACGACGCGAGGAGAGCGAGGCCAGCGGCATCGACCTGACACCGAGAGAGCTCGATGTGCTCGCGCTGCTTGCCGAAGGCGCGTCCAACAAGGACATTGCACGCCGGCTCGGCATTTCGGTGCACACCGCAAAGTTCCATGTCGGCTCGCTGCTGGAAAAGCTCGATGCGACCGGCCGCACCGACGCTGTCGCCCATGCCGCGCGCCGCGGCGTGATTCATCTTTGAAAGAGACAAGCTCGCGAAGGGTCGCGAGTTTTGGATTCAGGCGTCGTCATGGCCGGGCTTGTTGTATAGACCGGGGAGAGTGCTGACGGGTGTTCGGGTGATGGCTGACAGCTTTCCCCTGGCCGGCCTTGATCGCTTGGATTGTGAGTACCGAACGCATCGCGGACGTCAAGGGTCTGCGACCGCTGCGCGGCGGCGTAGCCGCCCTTGACGTCCGCGATGCGTTCGGTGAAGGGGCCATCCAAGCGATCAAGGCCGGCTCCTGCCGTCAGCATCGGGGCTGCGAAGGTCGATGGCGGCGATTTCGCGGGCGCCGAAGAAGATGCCGTAACAGCCGTCCGCGCCGCGCGGCCGGATCGCGACCCTCTCGCCGCGGAAGGCCTGAGGTACGTTCCATGGCCGTCCCCTGAAGCTGATGTAGCTTTTGGTGGTGGAGACGGTACGGACGATGTCGTGCTCGTCATATTCCGCGACCGGCAGATGATCCGGCATGGCCCGGGTACTCGGACGGTAGCGGTTCGCGGGCACCTCCAGATCGAGTGCCTCGTGCGGCCGCTCGAAGTTGTAGATCAGGCGCCAGCGATCGAAGGCGCGTTGCGCCTCGTCGAGATCGCGAAAGCGTTCGAACGCGAACACCTCGGCCTTGAGCGTCCGATGGAACCGTTCGCTCTTGCCGCGGCTCTGCGGATGGAAAGGCCGGCTATGGATGACATCGATGCCGAGCTTCAAGAGCCAGACGCCCAGTGCGGTCCAGCGTGCCCCGGAGGCATCGCCCCAAGGCGATCCATTGTCCACAAACACCGCGTCCGGCAGGCCATAATGACGAAACGTCGCGGTGAGCTCGCGCTGCACGGTCGTGCCTTGCTCGTTGGCACAGGCGGCCAGGCACAACGCAAACCGCGAATGGTCATCGAGGATGGTCAACGGATGACAGCGCACCGCACCACGCAGCGGCACCCAGCCCTTGAAGTCCATCTGCCACAACAAATTCGGTGCTTCCCGCTCAAAGCGCTGATAGCTGCGTCGTGCCGCTCCGTTCGGCCCTCCGATCTGATCATGCCGCTTCAGGATCGCATGGACCGTCGAAACCGCCGGCACCGTCACCCCGCTCTGATCGAGACAGTGGGCGATCTTGCGCGCGCCCCAGGCCGGATGGACTTCGCGCACCTCAAGCACCCGCTGCTCGATCCTGCTGTCGCTTCGGCCAGGGCTGCGATGCGGTCGATGCGATCGATCCAAAAGCTCGCAATCGCCCTCCAACCATCGCCGGATCCACTTGTAGCCAACTTGCGCACTTATCCCGAACCGCCGGCATAGCTCACGACGGTTGGCTCCTTCCTGCATCGCAAGACGTACAAACTCGCGTCGCTGGTCCATAACTGACACCTCTCGCCAAGACATGGACGGCCTCCAAATCTGCCAATTCCCATGCCTTTTAGATGTGTCAGCACTCTCCCCGAACAGCTGTCAGCACTCTCCCCGAACTAAACACTTGTCCCGGCCATCCACGTCTTTGACGTAGCAAGGAACAAAGGCGTGGATGCCCGGCACAAGGCCGGGCATGACGAGCCATGGGCAAAGGCCATATGGGCGAGGCGACGCGGACGTTACGCGACGGGTTCGCCGAGCGTATGCATCAGGCGGTTGGCCCAGCCGAAGATTGACGCCGACAGCACGAGATCGAGCTGCTCGAGCGCGCCAAGGCCGGCCTCGCCGAGCTTTTTCGCATCATCGCGCGTGGCCTCGATCGGCGTCGTGGACAGTCTTGCGGCAAAATCGAACACCGCCTGAAGACGCGGCTCGAGCCGCGCCGCGCGCTCGTCGGCGAAGATGCTGTCGATGACATCCTCGCGCCTGGTCAGGCCGATGAAGCGCGAGGCGTGCACGGCGGTGCAGTAGATGCAGCGGTTGACGATCGAGGCGCCGACCGCGCCGAGTTCGCGCTCGGCGGACGGCAGGCCGTCCTTGCCGTACATGATCAGGTTGAACAGCGGCGAACGCACCTCCAGCGACTCCGGATCGTGCGCCAGAGTCAGCACGTAGGGCGAGATGCCCTTGTTCGACGGCGTCACCTTCATCGCGGCGAGCTGCTCGGGCGTTGCGGTCGCAAGCTCGACCGGCGTGACATAGGGTGACCAGGTTGGAATTTTTGCGGTGAAGCGGTGAACCGGCTCGCTCATGGCACCGCCACATCCCGCAAGAGTTTGAGACCGGCGACCACGCGAAGCTGGTAGTTCACGAAGGCGGCGAGCTCGGCGAGGCGCACGATATCCGCTTCGCTGACGCCGGCCGTCTTCAGCGCCGCGATGTCGTCCCGCGTGGCCTCGCGGGGACTGCGCGTCAGCATGTCGGCGTGGCGCGCCATGGCATCCTGCCGCGCGTCGCCGCAGACGCCATTCACCTCCGCAAGCGCCGCCACATCCAGCTCGGCCGAATGCGCCAGATAGGACAGGTAATGCGCGGCCAGCGCATCGTCGCCGAGATGCCGGCACATCCGCGCCGCCAGCGCCGCGCGCAGGCCATGACTGAGCCCGCCACCATCGCGCGGCACCAGCACCGCGTCATGCGCGGCCTCGGACAGGCGCAGCACCTCGGCCCGCGCCTTGAAGGCCCGGCCGAGCGGCGAGTCCGGCGCAACACCTGTCAATTGTTCGATCAGCGTGGTCATGCAGCTCCTTGTGCGAGCGGGTTCTGTGCATCCGCGATCGCGAAGCTCGGCGGCTCGCCCGTCGCCAGGAATGCGTTCAGCTCGGCCTCATAGGGCGCCGGATCAAGGCCCTGGGCGGCGAGCCAGCCGGCGGCGTAATAGGTCTGGCGATAGCGTTCGCCGGAGTCGCAGATCAGCGACACCAGCGATCCCGTCTCGCCGGCGCGGCGCATCTCGGCGGCCAGTCGGCAGAGCGCCAGAAAGTTGGTGCCGGTCGAGCCGCCGACGCCGCGGCGCAGCAGCCGCGACAGCACGTTCATGGCCGCAATAGAGGCGGCATCCGGCACCTTCATCATGCGGTCGACCACGCCGGTCACGAAGGATGGCTCGCAGCGCGGCCGCCCCACCCCTTCGATCAGCGAAGGCCGCTCGCAGAGGCACGAGCGGTCGTTCCGGCAAAAACAGTCGAAGAACGCCGAATGCTCGACATCTGCGACGCAGAGCCGGGTCGGATAGCAGCGGTAGCGCAGATAGCGCCCGATGGTTGCCGAGGTGCCGCCGGTGCCGGCACTCATCACGATCCAGGTCGGGAACGGGCGCGGCTCGCCCGCGAGCTGCGAAAAGATCGACTCGGCGATGTTGTTGTTGCCGCGCCAGTCGGTTGCCCGTTCGGCAAAGGTGAACTGGTCCATGTAGTGGCCGTCAAGGCGCGCGGCGAGCGCGGCGGCCTCGGCATAGAGTGCGCGGCCGTCGTCGATCAGATGGCAGTTGCCGCCATAATGCGTGATCGCGGCGATCTTCTCCGCCGAGGTGGTGCGCGGCATCACGGCATAGAACGGCACGCCGATCATCTGCGCAAAATAGGCTTCCGACACCGCCGTCGAGCCCGACGAGGCCTCGACCACCGGCGTGCCCTCGCGGATCTGCCCGTTGCACAGCGCGTAGAGGAACAGCGAGCGCGCCAGGCGGTGCTTCAGGCTGCCGGTCGGATGCGTCGACTCGTCCTTCAGGTAGATGTCGATGCCGGCGAGCGCGGCGACCGGCAGGCGGATCAGGTGCGTGTCGGCGGTGCGGCACTGGTCCGCCTCGATCGCGGCCACGGCCTCGTCGACCCAGCCGCGGCGGTAGCCCGGGCTGGCCGGCGCCTGCGAACGGAAGGAGCTCGGCCCAATCGACATGATCCGCAGGGTGTCATAATACAAATGGCGCATCAAGTTTGATTTATTATTCGGATGGTGAATGATAGGGCGGACGGCGCCCCAATTTTATGCTTTCGGCAGATGATGAGCGATGCATAATGCTCAATATGCATGATGACGTGATCGACATCCGCCTGCTCGAAGCCTTTGCGGCCGTGATGTCGGCCGGCAGCATCACCGGCGCGGCGCGGCTGCTCGGCCGTTCGCAGCCGGTGGTGACGCGGCAGATCCAGGACCTCGAAACCGACGTCGGCTACCTGCTGTTTTCCCGGAACGGCCCGCGCATTACCGCAACGGCGAAGGGCATCCTGTTCCATGCCGAGGTCGAGCGGCTGCTGGCCGGCCTCAAGCATATCCGACAGCGGGCGGCGGCGATCGGCGCCGGCGCGCTGCCGGCGCTGAGTCTCGCCGCGATCCCGGCGCTGGCGGCCGGCTTCGTGCCATCGGCGCTCGCGGCGATGGACCCGAAACTGCTGCCGGGCCAGATCCACGTGCAGGCGCTGGCGGCGGAAAATGTCGTGCAATCCGTGCTCGCGCAGGCGGTGGATTTCGGTCTCGCCAGCCTGCCCGTGCAGCATCCCGGGCTCGACATCCACTGGGTCTGCGAGGCGCCGTGTGTCGCCTGTCTCGCCGCCGATCATCCGCTGGCGAAGCGCAAGGTGATCCGCCTCGCAGATCTCAATCACCGCCGTCTGCTGACCATGGCCAATCCCTACCGGCTGCGGCGCCGCGTCGAGGCGGCGCTGGAGCGCGTCGGCGTGGCGCCCGCCGAGATCATCGACACCAACTCCTCGCTGACCGCAATCGCGCTGGCCAAACAGTCGCTGGGCATTGCGATCGTCGAGCCGGTGCTGCCCTCGAGCCTCACCGTCGACGGCGTCGTCACCCGCCGCCTCGACGCCGACATCCCGTTCCTGTTCGCCGCGGTCTCGCCGGCCGGACGCGAACTCACGCCCACCGTGACCGCGCTGAACGACGCGCTGCGCGCGGCGGTGGCGCTGATGCGCGGCGCCGTGCTGCACGATGGCGCAGCCGCGCTGCGCGAGCCCGGCAACGACGCCGACGAATTCGAAAGAGCCAGCCCATGACAGCCATTACGCCCCATGCGGCAGGGCTTGCCGCGCTCGAGGCGCGCCTGAAGCAGGATCTCGCCTGGCTGGAGCTGCCGGCAAAATCCTGGGTGCCCCGCCGCACGGTCGATGGTGATGATGTCATCGATGTCGTGATCGTCGGCGCAGGCATGGCGGGCCTCGTCGCCTCCGGCATGCTGAAGCGTCTCGGCGTCGACAACCAGCTCGTGCTCGACCGTGCCGCCGCCGGCCAGGAGGGCCCCTGGGTGACGTTTGCGCGGATGCGAACGCTGCGCTCGCCGAAGGAACTGACCGGCCCCGCGATGGGCCTGCCGGCGCTGACCTTCCGCGCCTTCTACGAGGCGCAGTTCGGCGAGGCGGCCTGGAAGGCGCTCGACCGCGCGCCGCGCACGCTGTGGATGGATTACCTGATCTGGTACCGCAAGGTCCTCAACCTGCCTGTGAAAAACGAGGTTCTGGTCGAGCACATCCACGCGCGTGCCGATGATCTGTTCGCGCTGGATGTTCGCGAAGCCGGCCAGATGCGGCAATTGCTGGCGCGCCATGTCGTGCTGGCGACCGGGCGCGACGGGCTCGGCGGACCTTATGTGCCGCCGCTCGCCGACGGCATTGATGCCCGTTTTTGGGCGCACTCCGCCGACGCGATCGATTTTGCAAGACTTGCCGGCAAGCGCGTCGCCGTTGTCGGCGCCGGCGCGTCGGCGATGGACAATGCGGCGGTCGCGCTGGAAGCGGGCTGCGCGCGGCTCGATCTGTTCATCCGCCGCACCGACATTCCGCGCATCAACAAGTTCACCGGCATCGGCAGCCAGGGCGTCGTGCACGGCTTTGCCGGCCTGCCGGACGACTGGAAGTGGCGCTTTCTCGATCACACGCTGAAGGCGCAGACGCCGCCGCCGCGCCAGAGCGTCAAGCGGGTCTCCGCCTTCTCCCACGCGCATTTTCACCTGGGCAGCCCGGTCACGGACCTCGCGGTCGATCGCGATCATCTCGCCGTGACCACGCCAAAGGGCCGCTACCAGACCGACTTCATCATCTTCGCGACCGGCTTCAATGTCGACTTCGCGCTGCGCCCCGAGCTTGCGGAATTCGCACCCCATATCCGGCTGTGGCGCGATCGTTTTCCGACGCCCGCGGGCATGGACAATGCCGAGCTTGAGAGTTCACCTGATCTCGGAGGCAGTTTCGAGTTCCAGGAGAAGATCGCCGGCGCCTGCCCTGCGCTGTCCCGCCTGCACGGCTTCAACTATCCGGCGACCCTGAGCCACGGAAAGCTCTCCGGCGACATCCCGGCGATCAGCGAGGGCGCCGACCGCCTTGCGCGCGGCATCGTGCGCCGGCTGTTCGTCGACGATCGCGAAGCCCATTTCGAAAACCTCAAGGCTTTTGCGACACCCGAGATCCACGGCGACGAATGGCGCGATGCCGACGCCGCTGCCGAGCAGACGGCCGGGTAGGCCCGCACGAAATCGAACAGGCGAGTAGCGATGCGAACGACGAACAAGAGTGCCATCGTGGCGGCGATCGCCGGCAATGCGATGGAATGGTACGACTTCACGGTGTTCGCGCTGATGACGCCCGTCATCAAGAACCTGTTCTTCCCGGTCGATCCAAAGATTCCAGGCAGCGAGATCAACGCGCTGTTGCTGACCACGGCGCTGTTCGGCAGCGGCTTCTTCATGCGGCCGGTCGGCGGCCTCGTGCTCGGCTATTTCGGCGACCGCGCCGGACGCAAGGCCGCGATGACGCTCGGCATGACGCTGATGGCGCTCTCCGTCGCCATGCTGGCGCTGACCCCGACCTATGCCACGGCCGGCATCGCCGCACCGCTCATCGTGCTGGTCGCGCGGCTATGCCAAGGCTTTTCGGTCGGCGGCGAGTTCGGCACCTCGACGTCCTATCTGATCGAGGCCGCGCCGCCCGGCCGCAGCGGCTTCTATGGCTCCTGGCAGATCGCCGGCCAGTTGATGGCGAACGTGCTCGGCGCCGTGCTGGGCGCGGCGCTGACGCTGACATTCACGCCAGAGCAGCTCGCGGCCGGCGCCTGGCGCATCCCCTTCTTCGTCGGCCTCGCGATCATTCCGATCCTGCTCGTGATGCGCGCTAGGATCCTGGAGCCGGAGGTGTTTCGCATCCAGCAGGCGGCGACGCATGAGAAGCCTTTCACCGCCGCGCTGGCGCATCCCGGCAAGAACTACTTGATCGGGATGGGCATGGTGGTGGCGAGCGCA
>Ga0207699_10000409_pt1 | contig 22037 bp, 24 predicted proteins | sample LARL51metaG_FD_184344 | JGI IMG/M metagenome (GOLD analysis project Ga0207699, IMG submission 184344) | Corn, switchgrass and miscanthus rhizosphere microbial communities from Kellogg Biological Station, Michigan, USA - LAR L5-1 metaG... | ecosystem: Host-associated > Plants > Roots >...
CTCGTAACCGGTGCACCGGCAGACCTGGCCGGACAGCGCCTCGCGGATCTCCCCCGGAGTGGGGTCGGGGTTGTGGTCGAGCAGCCAGCGGGCGGTGAGCATCATGCCCGGGGTGCAGAACCCGCACTGCAGCCCGTGACACCGGGCGAACCCCTCCTGCACCGGATCCAGGCGCCCGGGCATGCCCATGCCCTCCACCGTGCGCACCCGGTGCCCATCGGCCATGGCAGCCAGCACCGTGCACGACTTCACCGGGGTGTCGTCCAGCCAGACCACGCACGCGCCGCAGTTCGAGGTGTCGCAGCCCCAGTGCGAGCCGGTGAGCCCGAGATCATCGCGCAGGAAATGGATGAGCAGCAGCCGGGGCTCAATCTCGCGGGTGTGCGCGGCGTCGTTGACGGTCACGGTGATCTGCACGTCAGGCGTCCTCGTGCCGCACGCGATCGGCTGCGCGCCGCAGCGCGCGCACGGTGAGTTCGGCGGCCAGGTGCCGCTTGTAAACGGCCGGGCCACGCTGATCGGACACCGGCCGACAGTGCTCGGCCGCGATCTGGCCGGCCCGGGCGAAGTTCTCCTCGGTGGCGGCCGCCCCGCACAGGAACTCCTCGGCCTCGGCAGCCGCGAAATTCCTGGCCCCCACGGCGGTGAGGCCGATCCCCGCGTCGGTGATCGTGTCGCCCGCCAGCCAGAGCGCCGCGCCCACGGCGCCGACCGGCCAGTCGCCGACCCGCCGGCCGACCTTCTCGTACGCGCTGCCGCCGCCGGGCCTGATCGGGATCCTGATCTCGGTGAGCAGTTCACCGGGGGCGACCACGGTCTCGTAGGGCGCGGTGTGGAACTGCCTGGCCGGCACGGTCCTGGTGCCGTCCGGGCCGCGGATCACCATGATCGCCTTGAGTGCGGCGAACGCCGCGGACAGGTCCTCGGACGGGTCCGCCTGGCACAGCGACCCGCCGATCGTGCCCCAGTTGCGCACCACGGGATCGGCGATGACCTTTTCCGCGTCGTGCAGGATCGTGAAGTGCTCCCCGGCCGGTGCCGAGCTGAGCAGCCCGGCGTGCCTGGTGAGCGCGCCGATCTGCAGTTCGCCGTCGGCGACCCGGATATAGGAAAGCTCGCTGAGCCCGTTGATGTCGACGAGGGTCTCCGGCTGCGCCAGGCGCAGCTTCATCATCGGGATCAGGCTGTGCCCGCCGGCCAGCACCCGGGCCTCGGGGCCGTACCTGGCGAGCAGGGCAAGGGCATGTTCGACGCTGGCCGCTCGCTCGTACTCGACCTGCGCCGGAACCTGCATCCGGAACTCCCTCAACAGTTTGGTTCGCCTGATGAGTGTATGAGGCGGTCATAATTGAACTGCCATGACGCTCACTCAGCTCAACGCGTTTGTGCTGGTTGCCCGGCTCGGCTCGGTGACTGCTGCCGCGAACGCGCTCGGCGTCAGCGAGCCGGCGGTGTCGCAGGCCCTGTCGGCCCTGCGGCAGCACCTGGGGGACCAGTTGGTGACCCGCGGCCCGGCGGGGATGACCCTCACCGCGGGTGGTTCCCGGCTGCTGTCCGCGGCGTCCCAGATCGTGGTGCTCGGCGCCGAGGCGCACGCCGCGGTGCGCGCGGCGCAGGGCGCGCCCGAGCAGTTGCGGGTGGTGGCCACCTCGGCGATCGCGGAGTTCGTGCTGAGCCCGCTGATGGAGGCGTTCACCCGGCGGTATGCGGGTTCCGTCGAGGTGTCGTCCGGGGTGGCGGCGGCCGCGGAGATGGGCGTACTTGTGGGCAATAGGCTGGCCGACGTGGCGATCGGGGCCGGCCCGGTCGGCGATCCGGCCCTGGCGGTGGTGACCGAGCCGATATTCCGGTATCGGCTGGTCGTGGTCACCGCCGGGCAGGCCGCGCTGCGGGGCGGCCCGCGGCAGTGGCGCTGGCTCGTGGACCCCACCGGCACCGACCCGGGCAGCGCCACCGGGCACCTGCTGGCCCGGCTGGGCATCCCGGAGGACAGCATCGGCGTGTTCCCCAACCAGACCGCGGCCTGGGCCGCCGCCGCCGACGGGGCGGGCGTGGCGCCCGCGGTCGAGCATCTGGTCGCACAGCAGGTGCGCCGCGGCGAACTGTCGCTCGTGGAACTGCCAGGGGTGCCGATGGAGGCCACCTGGCACGTCACGGTGCTCGAGCGCCAGCACCGCAGCGCCGCGGCCAGCGCGCTGCGGCGGTTCCTGAGCACCCCGGAGGCCATGCACCTGATGCGCTCCCCGACGGCCGGGGTACCCCCCTCCAGGTTCCGCCCCCCGGTCTACGTCACGATCTGGAGCTGAAGGCCTGGTCACCGGGCACTTAAGCAAGAGCTTATTCGGCTGTTGCGGGCGCGGCTCCCCAAGCAGATCATGTGAACATCACCCGTGACGGTGCCGCGTGGGGAGCCCCGTCCGATACCAGGAGCGGTGCCGATGCGGATCGAGTCAGACGGGCACAGCCAGGGCAACCCACGCCTCTACGAATTGGTGGAGCACGCACCGAAGACCGGGAAGAGCCCGACCGTGTGGGCGTGGCCCGAGTTGATGGACTATCTCAAGATCGCCGGTCAGCCGGTGGCCGGGCCGTGGCCGCCACACCAGGAGCCGCGCCCAGACCCGGATTACGAATCGCTTCCGGTGGCCGTGCCCGACCCCGCGGCGCGCCCCGAATCCCGGTCAGACAGCGAATCGGCGCCGCCACCGGCCCAGTCCTGAGCCTGATCCGGCCGCGCCCCGTTGTACAGGGCGAGGCCCGGGTGAGGACATTGGAGGATCTATGTATCCGTCTCGGTTCCGTTACGAGGCACCGCGTTCTCTGGCCGAGGCGATCCGCCTGCTTCAAGAGGGCGGCGGCGAGGCCAAGGTGCTGGCCGGGGGGCAGAGTCTCGTTCCGCTGATGAAGCTGCGCTTCGCCAGCCCCGAACTGCTCGTCGACATCAACAACATCGGCGGCCTGGACTACCACCGCCAGGACGCGGACGGGACGCTCCGCGTTGGCGCCCTGTGCAGGCACGCCGACCTGGAGCGATCGGCCCTGCTGCCGGGCAGCCAGCCCACCATGGCCGCGGCCGCACCGCTGATCGCCGATCCCATCGTGCGTAACCGGGGCACGCTCGTCGGATCGCTGTGCCATGCCGACCCGCAGGGCGACTGGGCCTCGGTCATGACCGCGCTGGGAGGCTTGGTGGTGGCAGAGGGCCCCCTCGGCAGGCGGAGCATCCCCGTGGCTGACTTCGTCACCGGGCCGTTCGAGAACGTGCTCTCCTACGACGAGATCGCCGTGGAGTCCGTGGTCCCGCCGCACCGGGGCACGCCCGCGGGCGGTTATCTGAAGCTGGAGCGGCGGGTCGGCGACTTCGCGACGGTCGGGGTGGCGGTCGCGGTGGAAACCACCGACGGCGCCGTGACCAGGGCGGGCATCGCGCTGACCGGGGTCGGCGGGTCCACCATCTCGTGCACGGAGGCGGCCGAGGCGCTGATCGGCCAGCCGCTCACCGCCCAGGCCATCGAGCAGGCGGCCGACCTGGCCGCGGCGGCGGCCCGGCCACGGACCGACCATCGCGGGAGTGCGGAGTACAAGCGGCACATGGTGCGCACGTTCGTGGTCCGCATCCTGTCCCGCACCGGCCCGGCCGCGCAGGAGCAGGCGGCCGGCGGGCAAGCGGATCCGGGGCCAGCGGCGGAAAGGGCGGCCTGACATGACGATCGTGTATGACGACCTCGGCGACGAGGCAGCGACCGATGTCCCGGTGCGCCGGATCAGGTTCACCATCAACGGCGCGAAGAAGGTGGCCGAGGTCGAGCCCAGGCTGCTGCTGTCTCACCTGATCCGCCGTGGGCTGGGGCTGACCGGTACGCACATGGGCTGCGACACCACCAACTGTGGTGCGTGCACCGTGCTCGTGGACGGGAAGGCGGTGAAGTCCTGCACGATGCTGGCGGTCCAGGTGGACGGGCACGAGATCGAGACGGTGGAGGGCCTGGCCACCCCCAGCGAGTTGCACCCGCTGCAGGAAGGCTTCAAGGAGGAGCACGGGCTGCAGTGCGGGTTCTGCACCCCGGGGATGATGATGGCCGCCAAGGCGCTCCTTGACGCCAACCCGGACCCGACCGAGGAAGAAGTGCGCTGGGCGCTGTCGGGCAACCTGTGCCGCTGCACCGGCTACCAGAACATCGTCAAGTCGGTCCTGTGGGCCGCCGAAAAGCTCCGGTCCTCCGGCTGAGGCACACCGGCACGGACGGCTGACGGAGACGGGAGAAGGCAGTGACTCAGGCACTGGACGAGATCAAGATCGGCGGGCTCGGCGCGAGCCGCAAGCGCGTCGAGGACAACCGCTTCATCCGCGGCAAGGGCAACTACACCGACGACATCGTGCTGCCCGGCATGCTGCACATGGAGATCCTGCGCAGCCCACTGGCGCACGCGCGGATCAAGTCGATCGACGCCAGCCGGGCGTGGCAGATCCCCGGCGTGCACCTGGTGCTCACCGGCGAAATGATGGCCACCCGCAACCTGGCCTGGATGCCCACGCTGTCCTACGACACCCAGGCCGTGCTCGCCACCGACAAGGTCCGCTTCCAGGGCCAGGAGGTCGCCTGCGTGATCGCGGACGACCCCTACATCGCCAAGGACGCGTGCGAGGCGATCGACGTCGAGTACGAGCCGTTGCCGCCGATCGTCAACCCGGACCAGGCGGTGGCCGAGGGCGCCCCGGTGATCAGGGACGACAAGGAGAACCAGGCCGACAACGTCATCTACCGCTGGGAGGTGGGTGACGCCGAGGGCACCGAGCGCGCGTTCGCCCAGGCAGACAAGGTCTCCCGGCTGAGGCTGCACTACCCGCGCTCGCACCCCTCGCCGATCGAGTGCTGCGGGTCGATCGCCGACTTCAACCGGGCGACCTCGAAGCTCACCGTGTACATGACCACCCAGGCGCCGCACATCATCCGGGCCGCCGTCGCCATGGTCGCCGAACTTCCCGAGCACATGATCCGGATCATCTCGCCCGACATCGGCGGCGGCTTCGGCAACAAGGTCCCGGTGTACCCCGGGTATGTCTGCTCGATCCTGGCCTCGATCCTGCTGGAACGCCCGGTGAAGTGGATCGAGGACAAGTCCGGGAACCTGATCTCGACCGGGTTCGCTCGCGACATCTACCTGGACGGCCAGGTGGCGATGCGCAACGACGGCAAGATCCTCGCCGTCAGGATGCACTGCGACGCCGACCACGGCGCGTTCTTCTCCGACGCCCAGCCGAGCAAGTTCAAGATCGGCTTGCTGCACTCGGCGTTCGCCTCGTACGACATCCCGGTCGGGCACATCACGGCGCGCGGCACCTACTCCAACAAGGCCCCGGGTGGGGTCGCCTACCGGTGCTCGTTCCGCGTCACCGAGGCGATGTTCTTCCAGGAGCGGATGATCCAGGCGGCCGCGCACGACCTGGGCATGGACCAGGCCGAGTTCCGCCGGGTCAACTTCGTCCGCGACGACCAGTTCCCGCACCGGACGCCGTTCGGCTTCCTCACCGACTCGGGCCAGTACGCCAAGTGCCTGGACGTCGGCCTGCGAGCCGTCGGCTACGAGGACTTCAGGCGGCAGCAGGCGGAGGCGAGGGCGAAGGGCAGGCTCCTTGGCCTCGGCATCTCCACGATGACCGAGCCGCTCGGCGCGGGGAACAGCCGCGAGTACGACATCCTCGGCATCAAGATGTTCGACTCCGCCGAGCTGAAGATCCACATGACCGGCAAGGCGATCGTCAGGACCGGGGCTAAGACCCAGGGCCAGGGACACGAGACGACCTGGGCGCAGATCGTCAGCCACGAACTCGGCATCCCCGCCGAGGACATCGTGGTCGAGGAGGGCGACACCGACACCGCCCCGTTCGGCATGGGCACCTACGCCTCGCGGAGCACGCCGGTCGCCGGGGCCGCGGTCGCGATGGTGTCCCGGAAGATCAGGGCCAAGGCCCGCAAGCTCGCCGCGCACCTGCTCGAGGTCTCCGAGGAGGACGTCGAGTGGGAGCTTGGCCGGTTCTACGTGCGCAGCGCGCCCAGCCGGGGCGTGACGATCCAGGAGTGCGCGATCGCCGCCTACAGCAACATGCCCGACGGCATGGAGCCGGGCCTGGAGAACACCGCCTATTACGACCCGCCCAACCTCACCTGGCCGTTCGCCGTGTACATCGTCACGGTCGAGGTGGACCCGGAGACCGGCGTCTGGGACGTGCTCAACATGGTCGCGGTCGACGACTGCGGCGTCCGGATCAACCCGATGATCGTCGAGGGCCAGATCATGGGCGGCCTGACCGAGGCCTACGCCATGGCGAACATGCAGTTCATCACGTTCGATGCGGAGGGCAACTGCGTCGGCTCTAACTACATGGACTACCTGCTGCCGACCGCGTGGGAGACCCCCGGCTTCGAACTGCACAGCGAGGTCGTCACGCCGTGCCCGCACCACCCGATCGGGGCCAAGGGCATCGGCGAGTGCGCGGCGGTCGGCGGCCCGGCGGCCTTCGTCAACGCGGTGATGGACGCGATCTCCGACACCGGGGTCCGCAACATCGACATGCCGCTGCTGCCGGACCGGGTCTGGGAGGCCCTGACCTACCGGCGCGACGTGTCCGGTGCCCCGCCGGTCCGCTCGGACGACTGAGCGCAGCGGCGCCCGCGAGGGAAGGCATGGACATGGACGCGTGGGAGATCCTGAAACAGGCCGGCGAGCTGGAACGGCGCGGGCAGGAGTTCGCGCTGGCCACGGTGGTCTGGCGGCAGGGCCCGTCGTCCAGCCAGCAGGGCGCCCGCGCGATCATCACGGCCGAGGGCGAACTGCACGGCTGGATCGGCGGGGCGTGCGCGGAGCCAACGGTGATCCGCGAGGCTCAGCAGGTGATCGCGCAGAGCACGCCCCGGCTGCTGCTGCTCGGCAGCCCGGACCAGTTCGGCGCGGCGATCCCGGAGGGGATCACCGTGGTGCCCATCTCCTGCCAGAGCGAGGGCGCGCTCGAGGTCTACATCGAGCCTGTGGTGCCCGCGCCGCACTTGGTCATCGTGGGCCGCTCGCCGATGGCGCACACCCTGGCGGACCTGGCCAGGGCGCTGAACTGGCGCACCGATCTGGTCGCGGGGGAGGACTTCACCGCTGCCGCCGCCCACGAGGGATCGATGGTCATCGTGGCCACCCAGGGGCACGGCGACGAGGAGGCCGTCGAGCAGGCGGTCGCCGCCCGCCCTGCCTACCTGGGCCTGGTCGGCTCCCGCCGCCGGGGTACCGCGGTGCTCGGGTACCTCGCCGACCGGGGCCTGCCCGCCGACCAGCTCGACCGGGTGCACGTCCCGGCCGGCCTGGATCTCGGCCACACCACTCATCAGGAGATCGCCGTCGCGATACTCGCGGAGCTTGTCCAGCTCCGCGCGTCCGGAGCCCTGGCGGGGACGGCCGGGGCAGCCTCCGCCAGGAAAACCCCAGCCGCCCTCGCCAGGAACACCGCGCCACCTGCCCCGGCCGGGCGCGTGGAATCAGCCGAGGCCGTCGACCCGGTCTGCGGGATGACCGTCGCCGCCACGGCCGCCAGCCACCCGCTGGTCCACGACGGGGTGACCTACTACTTCTGCTGCACCGGCTGCCGCCGGAAGTTCGAGCTGGATCCGGCTGCCTACGTGACAAGGGAAACCCGATGCTGATCAAGAACGAGTTCCAGGTAGCGGCGCCCATCGACAAGGTCTGGCAGTTCTTCGGCGACATCCCCCAGGTCGCCTCCTGCCTGCCCGGCACCGAGCTGACCAGCGACCTCGGCGGCGACAAGTACGAGGGCAGGGTGGCCGTCCGGATGGGCCCGGTCCGGCTCCGGTTCGCCGGGAAGGCCGACATCACCGAGCGGGACGAGGCGGCCAAGCGCATCGTGGTGAACGCGACCGGCGCCGAGGAGAAGGGCCGCGGCCAGGCCAGCATGGTGGTCACCGCGACGCTGGCCCCGGCCGGCCGCGGCACCAAGATCAGCGTCGCCCAGGACCTGCAGCTCTCCGGCGCCGCGGCACAGTACGGGCGGGGCATGATCTCCGACGTCAGCGCCGTGCTGATGCGGGACTTCTCGGTCAACCTCGCCGACCGGATCGACCGGGCCGAACGCGGGGAGGCGGTCACCGGCGCGGCGGCCGCCGCCAGCCCGGCGAGCGGTTTCACGCTGGGCATGCGCGCCGCGGTGATGGCGCTGCGCCGGGTGTTCCGCCGTTTCTTCGTCCCCTACCAGGCAGCGAGCTGAGGAGAACAAGCCATGGTCTTGTGGTGGATCGGCAACGCCGTCCTGTTGCTAGTTGTGTTTCCTGTGGTCATCTTCCTGCTCAACCGCGTGCTCGCCGCGGTGGAGCGGATCCGCGCCGCGACCGACGACATCCTCGCCGGCGGGGTGGAACTCGTCGGTGAGCTGACCGTCGTGCCCGACGGGCTGGCGGTCACCGACAGCACCGTCAATCAGGTATCCGTCGGGGCGGTCCGGTACGCGGGCTCCGTCGCCAAGCTTCTCGGCTGAAAGGGAGACTCGCCATGCCGGCAGCCGCCTGGGCAACAATCGTCATCTCCGCGCTGATCATCGCGATCACCGCGCTTGGCCTGCTCCGGGTCATCTTCCACCTGCGCGCGATCCGCAAGACCCTCGTCGCCACCACCGGCGGCGTGCAGGCGGTCGCGCAGCTCACCAGCACCGTTCCGGAGCGGCTCACCTCGGTCAACGCGAGCCTGAAGCCGGTGCGCGACTTCTGCGAAACCGTCTGAGGCCGGGGAGAGGGAGCCGTTATGCAACCACATGCCGTCCTGGCCGCCGGAACCTCGACCACCGGCTGGGTGATCGGTTACACGATCGGCATCGTGATCGTCCTGGTCGTGGTGGCGCTGGTCGTGCCGATCCTGCTGCTTGCCCGCGCGATCGGCAACGAAGCCCCGAAGATCAACGACGCGCTGACCGAGGCGGTGCACAACACCGCGCCGCTGGGCGCGCTGCGCACCACGATCGACTACGCGGTGACCATCATCGGCGGCCTGCAGCGCGGCCGCGCGAGGCTGGGTGATGACAATGCATGAGCTGGCGATGTCCTCGACCGAGCACAACCTCTGGCTGACCGCCAACATCCTCGGCCTCGTGGTGGTCGTCGCGGTCGCGGCCCTGCTGAGCCTGCTCATCTGGCTGGTGAAGCGGATCGACGGCCGGGTGGTGCAGGTGCGGGACACGCTCAAGGCCGCCGCGGCCAACACCGCGGACACCGCGCTGATCCCGCAGGTCGCCGACGGCGTGGAGTTGGTGCTCGCGGAGGGCCTCAAGCACCATCTGTTCCTCGGCCGCGTGCTCGGGAAGGTCAAGTCATGACGGGCCTGGTCGTCTTCACTGTTATCGACGTGGTGCTGCTGATCGCCGGCCTGGCGTTCTACCTGTTCTGGGTGGGCTCGCTGCTCACCAGGATCGCCGGGAACCTGGAGGAGTGCGCCGGGACGGTGCGGGAAATCGTCGGCCACGCCAAGCTCATCGGCCCGGCCGTCGGGCACATCAACGAGACCGGCGGGGTGGTGGCCGGCGCGCTGCCGCTGCTGTACGGGATGGCCGAGGAGATCGTCGCCGACGTCACCCCGCGTCCCGAGGCGCCCGCCGAACCGGAGCCCGCGCGGCCCGCGTCCGGCACGCGCCGCTCCCGCCTGCTCGACGCGGTCGGCTTCGCGCCGAGGTCATAAATTTCGGGCCGAGATCATAAATAAGGCCGGCGCGGGCGCGGGCCGGCTGCATTGGCCTGGGCCCGCGCCGGTTCCGTCATTCGCTGCGTTACGACGGGTCGCTGCCATCTGGGCCGCGGCGAGCAACGGGCCCCGTGGTAGGGGCGGTGTACTCGCCGATCCATTCGTCCCGCCAGGACTGGTCGTATTGCTGCTTGTTGCAACTGGGATGGTAGATCGCGATCAACTCGCGGGTGATCTGCTCCCGGTGCGGGCGGTTGCCGCCCGGGACCTCGTACGTGCAGATGTAGACCTTGAATCGCGAGCCGGCCCGGCGCACCCAGCAGTGGGCGCGCGGGTGGGAGAACGGAAATCGTTCGGTGGCGAGGTCGTCGGAGTGGTCGGCGTAGATGACCGCGTAGTTTTCCGGCTTGGTGTCCGGTTCGGGCTTGTACATGATCGCGAACACGGCCGGCCGGGCCGGTGGGGTCCAGCCGACGAGCAGCCGGGGGCCCTCGAACGGGTAGCCGGCCAGCGAGCCGAGCCTGATCAAGAAGAGCCGCCCTCGTACCCGTTCGCCGCTTCGTGCTCGCCGACCGCCTCGACCCGGACGATGGGGCCAGCCGGGAGGCCCGCTTTCGCCACGGCCAGGTTGAACTCCACGGTCGCCTTATCCACCGCCTCGTCCCGGTTCCCGGCCTGCACGATCAGCGTAACGCCGTAATGACTTGACCCGATGCCCGAGGCCATGCCGTCGCTGTCGGCGACGGCGTCCGCCAGTTCGACGACTTCCTCGCGAGACAGCACCCGGCCGGCGTCCGCTTCGATCCCTACGCTCCATCGCACCGGGCACTCCTTCACAGGGTGGGCAGCAGGGCCGCGAACTCTTCCAGGCTCCGCAGGTCGTGGCCGGACAGCACCAGGTCGACGTGCGGGGCCACCACCATCATCCCCAGCGTGCTTGGCCGGAAGCCAGCGTCGTCGCCCTTGTGCGGGTTCATCCAGACCAGCCGGTGGCACAGCCGCGACAGCCGCTCGGTGGCCGTGGACAGCACCTCCGGATCCCCGCGGTCCAGGCCGTCGGAGCAGACCACCACAACGCCGCCGCGGGCCAGGCCGCGGCGGGCGTAGCCGCGCACAAAGGCGTCGAGGCTGTCCCCGATCCTGGTCCCGCCCTCCCAGTCGAACACCGCGCGCCCGGCGCGGGCCAGCGCCTCGTCGGGCCGGCGGCTGCCCAGTTCCCTGGTGATCCGGGTGAGGCGGGTGCCGAAGCAGAACACCTCGACCTTGGCAGCCGCGCGCCTGGCGGAGTAGGCGAACTGGAGCAGGTTGCGGGAGTAGTCGGCCATCGACCCGGAGACGTCGAGGATCAGGATCAGCGGCCGGAGCCTGGCCTTGCGCTGCCGCCAGTAGAGTTCGGCGGGCTCGCCGTGCAGCCGGAGCGATTCCCGCACGATGCTCCGCAGGTCGGGAGTGCGGCCGGTGCGGGCCGCCGTGGTCCGCCTGGTGCGCCGCCGTGGCGGGGTGAGCCGGATCCGCGCCATGATCCGCCGCACCGCGGCCAGTTCCTCCGGGGTGCACGCGGCGAAGGCCTTGTGCTTGAGCGCCGCCACGTCAGAGGCCATCCAGCCGAGCACCGCCTGGTCCTCGCGCTCCTCGCCGGCCCGCTCGGTCTCCGGCAGGGCAAGCGCCGCCTCGGCTTCGGCAGCGGTCCTGGCCGTGATCGTGACGAGTTCGGGGACGGGATTCGCCGCGTCCAGGAAGAACCGGCGGAACACCTCGTCGTACACGGCGATGTCATCCCGCCTGGTCACCAGCGTTGCCCGGCCCGCCCAGTAGAGGTCCACCAGGTCGGTGGCGTCCAGCGGGGTCATCGCCACGCAGTAGGTGAGGACGTCCCCCGTCCCCACCGCCAGCCCGGACCGGCGCAGTTCGCGGCAGAACCGCACAAGCACCCCGGTGAGGCCGCCTTCAGGCACCGGAGGTTATCTCCTCCAGGTTTTCCTGCACCAGGTCGAGGTCGTCGCGGTCCTTCACCACGGCGCCGAGGGTGTCGCTGGCCAGTTGCGGGTCGAGCGCGGTCCCGCCGAGCACGTCGACGGTGCGGGCCCAGTCGATCGTCTCGGCCACCCCGGGCGGCTTGGCGAGGTCAAGCTCGCGCAGCCGGTGTACCGCGGCGACCACCTGGCGGGCCAGCGCCTGCGGCACGCCCGGCTCCCTGATCAGCACGATCTCCAGTTCCCGCGCGGCGGAGGGGTAGCCGATCCAGTGGTAGAGACAGCGCCGTTTCAGCGCGTCGTGCAGTTCCCTGGTGCGGTTGGAGGTGAGCACGACCAGTGGTGGCGACGGCGCGGTGACCGTGCCGATCTCGGGGATGCTTACCTGGAAGTCGGACAGGACCTCGAGCAGGAACGCCTCGAACTCGTCGTCGGCGCGGTCCACCTCGTCGATCAGCAGTACCGCCTGGTCGCCGGCCCGCACCGCCTCCAGCAACGGCCGCTCCAGCAGGAACTTCGGCCCGAACAGCGTGTCGACGGCGTCGCCGGTGGCGATCTGGCGCTCCGACAGCGCCCGGATCTGGAGCATCTGCCGCGCGTAATCCCATTCGTAGAGCGCCTGGTGGGTGTCGATGCCCTCGTAGCACTGCAGCCGGATGAGCCTGCGGCCGAAGACGCCGGCGAGCACCTTGGCTGCCTCGGTCTTGCCCACCCCGACCTCGCCTTCGAGCAGGATCGGGCGCGGCAGTGATATCGCCAGGAACAACGCGGTGGCCAGGCCGCGGTCGGCGAGGTAACCGCCCTGACGCAGGAGGTCCGTCAGCTCACCGACGGTCCGCGGTTGGTCGGCCAAGTGTCTCCCTTGCTGGGATCTCAGGTCAGCGTGCTCGAGGCCGCGGGTCAGCTCTGCTGGGCCGGGCCGAGCACCAGGTCGGCGACGGTCCCGCCCTTGCTCAGCTTGCCTTCGCGCTCCAGCCGGTCCCGCCAGGCGGCACGCAGGTCGTCCTCGGCGCCATCCATCTCGCCGAACCCGACATCGGCCATCCGCTTGCAGGACTTCCCGGTGCCGATGTCATCGAGATCGGCGCTGGTCTGCCCCTGGGCGCTCCAGATCCCGCGCAGCACTTCCAGCGCCTCGTCAGGCTCGCCGCTCATCTGCGCCTCCTGTTGGCCGGCACCGTTCTCCCAGCTTGACTGTAGTTCCTGCCCGGAACCACAGCGAGCGCCGATTAACGGTTTCCTTATCGGCAGCAGTCGTGCGTCGCTTTCGGTCAGATCGGGAGGAAAGGTAACTATTACCCCATAGGAAGGGCAACGGAACTTTACCCATGCGATGCTTACGCTCGCCGCGCTGCGGGGGTTCGGGCTGGCGATCCCTTCGCGTCATCAGCATGGCGCCACTTCACACCCACCCGACCAGCGATAACCCGGGGAGTGACGACAACATTGATACGGATTGCGATGACGGCGGCGCTGGTGGTGTCCGCCATCCTGGTCATAGCGCAGCCAGCCTCGGCGAGCTGGCAACAACAGAACACGCCGACCCCGTCAGGGACGAATCCGACCTGGGGCCTGTCCGCCGTGTCCTGCACGGGCACGACAACCTGCATGGCCGTGGGAAACGTCGGCAGCAGCCTTCTTTCGGAACGCCGCGGCGGCGGCACCTGGACGATCATCAGCATCCCCGACCCCGGCGGCGGGCAGCTCCCCGGCATCTGGTGCACATCGTCGTCGTCCTGTGAGGCGGTGGGGCGGTTCGACAACGGCGGCACCACGGAAACGCTGGCCGAGGTGTGGAACGGCAGCTCCTGGAGCGTCCAGTCCACCCCCAACCCGGCCGGCGTGACCTCGAGCCAGCTCAACGACGTGTCGTGCATCTCCGCGTCGCGGTGCGAGGCCGTGGGCCAGGCCACCGTCAGCGGTGGCAACGTACAGACGCTGGCCGAAGAGTGGAACGGCAGCAGCTGGACCATCCAGAGCACCCAGGACGTGGGCGGCGCGACCATCAGCGAGCTCCTCGGGGTCTCCTGCACGGCCGCGACCTCGTGTGAGGGCGTGGGCGAGTCCCGCACGGGCAACAACTTCCCCGCCCTCGCCGAGAAGTGGAACGGCAGCAGCTGGACCATCCAGGCCACCAGCCTGGGCACTTTCAGCCCGCTCGAGGGAGTGTCCTGCACGGCCGCGGACGCGTGTACCGCGACGGGTTCGGGCTTGGCGGCGCGCTGGGACGGCTCGAACTGGACGATGCAGACGATCGCCAAGCCGAGGGGCAGTGGTACCAGCAACGCCGACCTGAGCCGGGTTTCGTGTACGGACAAGACCAGGTGCATGGCCGTGGGCAGTTTCCCCTTGGACGCCGTCGAGACGGCGGTGGCCGAGCAATGGGACGGCACGAAGTGGACAATCAAGGACACGCCGATCAACACGGCCAACGATTCGAGCGGCCTGTTCGGGCTGTCCTGCGCCTTCGCGACCGCGTGCACCGCGGTGGGCTTCTACCACGACCCCAACGGCCCCAACCACGCGCTGGCGGAGGACTGGTCGCTGCGCTGGCAGCTCCAGCCGCCTGCCATTCCCCAGGCCGCGATCGCCAGCGACCTGGAGTCGGTGTCCTGCCCGTTCGTGAACTTCTGCGCCGCCGTGGGCGGTGACGAGGAGAGCGGCAGCGTGTTCAACGCGGAGGTGGAGACCTGGAACGGCAAGACCTGGACGCTCGGCACCGTTCCCAACGCGGGGAACACCGCGCTGAGCGGGGTGGACTGCAACGGAGCGAAGGTCTGCACGGCCGTGGGTGACGTGCTGAGCGGCGGGTCCATCGTGACGCTCGCGCTGCGCTGGGACGGCACCAACTGGACGGCGCAGTCCACCCCCAACCCCAGCGGAGTGACCAGCAGCTTCCTGATCGGCGTGTCCTGCCCGTCGGTGAAGAACTGCATCGCGGTGGGCCGGTCGCTCGACGGCTCGGGCAACCAGATCCCGTTCGCCGAGCACTGGAACGGGACGTCCTGGGTCATCAAGAACACCCCCGTGCCCGCCGGGGCCCACATCCCGCAGCTCAACGGTGTGTCCTGCACGTCCTCCACCGCGTGTCAGGCCACCGGGTCGGACGATACGGGCACCTGGGCGGAGCAGTGGGACGGCACGTCCTGGACCATCAAGAACACGCCGATCCCCAGCGGCGGCCGCAACGGGTTCCTCGGCGGGGTCTCGTGCACGGCCGCGAACGCGTGCACCGCGGTGGGCGATTTCGTCAACGCGTCCAACAAGGCCGTCCCGCTGGCCGAGCGCTGGAATGGGACCAACTGGTCGGCGCAGAACGTCCCTGCTCCCTCCGGGAGCCTCAGCGAGTTCTCCAGCGTGTCCTGCAGCACCACGCAGTTCAGCATCGGTTGCAACGCCGTCGGGTTCGTCATGAAGAACGGCATCGGCACGCCGATGGCGGAGAACTGGAACGGATCGACCTGGGCGGTGAAGCCGACCCCGTTGCCGGATCCCAACGTGACCCGCAGCACGATGACGAGCGTGTCCTGCTCGTCGCTGATCACCTGCATGGGTGTCGGTTTCATTGAGACCTCGACCGGCGCGGATGTACCGCTGGGTGAGCTGTATGGCTGATCCCGCATGACAAGGGCGCGGCCGGGCAGTGCTGCCCGGCCGCGCCCTTGTGTCCTGTCCAGTCACCCGGAGGTGAAGTAGGGCCATACGGGGCCGCCGAAGGTGCTGCTCGGCACCTTGCGGAAGCCCGCCGGAACGGTCACGTTCGCCTTGGCGATGTTGCCGGCGGTGGCCGGCAGGGCGGTGATCTCCTGGCGGGTCGTGCCGTCCAGGGGCCTGCCGTCGCGGTAGTGCGTCCGGTTGTTCCAGATCACCAGCATGGGCAGGTATGTCTTCGGGTTCACGTACAGGGTGGCGTCCACGCGGAACGGGCCGCGGCCCTCACCATGCGGCAGTTGGCCCCAGAAATGCCAGTTCGTCGTCGAGCCGGTGAGTTTGATCGTGGGCACGCCGTTGACCTGGGCATGCCCCGCGACCTTGAACAGCCCGCAGGACAGCGCCTGACGGACGTAGGCCGGCCATTGTGCCGGGCCGTTGAACTCAACGATGTCCAGCCGGACGGTGCACGCGTTCGGCGCGAACCCGAGTATCCCCGCGTTGGCCCATTCGTGGTGGCGGTAGTCGATCTGCGCGTAGATCCGCCGCCCGTGGACCTTGGTGGTACCGACGCCCCAGTGCACCCGCCCCTGGGCCCAGGGCATGCCAGCAGCCAGGGCGGGCGAGATGTACCCGGCCTGGGTGACCCGCATGTCCCCGCGGTAGTTCCAGCCCATGACCGGGGGATACGGGGCGCTGAAGAAGGTCTTGGTCTGGATGACCTTGTTCGTTGTCGCAAGGGCCTTGGCCACCTGCGTAATCACGTAGGCGGCGGTGCGGGCCCGGATCGGCCCGGCGGCTTTCTGGCCAGGCACGACCGCGGCGACCACGGCCGCGGCGGTCACCGCGGCTGCCCCGCCCGCCAGCGCGGCCCGGGCCGCCATCTTCTTCCGCCGCAGGTGTGACCGTGCCCTGCCGGTCACACCTGAGGGCACCTCGACTTCCGCGGTGAGCCGGTCCAGGCCCTCGCGGAGCAGGTCCTCCACAGCCCCGTTCATGATCTTCCTCCTGCCACTTCCAGATCGGTTCTCAGCTCGGCTCTTTTGGGTGCGGGCACGCTCGCCGGCCCAGCCGCGGGTCCGGCCAGTTCGCGCAGCCGTCGCAGCCCCCGTGACGCGGCGGACTTGACCGTGCCTTCGGTGCAGCCGAGCAACTCCGCGGTCTCCGCCTCGGTGCGCTGCTCCCAGTACCGCAGCACCACGACCGCCCGCTGCCGTGGCGGTAGTTGCTGCAGCAACCGGACCAGCGTGTCGCGGAGGTCCACCACGGCGACGTCGTCGCTGCCGGTGCGTTCCGCGCGCGCCTGCGAACGGAACTCGGCGAGCCTGCCCCGCCAGCGGCCACGGCGCCGCCAGCCGTCGGCGGCCAGGTTGTACAGGGTGCGGCGCAGGTAGCCCTCGGGGTCGTCGACCCGGTTCCAGTTCTGCAGCAGTCGCTCCAGAGCTGCCTGCAGCAGGTCCTCGCCGTCGGTGCGGCTGCCGGTAAGCGCGACCGCCGCGCGCATCAGGTGCTGTCCGCGCTCGCCGAGAAGCCGCTCCACGGCCTGATCGTCCGGCTCGCGGCCCATGACCACCTCCCGATATCGCCCGCTCGCAGATGTCGCCCGCCAAGGACGCCCGGGAGCTCACCGGGGTTGCCTCCGCCACCAGGCTTTGCCCCCCGACCGGAGCCTTCCCCGGAACCCACGGTCCCACGGGACCACCACACAGCCAGGGTGTCGCCACCCACCCACAACCCGTGCGGACCCGCCCCGCAGCCCGCCACCCTCGGCCGCTGCGCAAGGTAAAGGCGGCTTTACCGATGCATTGCCTCCTCTGTCGAGGTGTAACGCCCGTCGCGATTTCACCGCTCTGGATGTAATCGGCACGGCAGGGCCATGCGTCCTAACAATGGGACTTCGGGGAGAGTCTGACCGCTTGTGCTGGACTCAGCACATTAAGTCTTTACCTTTTCTTAAGGATGGAACTTGGGTTACGTCAATATCCGGGGAGGATGCGGTAAGGTCGCCTGCTATTGGAGGATAAATGACCGGTAAACACAGAACGCGCCCCCGGGCGCTACTGCTACGTAAACAGTACGGCCTGCGCTATGCGGTGATCGCGGGCATTGCGGCGGCCGGATGCTGCGCCCTTCAGCTCCCCGCGGTGGCTAGCTCCACGGCCACCCACGCCACCGCCAATACGGCTGCACAGACGGGGCCGGTGTCGTCCACCCCGGCCACCGGGACGCCGAAGCTGGCGGCGACGGGGACCACGGAGACGGTCCGCCAGCTCGTGCAGTGCGGCGGCACCATGTACGCCGTGGGCAGCTTCACCGAGATCCAGCGGTTCACCACCACCTACCCCCGGAACAACATCTTCAGCTTCAGCGCGACCCCAGGTTTCAAGGTCACGTCTTGGGCCCCGAACGTCAACGGGGAGGTCAACTCGATCGCCTTCAACGGCAGCAACTGCAGCGACGCCTACATCGGCGGGCAGTTCACGTCGGTCAACGGCACCAAGGTGAACAACTTCGCCGAGATCGACACCACCACCGGGAGCGTCGTCTCGGGGTTCGACAACCACGTCGGCGGCGGCCATGTCGACACGCTCCTGGTGGTCAACGGCCACCTGCTTGTCGGCGGGACCTTCACCACGATCGGCGGCACCACGACGAATCCGTACTACGCGAGCGTGAGCCCGGCCACCGGCAAGGACGACGGTTTCCTGCACCTGGGCATCTCCGGCCACTACCAGTTCCCCAAGGTGAAGGCGAACGGCACAGAGGTCTACAACCAGCAGTTGTCCCACAGCGGCAAGCTGTTGCTGGTCGAAGGTGACTTCACTAAGGTCGGCGGCCTGGGCCGGCAGCAGATCTTCATGCTGCACGTCAATCAGACGCCCGCGAAGGTGACCGGCTGGAGTTCGCCGGAATTCGACGGCAGTAAGGGCCAGATACCGGGCGGCTACCCCTACCAGTGCGGTGACTCACACCCGTTCTACATTCACGCCGCCGCCTGGTCGCCGGACGACTCGACGATCTACATCGCCGACACCGGGGTCCACACGTGGAACTGGGACGGCAGCTTCCCAATGCCCGGCCTGTGTGACGCGGCGGCGGCCTTCCCGGCCACCGAGAAGGAAGTACTACACAACTGGATCGCGAACGACGGCTGCGACTCGCTGTATTCGGTCGCCGCCGACAACAGCTCGGTCTACGTGGCAGGACACAACCGGTGGTTCCCCAACGGGAATGCCTGCAACACCATGGGCAAGGGCGCCATACCTGCTCCTGGCCTGGCCGGACTTGCCCCGGGAGCTACGGGAGGGTCGCTGATCCTGAACTCCACCCGCACGGCGGGCATGTACAGCAGGTCCCGTGGGCACGGCGCGGATGACATGCTGCTCACCAACGCCGGGCTGTGGATCGCCAGCGACAACTTCGGCGGGAAAACCTCCTGCGGCGGCGTCTCCGGTTACGCGGGGATCTGCTTCCTGCCCTACAGCTAAACCCATCGCGTAGCGCAATTAAGCGGCCTGGCGTAGCGGTCTTACCGTCACGCCAGGCCGCTCCATGCGTCACCATTCCCCGTGCAAGTAGTAAGCGCACACGAACGGCGCGGATGAATACTCCGGGCACAAGTTCCGCCGCAATCCACGTGCCCGGAATGCCGGTGGACTTCTTGCGGCCGGATCAGGGGCCGCGGCCAGGCATGAGCGCTATGCGGTCTTTGGTTGCGGACTCGGGGTGCCGGTTCCTGGTGCGGGTTCGGCGGCTGGGAGCAGGACCGCTGCGCCGAAGCCGATCAGGCCGATGAGTGCCGTAACGATCATGGCAATCCCGTAGGCGCGCTTGGGGTCGGCGAGCCCCGCGACCAGGATGGTCCCCGCGATCGCGGTGCCAAACGACGATCCCAGGTTGGAGACGCTGCGCGACAGCCCGGAGATCTCGCCTTGGAGATTCTCGCCGAACGCGGATTGCACGACGTTGACCGAGGGGGTGAGCATGACGCCGAGGCCAACGCCGATGAAGAACAGCCCGGGGGCGAAGTACCAGGCCCCGGGATTGCCCTTGACCATGAAGACCAGGAGGATGATGCCGACGATGGCCGTCACAAAGCCGGTCAGTATGAGGCTGCGCTGGCGGAACCTTTTGGCCAGGCGCCCTGCGGCGAGCGAGGACAGCAGGATCCCCACGGTGGCGGCGGTGAAGATCACCCCGGTCTGGATGGCGTTGTAGTGCCGCACCACCTGGAGGTAAGCGGACACCACGAACGATGTGCCCATCAGCACGGCCCATTGCGCGTTCTGGGTGATCAGGGCCAGGTTCGAGGTGCGGTTACGGAACAGGCTGGTCGAGAGCAGGGCTTCCTTTCCGGCTCGCTCCCGGCTGCGGATCCAGGCGAAGAATCCCGCCAGGATGAGCGCCCCGGCGGCGATGAGGATCGCCATCAGCCCAACGTTGTTGTCGGCCGCCATGATTCCGCCCACCAGGACGACCAGGCCCACCGCGGACAGGATCGCCCCCACGATGTCGAAGGGACGGTCCGGGTCCGCGGGCAGCGGATCGGTGATGCCCCGGGCGAGCAGCACGATGATCACGATGATCAGGGCCTGGAAGATGAATGCGGCCCGCCAGGTGATCGCGGTGGTGATCGCCCCTCCGATCAATGGCCCGGTGGCGGCGCCGACGCCACCCATGCCGCTGATCACTCCGAAGGCCCACGCCCGGGACTTCATGTCGCGGAAGAGGATCGTGGTCAGGATGTAGACCGGCGGGATCAGCAGGGCGGTGCCCACTCCTTCGAGGATGGAGTTGCCCAGGATGAGGACACCGAGCCCGGGCGCGAGAGCGCTGAGCACAGCGCCGACTCCGTAGATCGCCAGCCCGATCAGGAAGCACCGCCGGCGGCCCCAGCGGTCGGTCAGCTTGCCGCACGGGATCATGAGCGCGGCCATGACCAGCAGGAACAAGGTGATGCAGACCTGTACGCCCTGGACGCTGGTATGCAGGTCGTCTTTGATGTCATTGATCATGACGTTCATGTTCGAGCCCGCAAAGCTGCAGATGAACTGGGCCAGGGCGAGCGGCACCAGCATCCTTCGCAGCGACGCGGTGGTCTGGGTGTGGCGGCCATTGGTGCGGGCCAGGTCCATGCGGTCGAACCTCCTGCCCGCCTAGCTCGCGCGATCGCGGCCAAGCTCGTGGGAGGGCCACATGGGAACCGTGGCGCAAGACCCGGGCGCGGCACATCACCCGGCGCGAGTGACGACCGGCGATCCGGGACCGCACCCAGTCGGAGCTGGACAGCCGCGGAAACCCCGGCTGACGTGCTTAAACGCGTCCAGCCGGGGTCCGCTCTATTCAGTGACCGGGTTCTTTCCTCACGATGAATTCTTGGTGACTCAGTCGCTGGTGGCCAGAATGACGTCCGATGCCTTGATCACGGCGGTGACATTGCTGCCCTCGGTCAGGCCGAGTTGATTGACCGCCTCGACGGTGATGGATGCCACCAGGCGGACCCCGCTGGCGTCGAGTTCGACGTTGGCGATGGCTTCACCGGACGTGATACCGGTGACACGGGCCGGGATCTGGTTGCGCGCACTGAGCGCCATGACTTGCTCCTTCTCTCGGTGATCATGGTGGATATAGCGTGACGGCGGCCGAGGAACGGTGTCCCGTCCCCGCCCTGGGTAGTCATATCGTTTCTACTCAGGCCTCCAGGGGTACGCGAGACCCGTACCCCTCATAAATGGTGATAAAAGGTGCTTCGCGCGCAGCGGCCTAGCGCGGCCTCCAGGTAGGCGCCCGGCGGTCGTCCAGCCCTAGCATGATCGCGTGGGTTCATGGCCAGACCGGACCGTTGCGGGGCTCTGGTCCGTCACGGTGAGCCAGGTCCGCTAGCGGGCGGCCACAGACGTCGGCCAAAGAACATGAGAGGCGATGTTGATGCAGTCTCAGGAACCGGCGCCGCGCCAGGCTGGGCGCGTGCTGGTGATCGACCCGGCTGGACGGGTCCTGCTTCTGCAGGGATTCGATCCGGCCAGGCCAGGCACCCTGCACTGGGTCACGATCGGCGGCGGTACCGACCATGGCGAGGGAACAGCACAGGCGGCCCTCAGGGAACTGTGGGAAGAGTCAGGCATCAAGGCCAGCGCCGGCGAACTGATCGGCCCGGTATGGCACCGGACGACTGAATTCAGCTTCGCCGGTATGCGCTTCTGGCAGGAAGAGGACTACTACGTCCTGCGCGTCGGCGAGGTGCAGGTCACCCTCGCCAATCTCGATCCCCTCGAACGCGACACCATCACCGGCTACCGCTGGTGGAGCCGCGAGGAACTGGCCGCCACCACGGAGTCGTTCTTCCCTGCCGAGCTGCCCGAACTGATGCGGCTTGCCGACGACGCCAGCTAGGAACTCGTAGTCGCAGTGCGTCAGCGCATCCGCTTACTCCGGCATAGGTTCGCGGAGGGTCGGCTGGTACACCCCGAGCATGTTGCCCGATCCTGCCCAGGTCCGGGTGGACAGCAACCTGAGTGAGACCGGCGGGCGGCCGGTGAACAGCGGAATGCCCTGTCAACCGGGCGGGCGCCTCGGGGGCGCGCTTCGACTCCGGACCGCTGCGGGGCGGAGGCTAGGCTCCTGCGGTGTGGGCGAAGGCGAGTTGCTGGTCGGGGACGGCGTCACCCAGGGGATCGTGCTGGACCC
>Ga0207699_10000410_pt1 | contig 22037 bp, 23 predicted proteins | sample LARL51metaG_FD_184344 | JGI IMG/M metagenome (GOLD analysis project Ga0207699, IMG submission 184344) | Corn, switchgrass and miscanthus rhizosphere microbial communities from Kellogg Biological Station, Michigan, USA - LAR L5-1 metaG... | ecosystem: Host-associated > Plants > Roots >...
CGTGGGCTGTGGTCGCGGGTCTCACGACTACAGAAAAGTATTTGTCGGCGAATTCTCCGGATTACGAGCGCTCCCAATTCGTGAATCGCGAAATTGAACGCCAGGGCCAGCCCGGACGTGTGCTGGTTTTCTTCCGGCATCTTTACTATGTTCGCGTCCCGTTTTTCGACGCCGATCCGGAGGACAGTTGGCAGATGAATCCTGCGATCCTGACGTCTTCCGATGCGTGGGCCAGTTTATTTTCCAGAAACCAGATCCGCTGGGTGTTGAAGTCACCGGCATATCCCGAAGCGCTCTCCGATTCTCTGGCGGCACTTGAAAAAAATGGCATGCTGCGAGCTTGCGCCTCCAGCGAAGTTGAGAGTTTTTCCGGTAACCGCATCGAAGGAAATCGCATACGCGAGCCGATCACGCTCTACTGCGTGCAGAGCCGGTCCAAGCCGCGCTGATTCGCGGCGCAATCTACACAACTTGATTTCGACGAAGCGCTCTGTTCAGGGGCGGCGTTTGTAACGAACTATCCGATGCGCAGCGACGCCTGGATGAATTTCACAGCAAGCTTGTGGCTACCGCCGATCTGGAATGGGAACGGTCGCACACTCCCCATGCTTGTGACCGATCGATCCGAGGCCGCAAGCCGAATGGCCCGGCGTGCGCGGAAAAAATCAAGCCCGGCGTGGCGGTGTGCCGCTCCGGCGGTGCGATTCTCACAGAGACACAGAGTCAAAGAGAAAAGCAAACCGGGAAGGGAACTCAGAAAATAAGCCGGACAAGTCTCGCAACCAGAGAATGTCGCAGCCACCAAGTTCTGGCAGCATCACAGCGGGTCTGTACCACGCCAAAAAACATTTCTCTCCCTGCGGTCATTCCGAGCCGCCCGCCGCATTTTAGGGCGGACGCTTGAGTGGAGCAGACGCCCCGAGGAGTCTCTTTAGCTCGGTGACTAAAGAAGTAAAAACGAATCGCAGATCACGTTTTACTGATTTTACCGCCACTAAATTAGTCAAAACTCAGCGCGGAAGGACCCACAACACGCGCGGAGTACCGCCCAATAGCAAGACGGCAAAACCGAGCAAAAAACCAAGCAAATATCCACAGCGGACGTGATATTTGAAAGATTCCTCTTGACATGGCGTCCTATAAGTTATATTATGTTAACTACGAAATAAGCCTGAATTCTCGCCCTGTGGATTCCTTGTGCAAGTCCCACTTGGCCCTCAACCTCGGCCTTCCCTGCGCTTCGTGATTTGTCGGTGTTGTCAGTCAGTTCTTTTTGGTGTTGCTCTGTTGCATTTCGTACTGAAGAACCTGCTCTAGCTGATGCGCATCAGCTCCCACAACCCGGTGCCCATTCACGAACAGAGTCGGTGTGCTAGTCACGTCCAGCAGCTTCGCATTGGCGATGCTGGCATCCACCGCCGCTGCGGCATCCGGGCCAGTCATGCATGCCTTAAAGGTTTCGGTATCCACTCCCGCTTGGCTGGCGAAGTCGACCATTTTGTCCCAGGCGTTCGCGGCTGTGATCAGGTCCTGATTGTCGTAAAGGAAGTCGTACATCTTCCAGAAAGCCTCGGGGTTCTGCTGATAGGCGCATCGCCCGGCCAAAGCTCCGGTCCGCGCCCAGGGATGAACCTGCTCCAGGGGAAAGTCCTTGAACACCAGCCGTACCTGGGGATACTTCGGCAGAGTCGCGCGTAGCACCTGGTGTAGGTTGCGGCATACCGGGCACTCAAAGTCGGCAAACTCCACCACCGTAATTGAGCCGTTAGGATTTCCCGTGGCCGGAGCGTTCTTCAAGTCCAGCTTGGCGCGGCTCTCTGCCAGTGAATCCTTGCTCATATCGTCCAGTTCGCCGCGAAGCAGAAACTTGCCGTCCTTGCTGACCCACATTTTGGCGTCTTCTTTGTTGCCCTCAATGATCACGTTGATCTGCGTCTCGAGCAGCCCGGGAATTCCCGTGTCCTTGAAATCGCCCACGGTAACCTTGATTTCCGGTCCGAAGGCGAACATGTTCCGCAGATATGCTTCGACCTTATGCTTCAGTTCAGCCGGCGGATTCTGCGCCGAACTCTGAGCCGCGGAAAAGCCGATTGCCGCCACGACAACCAGTGCGCACAATGCTCGTAACCAGAGTTGCTTCAAGATGCCCTCGCGTTTCTATGGAATAAACCGTTGCGCAATCGGAAACGGCCGCCCGAATCCAAATGCGCGCGAAGTAATTTTCAATCCTGGAGCTGCCTGCTTGCGCTTGTACTCCGTCCTGTCCACCAGCAGCGCAATCTCGCGCACCATCTTAAGCTCGAATCCATACTTGTCCGCAATTTCCTGCGGGCTGCGCAAATCCTCAATATAAGCTTTCAAGATTCGATCCAGCACGTCGTAAGGCGGCAGGCTGTCTTCATCCTTTTGATTGGGACGCAACTCTGCCGACGGTGGTTTCTCAATCGTGGCGCGAGGAATGATTTCTCTCTGCCGATTGATGAATTTCGCCAGCTCATAGACCATGAGCTTTGGCACATCGGAAATCACCGCCAGCCCTCCGGCCATGTCGCCGTACAACGTGCAGTACCCTACTGCCAATTCTGATTTGTTCCCGGTACTCAATACCATGGAACCAAATTTATTCGAGAGCGCCATCAAATAATTCCCGCGAATGCGTGCCTGGATGTTTTCTTCGGTCACATCGGGTTTGCGCGTGCCAAAAACCGGCTTCAGTGCGTCCCGGTAAGCATCGACCACCGAAGAAATCGGAATCGTTGTTAACTTGATTCCCAGATTGTGTGCGACCGCTTGCGCATCTTCCTTGCTGCCTTCGGAAGAATACGGGCCCGGCATCGATACACCGAGTACGTTTTCGGCGCCCAGCGCCTGCACAGCGATTGCCGCCACCACCGCGGAATCGATTCCACCGCTCAGACCCACCAAGGTTTTCTCGAACCGGCATTTGTGCACGTAGTCGCGCGTTCCCAGCACCAATGCCTCAAACGCATAGGCGATCTCTTCGGGCGGCTGCTCGTGTATTTCGCCCTGGCCGGTCGCCGTATCAAACAACACCAGGTCTTCTTCAAATGCGGCGGCCTGTGCCGCGACTTTGCCATCCAGCGTAAGCGCCACGCTGGCGCCATCGAAAATCAGGCTGTCGTTCCCGCCAACCTGATTCACGTAAACGATCGGGAGTTGATGGCTCAGCGCAATCGAGCGCAGCATATCAACGCGGAGCGCCCGCTTGTCGATGGTGTAAGGAGAAGCCGAAATATTGATGATTACGCTAGTTCCCTGCGCCGCCAGTTCGGTCACCGGGTCGCGATCGTAACGCCGCACCGCCCAGAAGTTCTTGTCGTTCCACACGTCTTCGCAAATGGTGATGCCTAGCTTTTCGTCGCCAAACGCAAAAACGGTTTGTGCCGCGGCCGGCTGAAAATATCGCGATTCGTCGAACACGTCATACGTCGGCAACAGCATCTTGCTCTGCTCGAAGAGTACTTTTCCGCCGCCGATCAAGGCCGCCTTGTTCGCGATGCCGTTTCCGGTGCCCTTTTTATTTTTGCCGACGAACCCTACGATCGCCGGAAGCGCAATCTTCGTCGCGAGCTGCTTCAATTCTTTTTGGTTGCGATCGATGAAGGCGGGACGTTCCAGAAGATCCTGCGGAAGGTAGCCGCAAATGCACAGTTCAGAGAAGACGGCGAGGTCCGCTCCCCGCTCTTTAGCGCGTTCCGCCAAAGCCAGGATGCGTGTTGTGTTGCCCGCAAAATCGCCGACGGTGGGATTGAACTGCGCCAGCGCAATTTTCATGCTTGTACTCTAGGATACGTTTGCCGCGTTAGGTTTTGCAAATATCGTCGCGCCTCTATCGTTTCTAAAACACTCCCGTAAGTGCTGGCATTTGCCACCCAGCCAGCCGGAACGTCTGTCATCCTGCAGCCCATGCGGACCAAACCTCTATCAGCTCTCATCCTGAGGCCATCTAATAAGCCTGCCTGCCGCAGGCAGGGATGGCCGAAGCAGCTCAACCCGAGGGCTCGCAAAAAAATGCAAAAGAAACGAGGAGATTCATAGCTTACTTTTTCTTCGCCAAAAGACTCGCAATCCCACTTCCAGCTCGCAATTCGCGATAAAACACTGTCTGAAGCTCCGGAAAAGCCGTGCGTAGCTCTCCAGGATCAAGCAGGTACTGCGGATTGCGTGGGCCCGTCGCAAACTCAAGCTGCTCTTTGGTGTACGTCTCAAACAAAAGCATTCCGCCCGGAGCGAGCGCCTTCGCGATTTCGCGGAATAAGCTTCGCTGCAAATACTTTATGCATACGATCACTGAAAAATCGCCACTCGCGATTTCACTGCTCTCCAGGTCAGCCCGTACCAGATGCAATCCTTTTTTGGCTGCTTCGATGCGCGGACCTCGTGACACTGGCACGCTCGCGCGTTGTGCGTGCCGCTCCGCCGCTTCCAACGCCGCCGGGGACGAATCCACCGCCGTCACCGCTTGCCGCGCTGCCAGCAGCAACGCATTGCGCCCGGTTCCGCACGCGAGATCCAACGCCGCACCAGTCGGTAGCAGAGGCAACAGTTCCCCTAGAATCGTGCTGGGCTGCTCATTGCCATCGCCCTGCCGGCGGTGTTTTTCGTCCCATTCAGAGATTGTAGTGGGCATAGAAAAAGGCTCCTGAAAGTGGGTGTAATTCCCTTCTCAGGAGCCTCAAAAAATCAGGAACTTCGTATCGCTCGCCGCAATTAAATTACACGCTGAACGAACTGCCGCATCCGCAGGTGCTCTTCACATTCGGATTGTTGAACTTGAAGCCTGCACCTTCGATCGTTTCGATGTAGTCGATTTCCACGCCTTCCAGGTACATCGAACTCATCTGATCTACGGCGACTTTCAAGCCGTTGAAATCGACCACTTCGTCGCTGTCGTTCGTCTGGTTCTCAAATGCCATGTGGTATTGGAAGCCGGAACATCCGCCGCCAACCACTGCAACGCGCAGCGCCGTCGGCACGGGATTCTGCATCCCCATGATTTCCTTGACCTTGGTGCTCGCTGTAGGAGTAAGACTGATCATTTTTCGGGCCTCCGCCGCGGCAAATTCCGCGGAATTCTTACGTATTTAGTTTATCAGAATAGGAACTATAGTGCATCTTTTTGGGCGAAGGGTTTTCCCGTTATTTCCAGGAAACTCGGGCCGCTCCGCTGCTTCGACAACCCTAAGCCCTTCCCATACAATTGGATGCACCTATGAGACACAAAGTCACTCTCTTGCCCGGCGAAGGCATCGGCCCCGAAGTTTCCCGCGCCACACGCCGCGTCCTGGAAGCTGCGGGCGTTCAGATCGAGTGGGACGAAATCGATGCGCGTGCCACAGGCTCGACGGGTTCAACCGAGGCCGGCCAGGTTCTGAACGAAACTGCCGTGGAATCCGTTCGCCGCAACGGCGTCGGCCTGAAAGGTCCCATGGCCACGGCAATTGCCGGAGGAGCGCGCAGCGTAAACGTCGCCTTGCGCAAAACATTGGATCTGTACGCGAATCTTCGTCCGGTCAAAAATCTGCCCGGCCTGAAATCGCGGTTTGATAATGTGGACGTCGTCATCGTCCGCGAAAATACCGAAGACCTGTACTCCGGTCTGGAACACGAAGTGGTTCCCGGAGTCGTCGAAAGTCTGAAAATTATTACTGAAAAAGCCTCCACCCGCATCGCGCGCTTTGCCTTTGCACACGCCAAAAAAGAAGGCCGCAAGAAGATTCATGCCATCCACAAAGCCAACATCATGAAACTTTCGGATGGCTTATTCTTGAAATCTATCCGCACCGTCGCCGCCGAATTTCCGGAAATCGAATACAAAGAAATGATCGTGGACAACGCCTGCATGCAGATTGTCATGAATCCGCAGCAATTCGACGTGCTGCTGCTGCCCAATCTTTATGGCGATGTGATGAGCGATCTGGCGGCCGGACTTGTCGGAGGTCTCGGCGTCGTTCCCAGCGGCAATATCGGCGATTACGGAGCACTTTTTGAAGCGGTTCACGGCACCGCTCCCGATATCGAAGGCAAAGGGCTGGCAAATCCTACTGCGCTGCTGATGAGTAGCATTCTCATGCTGGATTATCTGGGAGAACGTTCCGCCGCGCGGCGCATCGAGACCGCCTTGGAAAAAGTCTACAGCGAAGCGAAACACACCACGCTCGACGTCGGCGGCAAAGCCGGCACCGACGAGTTCACCGACGCTCTCATCGCCGCCTTGCCCGTCCGAATCCAGTAACGCAAATCGCTGCCGTTACGTGAGACGTCCTCGAACGCATATACTCAGCTAAAGAGGATGACAATCACTGTGTCGACTTCGACCGCCTCTCCATCCAACGTCGTGGGGCGGTAGCGCCACTGGCGCACTGCGTCGATCACCGCCTGAACGAGAAGCGGCGGGCCCGAAACCACTTCAAGACTTTTTATGGTTCCATCCCTGGCGATAACCGCGTGTAAGCGGACTTTGCCACTCACGTGCTTCAATTGGGCTGCGGCCGGATACTCCGGGTGTATCTCGCTTATTAATGATTTAGCGGCGACTGCGCCTCCTAGTCGAATTCGCATCGCAGGCATGTCGGGCAACGCACGCAGTACATGCTCATCAATGAGTCGATAAACGCCATCGACGAGAGTCACAGAGCCGACTGAAATCGCGAACGGATAACCAGTCTTTTGTGATTTCCCGGTGTACTGCACTGAATAAAAGATTCTTGGCTGCTTCAGCGACTGGCGAATCGCTTTGTCAAGTGTTTGCTGAAATTCAGTCTTTTGCTGATCAGGTCCGCCTGACGTGAGCGTTGTCTCAACCTGGCCTCCGGCTTCTCCATGCGCCACAAAATATTCCACCAACCGGCTTTCCTCCTTCAGGGAACTGTCCGAATAGAGCGCAGCAAGCGTGGCTCCGTTCTCCGCACCGAAAGTAGCAGGAAACCAAGTCTGATATTCCGGAACTCGCATGGACTCCAATTGCATAGAAAGTTTTTCACCTTGTTTGGACGCAATAGTGTCGTCCACGATTTTCTGTAGTGTTCCAATCAGTTCTTGAAGATCACCACTCACTGCTGGCCCCGACGCGGGACCTTCTTGAGCGAACGCTCCGCGTTGACTTGATGCTAGTAAGGCGAGAAGTATCGTGAGAATTTTTCACAAACCGCCTCCCGATAAACGGGTCGCAGTGTAACCTAAAACCATTCTCAATTCTCGGGAAAGAAATTAGCCGCCTGCAGGCGCGTAAAGTTGATACACCATCACGTAGACGATAACGCCCGTCACGCAGACGTAGAACCATAGAGGTAACGTCCATTTGGCGATTGCGCGATGTTTGTCAAAGCGCTCCGTCAACCCGCGGCGCAGAGTGATCAAGATTAGCGGCACGATGGTGATTGCCAGAATCGTGTGCGAGGTCAGCAGTACAAAATAAATCGGCCGTATGATTCCCTGCCCCTGAAACACCACATGCCCGACACGGTAGTGATACACCAGGTAGGAAACCAGGAACGCGCAGGACACAACAAACGCGGAAATCATGAACCGTTTGTGTACCGCGATTTTGCCTTGACGTATCGCGGCGTAGCCGCCCGCCAGCAGGATGGCACTGGTTCCATTGAGCGTGGCGTTTAGCGCGGCGTGAGAAAAGAGCATTCTTGGTCTATGTGGCGTCCTAAAAAAGATTTACCGGGCAACCTTGTCGTACATCATCAATCCGAGCAGAACCGGAATGTGCAAAATCGTGGCATGCATCAGCCACTTGGCGCGGACATTCGTCTTTTCGCTTGCAGCCCACAAACAAACCTGCACCAGTGCGGTACTTAACACTAACGCCCCAAAGAAATAGAGCACTCCAGCTAGCCCGAGCACGGAAGGCAGCACGCTGACGCCGACCAGCATACCGGCGGTAATAATGATTTGCCGGAACGTCCGCGTTCCATCGCGATCCACCACCGGCAACATCTGAATCCCAGCGCGGGCGTAATCTTCGCGATACATCCAGGAAATAGCGTGGAAATGCGGGAACTGCCAGAAAAACAAAATCAGGAACAGCAGCCACGCGCCTTCATCAAGCTTTCCGCTGGCCGCGACCCAGCCAATCATCGGCGGAATCGCGCCGGGAAATGCGCCGACCAACGTGGCCCAGACGGTTCGCTTTTTCAAGGGCGTGTACGCCAGCAAATAGCCCAAGCAGGTCACCACCCCCAGCAGTGACGCCATCCACCCGCCAACCAGCCAAAGATCGACTGCGCCAGCGATCGCCAGTGCCACCCCAAACCACAGCGCCTCCGCGGGCTGCAGTAATCCGCTTGGCAGCGGACGCGATGCCGTCCTGCGCATGTGGCGGTCAGACTCCCGTTCCATGTAATGATTTAGCGCCGCCGTACCCGCCGCAATCAGCATCGTGCCGAAGACCGTGTGGACCATTTTCAGCCAGTCCACTGGCCCGCGCACTCCCATGTAATAGCCGGCTGCGGTAGTCATTAGAACCAGGAAGGAAACGTCAGGCTTGGTCAGCGCAACATACGCGCCGGCGCGGTTTAGCAGAGTGAAATCCGTAGAACGAAGTGTGCTCATTCGATTGCTGCCTGCGACCGGGACGCAACTGCCACCGTTCCGCGTCGTGGCACAAGACGGTAACACATCAAAACCACCAGGATTGCCGTCGCAAACACTAGCGCGCCAAATACCGTGTGCGCCACGGTCAGCACCACCATCACCGGCATCGGCTGTGGCGCATCCTGTGTCGCGAGTCTTGACCAATATGCCGCGCCGCCCAGCAAAAGCTGCGTGCCTACCATCGCGTGTAACAGCGTGCGGCCCAACGTCATCTCGCGCGAAGCATCAAATCGCCGCCTTAGTACCACCGCTGTCCCGATCACCACGCCCAGAACCACAAATGCGCCCACGATGTGCGGCCAGATGGGCATATCCTGGTGACGAAATCCCGCTCCCAGAAACACCTGCAAAAATATCACCACGGCGTTGATGTTCACGATGGTGTGGATTGGCAGCCCGCCGCGATCTTCAAGTCTGGTGTCATTTTCCGTCCACCACTTGCTCGTAAACACAGCCAGGCTCAAAATCGCGCCAAACATGATCTGCGCAAAACACGCATGCAGCACCGGCAACCAGTAATGAAGCAGCTGAATCACCACTTGTCCGCCTAAAATAGCCTGCGCTACGACTCCACCCACCGCCGCCAGCGCGAACCAACGCAACCAGCGCCGCTCTTCGTAACGCCAGATCACAAAAGCTTCGATGATCAGGAGAATGCCCAGGACACCAGCAATTACGCGGTGGCTGTGCTCATAAACGATCCCGCCCACCATCGGCGGCGTAAATGTGCCGTAGGAGGTCGGCCAATCGGGTACGGCGAGCGCCGCGTCATTTGAAGTGACCAAAGCACCAGCGACAAGCAGAAGAATGGTCCAGAAGAAGACCAAGACCGCGAAGCGATGCACGATGGGATGGTATGCCGATTTCATGAGCGAACCGCACGCAAATTATACTCCAACGAATTCTCCCCGTGAACCTAAGCCGAGGCGCGCGACGGTTCTTTTTCCCGCGCCATACCCAGCGCTTTTAACACCTCGTCTTGCAACGCGGCAATGAACGCCGGCGAGTCGCCTACGGCCGGCATCATGCGGAATCGTTCAATTCCCCACTTCTTGGCGTCGATGCGGCCGTCGATGTTGATTTCGTGGAGCGTTTCGATGTGCTCCGTAACAAACGAGATCGGCACCACCAGCATTTCCTTTACGCCTTCATGGCCGAGCCGCTCCATGGTGCCCAGGAATGACGGCTCCAACCATTTAGATGGTCCAACGCGGCTCTGGTAGCAAAGTAAATGCGTCTTCGGCCATCTCGCAAACTGTTTCGCTCCACTTTCGCAAACCAATCGCACGGTTTCTGCAATCTGTTTCGGATACGGATCGCCCTTTTCCACCAGGCTCATCGGCAATCCATGCGCGCTGAAGAGAAGATGAATCCGCGAACTATCCGGAAACTGCCGCAAGCAAACGCCGACTTTTTGTACTACGGCTTGAATGTACGACGGGTGGTTGTAAAACGATTCGATCGCGTGCTCCGGCGGACCGCCAGCGGGATTACCGTAGACTCGCCGCCATTCCTTCATACTGCTCAGAGTCGTCGCATACGAATAATGCGGATATAGTGGAAGTAAGACTAATTCATCCAGCGATCCTGCGGCTTTCAATGCCACCATCGCATCCGCCGTAAACGGCTTCCAGTAACGCATCGCCGTGACCACCACCGGATCCATATACGGACTAAGCGCCGCCGTCAATTTCAAGCGCTGCCTCTCCGTCAGCAGCGCAATCGGCGAACGCTTCCCAATCATTGCGTACCGCCCAGCTACCGGCACGGAACGTTTCTTGGCGATATAACGGGCCAGAGGCCCACGCAAGAATCCGAGCGGCCCCATGGGAATAATGTCAGGATCGAGAAACAGGTTTCTGAGAAATGGCTCAACCGCATCGAGCGAGTCCGGCCCACCCAATTGAAACAGCACCACTCCGATGCGCTCCTTCCCTGGCAATTTATTTCTCCCCGGACTGCTTTCCGAATGTGGATTTCTTCAACCGTTCGATTTCAGCGCGTAAATCGCTCGAGCGCTTGGCCACACTCAGATAAAATCCAAAAAAAATGGCCCATCCCAGGATGTATGCCCAGAAAATGCTGTCGAGATTCTTCACGATACTTCCGCCTCCTGGCGCAGCAGTTCCACGTCGCCACGCATTTTTTCCAGTGCGTACCGCTCCGCAATCAGGAACCACATGAAGACATGCATGGCCAGCACCGCGAAAAAGAATGTCCCGCGCATTCCCGGCGCCAGCCCGGAATTCGGGCCGCCCATAATTACCGGCGCGGGATGCTGCGTGCGCCACCAGCGAATCGCTCCAAACACGATCGGCACGTCGATGAAGGCGAAAATTCCAAAGAGCGCGCTGAGCAGGGCGCGGCGGTCCGGTTCTTCAATCAAAGTTCGTAACAGAAGATATGCGATATACAGCAGCCACAACACAAAAGTGGAAGTCAGACGCGCATCCCACGTCCAATAAATTCCCCACGCCGGTTTGGCCCAGATGGGACCGGAAATCAGCACGATGGTCGTAAACACTGTGCCCACTTCCGCGCAGGAGACGCCCAGCCAGTCGTACTTTTCCTTGCGCTTCCAGACATAAAGCAAATTGCACAGGAAGCAGATCGAAAATGCGGTGAGACCAGCCCAGGCGCAGCTGACGTGCAGGTAAAAAATCCGCTGCAGCGCGCCCATGGTGCGTTCTTCAGGCGCCACAAAAAACGAAGCGTAAGCGGCAGCAATCACCAGCAACACCGCCGCTGCGCTCAGCACCACGCGTTTCATCATTCCGATTTATTCCTCGAGTAAATATTCGCCGAAAAGCCACAGCGCCGTCAAAAACACCACGTCGAATACGGCCAGGAAGCCGATTCCCTTCCATTGCATCACCGGATCCGGAGACATCAATCCCACAGTAACCTCGGTCGCGGCCACCAGGATCGGCGTCAACAAAGGAAGCAATAAAAGCGGTAGCAGCAGTTCACGCATTCGCGCCTGGGCCGAAATTGCCGCCAGTGCTGTGCCCGCTGTCGATATTCCCAGGCTGCCCAGAAAAAAAGTAAGCAATATTCCCGGCAATTGTCCGCGGAAAGTCACATTGAACAACGCAGCGAATACCGGCAACATCAGCAGTTCCGTCAGCAAAAGAAATAGAGTGTTTGCGCCGATCTTTGCCAAAAAAATCGCGAACGGATCAACAACCGCCAGCCGCAACGCGCTCAGCGTGTCGTTCACCTGTTCGCGCAGAAAGCACGGCTGCAGCATCAGCGATGCCGCGAACAGGAATGCCAGCCACAACAGTCCCGGTCCAAAGCGGTGCGATTCAGTACTTGTCGGATCGAACGTAAAACTGAACAGCACCACTACAATCAACACGAAAACAATGGTGGTGCTGAGCAGTTCACGCGAACGGAACTCCGTCCGCACTTCCTTGCCAAGAAGCGCCGCCGCGTTGGAGAGCAGTCGCATTCATCCGCCCGCGAATAAAAAAATGGATTGGAATGTAGCTCCGGCACAGGTGTCGGCAACAACGCTCCCGGCTTCAAGTCGCACCGCGCGTGTTGCTAAGCGCGCTACTTCCGATTCACCATGCAGGCTCATCAGGATTGTGCATCCGCTATCCCTTAGCTTTCGCAGCCGCTCGATAAACCAGGCCGTTGCTTCCGGATCGAGGCCGGTCGCCGGCTCATCAAACAGCAGCAGAGACGGATTCGCCAGCAACGCCCGGGCAATCGCCACGCGCTGCCTCATGCCACGCGAAAATGTGCGCACCAGCGAATCTTTACGCTCAGCCAAGCCCACTTCGCGCAGCAGTTGCTCCACGCGTTGCGCGCGGTTTACGACTCCTAAAATTTTTGCGAAGAACAACAGATTTTCTTCCGCCGATAGTTCGTCGTACACCATGGTGGTGTGCGCGACGAATCCCGCTTGCGGGTTGCCATTTTCCGCCATTCCAGAAAACGAAAGCTCGCCGCGTGTCGGTCGCGTCAGCTTGGAAGCGATTCTCAGCAGTGTGGTTTTGCCCGAACCGTTCCGTCCCGTAAGCGCCACGCAATCGCCCGGCGCAATCGTCAGGTCGACATTTTTCAGCGCATACACCGCGCCGTAACGTTTTTCTATTTTTGTAAATCGCAACCCGATTTTGCGTTCTGACGGCAGGTCCACCGTCAGCCCCGCACCAGGTCTCGCAGGACTTGCTCCGCCTTGGCGCGTTCGCGCGCGTATTCGTCTTCGCCAATCGTTCCCGCCTGGCGGCGCAGTTCAAGGCGAAAAAGTTGATCCTTCAACGCGTCCAGGCTGTTTGCCGTATCGCGATCGAGCGAAGCCAGGGCATCGCCATTCGTAGCAGCCGCCAATTTGGTTTGCGTAGCTGCACGTACCGGCTGCGATTTTGAATTCGACTCCGCGCTACTCTTTTCCGGAGCAGCCACCGTAATCGCCACAGGCTTCCGTGCGATTAAAATCGCTGCCACGATAAATAAAACGCAGAATCCGCCGACCAGCGGCCATTTCAGACTGTCAAGGCGTCCCGGAATGGATTGAATCGCGGCAGGGGCATCGCCGCCTTGTACATTTTCCGCGCGGCCTGGCGCTCCGCCGGCATTACCCGCGCTCGGTGTAGGAGGCGGCGCGGTTCCCGACAACGTGATGCTCACAGGCGTTCCCGTCGCGACGCCTGCCCGTTCATAGATATTCATGCCCTGCTCTTGCCCGGCCATTTGCAAGCCGTCGCCGCTCAATTGCACGGTCGGAGGCGCAACGACCAGCAAACGCCCGCCGCCGTAGGCTGTCGGCAATTTGATTGTCGCGGTGTTATTCGGGTACGGAACTTCATAAGACAGCCGCACTTCGCTTTCCCCCGGACGAAATGCAAATGCGATCGCGTATTTGTTTTTGCCTTTATCGATCGGTGCCTGCACCACTGGCATACCGGACGGCCCCGATGCCGCGATCTGTTTCAGATTTGCTTTTTCCGGAAGCACAGCCTCGAAGTTTCCATCGCTACGAAAAAACGCTTGCGGCGGCTTGGAATCATTTTTTACGCCATACTCTTCGCCAACGATCAGGGTCGCACCGTTTGGCTGAAAAATCACCACGTGCGATGGAACGGAAATGGTTTTTGCGTCACCGGTGGGTTCGAATATGTCCACACTCAAGTTATCTTTGCCCGGCGGCAACGGCTGGTGAAAATTTACGCCCTTATACACGACTCGAATCAGCATCGGTTGCGCGCCAATATTGGGATTGTCAAACGTGAATTGGCCGGCGAAATCGCTCTTGGTATTGGCAACCGGCTGCATACCGCCTTGCAACTGAATCAGAATCACTTCCACGCCGGCGCCGGGTTTCCCGGTGGTGCCGTTATTCACCGTGCCATGGACCGTTCCCGCTTCAGTGGTTCCGGCGAAAAGGAACACCGCCAACAGCACAGCTGCAGCGAGCGACGCTAAAATCCGGCTCACTGCGACCCTCGTTCAGCTGCACGACGCGGCCCGCGCGGCCGCTTCACACCCGCTTCGGTCACTTGATCAATCTCCGCAAGCGCCATCGCGGCTTCCGTCTCCATGGCATTCTTCATGGATTCGTAGTCGGCTTCGGAATATTTTCCTGCGCGATATTCAAATCGCAGGTCGCGCAGATTTTCGTAGATGGTGTCCCGGCGCTCCATCAATTGATCCAGCTTTGATCGGTGCGGCGCCAGGTCCGATGCGTCAGGCTGAATGTAGAAAATGAAGAGAATTGTAGCCGCCGCCAACGCAAAGCACGCGCCCAGTACCGCTCCATCCGCGGAACTAATCAGCAAAAAATTTGCGAACGGCGCTGCGTACAAAATCACTCCTCCGTCTCGCGCTGCGCCTGCTGCCGGGCGCGAGCTAGCATTTCGGGCGAAACTTGCACGCCGCCCGCCCCGGGCATGGCGGGGACCGCGACCGGACGTTTTCTCCAGCGCTTCATCACCAGAATTACCAGCGCCAGGCCTGCGAGCAAATACGAAATCGGCATCAGCCACGCCACCAGGCCGAATCCCGTTTTCGGCGGCTCGACATACGCAAGCGGGCCATATTGCTGAATCATCGCATTCAGCACCTGCTGGTCATTCATGCCCGCGGCGATATGCGTGTCGATTTCTTTCAGCATCGTTTTGGCGGTATCGCAGGGGCCGGAATAAGCTCCGCCAACGTGATAACACTTCCCCGCGGCCTGATCGCAGCCGTTGCACATGCACTTCAGCTTGGAGCCGAGCTGGTGTGTGCGATCGCTCTGGTCCGCCAGCAGCCGCATTGCGCCCGGCGGCATCAACGCCAGTAGCCCGAGGAGCAGCCCAATTGAAAATCGAAGCCATATGCTTCGTCTGTTCCTCGGTCGCGTTGCTGAATTCATCGATGCGTTTCCAATCTTCGCTTTTTGATTTTCCATTTTCGAATTGCGAAATTAATCGTGGCCTTCCCGCAAAGTCACCTGCGCGGGTCGCATTCCGCTCAACTCTCTTGCGCCTGACGGCACCTCAGTGCGCGCAAGCACCACCACCGCCGCGCGATTCGGCACCAGGGCAACAATCGTGCCCATCACCACCACCATGCCACCCCACCACACCCATTTCACCAACGGGTTGATGAAGGCATGCACCGTGGGCAAATTCGTCTGCGGATTCATTCCCGCATACACCAGGTATAAATCTTCCTTGAGCGTGGAATAGATGGCCACCATGGTGCCCGATTCCTGGTTCGTGGGAAAATTTCGCCGCTCCGGATACAGCATCATCACCGGTTTTTTATCTTTCATGACTTCAACAATCATGCGGTCGGCGACGTAGTTTTTCTCCTGCTTCCGGTCCATGCTCTGCAGAAGCAATTCATATTTGCCGATATTAATCGTGGAGCCGATCGGCAATTCCTTTTCGACTTCTTTGTTAAAAGCCTGCCCCGCCAGGCCAATAAAAATCATCACCATCCCGAGATGCACGATATAGCCGCCATAGCGCCGCGTATTGCGCAGCGTCAAATCCACGCAGGATGCTAACCAGGACGCGCCCGACCGCACTTTCACAACGCGCGCGCCACGATAAAATTCCTGAACAATTGTCGCCGCCACGAAGATGCACAGCGTAAAGCAAATCAGCGAAAACATTTCGCGCACGCCAAAAATAAACAGCAGCACGCAACCCACTAACGCCGCCGAGACCGGACCGCGGAAATTTCGCTTCATGCTGTCGGTCGAAGTCTTGCGCCACGCGAGCAGCGGGCCAACGCCCGTCAGGAACATCAGCAGCAATCCCAGCGGAATATTTACCTTGTTGAAGAATGGCGCGCCCACACTGATGCGCGAACCGGTGAACCATTCAGAGAAAACCGGGAACAGCGTTCCGGAGAGTACCGCGACACACGCCACCAGCAGTACCAAATTATTGAACAAGAAACTCGATTCGCGCGACGCCAGCGAATCCAGCTGATTCTCGCTCTTTAAATAATCTTTGTTCTTGAAATAAGCCGCCAGACATACGCCCATCACGATGCAAAGAAATCCGACAAACCAGTTCCCTATGCTCGATTGCGCGAACGCGTGCACCGAACTCACCACGCCGCTGCGCGTCAGCAATGTGCCCAGAATGCACAGCATGAACGTCACGAATACCAGCCAGACGTTCCACACTTTCATCATGCCGCGCTTTTCCTGCATCATCACCGAGTGCAGAAATGCTGTTCCCGTCAGCCACGGCAACAGCGAAGCGTTTTCCACTGGATCCCAACCCCAGTAGCCGCCCCAGCCCAGCACCGCGTACGCCCAGTGCGCGCCTAATAGAATTCCCATGGTCTGAAAACACCACGCGATCATGGTCCACTTGCGCGTCAAGTGAATCCACTTCTCTCCCGGATACCTCGCCAGCAAAGCCGCCAGCGCGAATGCAAACGGAATCGTGAAGCCCGTATATCCCGAATAAAGATTTGGAGGATGAATCACCATCTCGGGATATTGCAGCACTGGATTCAGTCCATTCCCATCGGCGCGCGCGACCAAGTCAAATCCGCCCGCGGCGTTCGCCACTCCCAACGCCTTGAACGGACTCGCCACAAAATTGCTGATCGTCAGAAAGAACAGCTGCACGCCGGCCAGGATCACGCCGACGTACGGCATTAATTCGCCATTTTTGTTGCGATAGGTCAGCAAAACGGAAATTACGTAGATGGCCAGCAAAAAGCTCCAGAAAAGCAACGAGCCTTCTTGCCCGGACCACAACGCGGCCACTTTGAAAAATGTAGAGAGATCGCGGTTGCTGTGCGAAACCACATACGCAACCGAATAGTTGTCAGTGAAGAACAGATAGACGAGGCTGAGCGTTGCGGTGAAAATCAGCGCGCAGACCGCAATACCCGCCTGCCGCGCGCTCTTGATCAGCAACGGGTGCCGCGTAATGATGGCTACGATCCCGCCGACAAACGCGTACACCGCACACACAAAAGCCAGAATCAGCGCGAACGAGCCAAATACATCCATGCAGTCCCCGCCTCTCCCTCGAAATTTATGCGGTCCGCAGCAAGCGGCTACATTGAGCTGCGTTGAGTCGAACTTGCCGGGGCCGTCTCGGGTTTGTTCGGCGAATTGCCCGGTCCATAGCCCCGGCCGCCACCGGGAGCCGCTTCGTACTTAGACGCGCACTTTGCCTGCACATGGTCGGCGACAAATCTGCCCTCGGGCGTCGGCTTACCCTCAATCAGCGCTTGCGACTTATCCACGAACGTATCCGGCAACGGATCGCTCCCCACATAGCTCACGGGAAGCGCCTTGCCTTCGCCTTCCAACACAAAATCCACGCGTCCGGTCATACGATGTATGCTGCCTGCTCCGACCGTACCGCCAATCCGCATATGCTGATTGCGCTCGGAACCTTTCAATCCATCAAGCTCCGCCAGCGTGTGGTAGTACGTCTTGCTTTCGCCGTAGCCAAGCCACGCCAGGCACGCCATTGAGATGACGATAACGCCTATGCCGATTCCGAACTTCGCCTGCTTCTTCATTACAAAAAATACTCCCAAACCTTCGGATTTTCTTCATCGTATCACAAGGGCTGCAACTGCGCGGCTAGTTCTTTCGCCAGTACGCCTTCGTCAATTTCACTCCAATGGAATGGTCTGCCGTTTCGTAAAATGAGAGCCGCATCGAAATGCGATGTTGTAAACTGCGGCACGAATTCGGCCAGTTCGGCACCAACCAGCACCACTCGTTTTGGCTTGAACGATCGCCGAATTCGCGTGATGGTCGCAGGGATCCGCCGCCGCAACGATTCTCTTAGTTCCCTTTCTCCCGAACCGTCGTCTTTTTCTTCCGCACACTCCAGTACATGCGCCAACAAAAAGCCGCGACGCTGAAATTCCGCCAGCGTCGCATCCACGCTGCGGTCCAACGTGTTTACGCCCAATGCGCGCAGCAACGCGGCGCCTTCTCCCGCGAAACCGCCTTCCGAAGAGTAAAGATGCTCCGCATCCTTGGCGGGACTCACAGCGCTTAAAAACAACGCCTGTACATGGATCGGCCGGTAGCGTGTCATATATTCAAGCCGCTTTAGCCGGCGAGCGATGTGCTCCGGCCCCGCCGCCTGTCCACATCCGTCACACAAAATGGTCTTGGATGTTTCCTGCATTCTGGAATCGTAGTGCAGTCGTGCAGCGAGCGCAATCGGCTTGCACGCGGTGCCGGGGCCGCGCGCGCCCCGGCAATCTAGGCCGCTCGGTCAGCTCACGGAGGAAGGTTCATGCGACGCATAAGTGCGGCGAGCGCGGGTCGGACCGGAGAGAATCGAATTCGGGCGCCGAATCCATGTAACAAGATCGACGGGGTCGTCCTTTAACGTCTGCTCCAGCGCCTGAAACGCCTTGTCGGTTTCGCCGAGCATGGCGTAGGACCTGGCTGGTTCGACCCCCCATTCGTTGCGTGCGGCTTCGATGCGGGCGCGATAATTAGCCTCTTTCGGCGTAGCGAAATTCAGCCGCTTGAGAGCGGGGAGGCTAGTGCGGAGATAGAGCTGACGTGTAGCTTCTCAATGCGAACGATGCCGCTACCCCAACCGAGAGGCGAGCCCGTGGGCGATGTCACCTTGCAGGAGGGAGACGTCTTGTATCTTGCGGGTGAAGCGCTGCCGTCCGCTACCTTCACAAGTTCTGCTTGCACGGTGAAGTTATCGCCCAGACGAGCGACGTGACCGTGACCACCAATCGACTTTAAGAGCCGCGCCAACCTGCTGCGGATTATTGTCTTTGCCCAAGCCTCTTTAGCCGCCGGAGCCGCTTCTTTAGGGCTGAATCACCGTCTCGTCCTGCGGAAGTTTCGCACGCAGGCACCACTTCAGCTCCTGGCTGAGCTCCGTAATCTCCATGCCAGGCATCACGATGAACTTGCACGCCAGCATTTCGCGCGAATCGTCATCATCCGGCAACTGGCAAGTTACACGGCAATATTGGCAATCCTGATTCCAGCAAAATCGCCCGTAGGGTATGGTATCCGGGCTGATGAACTGAAAGCATCGCAGCAGCGAATTTCGCTCCGGCACCTGGAATTTCTTGCCCAGCAACGTGATCTCCACAAGTTTTTCGTAAGGACGGAAAGGTTCCGACATGACAAGGTCCAGTTTCCGCGGGCACGTCTGTACTCGGAGCGAGTCCCAGACGTTCAGGGTTTCAGTTTTGTACTACGAACCCTGAGCTGAGGGGGGCATTGCCCGCATGGCTTTATTGCCTATTTAGGCTAACGCCCCACATTGCAGCCGGACATAGTTTCCTGCCGCAGCGTTCCCTAATTGCTACTGGGAAGTACCCGAACGTGTAGGTTATCGATTGGATGTTGAATGCGAATCAAGATGAAGGGTGACACCGCATTTCCGCAGCGCGTTGCAAGGGCGCTTACGCTTGTAAATCGAAGTACTGTCCCATCTGCCGGAACTTCTTGTAACGCGCCTCGACCAAGAGGTTCGTCGGTCCACTGGTCAGTTCGGTCAGTTGCCGGTCAAGCACTTCTTCCAGAAGCCGGGCGGCCGCTTCGAAGTCCGTATGCGCGCCGCCTTCGGGCTCTTTCACGATTTCATCGATGATGCCCAGTTCCTTCAGGTCGGTCGCGGTAATTTTCATGGCCTCGGCGGCCGTTTCCGCCTTCGCCGCATCGCGCCAGATGATGCTCGCGCAGCCCTCCGGCGAAATCACGGAATAAAATCCATTTTCCAAAATGTTAACGCGGTCGCCCACAGCAATCGCCAGTGCTCCGCCCGATCCGCCTTCTCCGGTGACCGTAACAATCACCGGCACCGGCAACCGAGCCATCTCGCGAAGATTCCTCGCGATCGCCTCGCCTTGTCCGCGTTCTTCCGCATCGATACCGGGGTAAGCTCCAGGCGTGTCCACGAAGGTCAAAATCGGCCTTCCGAATTTCGCCGCGAGTTGCATTACTCGCAATGCTTTCCGATAACCTTCGGGTTTCGGTTGCCCGAAGTTGCGGATCACTCGCTGTTTCGTATCGCGGCCTTTTTGCTGCCCGATCACCGCCACCGGACGTCCTTTGAACTTTCCGAGTCCTGCGATTAGTGCGCGGTCGTCGCCAAATGCACGATCGCCGTGCAATTCAATAAAATCCGTGAACAGCAAAGGAATGTAATCCGTAAGATACGGCCGCTGTGGATGGCGAGCAATCTGTGCGCGCTGCCACGGACCGAGATGCGCGTAAAATTCCTTTCGCAGCTCCGCAACCTGCGCCCGTAAGCGTTCCAGCTCTGCATCCGCATCTTCGTTGCCGGCCAGCAATTTTAGGTCATCAACTTCTTTTTCCAGTTTTTCAAGTTCTCGCTGGCGAGAGCCCACGACGGCTTCCGAGGATTTTTTCTTCTCTTTGACTGACATGCGCCTCCTACGCCGCTGCCGCTTCGCCGCGGATTCGCCGCACTGCGTCCATCAACTCTGGCGTCGCTTTCACGCGCTGCTGCGACGGCACTACCGCCAGCGTGCCGTCTGGCGACTCCAATTCAAACACAACTTGGCTCGTACCGGGGGCTCCCGCGAATAATTTCTCCAAAAGGTCCAAAGTGCCTTCGTTCATTGAATCCATTGACAGTCGTACGCGGAATTCCGTCTGCGCCGCTGCGCGCTCCGCAATGTCTTGAATCCTGCGCGCTTCCTGCAACGAAAGCCGCGTTCCCGCCTCTTCAATCTGCACTCGCACTTTCAGCAGCAGCGGCGTTCCCGGCTTCAGCGTCTGTTCATACTTCGTGAAGCTTTCAGGAAACGCCAATAGCTCCTGGACTCCCGTCATGTCTTGAATCGTAAAAACTGCCCAACGTGCGCCCTTTTTTGAACGCATCGGTCTTGCACCAACGATCAATGCCGCCACCGCGATTTCCTTGCCGTTGCGCTGTCCTTCCACCTCTTCCAGACGCACCACGTTCCACTCCGCCAAGCGGGAACTGTATTTCTCTAGTGGATGCCCCGAGACATAAAATCCCAACATCGCGTACTCGCTGGCCAGACGTTCCTCTTCGCTCCACAACGGCGCATCGCGCAACAGGAACGGCACCGCCGCTTCCGTCGCCCCGCCGCCTCCAAACAATCCGTGTTGGCCCGATTCTCGCAGCCGCGACGCGCGCTGCAGCGAAGCCAGCGCGTCATCGATAGAAGCCGCCATCGCCTCGCGCGGCCCCAACGAATCCACCGCTCCCGATTTGATTAAGCTCTCAAATACGCGCTTGTTCAGAAATCTCGGTTCAATCCGCTCGCAAAAATCGTAAAGCGCCTTGAACTCTCCTCCGGAAAGCCGCGAATCGCGAATCGCTTTTGCGGTGTTCTCGCCCACATTCTTGATTGCCGCCAGCCCGAAACGAATCGATTCCCCAACCGGAGTGAAGTACAAATCACTCTCGTTCACGTCCGGCGGCAGAATCGATATGCTCATCCCGCGCGCTTCATTGATGTACTTCACGGCCTTCTCGGCGTTCCCAGTTTCCGAAGTCAGCAGTGCCGCCATGAATTCCACGGGGTAATGCGTTTTCATGTATGCCGTTTGGTATGCCAGCAAAGCGTAGGCGCAGGAATGCGACTTGTTGAAGCCGTATCCCGCGAACTCTTCCATTAAATTGAAAATCCGTTCCGCTTTTTTCTCTGGAATCTTGTTGTTTGCGCAACCGTTCAGAAATTTCGCGCGTTGCGACGCCATCTCTTCTTTTTTCTTTTTGCCCATGGCGCGCCGCAAAATATCCGCTTCGCCCAGCGAAAAACTCGCCAGCCGGTTTGCAATCTGCATCACCTGCTCTTGATACAAGATGACGCCGTAGGTTTCCTGCAAAATGTGCTGCAATTGCGGCAATTCGTAGCTGACCTTGGTCTTGCCATGCTTTCGGTTGATGAAATCGTCGATCATGCCGCCTTGAATCGGGCCCGGGCGGTACAGCGCATTC
>Ga0207699_10000415_pt1 | contig 21863 bp, 20 predicted proteins | sample LARL51metaG_FD_184344 | JGI IMG/M metagenome (GOLD analysis project Ga0207699, IMG submission 184344) | Corn, switchgrass and miscanthus rhizosphere microbial communities from Kellogg Biological Station, Michigan, USA - LAR L5-1 metaG... | ecosystem: Host-associated > Plants > Roots >...
GGCCTCGGCCGCACCGGGCGCGACCGCCGCCGTACCGGCCGAGGCCGCCGTACCGGCCGAGGCCGCCGTACCGGCCGGGACCGCGGCACCGGCCGAGGCCGCCCTACCGGCGGCCGGTCCGGCGGGGACCACGGCACCGAGAGCGACGCCTGCGGCCGTACCCCCCAACGGCGAGCGGCGAGCTGAGGGCTTGGCCAGCGCGCGAGCCCTGGCCAAGCCGCCCGTGCGCAAGCTGGCCCGGGACCTCGGCGTCGATCTAGACACGCTGACCGGCAGCGGCCCGCAGGGCTCAATCACCCGGGACGACGTGCAGCAGGCCGTCAGGCCTCCCGCCGCCGAGCCAGCCGGCGCCGGGCAGGCCACGGCCGGGATGGCCGCGGTTACTGCCGTCCCGCGCGAGGAGCGCATCGCGATCCGCGGCGTGCGCAAGCACACCGCGGCTGCCGTCACCGCCAGCGCCTTCACCGCCCCGCACGTCACCGAGTTCCTGCAACTGGACGTGACCGGCAGCACCGAAGCCCTGGCCCGGCTGCGCGAGCTGCCCGAGTTCGCCGGGCTGCGGGTGTCGCCGCTGCTGCTGGCCGCGCGGGCGCTGATCGTCGCCGCGGCCCGGCACCCGATGATCAACTCGTCCTGGGACGAGGAAGCCCGGGAGATCGTGGTCCACCACTACGTCAACCTGGGCATCGCGGCGGCCACCGAACGCGGGCTCGTCGTGCCCAACGTCAAGGACGCCCACGCGATGTCGCTGCCGGAGCTGGCCCGGGCGCTGGGCCAGCTCACCGAGACGGCACGGGCCGGCAAGACCACGCCTGCCGATCTCGCCCACGGCACGATCACGATCACCAACGTGGGGGTGTTCGGTGTGGACGCAGGCACCCCGATCCTCACCCCCGGCGAGGCGGCGATCCTGGCCCTGGGGCAGATCAAGGACGCCCCGTGGGTACACGAGGGCGAGCTGGCCGTGCGGAAGGTCGCGACGCTCGCGCTGTCCTTCGACCACCGCATCGTGGACGGCGACCTCGGCTCCACCGTGCTCAGCGACGTCGGCGCGATGCTGGCCGACCCGCTGCGCATGCTGGCCTGGGGCTGACCGCCGTGCCGCGCGGATCCGTTAACCCGGAGCGAAAGTAGCGCCACAACAGGCCTGATGCTTCGCGCTAACGGCTTGCGGTTCCGCGTCAGAAGGCGGCCTCGGGTAGCTCCATCAGATCCAGGCTGGTCTGCTCGGCGATCTCGCGCTCGGCCGCGAGCCGGGGCAGCACGGTCGCGGCGAAGAACCGCGCGGCGGCGATCTTCCCGAGGTAGAAGTCCTTGTCCCTGGCGCTTCCGGTGTCCAGGGCATGCATGGCGACCTCCGCCTGCCGGGCCAGCAGCCAGCCGATCAGCAGGTCGCCCAGGGCCAGCAGCAGCCGGTTGGTGTTGAGCCCGACCCGGTAGATCTCGGCGGGCTGGTCCATCGCCGCGGTGAGGAAGCCGGTCAGCGCGGTCACCATACCCTCGACGTCGGTCACTGCCCGGGCCAGGGCCGCGCGCTCCAGCTTGAGCCGTCCGTTGCCCGCCTCGGCCGCGGCGAACTCGATGATCTCACCGAGCAGTTGTCGCAGCGCGGCGCCGTTGTCCCTGATGATCTTACGGAAGAACAGGTCCATGCCCTGGATCGCGGTGGTGCCCTCGTACAGGCTGTCGATCTTCGCGTCCCTGATGTACTGCTCGATCGGGTAGTCCTGCAGGAACCCGGAACCGCCGAGGGTCTGCAGCGACAGCGTGAGCAGTTCGTACGACCGTTCCGAACCCACTCCCTTGACCACCGGCAGCAGCAGGTCGTTGATCCGGGCCGACATCTCGTCGGTTCGGCCCTCGGCCTCGGCGACCTGGGCGGCGTCCTGGTAGGTCGCGGTGTACAGCACGAGCGCCCGCATGCCCTCCGCGTAGGCCTTCTGCAGCATGAGCATGCGACGGACGTCGGGGTGGTGAATGATCGTCACGCGAGGCGCGGCCTTGTCCGTCATCTCGGTGAGGTCAGCGCCCTGGACCCGGGTCCTGGCGAAGTCCAGCGCATTCAGGTAGCCGGTGGACAGGGTCGCGATCGCCTTGGTGCCCACCATCATCCGGGCGTGCTCGATGACCATGAACATCTGCTTGATGCCTTCGTGCACGCCGCCGACCAGGGTGCCTACCGCCGGGTGCCGGGCGCCGAAGCTGAGCTCGCAGGTGGTCGAGGACTTCAGCCCCATCTTGTGCTCAAGGCCTGTCGCGTAGACGCCGTTGCGCTCGCCGAGCGTGCCGTCGTCATTGACCAGGTACTTGGGCACCAGGAACATCGACAGCCCCTTGGTGCCCGGCCCGTGCCCCTCCGGCCTGGCCAGCACCAGGTGGAAGATGTTCTCCGCCATGTCGTGCTCGGCGCTGGTGATGAACCGCTTCACGCCCTCGATGTGCCAGGTGCCGTCCGGCTGCTCGATTGCCCTGGTCCGGCCGGCGCCGACGTCCGAGCCGGCGTCCGGCTCGGTCAGCACCATCGTCGCGCCCCACTCGCGCTCCACCGCCAGCTCGGCGAACCGCCGCTGCTCCGGGGTGCCGATGTGCCACAGGACGTTCGCGAACGAGGGACCGCCTGCGTACATCCACACGGCCGCGTTGGCGCCGAGAATCAGCTCGGCCACCGACCAGGCGAGCGAGCGGGGCGCCCCGGTGCCACCGAGCCCGGCCGGCAGGCTCAGCCGGTACCACTGCGCGTCCATCAGAGCCCGGAACGATTCCTTGATCGGCTCAGACACCCGCACCGAGCTGGTCTGGGGGTCGAACACCGGCGGGTTGCGGTCGCCCTCGGCGAAGCTGTCCGCGATCGGCCCGCTAGCCAGCCGGTTCACCTCGTTCAGGATGTCCCGGACAGCCTGCTCGTCCAGGTCGGCGTAGGGCTCGCGACCCAGCAAGTCCTGCCTGCGCAGCACCTCGAAGAGGCTGAACTCGATATCACGCAGATTGCTCTGGTAATGGCCCATGGAAGCTCCATCGGTTGCTGCCGGACCTACTCCCCGGTAACAGAATTATGCTACCCGCTGGTAACCAGAGGCAACTCGATTGGGGACCGAATCTCGTTCTAGAGTGAGCAGGCAGGCGGCGGACGGCCCGGCCGGGAAGTCCGCGGCGAGGTGAGCAGGGCACTCGACGGGCGAGGTGGGCAATGGCGCTGGCGGTCACGGAAGAGCACCAGGCACTGGCCGAATCGGTGCGTGGCTGGGCGGAGCGGAACGCGGGTCCGGAAGCCGTGCGGGCCGCCGTCGACGCGTCGGACAGCGGCGCCGCCCGGTACGCCGAATCGGTGCACGGAGCCCTGGCCGCCCAGGGCCTGCTCGGCCTGCACCTGCCGGAACGCCAGGGTGGCCAGGGCTTCGGCCTGGCCGAGCAGGCGATCGCGGTGGCCGAGCTCGGCCGCGGGCTGCTGCCCGGCGGCTACCTGCCCACCGTCCTGGCCAGCGCGGTGCTGGCGGCGGCCGGTGCCGACGGCAAGCTGGTGACCAGCCTGGCCGACGGCACCTGGTCGGGCGCGGTCGCGCTGGCCGCCGGGATGACGGCGGCTGCGGATCGCGGCGGCGGCCTGGTGCTGGACGGTAACTGCGCGCCCGTGCTCGGCGGATCCCTCGCCGACCTCGTGATCCTCCCGGTGGCCACGGCGGCGGGCGAAGCCTGGGTCGCGGTCGACGCGGCCAACCTCGACATCACGCCGCTGGACAGCCTGGATCTCACCCGGCCCGTCGCGCGGCTGGCGGCCCGTGGCGTGGCCGTGCCCCCGGAGCGGGTGCTCGGCGGCCTCACCCGGGCCGCGGTCAGCGACCTCGCGGCCGCCCTGCTGGGCGCCGAGGCGGCCGGGATCGCCGGCTGGGCGGTGACCACCGCCGCGGAGTACGCCAAGATCCGCAAGCAGTTCGGCCGGCCCATCGGCCAGTTCCAGGCGGTCAAGCACCGCTGCGCCTGGATGCTGACCCAGGCCGAGCAGGCCGAGGCGGCCGTCTGGGACGCCGCTCGCGCGCTGGACGGCGCGGCCGACTCCGCGGTCCCGGCCGACGCCGACCGCACCGGCGATACCGGCGGCGAAAGCGCCAGGGCCCAGGCCGACTTCACCGCGAGCGTGGCGGCGGTCGTCGCTGTTGACGCCGCGGTCGAGTGCGCGCACGCGTGCATCCAGGTGCTGGGCGGCATCGGCTTCACGTGGGAGCACGACGCACACCTCTACTACCGCCGGGCGCTGTCGCTGCGGGCCCTGCTGGGGTCGGCCGGGCCATGGGCGAGGCAGGCCGCGGGGCTTGCTGCCGCAGGAGTGCGCAGGACGCTTGAGATCGACCTGCCGGACGAGGCGGAAGGCTGGCGCGCCCAGATCAGGACCGAGCTGGCCGAGATCGCCGGGCTGTCCTGGGCGGACCAGGTCGAGCGGTTCGCCGCGGGCGGCTGGGTCGCGCCGCATCTGCCGCGCCCGTGGGGCCGCGCCGCCACCCCCCTCGAGCAGGTGATCATCGCCCAGGAAATGCGGGCCGCGCGGCTGCGCCCGCCACCGCTGTTCATCGGCTCCTGGGCGATGGCCGCGCTCGTCGGCTACGGCACGCCGGAGCAGCAGCAGCGGTTCCTGCCGCAGACCCTGCGCCACCAGCTCATCTGGTGCCAGCTCTTCAGCGAGCCCGGCGCCGGATCCGACCTGGCGGGCATCACCACCCGAGCCGAGCGGGCGGACGGTGGCTGGCGGCTGACCGGGCAGAAGATCTGGACCTCGCTGGCCAAGCAGGCGGCGTGGGCGATCTGCATCGCACGGACCGACCCGAGCTCGCCGCGGCACGACGGGATCACTTACTTCCTGGTGGACATGTCCTCCCCCGGCATCGAGGTCCGTCCGCTGCGGGAGATGACCGGGGACGCGCTGTTCAACGAGGTCTTCCTGGACAACGTGTTCGTGCCCGACGGCTGCGTGGTGGGCGAGGTCAACGGCGGGTGGAAGGTGGCACGCAGCACGCTGGCCAACGAGCGGGTCTCGCTGTCCCAGTCCTGGACGTCGGGGTTCGGCGTGGCCGAGCTGCTCGACGTTGTGGCGAAGCGGGACCCCGCGATGACCGGGGATGCGGAGCAGATCGGCCGCTTGGTGTGCGCCGGCCACGCGCTCGACGTGCTCGGGCTGCGGGTCACGCTCCGGCAGCTGTCCGGGACCGAGCCCGGGGCCACGGCCAGCGTGCGCAAGCTGCTCGGTATGCGGCACGCCCAGCAGGTCAGCGAGCGCTGCTGGTCGCTGGCCGGCCCGGAGGGAACGCTCGGGCCCGCGCGTGAGCCCGGCTGGCGGCCCGGCGACGGCGACGAGGAGCAGGCCCGGCACTGGGGTAAGCAGCTGCTGACCAGCGAGGCGCTGACCATCGGCGGCGGCACGACCGACATTCAGCTCAACATCATCGCCGAGCGGATCCTGGGGCTGCCGCGCGACCCCGAGCCACCCGCGGCCTGAGGTCGCAGCCGCCCGCGGCCTGAGGTCGCGGCCAGGCCCGGCCTGACGTCGCAGCCACCCGCGGCCTAACGTCGCGGCCAGGCGCGGCCTGAGGTCGCAGCCGCCCGCGGCCTGAGGTCGCAGCTGGGCGCGGCCTAACGTCACGGCCGGGCGCTCTTGTTCGTCCGGTCGTGCTGTCGAGCCGCCCGCGGCCCGACGCCACCGCCGACCCGCGCCCATCCGGCAGGCCATGCCTCTCATCCGATGACACGCCGTGCCGCCACCGCCTCGGATCCCGATTCCGGCCGCTGAATCACGGTATTCTGCCGCTCAGCCCGGGCATGGGAGGTTTATGGCCGACGACGGTGGCGGCGGGTACGAGCGTTACTTCCTGGCTCGCGACTCCGACGGTTCCGACGTGGGCGACAACGGGACCGGCGGCTCACCCCGCCCATCTTCCCCGCAGCGCCGTGGAGCAGCGTCGTCTGCCCAGCAACGGCTCATGGCCCGGATCGTGGCCAGCAGGAAGGCACGCCGCCGCCGGTCGCTCCTCGTCACCGGCGGCATCGTCTCGGTTCTGGTGCTGTTCGTGGCGGGCGCCGGCTGGGCGCTCACCGGATACGTCAACCACATCGTCAACCGGGTGGACGCCGGAACCTCGGCCGCGGCGCCGGGCGCGCCGCTAAACATCCTGGTCGCCGGGGTGGACCGCCGGACCGGGCTCACCCGGCACCAGCAGCTGATGCTGCACGTCGGGCGCAGCACCGGTGAGCTCAACTCGGACACGTTGATGCTGGTGCACGTCTCACCCGCGCACAGCCGGGTGACGGTGGTCAGCATCCCTCGGGATTCCTGGGTGAACATCCCCGGGCACGGCATGAACAAGATCAACGCCGCCTACGGCCTGGGCGGCCCGAAGCTCATGGTGCAGACGGTCGAGCAGGCCACGGGCCTGAACGTCAACGACTACGTCGAGGTGAACTTCCTGGCTTTCGTCAAGGTCATCGACACGCTGGGCGGGGTGAACATCTGCCTGCCGACGGCCCTGAACGACTCGGAAAGCGGCATTCACATGTCGGCCGGCTTCCATCACGTGAACGGGATCACGGCGCTGAAGTACGCCAGGGACCGGCACTCGTTCCCGAACGAGGACCTGACCAGGATCCAGGACCAGCAGAGCCTGATCGCCACCGCGTTCACGAAGATCCTCAGCACCGGAACGCTGACCAACCCGCTGCGGCTGGCTCACCTGCTCAACACCGTGCTGCCGGCGCTCCGGGTAGACAAGGGCCTGAACGTATCGGCGCTGGCGGACCAGATGCGCGGGATTAACCCGCACAACGTCGTGTTCGTCACGGTCCCGCTGGCCAATTCCAATTACCTCACGCCGACCGGGCTGGACGCGGTGCTATGGAACAGCACCCAGGCCGGCCGCCTGTTCGGCGAGGTCAGCAACGACCAGCCGGTGATCAAGCCGGCGCCGAAGCCGCACCGGTCCGGCTCCTCCGGGCACCGGTCCGGCTCCTCCGGCCACGGCGGGCATACCGGGCCGACCCGGCCGCACCACCCGGCCGGCTGGGCACCGCCGGGTGCGCGGACCGCCGTCCAGGCCTCGTGCAAGTGATCGCGCCGCTCAGTCCTTGCCGCCGAACTCAGTCCTTGCCGCCGAGCGTGGCCGGCGCGCCGTAGGGCCGGAGCACCTCGGGCAGCATGACGATGCCGTTGCTGTCCTGGAAGTTTTCCATCATGGCCAGCAGCGCGCGGGCGGTCGCGCCGGTCCCGTTCAGCGTGTGCACGAAGTCGAGCCCGCGCTCGCCCCGGTACCTGATGTTCAGCCGCCTGGCCTGGTAGTCGGTGGTGGTCGAGCACGAGGTGATCTCGCGATACCGCTGCTGTACCGGGAACCACGCCTCGATGTCGTACTTCTTCGCCGCGGGCGCGCCCAGGTCGCCTGCCGCGATGTTCTGCACCCGGTAGGGCAGGCCGAGCGCCCGCACGATCTCCTCTTCGTAGCCGAGTAGCCGCTCGTGGAAGTCCGCGGAGTCCTCCGGCAGGCAGTAGACGTACATCTCCACCTTGTCGAACTGGTGCACCCGGAACATGCCGCGGGTGTCCTTGCCCGCCGCCCCCGCCTCGCGCCGGAAGTTGGTGGAGAACGCCACGTACTTGACGGGAAGCTCGGCTTCCTCCAGCCGCTCGTCGGCGTGGATGCCGGCCAGCGCCACCTCGGACGTGCCGGTCAGGTACAGGTTGTCCCGCTCCAGGTGGTACAGGTTGGACTCTTCGGTCGGCAGGAAACCGGTCCCGTACATGGCCCGCTCACCGGCCAGGACGGGCGGCAGCACGGCCAGGAAGCCCTTGCTGACCAGCCGGTCCAGCGCGAACCGGTACAGCGCCATCTCGGCCAGCGCCACGTCGCCGATCCGGTAGGCGAACCGGGATCCGGACAGCCGCGCGCCCCGCGCCATGTCGATCCAGCCGCTCTTGGAGCCGAGATCCAGGGCATCCTTCGGAGTGAAGCCGAACGCTGGCGGCTCCCCCCACGTGCGCACGGTCTGTGCGTCCTCCTCGGTCATGCCGTCCGCGGCGGACGGGTCCGGGAGGTTCGGGACGGTGGCGAGCAGCTCATTGCGTATCCGCTCCGCCTCGGCCAGGTCCGCCTGCACCGCGTCAAGCTGCTCCCGCAACTGCCTGAGCTCGGCGCGCTCGGCCTCGGTGGGAGCAGACTTGGACGACCTCTTCTGCCGGGCACGCAGCGACTCCGCGCGCTCGGTCAGTTCCCGCCACGACGCATCGGCGGCCAGCAGCGCGTCGAATTCACCGGCGGCGCCGCGCCTGGCCAGCGCGGCGCGGAAGTGGTCGGGATCTTTGCGGGCAGCCTTGAGGTCGATCACCTGCGAGAGTTTAGTGGAGCCCGGTCCCGCGCCGGGCTGGCCGCCCGGGCCGCGCGATAGCGTGGGCCGCATGAGCCGGGTGCACGACATGGGCGGACAGACCGGATTCGGGCCCGTTCCCGTCGATGATGAGGGGCGGTTCTTCCACGCCGACTGGGAGGCCCGCGTGTACGCGATCGTGCGCGCGCTGCAGCGGCACGGAGTGATCAATGCCGCATTCGATGATCTTCGCGACGCCATCGAGCGCATCCCGCCCGCCGAGTACCTGGCCATGTCCTACTACGAACGCTGGCTCCGGGCGGCCGAGATGCTGCTGGCCGAGAGGGGCCTGCTGACCGATGACTAGGTTCGCCGCAGGCGCGATGGTGCGGGCCCGGGCGGCCGACCCGGACGGCCACACCCGGCTGCCGCGCTACATCCGCGGGCACGTGGGCGAGGTGCTCGAGATCCGGGCTACCTGGCTGCTACCGGACGCGGCGGTGCGCCGGATCGCGCGGCCCGAGCCGGTATACGCGGTGCGGTTCACGGCGGCCGAGCTGTGGGGCTCGGGCACGCACTCGGTGATCGTCGACATGTGGGAGTCCTACCTGGAGGAGGTGCCATGAGTGGGCAGCACGCCGAGCTTCCCGTCGCGGCACGGGTGCGCAGGCTCGAGGAGCGCATGATCGCCGCCGGGCTGACCACTGACGCGGAACTCGACGCAATCCTGGAGCAGGTGTTCAGCTCGGCCTCGCCGGTCAATGGCGCCCGGATGGTCGCCCGCGCCTGGAAGGACACCGGCTACCGGGAACGCCTGCTGGCCGACGGCAACGCGGCAGCCGCCGAGCTCGGGTTCGGCTCCGGCAGCCGTGGTTACCTGCTGAAGGTGGTCGAGAACACGGCCGAGGTGCACAACGTGATCGTCTGCACGCTCTGCTCGTGCTACCCGACATCTTTGCTGGGTCCCTCGCCCAGCTGGTACAAGAGCTTCTCCTACCGCTCCCGGGTCGTCCGCGAGCCCCGGGCCGTACTGGCCGAGTTCGGCCTCGAACTGCGGGACGACATCAAGATCCAGGTGTGGGACGCCAACTCCGAGTCCCGCTACCTGGTGCTGCCGCTGCCGCCGGAGGCGGCCAGTGAGATGGACGAGAGCGCACTGGCCTCCCTGGTCACCAGGAACGGGCTCATCGGCACCGCCGTTCGGTAAGGCCGAACAGTCCCGATCCACTGAGCCGTCTGGGGACGCCGCCTCCCCGGTACCTTGACTGCCGATGACCGAAAGGGCGCCCCCGTGCTGCCGCTGGACGGGCACGTGCATACCGAGTGGTCCTGGGATACGGTCGCCGGCTCCATGGAGCACACCTGCGTCCGCGCCGAGGAGCTCGGACTGACGTCGATCGCGTTCACCGAGCATGCCGACTTCACCCGCTGGATGATCGACGCCGAGGTGCGGGCATACCTGCGGCGGATGAACGCGGACTGGGTAGGGCCCGACGGCCGGTTCCACCCGCCGCCGCTGGACGTCCCGGCCTACCTGGAGTGCGTGCAGCGGTGCCGGGTCCGGTTCCCGGGGCTGCGCATCCTGACCGGGATGGAGCTGGGTGAGCCGCACTGGCACGGCGATGAGGTCCGGTCCCTGCTCGGCCGGGGATCCTTCGACCGGCTGCTCGGCTCGGTGCACTCACTGGCGCTCGACGGCCCGTGGATGGTGGATCACCTCTTCGGCCGGCTCGGTCCCGGGGACCTGATGCGCGCCTACCTCAGCGAGGCTCTCCGGATGATCGACTCACCGGCCCCATTTGAGGTGCTGGCGCACATCGACTATCCGGTCCGTCACTGGCCCGCGCACGCCGGCCGTTTCGATGCTGCGATCTTCGAGGACGAATACCGCGGGGTACTGCGGGCGCTGGCCCGGTCAGGGCGGATGCTCGAGGTGAACACGGTGGTGCCTCTCCCGACGGTGATCATCCGGTGGTGGCACGAGGCCGGCGGTGACGGGCTCACCTTCGGCAGCGATGCACACGAGCCCGCCACGATCGCCAGGGACTTTGCCCGCGCGGCGGCGAGGGCCGAGGCTGTGGGCTTTCACCCCGGCCGTCATCGGCACGATGCCTGGCGGCGGCTTGTCCGCTAGGCGCTATTTATCCCGAACGGACACGGCCTGAGCCAGCCGGATTCGCGGGACTGGTCACGGGTCCTGACGGCGGAACCCGCCCTCGGTGCTGATGACCTGGCCGGTGATCCAGGCGGCCTCGTCTGTGGCCAGCCACGCGATCAGCCGAGCCGGGTCGTCGGGATCGCCCCAGCGCCCACCGGGGAAACGTCGGCGGACGGCCTCGTAAGCGTCGGGCGGGGCGTACCCGGTGTCCACCGGGCCGGGATTGACCGTGTTGAGGGTGATGTCCCGGTCGGCCAGTTGATCAGCCAGGGTGCGGGTAATGGAGGCTAGAGCGCCTTTGGCCGTCGCGTAGGCGACCTCGTTGCGCATCGGCCCCAGGTCTTGCCCGGAGGTCATGAAGACGATCCGGCCTCCGGGACGGCCGTCGTGCTGAGCCGCGAACGCCTGGGCCAGCAGGATGGCCGAACGGGTGTTGACCGCCCAGTGCGCGTCGAGCATGGCCGCGTCCACGGCGCCTAGCGGGCCGTCGCCTCCGCTGCGGGCGTGGTTGCAGACGAGGATGTCCAGGTGCCCGGCTGCGGCGGTGGCCGCGCTGACCAGGCGGCTGGGCGCGTCGGCGCCGGCCAGGTCGAGCTGCTTGTGCCGGACGCTCGCCTGGCCATCGGCCAGCGCCTCGGCCACGCCTGCGGCGATCGAGTCCGGACCGTCCGGATCGCCGCCCCAGGGCTGCTCGTCATCGTGGGGCCCGTAATGGTGCAGGAACAGGCCGGCCCCCAGGGCCGCCAGCCGCCGGGCGATGGCGTAGCCGATGCCGGCCCGGCGGCTGACGCCGGTCACCAGGGCCACCCGCCCGCGCAACGGCGTCGGGTCCCGGCGCAGTGCGTCGGCGCGTGATTCCGCGGGGGTCATGGCCGACCGGCCTTCAGGAAACCGCGTTCACCGCGACGTCGGTGACCGGTACGGCCCGCGTGACGGCCATCCTGAGGAATCCCGCCGCCCGCGTGAACGTGTCGCCGACACGGTGACCGGCCAGTTGCCCCTCGTACGCTAGGTACCGCGTCATCTCCCAGCTCTGTCCGCGCGGCGGAAGCGACGCCAGCGCCGGCTCGGGCAGGTAATTCCACGTCCAGGCGCAGATGCCGCGCTGACCGGGATCGAGCTGGCCGACCCCGGGACGGACGAAATTCACCTGGTACACGGTGCTGTCCATCTGGTTCCGCACGAAGCGCAGCCCGGCCAGCGTTTCCTCGATCAGCCGGCGGTCAGCCGCCGCCCGGCGGGCCAGCACGCCGTCGTAAGGCTCCGGGTGATAGCGCACCAGCGTGGCGTCAACGATGGTGACCCACCACACCGCATCACCGACGGCCCAGCACGCCCGCGACCGGTCCCAGATCTGGACCCTGGAAAGCCGGCCTGTGGCCTCGCACATCGCGGCGAGAGACCAATCGAGCGCGCTCATCTCGGCGGTACGCTCACCCGGATTCTGGCCGTGCCAGGCCATCCGGCACCGGGCTGAGCAGAAGCGTGCGTGCTCGCGGCGCGGCGTGAACACCGTCCCGCACTGCTCGCAATTCTTGATGTCAGTCACTCCGGTCGGCTCACCCCCGTCGGTCGAAGCCACGCCCTGCGGCGCGCGCGGCGCGCTTACCCGAGCCGAGCGCCAGCTCGCGTGCTGGCCGGACCGGCCCGGGCAGCGACTACCCCGGCGCCCCCGGCGAAAACGCGGCTCATGGGTCCCAGGACGCGCGGCCTGGCCGGCCAGCCTCCGCATCCGCCTCGCGGGGCCGGGAACGTCCCTCCTGGGTTGGTCCCATGGGTACCACCGCCAGGCTGACCGCAGGACACAAGTGTACCGTTGCCCGGCCTGCCACGTTCGGATACCGAACCAGTTTCGGACCCGGCCGGGTCCGGCGGCCACCACCGCCGACGGCTGCTGATCGCCGCCGGGCTCGGAGCTCCTCCGGTTCGACCACGAGAGACGGACCCCCGGCTTCGCCGACCGGAAGCCGACGTTGTGCTGCCTTCACGCCGGGTGTCTGATAGAGGGCAACGGGCGACGGACTGGCCAGCCACGGGCCGAGTCCGCCGGGCCCGCGAGGGAGCGGCTATGCGCCTGGTCGTGCGGTTCCTGCTGGGCGAGTTCTCGTTGGCGTGGGCGCTGGTGCTAGCGGGCTCGGTCCGGGTCAGTCTGCAGATCTGGCCGTTCCTCGGTACCGCGCTCTCGGCCTGCTTGCGCGCGTGGCGGCTGGTCCTGGCCCTGGCGATCGGCTTTCCCGCGGCGGGCTGGCCGCTGCTGTTCTGGCTCCGTCAAGACCAACCCGGGTACCGGCTGTGGCTGCAGGGGATAGCCGTTCCGTACTGGATCGTGCTCGGCGTGACCGCCCTGATGGTCCTCATCACGAAGGTCAGCAGCGAGGCGAGCCTTCAGGGTAGCGACAGCGCGAGCGAGTGCCGGTGCGCGACGTGCGCGGCCGTCAGCGGCGGTCGTCACTGATCGTGAGAACGACGTTGCCCGTCTTCTGCTGCGTCTCGACGTACCTCGTCGCCTCGATCACTTGCTGCAGCGGATAGCACCGGTCGATGACCGGGCGGTACTCCCCCGCCCCGATGAGCCCGCCGAGGAAAAGCACGTCCTGCCTGGAGTAGCGGGGCGGGACCGGGAACACCACCTTCTTGTCGGCCAGCCGCGCGGTCCATACGGCGAGGACTACGTTCTGCAGCCCGTCGGTGGCCAGGTACTTCCCGCCCGGCTTCAATGAGCCGGCGCAGCGCCGGAACGAATGCTTGCCGACCGCGTCGTATATGACGTCGTACGTCTGGCCGCTGGCGGTGAAGTCTTCCCGCGTGTAGTCGATGACCTGGCCTGCTCCGAGCGACCTGACGGTCTCGACGTTTTTGCTGTCGCACACCGCGGTGACGTCGGCGTCGAAATGCCTGGCCAGCTGGACCGCTGCGGTGCCGATGGAACCCGAGGCACCGTAGACGAGAACCCGCGTGCCCCGCCCCACGTCCGCGAGCTTCAGCGACGCCAGCGCGTTCAGGCCTCCGTCGCAGACCGCGGCGGCCTGCTCAAAGCTCACCCCGTCCGGCTTTCGCGCGACCAGGCCGCTGGCGGGCAGGCAGACGAACTCGGCGTGCGCGCCGAGCCGCCGTGGGCTGAGGCCGAAGACGTGGTCACCGGGGGCGAACTCGGTGACCGCCTGGCCGGCCGCCGCGACCTCTCCCGCTAGCTCGCTGCCGAGTATCCGCCGCCTGGGCCGGATAGGACCCGCGAGCAGCCGCCACAGGACCGGATCGGCGGCGCGGCGGTGGCAGTCTGTCCGGTTGACCGTCGTGGCCCGGATCCGGACCAGGACCTCGTCTGCCTGGGGCACGGGCGGCTCGACTTCCTCCAGTCGCAGGACGTCAGGGGGTCCGTACCTGTCGTGGACCACTGCTTTCATCGGCTCACCCTTCGCGGCGCCCCGCTGGCGGCGTTCGTGCTGAAATCCTAGGGTTTCCGCCGACCTGCGGAACGGGCCCGGACGGTCTTAGTCGCCGTCCAGCGAACGACGCTGGAGCGTGATGCCGGTGAAGCTGGCCGGGGTCAGCGGCGTCGGGTTCAGGTGCCTGGCCCGGATCACGGCGAGCAACCTGGTCAGCTGGCCGCCTAGGCCCGGGACCCAGTGCAACAGGACGATTTCGCCCGCCCTCAGCGGTTTGCCGTCCCAGGTGTGGATGCCATCGCTATCGACTACGGCACTCCAGCCCACCAGGGTCTTCAGCCCGCTCCGGTAGGCCGCCGCCTGCACGGTGCGATCGAAGGCTCCGTAAGGCGGCCGGCCCAGCACCGGGGTTTGGCCGAGCATGTGCCCGAACGCCTGCCGGGCCTGCGCCCACTGGGTCGTGGCCTGGGGCAGGGTCAGCTTGGTGAGGTTGGGGTGGGAGACCGTGTGGTCCCCCACCGTGCCGCCCGCGGCGACAAAGGCGCGCCAGTACGCCAGGTGCTGCTGGGCGGCGTGCTCGATGAGGAAGGCGGTGACCGGCAGGCCGGTCTTGCGCATGATGCCCAGGACCTGCTGGCTCGGGGTCCAGCCGTCGTCCGCCGTGATGTAAATGGCCCGGCCGGCGGAGTGAGCAAAGGAGTAGACCGGGGTTTCGGGCAGGCCGGGGATGGTCACCGGAACCACGGCCTGCTCGCCGTCTGCGTCGGTCAGGGTCAGCTCGGCCCGGCACGGAATGGGGCTGGGGGCCACTGCCACTTCCGACGCTTGGGGAGAGCTGACCTGGTCCGCCCTGCACAGCCGCCCGCGCGGGCGGCGCACCGGACTGGACAGTGAGAGCAATACCCCGCCGCGGCTTCGCCGGGACGCGAGGACCCGTAGCGCCGGCGGAACGGTGACCGTGAATGCCTGGCGGATGGGCCGCGGGCCTGTCACCTGGACCACGAGGCTGGTCTGCTTGCCGGGCGGGACGGGTACTCGGACCACCCGGCCGTCCAGCGACGGCCTGGTCGGCTGCCCGTCCTTGGACACCACTACGCGGCTGCGGGCCAGGATCCAGCGGCCGGAAGGCCCGCTGGCGGAGGCCAGCCGTATGGTCACGGTGTTCGTGGCCGGAGACAGCGCCCAGGTCAGCGCGGGGGACTTGGCGCTGGCACCGACGTGAGCGATCCTGGCCACGCTGGCGGTGACCAGGACCAGCATGCCCATCACCGCCAGAGCGATGGTTCGCGAAGGGTTCCGCTGGGCGGGGCCGGGAGGCCGGCCGGGACGAGCCGTCACGGGGCGAGCCGGGCGGTAGCGACGGTCCGCACCGTCCGCCCGCCCGGCGGTACGGGCCGTTCCGGGCCGGGTCGGGCCGAGCGGCCGCCCGCGGTCCGGGCCACTCGCAGTCATGATCACCCCCTCGCCGGCCACCAGATTCGCATATTTCGCCTGGTGTACTGCTCGCGCCACGCGCAGCTAGGTCAAATCCCCGCAATGTTGCCCGAGTTCCGGGCGGGATACCCGGCCGCCGGATCCGGGCCGGGGGAGGACGGATCCAGACAGGCGTCGGCCAGCCCTCTGACGAGGGGCTCCGCCGCCAGCGAGGATGGGTTCATGGCGTTGCACACCGCGTTCACGGAACTCTTCTCGTTGCAGCACCCCATCGCACTCGCGCCCATGGGCGGAGCATCCGGTGGCGCGCTCGCGGCGGCCGTCTCCAACGGCGGCGGGCTAGGGCTGGTCGGCGGCGGCCGTCAGGATCCCGGCTGGCTGGACCAGCAACTGGAGATCGTCGCCGCGGGCACCGGCAAGCCATGGGGTGTCGGATTCCAGTGCTGGTCCAACGACGTCGCCACGGTCGAGCGAGCGCTGGCGCACCATCCACGAGCCGTCATGCTGTCTTTCGGTGACTCCCGGCCGTTCGTCGCGGCCATCCGCAGCGCTGGAGCAGTGTTGATCGTGCAGGTCACGAACCTCGACGAGGCCAGGCGAGCCGTGGACGCCGGGGCGGATGTGATCGTGGCGCAGGGCACCGAAGCTGGCGGGCACGGCGGGAGGCGGTCAACCTTGCCTTTCGTGCCGGTGGTGGTTGACTTGGCCGCGCCCACACCGGTGCTGGCCGCAGGCGGGATCGCCGACGGCCGGGGCGTGGCCGCCGCGCTGGCCCTGGGGGCAGCGGGGGTACTGCTCGGGACCCGGTTCCTCGTCGCATTCGAAGCCCTGGTCACCCCGTCGGTCACCAAGGCCATCATCAAGGGTGGAGGGGAGGACACCGAACGGAGCCGGATCTCCGACATCGCCCGGGGAGCGCCGTGGCCGTCCAGGTATCCGGCTCGTACCCTGCGCAACCCATTCTTCGACCGCTGGAGGGGGCGGGAAGACGAACTGGAGGCCGATCCCGCTGCCCGTCAGGCCTACCGCGAGGCCGTGGCGACAGGCACCCTGCCCCCGGAACCAGTGTGGGCCAGCGAGGCGATCGACCTCATCACCGAGGTATCCCCCGCGGCTGAGCTCGTCGGCGCGCTGGCTGCTGAGGCCGAGCAGGCGCTGGTCAAGGCCGTTAACCGGTGACCGTCCGGTCAGCCGTCAGCGACCAGGGTCACTGCGTGCGGGCAGCCTTGACCGGGCCAGCCCGACGATGGCGAGCGTGCCGCCCGGCACCAGCAGCTGGCTCATCCGGGCCGAATGCGGCCGGGGCGTCCAAACCGGGATGACCAGCTCGGAGGGGTATTCCTGGCTCCTGCTCCAATCCTGTCGGAAAGTCGTACGGCGTCCCCCCTCCTATCCGGGGAGGATGGCCATGGCCCTCAGCTGGGCTGGGACAAGCTCATATACGTCTTGAAGAAGGTGTTCGCGATGACGCCGTAGCCCAGCACGTTGGCGTGCTCATTGGGCCCGACCGGCGGCGGTGCGCACATCCAGGTGTATGAGCAGAGCGTAGCGACGTTGAGCGGCACGACGCCGAACGCGGGCGTATTCACCTTGTCCCTGAAGTCCTTGGTCCTGAACGCGGTGAACACGTCGGCGACCGGGGTGCTGAACTTCGTGTACACGCCGCCCAGCTGGCTATTGAAGGCCCCGCCCAGCACGACGCCGGCCCTGGCGAGCTGTCGCCCGGCCATCGTGCCCTGGAGCCAGCCCGCGAGCTGGGGAACGTAATAGGACATGCCGATGATCGTGCCCGGGTAAGCGCGGCGCAGCTGAGTCATGATGCGGCCTAGTCTTTTCACCGTCCTCGGTATGACCTTGCCCAGGCACTTGGCGATCTGAGGCAGCGTGGGCAGGACCACGCATTTGTTCAGGTCGTTGGCCCCGATGTCGATCGTGACCAGCTGCGTCTGGGCGGCATGCTGCTTGAGGAAACTAACGGCCTGAGCCACCTGCGAGCCCGCCGCGTACTTGCAGATCCCGCCCGCGAGCATGGTGAAGGTGGTCTCGCCGGGGCATCCCAGCTTGACCAGGCGCAAGCTCGGATTGGTCTGGCGGAGCGCGGTCGCGAGCTGGTTGGGATAGCCGGCGTTGGTCTCTACGCTGACGCCCTTTGAGTTGGGCTGGACACCCTGGGCGAGCGAATCACCCAGCGACAGGTAGAACGTGGTGGTGCTGCCTGCCCTGGCGTCGCGGGACGCTAAGGCGGGCACGGCACCCGTCACGGCCGCCGTGACGATCGTGGTAATGACAGCAAGGGTCGCTGCGATGCGGCGCATCTTTCCTCCTGATCCGAAAGTGGCAGCCTCTACTGGATTGGATGCTAACTCGTCCGGCCCTGCCGTGATCGGGTGAGCCCGGACGCCGGGCCGAGGTACCTGAGCCCGGACACATCCGTGGCCCGGCAGACCGGACGCCGGCCGGTGAGCAACTCGGGCTCGGCCGACCGGGTTCTACTGGGAATCCAGTCCTTGCGGTGGCCGTGATTCCCTGACCTCGCGGGATCGGCGACATTCCGCAGCCGTGTCCTTTAGCGCCTAACTGAGCGGCGTCCTATGATTGTTCCATGGCGCATCCAGCGGGCGATTCGGTCTGGGAAACCTGGGAATCGGTTTTCCTCAAGACCACAGCTCTAGGTGACAGGATCATCGAGCGGACCCTGACTCGCGGCCAACACATCACCCGGATCGCTTTTGTCCCGCGCGGTGGACTTTATATGGCCAACGTTCTCTCTCGAATGCTGGGCCTATCGGGTGATCAAACGATATCGCTGGGGATATCAAAGTATGACAGAGAACGCCCGATGCAGGCCGGTAATTTCAAGATAGGCCAACTGCCCGACGCATCCCAGGTGGCCGGCCAGGTTGTGCTCCTCGTCGACGAAGTCCACGACAGCGGCCGGACCGCCGAATGGGCTCGCAAGGTGCTTACCGAACTCGGGGCCGCGACCGTGCTCATGGCGGTCATTCATTACAAGCCGGGCGCTAACGCCACCGGCTACGAGCCTGACTTCTACATCGAAGCCACCAGTGGGTGGGTCCACTACCCATGGGAACCAATCGATTCGCTCGGCAGCATCTATCAGGCCGCTTTGCGAGCGCAAGCCAAGTAAAGGACTTCGCACCCCGTTTCGCGGACGTGCGGGACACCGCGGCGCGGCGCGAGCTGGAGCCGGCCTGCCGTGCCCATCGCCGGTCTGGTACGCCCACTCCGGTTACCGGGAGTTCTTCTGGGTCTCTTCGCCGCTCACCCGGCACTCGCGCAACCTAGCCGAACGGCCCCTGACGGGGATCGTCATCTTCGACTCCCACGTCCCGCCCGGGACTGCGCAAGCGATCTACGTGAAAGCGACAGCCGCAGAGGTGACCCCCGGTGAGCTACCCCGGGGCGTTGGGGTGTTCTCAGCACGCTCGCAGGCGCTCGGTGGTGTACGCGATCTGTGCAGCCCGCGACTCGTTTCCTGCCGCGGGTAGGCTCAAGTCCACCATGGTGTGGTGCCAGGTCTATGGCGCGCCGCCCCGGCGCAGGTCAGTATGGGCTGTGGCGGGCGAGCGCCAACCGACTGCGGCCTGGACGCGGCCGGGGTGCGGGTTGTGACGCGGTGGCTGACGGCCGCACGGGCCGTCTCCAGAGATCTCACGGGAGTGTGAAGCAGCAGGTGGAGAACAAGAATGAGTTCTGGGCGGAGGTTAGCGCGATTGCTGTATGCCCAGTTGCGATTGCCGCCGGGGTAGCCAAAGGTGCCTACGACGCTTCGACCGATAATGGGGCTTTTGTTGACGGATTCAGTGCCGCCGCAGCCCCCATTATCAGGGCCGCCAGAGGATTTGGTGAGCAGCACGGAACGACCATCACAAAAGGAGTGGTGACTGGCGCCGCTGGCACGCTCGGCGCCCGCATCATGCGTGAAGGGCTCAAGCACGTCGTAGGTTAAGCCGCTAGTCTTCACCCGAGCTTGCCCCGCCGGGAGTTGACGGGCCAATCACCGGCGAAGACGATGACGGCATCTCCGGACGAGGGAGATGACGCGCATGTCCCGGTCCTACATAGCCAAGCCCTAGTGGTTCTCGGCAGGCGGCTGAGGAAGGGAGGAGTCGGACTGCAGTTGAGGCCGCCGTCCGAAGACGAAGTATGAGATCGGCACCAGCCCGGCGGAGTTGACCACTGTTACCACGGGAACCCATAGCCACTTCGGGCCCCGGATCTGGCTCGCTGGCCGGCGCTTGATGTCGACGAGAGCCGCCGCCTTGAGGATGCTTTCGGCAACTGCCGCGACGATGATCAGCTTGCGAGTCGGCTGGCTGAGGTCGCTCCACTTCCGCGTGGTAGCCATGACGTCCTCCCGGTACGTGGGCTGGATTCAGTGATGGCCTCTGCACCCTACATCGCCGGACAGGGCGGACCGGCGGCCACGGTCCCTTGGAGGCTGGACGGCCCTTGGAGGCTGGACGGACGCCGGCTTCGCGGACCATGATCCTCCGCTCGAAGCAACTCCTCCGAACTGCGGAGACGTTCTTATGCCAGCAATGGCGCATCAGTTCATCCCGCAGATATCCCGCGCGAGCGGGTTTAGCGCTGTACTAGACAGGTGCTCCGGGATCAGCTGTTCCGGGATCAGCGACGGCTCCCGGGCCCAGCCGTCCTTTTCAAGAGGCAGACCCATCCGGGGAAGGTCCGTCGCAGGGCCACCCGCCCGGGGAAGGAGGCGCGTAATGGATCTTCAGGAAGTGCTGACGAGGGTGGCCGAACTCAGCCACGAGGAGTTGCACATCGTCCGCAAACGGGCTGAGGAGAGGACACCTGCCCGCGATCACGGGCATGACTTTGATGAGATGCGCCATGCCGCTGACCGGCTCGACCACTATGCACACCTCCTGCGCCGCCTACATGACAACGAATTCGGCGAGCGCTGGCGCCACGAGAGCCGAAGCGATGGCTCACCATGACCACCTTGAGTACGCGTATGGCCTGGTCCGAGCTGTCCGGGTCAGCAGGGTGATCTCATTTGACCGAGCTCGTACTTGAGGTTAGGCCGGCTCTCCCGGCACCGTCGCGCCTGAATGGACGATGAACCTGTCCACGGCGTTGGCGAAGCCCTCTTCGCTGTTGGAGGAGGTGACCCGGCGTGCCGCGCGCTGTACCTCGGGGCTCGCGTTACCCATCGCGATGCTCAGCCCGGAGTGCGCGAACATCAGCACGTCATTGGGCATATCGCCGATCGTCGCGATGGCCTGCGGCGGGATCGAGTACTTGGCGGACAGGTAGCGGGCGACCGCGCCCTTGTTCGCGTCCGGGTGGGTGACGTCGAGGTAGTAAGGCTGGGACCGGGCGGCGGACACGTGATCACCGAACCGGTCGCGGGCCGCGGCGGCAGCACGGGCGACCGCGTCCAGGTCATCGCCGACGCCAACCAGTTTCGCGACATCGGTGGTCAGCCCATCCAGACTGGTCATCACCTTCGGCGCGAACCGCACAGTCTCCGACTCGCGCGCCACGTGCGAACCAGCCGGGTCGGGCACGTACCAGTCCGCGCCCCGGTAGACCCACACGTCCAGGCCGAACGATCCGATCAAGTCGGCCACCGGCCGTACGAGCTGCTCGGGCAGCACCCGCTGCTCGATCACCGACATGTCCCTGCTGACCAGCAGACCGCCGTTGAAGGCAGCGATGGGAGTCGTGATATCGAGCGGCTCGATCAGCATCGACATGCCCCTCGGCGGGCGGCCACTGGTGATCGCGAACAGGATCCCCGACTTGCCGAGATCTCGCACGGCATCGATCGCCCGCTCGGTCAGCACCTTGTCCGGCGTCACCAGCGTGCCGTCGACATCGGCCAGCAGCAGCCGGATCCCGTTGCTCCCCATGAGGTCCTCTCGCTGGCCGGCTTCGGCGCACAACAAGTGCAGCACGAACCGGCGCCGACGGCAAACAGGTGAGACCCGCAGCAGGATTGACCGTCTTGACGTTGCCCGGGCCGCCCCGTGGGGACCAACTTCGCAGTTCCGGTACCCATCGGCGGCTCGCCGCCCGGTATCGCGGCTCGGCGCCGAAAGGCACCGCGCCGCGGGCGGGTCGGCGGCACGCGGCATGATGGGACTGAGCCGGATGCCGGATGGGAGTCAGGAATGCATCATGTGCTGACGTCGTTGCCCGGTCCCGACGCGGTTGCCCAGGCGGGGGCGGAGTTCGTGGCCGAGCGTGCCCAAGCCGCGATCACAGACCGAGGGATCTTCCACTTCGCGGTCAGCGGCGGCCATACGCCGTGGGCGATGTTCGCCGCGCTGGCCAGCCAGGAGGTTGCGTGGGACGCGGTGGTCATCTACCAGGTGGATGAGCGGGTGGCGCCACCCGGCGATCCCACCCGGAACCTCACCCACCTCACCGAAGCGCTGGGCTCGGCACCCGCGACCGTGCTGCCGATGCCGGTCAACGACGCCGATCTGACTGCTGCCGCGGCCGCCTACGCGACGGACCTGCCCGGGCAGTTCGACCTCGTGCACCTCGGTCTCGGC
>Ga0207699_10000421_pt1 | contig 21688 bp, 17 predicted proteins | sample LARL51metaG_FD_184344 | JGI IMG/M metagenome (GOLD analysis project Ga0207699, IMG submission 184344) | Corn, switchgrass and miscanthus rhizosphere microbial communities from Kellogg Biological Station, Michigan, USA - LAR L5-1 metaG... | ecosystem: Host-associated > Plants > Roots >...
TGGACACGGAAGCCTTCGTGCGGGACGGCTACGTCGCGGTGCGCGGCGCGTTCGGCGAGGACACCGCCCGGGCCTGCCGGGAGATGATCTGGGACGTGCTGGCCGAGCGCGGCGTCGACCCCGATGACCGTGCCACCTGGGCGCCGCCGCTCATCAGGATCAACTGCCCCGATGGCGAGCCGTTCGCCGTGGCGGGCACCTCCCCCAAGCTGCACGCCGCCTACGACGAACTCATCGGCGCGGGCCGGTGGATGCCCCGGGCCGGGGTGGGCGGCACCGTGCCGGTGCGCTTCCCGTCCGAGGACTACCCCGGCGAGGTGGGCTACCACATCGAAGGCAGCTACTGGGGCGGCGACGGCTGGTGGGCGAACGTGCGGTCCCGAGACCGCGGCCTGCTGGCCCTGTTCCTGTTCTCCGACGTCGGCCCCGACGACGCCCCCACCCGGCTGATCGCCGGATCGCATCTGTTCGTCCCGCCGGTCCTCGCCCCGGCCGGGGAGGACGGCATGCCCGGCAATGATGTCTCCGCCGGGCTGCAGCCGTCGGTGCTGTGCCGGCGCGCCGCCGAGGCCACCGGCCGGGCCGGCGACGTCTACCTGGGCCACCCCTTTATCCTGCACACCGCGACCTGGCCGCACCGGGGCACCGTTCCGCGGCTGATGGCCCAGCCTGCCGTCAGCGTGCCGGACGGCTTCTCCCTCGACGGTTCCGATCCGTCGCCGGTGGCCCGGGCGATCGTCCGGGGCTTGGCGACGGCGCGCTGACGCCCGGGCCGGCTCTAGCCAAGCCGGGCCCGGGCGTCAGGTGTTACGCGGCGAGCGGCGCCGTGTCCGCGGCACCGGCCGGCTCCAGGGCCAGCGCCAGCACCTCGCGGACGTCACTCACCGGGTGGACGTCGAGCTTGCCGAGCACCTCGGCGGGCACGTCATCCAGGTCGGGCTCGTTGCGCTGCGGGATCAGCACGGTGGTCACGCCGGCCCGGTGCGCGGCCAGCAGCTTCTGCTTGACCCCGCCGATCGGCAGCACCCTGCCCGTGAGTGACACCTCGCCGGTCATCGCCACGTCGGAACGGACGGGCCGTCCGGACAGTAGCGAGGCCAGCGCCGTGGTCATCGTGACGCCAGCGCTCGGGCCGTCCTTGGGGACCGCGCCCGCGGGCACGTGCACGTGCACGCCGCGGTCCTTGAGGTCGGAGACCGGCAGCTCCAGCTCGGCCCCGTGGGAGCGCAGGTAGGACAGCGCGATCTGGGCCGACTCCTTCATCACGTCGCCGAGCTGGCCGGTGAGCGTGACCCCGGTGGACCCGGTCTCCGGGTCGGCCAGCGACGCCTCGATGAAGAGCACGTCCCCGCCCGCGCCGGTGACGGCGAGTCCGGTCGCGACGCCGGGCAGAGCGGTGCGCCGCTCGCCGGACGCCAGGTTCGTCTCCGGGGTGAACCGCGGCCGCCCCAGGTAGTCGCGCAGGTTGGCCACGGTGACCTCGACCGGCAGCGCCTCCAGCTCGATCGCCGCCTTCGCGGCGACCTTGCGCAGCACCCTGGCGATCGAGCGCTCCAGCGACCGGACGCCGGCCTCCCGGGTGTACTCCGAGGCGATCAGCGCAAGCGCGCCGTCGTCCACGGTCACCTCGGCGGGCTCCAGCCCGGCCTTGGACAGCTGCCTGGGCAGCAGGTGGTCCCGGGCGATGAGCACCTTCTCGTCCTCGGTGTACCCGTCGAGCTGGACCAGTTCCATCCGGTCGAGCAGCGGGCCCGGGATGCCTTCGAGCACGTTCGCCGTGGCCAGGAACACCACGTCGGACAGGTCGAGGTCCACCTCCAGGTAGTGGTCGCGGAAGGTGTGGTTCTGCGCCGGGTCGAGGACCTCGAGCAGCGCCGCGGCGGGGTCGCCGCGGTAGTCGGCGCCGATCTTGTCCACCTCATCGAGCAGCACGACCGGGTTCATCGTGCCCGCCTCGCGGATGGCCCGGACGATCCGGCCGGGCAACGCGCCGACGTAGGTGCGGCGGTGCCCACGGATTTCCGCCTCGTCACGGATCCCGCCGAGCGCGACCCGGACGAACTTGCGGCCCATCGCCCGCGCCACCGACTCGCCCAGCGACGTCTTGCCGACGCCGGGCGGCCCGACCAGGGCGAGCACGGCACCGCTGCGGCGGCCGCCGATGACGCCGAGGCCACGGTCCGTGCGGCGCTTGCGCACCGCCAGGTACTCGACGATCCGCTCCTTGACGTCGTCGAGCCCGGTGTGGTCCTCATCCAGGATCTGCCGCGCACCGGTGATGTCGTAGGCGTCCTCGGTGCGCTCGTTCCAGGGCACTTCCAGGATGGTGTCCAGCCAGGTGCGGATCCACCCGGTCTCCGGGGATGCATCCGGGGTCCGCTCCAGCCTGCCGACCTCCTTGAGCGCCGCCTCGTGCACCTTCTCCGGCAGGTTGGCGGCCTCAACCCGGGCCCGGTAGTCGTCTTCCTCGCTGTCACCGTCGCCGGTCAGCTCGTTGAGCTCCTTGCGCACCGCGGCGAGCTGCTGGCGGAGCAGGAACTCCTTCTGCTGCTTCTCCATGCCCTCGGTGACGTCCTTGCGGATGGCCTCGGCGACGTCCAGCTCGGCCAGGTGGTCGCGGGTCCAGCCGATGGCCAGCTCCAGCCGCTTCGCGACATCTGCGGTCTCCAGCAGGCTGAGCTTCTGCTCCGCGGTCATGTACGAGGCGTAGCCGGCCCGGTCGGAGATCACCGACGGGTCGTCGAGCTGCTCGAAGGCATCGATCATCTGCCACAGGCCACGCTTGCCGAGCACGCCGACAACCAGCGCCTTGTACTCCTTGGCCAGTTCCGCGGCGCGGCCGCCCAGGCCGGTGTCCTCGACCACGGTGCCCTGGACCCACAGCGCCGCGCCCGGCCCGGTCGTGCCCGAGCCGATCTTGACACGGGACACGCCACGCACCACCGCGCCCGGCTCACCGCCGGGCAGCCGGCCAACCTGCTCGACCACGGCCAGCGTGCCGACGCTCGCCAGACCGCGCTCGGCCAGCCTGGGCACGAGCAGCACCTGTGCCTTGCCTTCGGAATGGATGCCGGGCACCTGGCCCGGGGCCTTATTGCGAGCGGCGTCGATGGCGCCGCGGATCTCGGTGTCGGTCAGCTCGATCGGCACCACCATGCCCGGCAGCACCACTTCGTCGTCCAGTGGCAGAACCGGCAGGGTGAGCGTCTCGCTCATGAGCCCTCCAAATGTTGAGTCAACTACACTCAAGAAAGAAGAGCCCGCAGATATTTCCACGGCGTGTTCGTCCTGAGCGATCACGCCGCAACGGCGCTATCGGCCCAGGTCAGCGGGTCATGCGGCGGAAGCCAGCGGCCCTGGGAACACCGTCCCGGCCGCCGCTACCGATAACGCGACCAGGCCCGGGAGATTCCGTGCGCCGGTGGAGCCATCCGACCGGGCCGGTATGTAGGGAGGAACGGCGGCCACCTCCCCCACGGTGACCGTCTTAGGGTCGCCGCCCGCGGCAATTCTCCGCACCACCATGTCGCGGCTGATGGTCCCCTGTACCTTGCCGTTCTTCCCGCGGACCCGCAGCGCCCCCACCCCGAGTTCGCGCATCAGGTGACCTGCCTGGCGCAGGGTCTTCCCCGCGTCTATATACGCCACTTCTTCCGCTTCCGCGGTCTTGCCCGTGCTGGTCAACGCGACCCCCAGATGTCGCTGCCGAGACCAATGGCCCCGCTCGCCAGTCCCCGTCCGGCCCGTGCCGCCATTAACCTGGCGGGCCGGCCGTGATCTTTCCGCGTACATATAGGTCAACGCGTGAGCGCCGGAAAAAGTTCACCAACCACCAGCAAAAGGCCGCAGATCCACCCATAGGAGGAGGCCGGAAATCCGCCCGGTCTCCACCCGTGCGCCGATGCCCCACACCGCCTGCGAAACCTAGCGTTCCTAACGCATCACCGCCGATGGGAGGTAGTGCCGTTATGCGCTGGGTTCTTGGCTCTGGCCTTCGCTTCTGGCGCCTGGTGGTGGCGCTGGCCCTGGGGGCCGTGGTGTTCGGGATCGTACAGTTGCGCTCCGCGCCCGTTGACGTCTACCCCGAGTTCACTCCCCCGGCGGTGCAGATCCAGACCGAGGCGCTCGGCCTGTCCGCGGCCGAGGTCGAGCAGCTCATCACCGTGCCGCTGGAGCAGGACCTGCTGAACGGCGTGCCGTGGCTGGACCGCATCCACTCGTCCTCGATGCCCGGCCTGTCCGCGATCGACCTGACCTTCCAGCCGGGCACCAACCTGTACGCCGCGCGGCAGATGGTGCAGGAGCGGATGACCCAGGCGCACGCCCTGCCCAACGTCGGCAGCCCGCCGATCATGATCCAGCCGCTGGCGTCGGCCAGCCGGGTCGCCATGGTCGGGCTGTCATCCACGACCACCTCACCGGTGGAGATGTCGGTGCTGGCGCGGTGGAAGATCCGGCCCCGGCTGATGGGCGTGCCCGGCGTGGCGAACGTGTCGATCTACGGCCAGCGCGACCGCCAGCTTCAGGTCCAGGTGGACCCGCACCGGCTCCAGGCCCAGGGCGTCACGCTCACCCAGGTGATCAAGACCGCGGGCAACGCCCTGTGGGTGTCGCCGCTGACGTTCGTCGAGGCGTCCACCCCGGGGACCGGCGGTTTCGTCGAGTCGCCCAACCAGCGCCTCTCGATCCAGCACATCTCCCCGATCTCGGACCCGGCCCAGCTCGCCCAGGTCCCGGTCGAAGGGCCGCGGGGGCACGTGCTGCGGCTCGGCGACGTCACCACCGTGGTCGAGAATCACCAGCCGCTGATCGGGGACGCCGTCACTCCGCATGCCGGGGGCCTGCTGCTCGCCATCGACAAGTTCCCCGGTGCGAACACCGTCGAGGTCACCCGGGGCATCGAGGCCGCGCTGCAAGACATGGCACCCGGCCTCAAGGGCATCACTATCGACTCGAACGTTTACCGCCCGGCCAGCTACATCGAGACGGCGCTGGGCAACGCGGGGATGGTCGCGCTGATCGCGCTCGCCGCCGCGCTCGTGCTGATGCTCCTGCTGCTGGCGTCCTGGCGGGCGGCCGTGGTCGCCCTGATCGTGGTCCCGGTGTCGCTCATGGTGGCGGTCTGCGTCTTGCTCCTAACCGGCACAACTTTTACGGCCATTACGCTGCTCGGGCTTGCCGCCGCCCTGGGCCTGGTGATCGATGACGTGGTCACCGACCTGGACACGGCCCGCCTGCGGCTGGGCGGTGCCGGCGCGAAGATGCCTGGCAGCGACGGGCCCGGGGCCGAATACGACACGGCCGACCAGGGCCGTAGCGCGGTGGTTGAGGCGTTCGCCGCGTCGCGCAGGCCGCTCATGTATGCCTCGCTGGCGATCCTGCTGGCGCTGGCGCCGTTCCTGTTCCTCGGCATGCTCGCCACCTCCTTCAGCCGCCCGCTCGTCCTCACCTACGCCCTGGTGCTGCTCGCATCGATGCTGGTGGCGTTCACCCTGACGCCTGCACTCACCGTCCTGCTGATGCGCGGGGACCGCGTACGCCGCGAAGGGTCGTTCGGCCGGGTCGTGAAGAGCTTCTTCGACCGCAGGCTCGCGGGGCCGATCGCCCGGCCCCGCGGCGCCTGGGTGGTCGCCGGGGTGCTCGCCATCGCCGCGCTGGCCTGCCTGCCCCAGATCGGCGGCCGTTCGCTGCTGCCCACGCTGCAGGACCGCAACCTGCTCCTGCAGCTGCGCACCGTGCCGGGCACCTCGCTGCCGGAGATGGACCGGATCACCGCCGCCGCAAGCCGGGAACTGCGAACGATACCTGGTGTCAGCATCGTCGGCGCGCACGTCGGCCGGGCCATCAGCTCCGACCAGCTCGTCAACGTCAACTCCGCCGAGATCTGGGTCACTCTGGATGGCGCCGCCGACTACAACCGCAGCAAGGCCGCGATCCAGACGGCGATGCACGGCTACGCGGGGGTCCAGACGCACGTGGTGGACTACCCGGCCACCCGGATCGCCCAGGTGGCCTCCGGCCAGGCGGACGACCTTGTCGTCCGGGTCTACGGGCCGGACCTGGGCGTGCTGCAGCACAGCGCACAACAGGTGCGGGCGATGCTGGCCAACGTGCCCGGGCTGGCCTCGCCGGTGGTCCGGCTGACCCCGCGCCAGCCGACCGTGGACGTCCGGGTCAAGCTGGCGGCCGCGCAGAAGTACGGGCTCCGGCCCGGTGACGTCCGCCGGGAGGCCACCACCCTGACGTCGGGCCTGATCGTCGGCAACCTGTACGAGCAGTCGAAGATCTTCGACGTCGTGGTCTGGGGGGCGCCGGGCAGCCGCAGCGACCTGACCGAACTGGGGAACCTGCTGATCGGCACGCCCACCGGCCGGATGGTGCCGCTGAAGAGCGTGGCCACGGTCGCCATCCGGCCCGAGCCGGCCGCCATCACGCACGACGACGTGCTCCGCGACGTCGAGGTGGCGGCGAAGGTCACCGGCGACCCGGGGGCGACCGCCGACGCGGTGAGGCAGCGCCTGGCAGCGGTGCCGATGCCGTACGAGTACCACGCGGAGGTGTTCGCGAACGCGGCCACCGCCCAGGCCGATCTGCTACGCGCCCTCGGCTACGCGGCGGCCGCGCTCCTTGGCGTCTTCCTGCTGCTCCAGGCCGCGGTGGCGAGCTGGCGGCGGGCCGCGCTGATGATGCTCGCGCTGCCCCTGTCGCTGGTGGGCGGGGTGCTTGCCGCGCCGCTGGCCGGCGGGCTGTGGAGCATCGGCTCGCTGGCCGGCCTGCTCGCCGTGCTGGCGCTCGCGATCCGCGGCAGCGTCCTGCTCGGCTACCGGATCCGGGAACGCGAGCAGGCGGGCACGGTCAGCCAGGAGGCGGTACTCGAGGTAGCCAGGGAACGCACGGTCCCGGTCCTGCAGTCGGTGCTGATCACCGCAGGCGTGATGCTGCCGGTGGCCGTCCTGGGCACCCGGCCGGGCCTGGAGTTCCTGCACCCGCTGGCGGTCACGATGCTCGGCGGCCTGGTGAGCCTGCTCGTGGTCCAGCTGTTCGTGCTTCCCGCGCTGCTGCTCGGCACCACCGCCCGGCCGCGGCCGGAGCAGCCAGGCCTCCGGCCGGCACAGCCGGAACCTCGGCCTGAGGAACCGAACGGCCAGTCGGGGCAACCAGGCGCCCCGCCTATGGCGCCGGAGGTCACGACACCCCGGCCGGCCGCCGGAACCGCACCGGGCTGACGACGCCGCGACGAACCGAAGGGAACCGTCCATGCTCAGCAAGAGGCCCGCCTCCCTCGCTTCTGCCGCCGCGGCCGTCGCGCTGCTGACCGGCTGCAGCGTGGCGAGCGCCCACGGGGACCCACCACCGGCCACGGTCAAGTCCATCCCGGGCTCCGCGGTCAAGCAGCTCCTGCTCACCCAGCAGGCCGTACACCGGCTCGGCATTGCGACCGTGCCGGTGCGGACCGCGCAGGCCACCCTCGACGGCCGGCCCGGGACCTACCGGGTCATCCCCTACTCGGCGGTGGTCTACGACAACGACGGTTCCACCTGGGCGTTCGTGAACACCGCGCCGCGGACCTACGTCCGCCAGCGGATCACCGTCGGGGCGATCCAGGGCAGCACCGCGGTGCTCACCGCAGGACCGGCGGCCGGTGCCGCGGTGGTGACGGTGGGGGTGCCCGAACTCCTCGGCACCGAGTACAACATCAGCGGTGAGGAATGAGCACCACCGAGCCCGGGCGTGGCGGCGGCCCGCATGCCGCCACGCCCGCCCCCGGCCCAGCGAGTCCCGGCCGCGGCGAGGACGGCCGGGCCGAGCCACGGACCCTGATGCGCGCGATCGTCGGCTCCAGCCTGAGGTTCCGCCATCTGGTCGTCGCCGCGGCGGTCGGCATGTTGGTGCTGGGCATCACGGTCCTGCCGAAGATGCACGTGGATGTGTTCCCCGAGTTCGCCCCGCCGCGGGTGCTGATCCAGACGGCGTGCGTCGGCTTGTCCACCTCCGACGTCGAGCAACTGGTCACCGTGCCGATCGAGGCGTCGCTGAACGGCATCCAGGGCCTGGAGGACCTGCGGTCCAAGTCGGTACCCCAGCTTTCCTCGATCGAGGTGCTGTTCAAGCCGGGCACCGACCTGCTGCTTGCCCGGCAGCTGGTGCAGGAGCGGCTGGCAACGGTGGCGCCCAGCCTGCCCACCTGGGCGGCGCCGCCGGTCATGCTGGCGCCGGTGTCCGCGACCGGGCGGGCTATGCAGATCGGCATGACGTCGAACACCCACTCGCTGATCGACATGTCCATGTCGGCGTACTGGACGATCCGCGCCCGGCTGCTCCGGGTTCCCGGGGTGGCCAACGTCGCGATCTGGAACGAGCGCTTGCACCTCATGGCGGTGCAGGCCGAGCCCGCCAAGATGCAGGCGGCGGGGGTCTCGCTGGATCAGGTGATGCAGACCACCTCGGACGCGGTGGACTCGGGGCTGCTGCGGTTCTCCACCGGTGCGGTGATCGGCACCGGCGGGGCGGTGGAGACGCCGAACCAGCGGATCGGCGTGCGGAACGTGCTGCCCGTGGTGACCGCGAACGACCTGGCGCAGGCTCCCGTCGCCGAGACGAAGGCCGGCTCGGTCCGGCTCGGTGACGTCGCGACGGTCGCGGTCGAGCATCAGCCGCTGATCGGCGACGCGGTCATCGACGGCAAGCCCGGCCTGCTGCTGGTGGTGGAAAAGCTCCCCTGGGCCAACAGCCTTCAGATGACGGCCGGGGTCGAGCAGGCGCTCAACGAACTGCGGCCCGGCATGCCCGGGATCAACTTCGACACCCACGTGTTCCAGCAGGCCGACTTCGTCAAGCTGGCCATCTCCAACCTGGCCCAGGCCCTGGTGCTGGGCTTCCTGCTGGTCGTGGTGATCCTCGCGCTGTTCCTCTTCGAATGGCGGGGCGCCCTGATCAGCCTGCTGACGATCCCGCTGTCCCTGATCGCGACGATGCTCGTCCTCTACTGGCGCGGCGCGACCATCAACACGATGACGCTGGCCGGGCTCGTCATCGCGCTCGGCGTGGTGGTGGACGATGCGATCATCGGCGTGGAGAACATCACCAGACGGCTGCGCGAGGAACGGCTCAGCGGGGGCAAGACACCGACCGCGGTGGTGATCCTCCGCGCCTGCCTGGAGGTGCGCAACCCCATCGGGTACGCCACATTCATCGTGGTGGCGGCGTCGATCCCGGTGTTCCTGCTGACCGGGCTCACCGGGGCGTTCTTCCAGCCGCTGGCGATCTCCTACACGCTGGCCATCGTCGCGTCGATGGCCGTGGCGCTCACCGTCACCCCGGCACTGTCCCTGCTGCTGCTCCGCAACGCCCACATCGAGCGGCGCAAGTCCCCACTGGTTACCTGGCTGCAGAAGGTCTACACCGCCGGGCTGCGGCGGATCGTCGTGCGCCCGGTGGCTGCCTACCTCACGTTCGCGCTGGTAACGGTCGTCGGCATCGGCCTCTACCCACAGCTCGGCCAGTCCCTGTTCCCCGGTTTCAAAGAACGCGACTTCCTCATCCACTGGGTGGCCCCGCCGGGGACCTCGACGGCCGAGATGGAGCGGTCCACCACGACGATCAGCAAGGAACTGCTGGCCATCCCCGGGGTCCGGAGCGCGGGCGCGCACATCGGCCAGGCCCTGCTGGGCGAGGAGGTCGCCGGGGTGAACCTCGGCGAGATCTGGATCAGCCTGGCCCCCAGCGCCGACTACACGGCCACCCTGGAGCGCATCCAGCGGGTCACCAATGGGTACCCCGGCTTGTTCCGCGAGGTCCAGACGTACCTGGACGAACGGATCCAGGAGGTGCTCACCGGTGCCAAGGAGCCGATCATCGTGCGCACCTACGGCGAGGATCTGGCGACCCTGCGCAAGACGTCCGACCAGATACTCGCGCTGGTGCAGTCCGTGCCGGGGGTGGCGGACGCGCACCGGGATATCTCCAGCGACGTCCCGCAGGTGAACGTGACCGTCAACCTCGCCAAGGCGGAGCGGCACGGCCTCAAGCCGGGCGACGTTCGCCGGGACGCCGCCACCCTGGTGGCCGGCGAGGAGGTCGGCGACATCTTCCGCGCCGGCAAGGCCTACGACGTCGTGGTGTGGAGCCCGGACTCGGTCAGGCACAGCTTCACCGACGTGGAAAGCCTGCCCATCGACACACCATCCGGACAGCAGATCCCGCTCGGCTCGGTCGCCACGGTGGCGCTGCAGCCCAACCCGAACGCCATCGACCGGCAAGGCGACTCCCGGTACCTGGACGTGGGCGCGGCCGTGTCCGGGCGCGACCTGGGCGCGGTGGTCAAGGACATCGACCGCAAGCTGGCCGCCGTGCACCTGAACCGCGGGTACCACGTCGAGGTCCTCGGCGAGTTCAAAGAGCGGCAGGCCGCGCAGTCGCGGCTGCTCCAGTCGTCGCTCCTCGCGGGCGTGGTGGTCCTGCTCCTGCTCCAAGCGTCGTTCCGCAGATGGCGGCTGGCCCTGCTGGCCTTCGTAACACTGCCGATGGCACTGGTCGGCGGGATCCTCGCCGCGTGGGCCGGGGGCGGGATCATCTCCCTCGGTTCGCTGGTGGGCTTCTTCACGGTGTTCGGCATCGCGGCGCGGAACGGCATCCTGCTGATCAACCACTGGCAGCACCTCGAACAGTACGAGGGCATGGAGTTCGGGACGGCGCTGGTGCTCCGCGGTGCCCGTGAGCGGCTGTCGCCGATCCTGATGACGTCACTGGCGACCGGCCTCGCCCTGGTGCCGCTTGTGCTGCTGGGCGACCGGCCGGGGCATGAGATCGAGCACCCGCTGGCGGTGGTCGTGCTCGGCGGCCTGGCCACCTCCACCCTGCTCAACCTGCTCGTGCTCCCCTCCCTGTACCTGCGGTTCGGCCGCAGCCGCCGGGAGCGGGCTGGCGGGGAGCGCGGCCCTGACCTGGTTCAACCCGAAGGGACCACGTGATGATCTCCGTACCGCGTGCCCGGGCGCTCGCCGTGCTCGGTGCCCTCGGCGCGCTGGCCCTGGCCGCGTGCGGGTCGGGCGGCACCGCCGGGCAGGCCGCGTCGCCACAGCCAAGCACGGCCGCCGCCGCGGCGAAGGCCAGCCCGGCGGCCCAGGGCGGGAGAAACAGGTTCACCGCGCCGACCACGGTGGACAACCGGATGTTCCCGCTCATGCCGGGTACCGAGTTCAGCTACGCCGGGACGATCGCCGAGGGCGGCCATACCAGGCCGCACACGGTCGTGTTCACGATCAGCGGCCTGACCAAGAAGATCCACGGCGTGACCACGGTGATCGCGTGGGACCGTGACTTCCTGAACGGCAAGCTCCAGGAGCAGGAACTCGCGTTCTTCGCCCAGGACGACGCCGGGAACGTGTGGAACTTCGGCGAGTACCCCGAGGAGTACGAACACGGCAAGTTCACCGGGGCACCGAGTACCTGGATCCGGGGCACCGGCCACGCCTACGGCGGCATCCACATGCTGGCCCGGCCGACGGTCGGCGTCTCCTACCGCGAGGGCCTGGTGCCGCCGATCGACTTCGACGACGTCTCCAAGGTCACCAGCACCGGGCACACGACCTGCATGAACGGCAGGTGTTACCGGCACGTCCTGGTGGTCGACGAGACCAGCCCGAATGACCCGGCCAGCGGGCACCAGATCAAGTACTACTCCTCCGGAGTCGGGCTGGTCCGGGTCGGCGCCCATGGCGGGGACACCCAGGAGTTCCTGACCCTGGCCGGCGTGCGCCACCTGGGCAAGTCAGCGATGGCCGGCGTATCGCATGAAGTACTTGCCATGGATCACCGGGCGTTCAATATCAGCAAGGTGTACCGGGTCACCGGGCCTGCCGTTCCGGCCGGGTGACGTGGCTCCGCTCAGCGAGCCAGGCCGAGCCGGTAGGCGTAGCCGACAAGCTGCGCCCGGTCCCGCATCCCTGTCTTCACCAGCAGGTGGTTGACGTGGGTCTTCACCGTGGTGTCGGAGATGAACAGCTTGGCCGCGATCTCACCGTTCGACAGCCCGGCCGCGATCTCGCCGAGCACCTCCGCCTCGCGCCTGGTCAGACCGCTGGCGCCGGCACCGTCCGGCCAGGCGCTGGTCCACCCTGCACCGGCGCCTGGCCCCTCAGGTATCGCCCCGCTGACGATGACCTCCACCAGGCGGCGCTGTATCCCCGGATCCAGCAGGGCCTTGCCCTGCGACACGGCCGACACCGCATCGAGGATGTCCGCGGCCCCGGCGTCCTTGGTGAGGAAGCCGCGGGCGCCGGCCCGCAGCGCGGCGAGCACGGATGCGTCGTCGGAGTAACTGGTGAGCACCACGACATGCACGCCCGGCCTCGCCTGGGTGAGCCGGCGGGTGGCCTCGACCCCGTCACAGCCGGGCATGTGCAGGTCCATGAGCACCACGTCCGGCCCCAGGACCAGCGCCTGCCGGACCGCGTCGTCGCCGTCCACGGCCGCGCCTACCACCTCGATGGCGGGCATCATCCCCAACAGGGCGACCACTCCGTCGCGGACAACCTTCTGGTCCTCGGCCACCAGTACCCGCAGCGGGGCCTGCGCGGCTGTCATGCCGGTTCTCCCTGCAGCGCCGCGCGTACCGGGAGCCGCAGCCGGACCGTGAAGCCATCTCCGGAGTGGCCTGCCTCCACGTGCCCGCCGTACAGCGCGGCGCGTTCGGCCATGCCGGCCAGCCCGAAGCCGCCCGGCGGGCCAGCGGCGGCCGTCCGCTCGCCGCCCCGGTCGGCGACCGAGATGTCCAGGCTGTCTGGCGCCCAGGTCAGCACGATCGACGCGGTGGCTCCTCGCCCGGCGTGCTTGGCCACGTTGGTGAGGGCCTCCTGCACGGTGCGGTAGGCGGTAAGCGCGGCCTCCGGGGCCAGCGACCGCGGCGCGCCGTCGACGCGCACGGTCACCGGCACGCCCAGCGCCAAGGCGGTATCCGACACCAGTTGCGGCAGCCGGGCCGCCTCGGGAAACTCGCCGCCCCGCACCGCACGCACCGCACGCCGGGCGCTGAGCATCCCGTCCCTGGCCAGTTCCCTGGCACAGGCGATCTGCTCGGCCAGCATGGCATCGGCAGCCGTCTGGGCGGCGCGCAACTGCGCCCCCTCCAGTTGCACGGACAGGCCGGACAGGCAGTGCGCCAGGATGTCGTGCAGTTCCCTGGCCAGCCTGGACCGCTCGGCGAGCGCGGCATTCTGTTCCCTGACCTCGCGGATGGTCGCCTCCTGGGCGAGCAGCGCCTCGGCCCGGTGCTGCCCCTCCCGGCTCAGCGCGGCCAGCGCCGACGTCACGAACAGGAACGCCGCCCCCATCGCGATGGTCAGCACGGTGCTCGCCGGGTTCAGCGCCTCGTGCGCATCGGAGACGGCAAGCGCTACCACCACCGGCATGGCGGCCAGCAGCGCGATCAGCCGCGGCACTCGCAGGGCCAGGCCCGCCAGGGCCATGAACCCGACCACCAGCCCGGGCCCGTCGGACAGCGGCCAGTCCAGCCCCGCGCCGCACAGCCCGAGCCCGACCAGGGCGGACACGACAAGCCGCGGGTCACGGACCCGCTCGCTCAGCCCGACCGCCCAGCACACGGACGCGAGCATGAGCACCGCGGCGGACACCGGAAGGGCCAGCCCGGCAGGCCGGTCGTCCAGCATGATCACCGCGCCGACGCCCAGGATCGTGATCGCGCCGACCGGGACCAGCCATGACCTGATGTGCCGGTTCACCGTGCCCGCCAGCGGGCTGGCGATCGGGACCGTCGCGGGCTGGGCGTCCGCCCCGGCCGCGCGCTGAATGCCTGGGCCGGCCGCTCGCTGAAGGCCCGTCCCGGCTATGCGCCAAGCAGAACCCATGCCGCCCGCCCGGCCCCTGGCGCGCGGCAGCCTGCCACTACTTATCCGGCCCCGCTCCGGGGCCACCCCGTCCAACCTGACCCGACCTCCCTGGCCCGGTGGCGGGGGATCCCCTTGCCCCGCCTCCGCCCGCTCGTGCAGCCGTTACGGTCGCCGTAAGTCAAGTCTGCCCCGAGTAACCCAGAATGACCAGGTCACTCCAATGTAGCGGCAAAGCCAAGGTAAAGGAACCCGGCGCCGCCCTCGCGCGCCTCCCACGCGCGAGGGCGACGGGCCCAGGCTGGTCAGCCCACCGGAGCTGCAACTACTCCGCGACTGCGTTACGACCGGGATGTGCAGTCGCATCCGCCGTATGCACGGCGTCCTCGGGTGTTCGTCCTCCGCGGCCACCGGCCTGGTGCTGGGCTACAGCACAGCGGGGCCGGGTGCAGGCCTGGCGCAGCCGGTGTGCAGATCGTGTGGACGCACTCAGCGGCTGCTTCCGGTACTGCTCAGCCGCCAGGCCCTGGCCCGCCGCACCGCCTCGATCGCCGCGCTGATCACCACGGTGGCTCCCAGCGCGAGCAGCAGGCCCAGCCACGGCTGGTCCTCGAAGGCCTTGCCGCCAAGCCGGCCGATCAGGAAGGCGTAGCTGGCCCAGATCACCGCCGCGAAGGCGGTCGCCACGACGAAGCGGCGCTGCGAGAAGCCGACCATGCCACAGGTCAGCGTGATGGCCGTGCGCCCGCCGGGGATGAAGCGGCAGCCGATGATCATGCGGGCGCCGAAGCGGTGCAGCGACCGCTCGGCCCAGGCCCGCCTGCGCGCGCCGCGTTCCCCGGCAAAGACCCGCCGCGAGGCGGCCGGGCCGAAGCGGCGGCCGAGCAGGTAGGCGGCATTGTCACCGAGGAAGGCGCCGCATGCGGCGAGCAGAACGAGCACAGCGGCCCGCGGATCCGCGCTGCCCGCGGTGGCGACGCCAAGCGCGATCACCGCGGTCTCGCTGGGCACCAGCGGGATGAGCGCGTCGAACGCGGGCAGCAGGACGGCGACAACGTAGGACAGCACCGACGACACGCCCAGATGCGAGAGCCCGGTCACGGGCCCGCCCCGGCTTGCGCGGCCGCCGCGGTACGCAGCCCCGGGGTTCCCGCGTACCGGCCGAGGAGCGTGATCCCGGCGATGGCAGCCACGGCGCCGGCCAGCTGGACCGTGAACCCCGCCGGTGACGCGGCGAGCTGCTCGCCGAACAGCAGCGTCCCGAGCAGGACGCCGGAAACCGGCTCGACCGTGTCCATCACCGGCAGGCTGGCGCCCAGCGCCCCGGCCTGGAAGGCGCTCGCGGACAGCAGCAGCCCGGTGGTGCCGAGCGCGATCAGCGCCCACGGCTGCCAGTGAGCAAGCGCGGTGCCGAGGCCCGCCGTGCGCAGCAGCCTGGTCAGGCTCAGCGTCACCGCCGCGGTGAGGCCGAACACGGCACCGGCGGCGGTGGCCGTGAGCGCCGCGCGGACCGGCCCGGTGGCCAGCCTGCCCGCGGCCAGCGCGAGCACGCAGACCAGCCCGACCACGGCGAAGGCGAGCAGCCAGTCCCTGACCGGCGCATCGGACCGGCCCGACGACGGCGGAGCCGCGGCCAGGAACGCCGCAACCCCGCCGGCCGCGAGCACGCAGCCGAGCCAGTCCCTGGCACGCAGCGGCCGTGACCACCGTGCCGCCACCGGCAGCGCGAACAGCAGGTCGGTCGCCACGATCGGGGCGACGAGCGAGAGCGGGCCGAACGCCAGTGCCAGGGCCTGCAGGCCGTAGGCGATGGCGGCCAGCGCGATGCCGGCCAGCCAGAGCGGCCGGGCCGCCAGAGCGGCCAGCAGCCGGACCCCGCCGGCGTCCGGCGTCAGCCTGGCCTGCCGGTGCTGCAGCGCGGCGGCCACGCCGAACGACGCGGCCGCGGCCAGCGCGGCCAGCACCGCGATCGCGGTAGCTGTGGTGTCGGTCATGCGGCGGCCCCGGGCCGGTCCCGCTCCGCGCGCCGCACGGCACGGCGACGCCGGGCGCGGGACCGGCCCACGTACAGCCGAGCGCAGATGGCGCCGAGCGCGGCGCCGAACACCACCCACGGGGCCAGCACGAGCAGGTCACTTCCGGTCACTGCAGCCGCCCCCTTTCTTCCTGCTACCGGCTCCACCAAATGGCACAGTCGTGCCGGGCGGGTGAAACTGTCGTGGTGATGGTGTGAAGACTGGGACCGTACCCGGCGAAGAAGGAGCGTGAGCGTGATGGCGGCGACCGTGCTGCTAGTGGAGGACGAGCGCAAGCTCCGCGACCTGGTCCGCTCCTACCTTGAGCGGGCCGGGTTCACGGTGCTGTCCACCGGTTCGGGTGCCGAGGCGCTCACCCTCGCCGCGTCTGGGTCGCCCGACCTGGTGATCCTGGACCTCGGCCTGCCCGACATCCCCGGCGAGACCGTGGCCAGGGAACTGCGGGCCGGGGGCAGCGTCCCCGTGCTTATACTCACCGCCAAGAGCAGCGAGGAGGACCGGATCCGCGGGCTGGAGCTGGGCGCCGACGACTACGTGACCAAGCCGTTCAGCCCACGGGAACTGGTGCTCCGCGTGCAGGCGATCCTGCGGCGCGGCCCCGGTGGCCCGGCCACCGAGCAGGGCGTCACCAGCTACGGCGACGACGAACTGGTCATCGACGAGCCACGGCGGACCGTGGTGGTGCGCGGTGCGGCCGTAGACCTGACCCCGACCGAATGGGGCCTGCTGCTGGCGCTTGCCACCGTGCCGGGCCGGGTGTACTCCAGGTTCGAGCTGATCAACCGGGTCCGGGGGTACGAGTTCGAGGGGTATGAGCGGACCGTTGACTCGCACGTGAAGAACCTGCGCCGCAAGATCGAGGCCGATCCCGCCAACCCGCAGATCGTGCAGACGATCCTCGGCGGCGGCTACCGCCTGGGCTTGGCCCGCGATGGCTGAGCCTGGGGCGGGGCGCGCGGGTTCCCGGGGCGACCCAATCGGCCTGCGGCTGGCGCTGGCCTTTATCGGCGTCGCGCTGGCCGCGGTCGCGCTGCTCGCCGTCCTGGCGGCCGCGTTCGCGGCCGCCGACGTCGCGAACCTGGCGAGCCGGCAGCGATCCGACCTGACCAGCGCGATCGCGGTGGCCGCGGGCGCGGTATGGAACCGCACCGACAGCTGGGAAGGGGCGAACCTGGCCCCGGTGGTCGACCTGGCCACCCGCACTGGCGCCAACGTGGAGATCACCGACCAGGCCGGCCAGCCCACCGCGGTGTCCCCGGCCTTCCGCAGACACGCGTCGAGCCCGCAGGTCAGCCGCCCCATCGTGGTCCACGGGCAGCAGGTCGGCCGGGCCGTGGCCCGCTTCCCCGACAGCGGCCTGGCCGGCGCCGACCAGGCCCTGCGCACCGCGCTGTGGCGCGCCATCGCCGGGGCAGCCGGGCTCGCCGCGCTGCTCGCGCTGATCACCGGGCTTGTGGTGGCCCGGCGCATCACCCGGCCGGTGGAACGGCTGATCACCGTGACCCGGGCGATGGGCCGCGGCGACCGCGCGGCCAGGGTCGGGCCGATCGCGGCTCCCGGGGAGATCGGCGAGCTGGCGACCGCCTTCGACCTGATGGCCAACACGCTGGACCGGCAGGAACAGCTCCGCCGTGACCTGGTCGCCGACGTTGCGCACGAGCTGCGGACGCCGATCGCTGTGCTGCAGGTCGGCCACGAGGCGCTGCTTGACGGCGTGACCGAGCCGACCCAGGAGCAGCTGGCGTCGCTGCGGGACGAGGTGCTGCGGCTGGCCCGGATGGTCGGCGACCTGCAGACGCTGGCCGCCGCCGACGCCGCGGCCCTGCAGCTCACGCTGAGCCTGCACGATCTGGCCGCCATCGCCGCCGGAGCCGCGGACAGCCTGGCCGGGCGGTTCGAGGCCGCAGGCATCCACCTGGAGCGGCAGCTCACGCCGGTCGACGTGCTGGCCGACCCCGGCTGGCTGCACCAGGTCATCACCAACCTGCTCACGAACGCGCTGAAGTTCACCCCGCCGGGCGGCCGGGTCATCGTGCGCGCTGGCCCGGGCGGGACCGGGCCGGACGGGCCGTGCGCGGTGCTTGAGGTCACCGACACCGGGCCCGGCATCCCCGCCGACGAGCTGCCGAGGATCTTCGACCGGTTCTGGCGCGGCCGGGGGGCCAGGCGTGTGTCCGGCAGCGGGATCGGGCTGGCCGTGGCCGCCGAACTGGCCAGCGCCCACGGGGGCAGGCTGGACGCGCACAGCGAGCCTGGCCAGGGCGCGCGGCTGACTCTCGCCCTCCCCCGCGCCTGACCCGCCGCCGGGTTCCTGCTCCGCCGGGGCCGCCGCGGGCGGGCGTTCCGGCGTGTTCCTCCATACGGTCACCACAGCGGCAGCACCACGGGTCCACAGCGACAGGGTTGCCTGAGCCCAGCCAGCCAGTCTCTGGCACCAGGCTGAGCAAGCTCAGGGAGCCCAGATGAGAGTGACCGACCGGCTGCGGCGAGCGGGGGCCGTCGCAGCTATGGCCGTCGTCATCGGTGGTGGCGGGGTCGCTGCCTGCGCCACCACGCCCGGAGCACCTTCGGTCAGCCCGAACTCACCGGCCGCTCCCGCCGCGGCACCTGCGGTGAGCGGTGGTGCCGTGACCAGCTACGCGGCCACGGTCCGCGCGGTGCTGCCGTCCGTCGTGCTGATCCGCACCGCCGAAGGGCTCGGCTCCGGGGTGGTGCTCGACCGGGCCGGCCACATCCTCACCAACGCCCACGTCGCCGGGCAGGCCACCAGGTTCCAGGTGCAAACGGCCGGCGACAAGACTCCGCGCCCGGCGCGCCTGGTGGGCAGCTATCCCGGCGGCGACCTGGCCGTGATCAAGGCCGAGAACCCGGCCGGCCTGATCCCGGCCCGGTTCGGCGACTCAAGCAAGGCCCGCGCCGGTGATGTAGTGCTCGCGGTCGGCAACCCGCTCGGCCTGTCCGGCAGCGTCACCGAGGGCATCATCTCGGCGACCGGCCGGGCCGTGGTCGAGCCGACCACCGCCAGCACGACCGCCGCGGCGCTGCCCGGCGCGATCCAGACCAGCGCACCGATCAACCCGGGCAACAGCGGCGGGGCGCTGGTGACCGCCACCGGCCAGGTGATCGGGATACCGACACTGGCCGCCGTCAGCCCGCGCGACGGCGGCCAGGCTCAGGGCATCGGCTTCGCCATCCCGTCCAACCTGGCCCGCGACATCGCCGGTCAGATCATCTCCACCGGGCACGTGACCAACACCCACCGGGCCGCCCTCGGCGCCCGTATCGGCACGGTCACCGGTGCCGACGGCGCCCCGGCCGGGGCCGTGGTGGTCACGGTGACCCCGGGCGGGCCGGCCGACCGTGCCGGGTTCCGGGCCGGCGACGTCATCCACAAGCTGGGCGCGGCGCCGACTCCGGACAGTGGGGCGCTGCTCCAGGAACTGGCCGCCGCGCGCCCCGGGCAGCAGGTCGAGGTCACGATCACCCGCGCGGGCCAGGAGCGGACCGTCTCGGTCACGCTGGGCACGCTGCCGGGTACCTGAGCCATGGCCACGAAGGAACCGCACGCACGGCGGGCCGGCCAGGCGCCAGCCTGGCGCGGCCCCGCCAAAGACCCGGCCTGGGTCGGCACCGCCCCGGAACCGGCCCAGGCCGGCCGCGCCCACGAACCGGCCTGGAGCAGCCTCGCTCCGGAGTCGGCCCAGGCCGGGCGCACCCGCGAACCGGCCCGGAGCCGGCCCGGTCCAGGGTCAGCCCAGGCCGGCCGGGCGCGGAACCAGACCCGGGGCGGCCACGCCCCCGGGCCCGCCCTGGCCGGCCGGGCCCGGGGGCCGGTCTGGCGCGCGCTGCTGGAGGCGCGGTGGCGGGACCGGGTGCAGGAGGTCACCGAGCTGTCGCTGGCATACCACGAGGCAGCCTCGGCCGCTGCCGCGGTGGCGGCCGGCGCGGCACCGGCTGGTGGGCCCGCACAGCGCAAGGTGCGCAAGCTGCTGCGCCGGACGGTCGCAGCCAGGCAATCGCTCGCGGACACCGAGGAAGCGCTCGGTCGGCTGGCCAGCGGCCGGTACGGCCTGTGCGAGGGCTGCACGGGCGACATCCCGGCCCGGTTGCTGGCCGCGGCGCCGGAGGCGCGGTATTGCCCGCGCTGCCGCCCGCGGCCCGTCCAGGCTTCCGGGCCCGCCATCGCCGCGCGCCCGGCGCTCGGAGGAGGATGACGACTATCCGGGTGCGCACCCGGCGCGGGCCTACCGCCCGGTGCAGGCGCGGTCCAGCCGCTCCAGCGTCCTGGCCATGGCTTCGGCCCAGATCTTGCCCTGCTCCATGCCTATGCGCTCTTCCTCGGGCGCGCGGGAGCAGTCGTAGATCTCGGTAACGATGGTGGCATCCGGGCCGTCGGGGGCCAGTTCATAGCTCCACACGTGCCCCCACCGCGCCTCGGCCGTGCTGTCCGGGGCAGTGTCGGGGTGCCCGCGGCCCGCCCACGGTTCCCAGCCGATCCGCCTGTCCTGCTCGAACACGACGACGTGGTTGTCCATCTCGTAGTTGCCGTGCTCGGAGTAGTACATCCGCATCGTGAAGACGTCGCCGACGCCGGTGACCACCGTGTCGGATACGGCACCGCGCAGCATCCCCGATCCATCGATCTCCAGGTGCCGCCGCGGGTCGGCCAGCACGCGGAAGACGTCTGCCGCCGGCGCCTCGATCCGCCGGGAAACCCTGACGGCCTGATACTCATCCGCTGTCATCGTGCTCCTTCGTGCCCTGCGGCCTCATGCCCCTCGCGATTCCCTGGCGGGTCAGCGCCTGCCGCTGTCCCATCCAGGTCTCGACGTGTGGATGGGAGCTTTTTCATCGCCGCCGGGCCGGTTCGCCGAGCCTGCCTGCCGGTGGCTGTCTTCTGCCGGCGGCGGGTCAGTGCCACGCCGATCAGCACCAGCGCGATGCCCGCGAGCGCTGCGGCCGTCACGGTCTCGCCGAGGACCACAACGCCGAGCACGATCGCAACCACCGGCAGCAGGTAGGTCACCGTGGAGGCGACGGTCGCGCCTTCACTGGCGATGATCTGGTAGTTAAGCACGTACGCGATGCCGGTGCCGAGCACGCCGAGGATGGCCAGTCCCGCCAGGCTGGCGGCACTGACGTGTGGTGCGCGAGCACCGGATACCGGCAGTGCGAGGGCGAGCAGCAGCGCCGCCGCCAGAAGCTGACATGCCGAAAGCGCGATCGGGCTCAGGCCACGCCGGGCCAGGAACTTGTCCATATAGATGTAGCCGATCGCGTAGCAGACCGACGCGCCCAGGCACTCCAGCCCGCCCGCGTATGCCACGCCGGCCGCGGAATGCCACGGCGAGAAGATCAGCAGGGTGCCGCCGAAACCGGCGATCAGCCCGGCGCCCTGCCAGCCGGTCACCGACTTCTGGTACCGGACGGCCAGGGCCAGCAGCACGGTCCACAGTGGCGTGGTCGCGTTGATGATTCCCGCGGTGGACGACCCGACGGACTGCTCGGCCAGCGCGAACAGCAGGTAAGGGAGCGCGTTGGCGAACAGCGCCGCCACGACGATCTGCCCCCAGAAGGCCGCCGAGCGCGGTACCTCCTCCCGCCTGACCAGGACAACGGGAAACAGCACGGCCGCGCCCAGCGCCAGCCGGGCAAAGGTCACCTCGACCGGGGGAAAGCCACGGTCCGCCAGCTTGATCCAGAGGAACGAGGAACCCCAGATGAGCGCCAGCAGGGCCAGGCGCGGCAGTACCGACTGCCTCACCGCGGCACGAGATCCAGTGCGAGCCAGTGGGCCAGGTCCTTGAT
>Ga0207699_10000429_pt1 | contig 21498 bp, 19 predicted proteins | sample LARL51metaG_FD_184344 | JGI IMG/M metagenome (GOLD analysis project Ga0207699, IMG submission 184344) | Corn, switchgrass and miscanthus rhizosphere microbial communities from Kellogg Biological Station, Michigan, USA - LAR L5-1 metaG... | ecosystem: Host-associated > Plants > Roots >...
CGGCGCCCGCTATCCAGCGCCTCGCGTACCCGGGCCAGCACGCTCCGCTCGGCGTGGTGATCGACCTCCACCGCCACCTGCGCGCTGGGTGCCGCGGCCTCCCCCGCCGCCGCCTCCAGCTTCGCGATGGTGCGGCTGAGCGCGGAACCCCCCGCCAGCTCCGGCACCGAGGTCAGCTCGCCGACCTCGGCCAGCATCCGCAGCGCCACCAGCAGCGCGCTCGCCTCGTCCACACCGAGCCGCAGCGGCCGGTCCACCGGCTCGGCCTGGCTGATCACGATTTCGCCGCCCTCGTAGGACAGGTCGATCGGGCAGTAGGGGTCGGGCGTGCGCAACTCCACGCACCACAGCATGTTCAGGTCGTCGGTCAGTTCCCGCTCACTGACGCCGAACGCGGCCGCCGTCTCGGCCAGCCCGACCACCTTCCGGCTGATCACGTAGGGCACCAGGGCCAGCAGCCGCTGCAGCCGGTCCGCACTGGTGGTCCCGTGCTCGGCCGCACGTGCCCCCGTCATGCCAGCGCTCCCTTGAGCCTGGTGATGACCGCGTCCCGCAGGTCGGCGGGCTCGCGGACGATCACGTCGGGGCCGAACGAGGCGAGGTGCTCGGAGAACCAGGCGACCTCGGCGAACGGCGTCTCCACTTCGTCCCAGCCTTCTGCTCCGGCCACTTCCTTGGTGGCCTGGCGCCTGATGCCGAGACCGGCCCCGGCCCGGACGCTCAGCACCGCGAACCGGGGCGCCACCGGCCGGTCGTCCCAGGACTTGACCAGTTCGCGCACGTCGGCATCGGTGGGCACGGTCACGGAGCCGGGTGGCCCGCTGAAGGCCACGCCGCCTTCGATCCGGCTCAGCCGGAACGCGCGCACCGCCTGCCGGGCCCGGTCGTGCCCGGCCACGTACCACCGGCCGTGCCGGTTCACCACGCCCCACGGCTCCAGTTCGCGCTGCTGCGCCTCGCTGCGGCCGGCCGCGCGGTAGCGGAAGGTGACCGGCCGCCGGTCCCGCACCGCCTCCCACAGGGGCGCGAACGCGGCCTCGCCGGCCTGCAGCCTCGGCTCGATACCCGGCTGTGCGGTTTCTTCGGCCTCAACCCCAGCCGCGCGCAGTTTGAGCAGCGCACCGGCCGCGGCGCCGGCCAGTTCGGCCCGGTGCCACACCCGGGCCGCCACGGCGAGCACCGCCGCCTCGTCCGGTTCCAGCCTGATGTCGGGCAATTCGTAGGCCTGCCGGGGAATCCGGTAGCCGACCTCGTCGTCAAGCGCCGCGTTGGTGCCCATGTCGAGCGGGATGCCCAGCTCGCGGAGCTCCTCCTTGTCCCGCTCGAACATCCGCTTGAACGCGTCAAACGACTCGGGGTAGCCGGGCACCGCGGCGCGGATCTGGGTCGCGGTCAGGTAACGCTGGCTGGACAGCAGGCAGACCACCAGGCTGAGCAGCCGCTCGGTCTTCCGCCGTGACATCGCCGCCTTCTCCGCAGTTCCGGGGTGACCCAGGTTACCCTGCCGGGGTGATTCGTTGGCGAAGCGCCGTGGTGGCGCAGGTGCGGCGGGAATGGCCGGGCGCGGTTGAACTGGAAGTCACCACCGGCGACGGGCCGATGCGGGCACTTGCCTACCCGGCGCTGACCGGCCGGCCGCAGGCTGGCGATCGGGTTTTGCTGAACGCAACGGCCGTGGAACTGGGCCTCGGCACCGGCGGGTATGCGCTGGTGATCGCCGTGCCTGACCGACTGCCCACCGGCCCGGCCGGCCCGGGCCATCTGGTCAAGGCGCGGTACACGCCGATGCAGGCGTGCGTACTTGGGGCCGACGAGCAGGGCTCACCGCACCACGAGGTGCTCCGCGATGCCGACGACCTAGGCGGGATGCCGGTCATCGTGGCCGATCTCCATTCCGCGCTGCCGGCGATCCTCGCCGGGTTGCGCGAGGCGGGCCCGCGGGTCGCCGCGTACGTGATGCTGGACGGCGGCACGCTGCCCGCCTGGTTCTCCCGTACCGCGGCGGGGCTGCGCGAGGCCGGATGGCTCGCGGGCACGGTCAGCACGGGCCAGTCGTTCGGTGGCGACCTGGAGACGGTCACCGTGCACACCGGGCTGCTCGCGGCGCGGCATGTACTGGGCGCGGAGGTGGCCGTGGTCACGCAGGGGCCGGGCAACCTGGGCACCGGCACCCGCTGGGGATTTTCGGGCGTGGCCTGCGGCGAGGCGGTGAACGCGGCCGCGGTGCTCGGCGGCCGCCCGGTGGCCAGCTTGCGGATCAGCGAGGCCGACCCCAGGCAGCGCCACCGCGGCATCTCGCACCACAGCCTCACCGCCTACGGACGGGTGGCCCTGGCCAGCGCGGACGTGGTGGTGCCCGCGCTCGGCGGCGACCTCGGCACGCTGGTTGACGCCCAGGCGCGGCAACTCGCGCAGCGGCACCGCCTGGTCACGGTGGCGACCGCTGGGCTGCTCGACGCCCTGGCGGCATGCCCGGTCCCGCTCGCCACGATGGGCCGCGGTCTAGCCGAGGACCGGCCCTACTTCCTAGCCGCCGCCGCAGCCGGACGCCACGCCGCGGCCCTACTGGCCTGAACGGCCCGCGTCGGGTCGCTCCCCCGGCCAGCAGGGCCAAGGCCCCGTGACGAAGGAACGAGGCCTTGAGTCAGCGGGGGTTTCCAGGGGGTCGCCCCCCTGGGCTAACACGGCCACGGCCCTCGCGACGGAGTCGCGAGGGCCGTGAGCCAGCGGGGGTTCCGGGCCATGGGGTCCGGGGGCTTGCCCCCGGGGGAGGCAGAGTGCTCCCCCGGGCTAGTACTGCTTACTTCGCGCCGCTGAAGGCGCCCAGGATGTCCACCGCGAAGACCAGGGTGTCGGTCCCCTTGATGTGCGCCTGCGGGCTGCCGGTCTTGCCGTAGCCATCGGCGGGCGGGATCACCAGCATCACCCGGCTGCCCACGGTCTGCCCGGCCAGGCCCTTGTCCCAGCCCGGGATCACCTGGCTGGGGCTGGCGGCGATGGTGAAGCCGAACGGCTGGCTCCGCTTCCACGACGAGTCGAACACGTAGCCGTTGCGCCAGATCGCGCCGGTGTACTGGACCACGACCGTGTCACCCGGGGCCACCACGGGACCGGTGCCCTTGATCAGGACCTTGGTGGTCAGATTCGTCGGCGGGTTGCCCTTGGGCACCTTGATCGTGGGCGCCGTCCCGGCGGCGGCCGCGGTCACCGTCGGCAGCGAGCCACCGCCGTTGGATACCTGCTGTCCGGTCGCGGCTGCGGTACCGGAGAAGTCCTTGATCATGTCCACGACGAACACCAGCGTGTCCGTGCCCTTGATGCCGGCCTGCGCGTCACCGCTGGTGCCGAAGCCTTCCTTGGGCGGGATCACGGCCAGTACCCGGCTGCCCATCTTCTGCCCGATAAGGGCGGTCTCCAGGCCGGGCAGCAGCGTGCCGGAGAACAGCGTGGGGCTGGCGCCAGCCTTGAACGTGCTCTGGAGCAGCTTGTGCGAGGTGCCGCTCCACAGGTAGATGGCGTAGTTGCCGACGAACGCGTCGGTCTTGGCGAGCGCCGGCCCGGAGCCGTGGACCAGCGTCTGCACATCGAGCTTGCTGGCGGCCTTCTCCGCGGGGATTTTCACGTTCGGGGCCTTGCCAAAGGTACCGCTCACGGTCACAGCCGCGGCGGACGAGGAGGAGTTGGAGGAGCCGCCGCATCCGGCCAGCACCCCGACGGCCAGCAGTGGGAGGGCGGTGAGAACCGCGATTCGTCGCATGGGAAGCAAACCTTTATCGTCGTTGGCTGTCGTCATCGGCGGAAGCCCCGCCAGCCTACCGGGCTAAGCGGCCCCGACGGCCCCGGACCGGTTCCGGGCCCGTCACGGCCCGCAACTACGGCCGCACCTACGCTACCGCCCCCGGCCGGCCGTTTGCGCCCGGCCGACTTTACCGGCCTGTGGCGATTTCACATGCCGGCGATGAGCTTCTCCACCCGCTCGTCGGTGCACCGGAACGGGTCCTTGCACAGCACCGTCCGCTGAGCCTGATCGTTCAGCTTGAGGTGCACCCAGTCCACGGTGAAGTCGCGCCGACGCTCCTGTGCGCGGCGGATGAACTCGCCCCTCAGCCTGGCCCTGGTGGTCTGCGGTGGCACCGACTTCGCCTCGAAGATGTCGATGTCCCTGGCGGCGCGGACCACCGCGCCGCGCCGCTGCAGCAGGTAATACAGCCCGCGGCCGCGGTGCACGTCGTGGTAGGCGAGGTCGAGTTGGGCCACCCGCGCCGACGACAGCGGCAGGTCGTGCTTGGCCCGGTAGCGCTCGATGAGCTGGAATTTGGTCACCCAGTCGATCTCACGGGCGACGTCGTCGAGGTTGCCGCTGTCGACCGCGTCCAGCGTCCGTTCCCACAGGTCAAGCACCCGCCGCGCGCTCTCGTCGGCGCCGCGACGATCGGTGAAGTCCCGCGCCTTGGACAGGTACTCCCGCTGGATGTCCAGCGCGCAGGCCTCGCGGCCGTTGGCCAGCCGTACCCGGCGCTGCCCGGTCATGTCGTGGCTGACGTCCCTGATCGCCCTGATCGGGTTCTCCAGGCTCAGGTCGCGCATGACCGTGCCCGCCTCGATCATGCGCAGCACCAGGTCGGTGGCGCCCACCTTGAGCAGCGTGGTGGTCTCGCTCATGTTCGAGTCGCCGACGATGACGTGCAGGCGCCGGAACCGCTCGGCGTCGGCGTGCGGCTCGTCGCGGGTGTTGATGATCGGCCGGGACCGGGTGGTGGCCGACGACACGCCCTCCCAGATGTGCTCGGCCCGCTGGCTGACGCAGTACACCGCGCCGCGCGGGGTCTGCAGCACCTTCCCGGCGCCGCAGATGATCTGGCGGGTGACCAGGAACGGGATCAGGATGTCGGCGAGCCGGCCGAACTCGCCGTGCCGTCCCACGAGGTAGTTCTCGTGGCAGCCGTAGGAGTTGCCCGCGGAGTCGGTGTTGTTCTTGAACAGGTAGATATCGCCCGCGATGCCCTCTTCGCGCAGCCGCCGGTCCGCGTCGACGAGCAGGCCCTCCAGGATCCGCTCGCCGGCCTTGTCGTGGACCACCAGGTCGGAGATGTTGTCGCACTCGGGGGTGGCGTACTCGGGATGGCTGCCCACGTCCAGGTACAGCCGGGCCCCGTTGCGCAGGAACACGTTGCTGCTTCGGCCCCAGGAGACCACACGCCGGAACAGGTACCTGGCCACCTCGTCCGGCGAGAGCTTACGGCTGCCCCGGAACGTGCACGTGACTCCGTACTCGTTCTCCAGCCCGAATATTCGTCTGTCCATCGCGAACTCAGTTAATCACGCCGGTGGCCAGGCTCCGTCCGCCACGCCAGCGGGATACTCCGGGGCCGCCTCCCCCTGGGCCAACGCGGCCAAGGCCCCCGCGACGAAGTCGCAGGGGCCGCAGGCCATCGGGGGTTCCGGGGGGTCGCTCCCCCGGGCCAGCACTGCCTACCAGTCCACAGCGATGTACTTGCTCTCGGTGAATTCCAGCAGGCCGTCGTGGCCGCCCTCGCGGCCGAGGCCGGACTGCTTCACGCCGCCGAACGGGGCCGCCGGGTCGGACACGATGCCCCGGTTGACGCCGACCATGCCGGTGTCCAGTGCCTCGGAGACCCGCAGCGCGCGGCGCAGGTCGCCGGTGTAGAGGTAGGAGACTAGGCCGTACTCGGTGTCGTTGGCCCAGCGGATCACGTCGTCCTCGCTGCTGAACCGCACCACCGGCGCCACCGGGCCGAAGATCTCCGTGCCCAGGATGGCCGCGCCCGGCTGCAGGTCGTCCAGCACGGTGGGCAGGTAGAAGTAGCCCTTGCGGTCCGGGGCGTGCCCGCCGGTGACGACATGGCCGCCGCCGGAGACCGCACCGTCGACCAGGCTGGCGACCTTGGACCGGGTGTCCTCGTTGACCAGCGGCCCCAGGTCGGTGCCGGCCTCAAGGCCGGGGCCGACCGCGAGCTTGCTCAGCCGTTCCGCGAACCGCCTGATGAACTCGTCGGCCACCCGCTCGTGCACGTAGAACCGGTTGGCCGCGGTGCAGGCCTCGCCGCCATTGCGCATCTTGGCCAGGAACGCGCCCTCGATCGCGGCGTCGAGGTCAGCGTCCTCGAAGATCAGGAACGGGGCGTTGCCACCGAGTTCCATGGAGCAGTTGGTGATGGTCTTCGCGGCCGTCTCCAGCAGCACCCGGCCGACCTCGGTCGAGCCGGTGAAGGAGAGCTTGCGCACCCGCGGGTCGGCCAGCATGGCGCCGACCAGGGGCCCGGCCTTCTGGGTGCACACGACGTTGACCACGCCGGGCGGAACGCCCGCTTCACGCAGGATATCGGCGACCGCGAACGCGCACAGGGGGGTCTCCTTGGCCGGTTTGAGCACCACGGTGCAGCCTGCCGCCAGCGCCGGGCCGATCTTGCGGGTGGCCATGGCCGCGGGGAAGTTCCACGGCGTGACCAGGACGCTGACCCCGACCGGCTGGCGCAGCACCATGATGCGGTTCGCCCCGGACGGCGCGGTGGTGACCGCCCCGTCGATCCGGACGGCCTCCTCGGCGTACCAGCGGAAGAACTCGGCGGCGTAGGTGACCTCGCCCTTGGCGTCACGCAGCGCCTTGCCGTTCTCGAGCACCATCAGCCGGGCGATCGCATCGGACCGCTCGATCATCAGCGCCCACGCCTTCCGCAGGCACTCCGCGCGCTCCCTGGGCGGGGTCGCGGCCCAGCCGGGCAGGGCCTCCTGCGCGGCGGCCACGGCCGCCAGGGCGTCGTCCGGCGTCCCGTCGGCGATCTCCACCAGGGTGTCCTCGGTGGCCGGGTTGGTGACCCCGATGGTCCGTCCGTTGGTGGTCCATTCGCCGCCGATGAACAGCCCGGTCGGTACATCGATGCCCGTCAGGGCGGCAAGGTCAGCGGTCACGCGTCCTCCAATGATTCCCGCACCGTCTGCGTGATCCGCGCCACCGACGGCAGCACGTGATCCTCGAGCGCGTCGGCGGCCGGAAGCGGGATGTGCGGCGTGGTGATCCGCACCGGCGGCCCGGTCAGGCTGCCGAACGCCTCCTCCACGGCGATCGAGACGATCTCCGCGCCCCACCCGCACAGCCGCGGGTTCTCCTCCACCGTGAACAGCCTGCCGGTCCTGGCCACCTCGGCGAGGATCGTAGTGGTGTCAAGGGGAACCAGGCTGCGCACGTCCACGACACTACAGTCAATGCCGTGCTCGGCCGCCAGCAGGTCAGCGGCTTGCGCAGCACGGCGGACCATGGCCCCCAGCGCCAGGATCGTCGCGTCGCGGCCCTCCCGCAGCACCGTGGCCCGGCCGAGTTCGTCGACGATCTCGCCGTCGCCCACCTCTCCCTTGACCGCGTACAGCGACTTCTGCTCGAAGAAGATCACCGGGTCGGGGTCCCTGATCGCGGCGGCGAGCAGGCCGATCACGTCGCGGGGGTTCGAGGGCGCGACCACCTTCAGCCCGGGCACCGCCATCGCCCAGTTCTCCACCGACTGGGAGTGCTGCGCGCCGAACCGCACCCCCGCCCCGTTGGCGCAGCGGATCACCAGGGGGAACGACACCTGGCCGTCGGACATGTACCGGCTCTTGGCGATCTCGTTGGCGACCAGGTCCCAGCACACCGCGAAGAAGTCGCTGAACATGATCTCGGCCACCGGGCGCAGGCCGGTCATGGCGGCGCCCATCGCGGCCCCCAGGATCGCCTGCTCGCTGATGGGGGTGTCCCGCACCCGCTGCGGGCCGAACTCCTCGAGCAGGCCCACGGTGGCCTTGAACACGCCACCGGCCGCCGCCACGTCCTCGCCGAGGAACACGACCCGGTCGTCGCGGCGCATCTCCTGGGCGATCCCCCTGGCGACCGCCTCGCGGTAGGTAAGCGTGGTAGTCACTGGATCACCGCTATCACCGTGCCGACCGGGACCGTCTGGTCGGCCGCCACCCTGATCTCGGCGAGGGTGCCGGTCACCGGCGCCGGGATGTCGGTGTCCACCTTGTCGGTGCCGATCTCCAGCAGCGGCTCTCCCTCGGTGACCTGGTCACCGACCGCCTTGTGCCAGACGTTGACGGTGCCCTCGTCCACCGTCTCACCCATCCGTGGCATGACCACCTCTGTGCTCATCAGTTCCTCCACGTCCAGCCGCCGTCGTCCCACACGTTCGTAAAGGCCAGCGCCAGGTCCGGCTCCGGCCCGGCCTTCGCCTCCTCGGTCGCCAGGTCCACCGCGGCCTTCGCGTCGGCGTCGATCTGGTCGAGGACCTCCTCGTCCACGCCCCGGGAGATGAGCACGCCACGGTAGGCCGGGATCGGGTCCCTGCCGAGCCACTCGGCGACCTCGTCCGCGGGCCGGTACTTGCCGGGGTCGGCCCGCGAGTGCCCGCCGTGCCGGTAGGTGATCGCCTCGATCAGCGCGGGGCCGCCGCCTTCGCGGGCCCGGTCGATCGCGGCGGCCGCGGCCGCGTGCACCGCCTCGACGTCGTTGCCGTCCACCACGACCGCGGGCAGGCCATAGGCGGGCGCGCGGTCGGCCGCGGGGCGCTTGACCGCGGTCACCGTCTCGATCGCCGTGTACTCCATGTAGTGGTTGTTCTCGCAGATGAACACGACCGGCAGTGCCCAGACCACGGCCAGGTTCAGCGCCTCGTGGAACGCGCCGATGTTGGTGGCGCCGTCGCCGAAGAAGCACACGGTCACCTGGCCGGTGCCGCGGTACTGGGCCGACCAGGCGGTGCCGTTGGCGATGACGAGCTGTGCCCCGATGATCGCGTAGGAGCCGAGCACCCCCTTCGACACGTCGAGCAGGTGCATCGAGCCGCCCTTGCCGTGCATCAGGCCGTTCTGCCGGCCGAGCAGTTCGGCCATGACCGGGGTCATCTCCGTGCCGCGGGCGAGCACGTGGTTGTGCCCGCGGTAGGTGACGAACGTGTAGTCGTCCGGGCGCATCGCGGCCGCGACCCCGGCCGCGATGGCCTCCTGCCCGATGCCCAGGTGGGTGGTCCCCTTCACCAGGTTCTGCAGGAACAGGTCGTGTGCGCGCTTCTCGAACTGCCGGATCCTGGTCATGGTCCGGTACAGCCCGAGTGCGGCTTGCTCATCCATGGCGCCTGCCCTTAGTAGGGGTTGGTGACGAACAGTTCCGCGGAGGGGAACCTGGTAATGATCTCGATGCCGCCGTCCACCACCACGACCTCCTCTTCGAGCCGGGCGGCGGACACGCCGTCGCTGGCCGGGCAGTAGGTCTCCAGCGCGAACACCATGCCCTTCTGGATCTCCATCGGGGCATCCAGCGAGGAGAGCCTGCTGATGATCGGGCGCTCGTGCAGGGCAAGGCCGAGCCCGTGGCCGAACTGCAGGCCGAACGCGGTCTTCTCGTCCGGCAGGCCGATGTCCTGCGCGGTCGGCCAGAGGCTGGCCACCTGGTCGGTGCTCACGCCCGGCTTGATCGCCGCGATCGCGGCCGCCATCCACTCGCTGGCCCTGGCGTAGGCGTCGCGCTGCGCCTGGGTGGAACTGCCCACGCTGAACGTGCGGTAATAGCAGGTCCGGTAGCCGTTGAAGGAGTGCATGATGTCGAAGAAGGCCTGTTCCCCCGGCCGGATCATGCGGTCGGAGAAGTTGTGCGGGTGCGGGTTGCAGCGCTCCCCGGAGACCGCGTTGATCGACTCCACGTCGTCGGAGCCCATCTCATACAGCCGTTTGCTGGCCAGCGCGACGATCTCGTTCTCCCGCACGCCCGGCCGCAGCGCGTCGGTGATGTCCTGGTAGACACCGTCCACCATGGCCGCGGCGGTGGTCAGCAGGGCGATCTCGTCGGGCGATTTGAGCTGCCTGGCGTCCAGCATGACCTGCTGCCCGTCACGGGCCTCGACGCCCTGGCGCTGCAGTTCGAAGAGCATGGGCAGTTCGGCGAAGTCGATCCCGACCGGCATGCCCGCCACCCCGGTGTCCTCGAGGAGGCCCTTGATCTCCGCAACCGCCTTGGCGACGAGCCCCGCCTGCGGCGCAGTGGCGCCGCGCATGGTGGTGTAGGAGGCGATGCAATGCTCGGGCTTGAGCCAGGGGCAGTACATCCGGTGGTGGACGGCGGCCGAGCCGAAGTCCCAGAGGAACAGCTCGCCGGTGCGGGTGTACAGCGCGTACCGGCACAGCTTGTCCCTGGTCCACTCGCCGATGGCCACGCCGGTGAGGTAGCGGATGTTGTTGTTGTCGAAGACAAGCAGCGCGCCGAGGTCGCTGGCCTCCAGCGCGGCCATGGCCCGGCCGAGCCGGTAGGAGCGCAGCCGGGCGAAATCGACGCGCTGCTCGAAGTCGACGTTCATCCGCCCCGGGGCAGGCGTGCGGGGAAGGGGGGGCACGGGCGGAATGGGCGCGACCATGAAGGCTCCCTCTCGCAGGGCCGACCTGTGTACAGCCTGATTTAACGCATGTACAGTGTGGCTGTCAACTGACCAGGCCAAGGCCACGTGACAAAGGAACGAGGCCTTGGCCCGGCGGGGGTTCCGGGGGTCGCCCCCCGGGCCAACACTGGGGGGTTCCGAGGCGGCTTGCCGCCTGGGCTAGCAGGGAGTGTCCGTGACGGTCTCGTTCGATCCCGGAACCGAGCTTGGCCCCCGGCTGCGTCAGGTACGTGAGCAGCGGGGCCTGTCCGTGCGCGAACTCGCCCGCCGCACCCAGTGCTCGCCCAGCCTCATCTCGCAGATCGAGCGAGGGCTGACCGCCCCGTCGGTGGGCATGCTGTACGCACTGGCCACCGAGTTGCGCACGTCGCTGGACTTCCTGTTCAGCGCCGCAGCGCCCGCCGATGGCCTGACCGCGACCGCGCACGGCGACGGCCACGTGCGGGAGGCGGCCCACCGGGCGGCCGCGCTGCCCAGCGGCCACGGTGTCGTCCAGCGGGCCGGCACCCGGCGCACCATCGACCTGGCCAGCGGCGTGCGCTGGGAGCGGCTGACCCCGGGCCCGGACGAGCGGGTGGACTTCCTCGAAGTGATCTACGAGCCCAGCGGGCACTCCACCGACGCGCGGCGCCCGCTGCGCCATGACGGCCGCGAGTATGGCCTCATCACCAGCGGCACCCTGCACGCCAGCGTCGGTTTCGACACGTTCGAGCTCGGCCCGGGCGACTCGATCGCGTTCGACTCCGCGGTGCCGCACCTGTACTGGAACGCCACCACGGCGGACGTGCACGCGATCTGGGCGGTCGTGCACCCTCAGCCCGGCCGCGCCTGAGGGGGCGCCTCCCCGGCATCCTCCTTGGCCCGCGGCTGCGGGTCCATAGGCCGCTCTGGTTCGCGGTGCGGGGGGCGCACCGGCAACTGCGGCGGCGCGCGGTGCCGGGGACGGGTGCCCGACCACACCGCCGGGGGCAGGTCGAGAAAACGAGCCAGCGCGTACGCCGCGCCCTCGTAGTTGACCCGCCAGCCGTGGAAGTGCGGCCAGGCCTCGTCGGGGTCCCGCTCGAACACCCAGCCAGCCCGGCGCATCCGGTCCAGCGCAGTGTCGAACTCCGCCCGCGTCAGCACGAGCGGGTCGTCCGGGTGCGGATCCTCGGTCACCGTTATGCCCAGGTTGCGGGCCAGCTTGCGCATGGTGATATAGCCCACCCGCATCAGCGGCCGGGCCTCCGCCGGTGCGGTGCCCGGGTTCAGCGCCAGTTGCAGCGCGGCCGCGTCCAGGACCGCGAGCAGCCCGAGCAGCCACGAGGTCTGCGGGTCCGGGGACCGGAAGTAGGCCAGGGTGCGGTAGTTCGTGTGGCTCTCCGCGATGTCGGCGGCCCACTCGGTCCACCGCTCATAGACCTTGGGCAGATAGGCCTCATCGCCGATCAGGGCCTGGCGGGCCAGCAGTTCCGGGCCCCACGGCGGGGAACCGGCCAGCGCCTCCAGCATGGTCACCGAGATCTCCCGGCGGTTGAACGCCGTATAGAGCGTCGGCAGGTAGGCGATGAGCAGTGCCACCAGGGCCAGGCCGCTGGCACCGGCCAGGAACACCACCGCGACCGGGCCCGCCCCGAAGGGCCGGACGAAGCCGAGCGTGAAAAGCGAAGACCCGGCTTCCTCCAGGGCTAGCGGGAACGTGTGATGGTTCAGCGGCCACAGCAGCAGGGCGTACCCGAGCAGCAGGCACACCAGCCAGCTGACGAGCAGGGCGATCAGCCAGGCCGGGCCGCCGACGGCCAGGATCCGCTCGCGCTGCCGCAGGTCTTCGACCCGCGCGGTGATCTTGCCGAATATCCACCGGTTCAGCCAGCCCAGGCCGGTGCCCAATGCCGACCTGGCTGACCGCGGGATCAGCAGGGTCTTGATCACACTGGAGGCGGTGATCAGCAGCAGGATCACTCCCGCCGCGAAGCCGAGCCACCGGATCATGCCCACCGCGTGCGAAACCCTGCCCGGCTAAGGCGCGGTGCCGTCACCCGGCGGCGGTTCCTCCGGGGCATCCTCACCCGCGCCGTCCGCCGCCGCGCTCTTCGCGCCCTTGCCTCCGGCCGCCTTGCCGCCCGACTGGGCCTGGCTCAGCAGTTCCTCCAGCCGGGCGCCCCGGATCCGGCGGAAGGAGCGGTGCGCACGCCCGCGCGCCAGCACCGCGACCTCGAGCTGGCTGCCGTTGATCTCGGCGCGCTCGCCGTTGCCCTGGCCGGACAGGGCCGCGATCGCCGCGCCGAGCGCCCCCTCGATGGACATGCCGGCGCTGTAGCGCTCCTTGAGTACCCCGGCGACCTGTTCCGCCTGGCCGCCCATGGCGACGAAACCGTGCTCGTCGGCCACGGAGCCGTCGAACGTGATCCGGTACATCTGGTCTCCGGCCGGGGTGTCTCCGACCTCGGCGACGACGAGCTCCACCTCGTAGGGCTTGTTGCTCTCGGTGAAGATGCTGCCGAGCACCTGGGCGTACCAGTTGGCGAGCCCGCGCGCGGTGACGTCTTCCCTTGCGTACTGGTAGCCGCGGGTGTCGGCGAACCGGACCCCGGCGACCCGCAGGTTCTCGTACTCGTTGTAGCGGCCGACCGCTGCGAACGCGATCCGGTCGTAGATCTCGCTGACCTTGTGCAGGGCGCTGGAGGGGTTCGGCGCGACGAACAAGATCCCCTCGTCGTAGGCCAGCACGACGCTGTTGCGCCCGCGCGCGATGCCCTTGCGCGCGTAGTCTGCCTTGTCCTTCATCGCCTGTTCTGGCGACACGTAGAACGGCATGGACACCGCTGGGGCTCCCCTAAGAGTCGGACGGACCTGGTGGTCGGACGGATAAGTTATCGGGGGCTGTCGTTATGTACTGGCTTGCCGCAGCGGCGCGATCGGGCCGCCGGGCGACTGCATACGCTCGCGGACGACCGCCTCCGCGTTTTCGGCGGCCTCGTCGTCGGTCAGCCGGCGGAACCCGTCCTCGGTGACCACGGCCACCACCGGGTAGATCTGCCTGGTGAGGTCCGGGCCGCCGGTGGCGGAGTCGTCGTCCGCGGCGTCGTAGAGGGCCTGCATGCACGCGGTGACCGCGTCAGCCTCGGACATGTTGTCGGTGTACAGCTTTTTCAGCGACCCTCGGGCGAACACCGAACCGGAGCCGATGGAATGGAATCTGCGCTCCTCGTAGCGGCCGCCAGCCACGTCGTAGCTGAAGATGCGGCCCTTGCCGGTGTCCTCGTCGTACCCGGCGAACAGCGGCACCACGACGAGGCCCTGCATGGCACCGGCGAGGTTGCCGCGGACGAACGCGGCCAGCCGGTTGGCCTTGCCCTCCAGCGACAGGGTCCGGCCCTCCAGCTTCTCGTAGTGCTCAAGCTCGAGCTGGAACAGCCGGACAAGCTCGAGGCCGATCCCGGCCACGCCGGAGATCCCGACGCAGGAGAAGTCGTCGCTGCGGAACACCTTCTCGATGTCCCGCTGGGCGATCATGCTCCCGGCGGTGGAGCGCCGGTCGCCCGCCATGATCACGCCGCCGTCGAATTCCATGGCCACGATCGTGGTCCCGTGCGGGAGATCCCCGGGGACCTGCGCGGCCGTGCCTCTCGCGCCGGGCAGCAGATCCGGGGCAGACGTGGTGAGGAAGTCGGCAAAGGACGAGGTGCCCACCCTCAGGCACGCGGCAGTGAACTGCCCTCCCAGGTACTCAGCGCCCACGAGGTTCCTCCCGGTTGAATGCTGCCTTCGACAGACCCTACTGCCGCGTGAACCCCACCTGTGCCGGTGCAGCCGCCGGAGCGATCAGCTCAGCGCGAACCGGGCAGGGTCACTGCCCGCCCTTCTGGACGTAGGAGCGGACGAACTCCTCGGCGTTCTCCTCAAGGACCTCATCGATTTCGTCGAGGATCGCCTCCACGTCATCGCTGAGCTTCTCCTGGCGCTCCTGCACCTCCGCGGTCGCCTCGGGGGCCGCGTCCTCGGCCTCTTCGCTGCGCCTGGTGGTCTGCCGCTGGCCGCCAGTGTCCTTCGTTGCCATACGATCCTCCGTGGTCCTGGGCGTCCTCGCCGCCCTCAACCGTATCCTCGCCACCCAGCGCCTTGGCCAACCCTGCGGGGGTGTGTCAGCGCGAGGGGAGGACTTACCCCTGGCCCGTCAGGGCGGCGACCAAGTCCGTGGCGGTGCGGCAGCGGTCGATCAGGTCGCCCACGTGGGCCTTGGTGCCGCGCAGTGGTTCCAGGGTCGGCACGCGCTGCAGGGAGTCGTGCCCGGGGATGTCGAAGATCACCGAGTCCCATGACGCGGCGGCCACGGAGTCCGGGTATTTCTGCAGGCAGCGACCGCGGAAGTAGGCCCGCGTATCGTCCGGGGGGTTCTCCATGGCCCGGGTTACTTCGTCGTCGGACACGATGCGGACCATCCGGCCCCTCGCCGCCAGCCGGTTGTACAGGCCGCGCTCCGGGCGCACGTCGGAGTACTGCAGGTCCACGAGCTGCAGCCGGGGATGCCCCCAGCCCAGGTTGTCACGGGTCCGGTAGCCCTCGAGCAGTTCGAGCTTGGCTACCCAGTCGAGTTCCTTGGACGTCAGCATCGGGTCCTCGGCCAGCCGGCCAAGGATCGACTCCCACCGGTTGAGGACGTCGGCGGTCATCTCGTCGACGTCGGCGCCGTACCGGTCCTCGGTGTACTTGCGGGCCCGGTCCAGGTACTCCATCTGCAACTGGACCGCGGTCATCTTCCGGCCGTCGCGCAAGGTGACCAGGTGCCGGCAGGTCGGGTCGTGGGAGATCGCCCGCAGTTCCGCCACCGGCGTCTCGAGCGCGAGGTCGCCGTCGAGGAACCGTTCCTCGATCATCGCCAGCACCAGGGCGGTCGTGCCGAGCTTGAGGTAGGTGCTGACCTCGCTCATGTTCGCATCGCCGATGATCACGTGCAGGCGGCGGTACTTCTCCGGGTCGGCGTGCGGCTCGTCGCGGGTGTTGATGATCGGCCGCTTGAGCGTGGTCTCCAGGCCGACCTCGACCTCGAAGAAGTCGGCCCGCTGGCTGATCTGGAAACCCTCGTTGCGACCGTCGGCGCCCTGGCCGACCCGGCCGGCGCCGCAGACGACCTGCCGCGAGACGAAGAACGGGGTCAGGTTCCTGACGATGTCCGCGAACGGCGTCGCCCGGCGCATCAGGTAGTTCTCGTGGCAGCCGTAGGACGCGCCCTTGTTGTCGGTGTTGTTCTTGTACAGCTGGATGGGCGCGGCGCCGGGCACGGTGGCCGCCTTGAGCGCAGCCTCGGCCATCACCCGCTCGCCCGCCTTGTCCCAGACGACCGCCGCCCGCGGGTTGGTGCATTCCGGGGTGGAATACTCCGGGTGGGCGTGGTCCACGTACAGCCTGGCGCCGTTGGTGAGGATGACGTTGGCCAGCCCGAGGTCCTCGTCGGTGAGCTGGCTGGAGTCGGCCGCCTCCCGGGTGAGGTCGAAGCCACGGGCGTCGCGGAGCGGGTTCTCCTCCTCGAAATCCCACCTGGCCCGGCGCGTCCTGGCCGAGGTCGCCGCCTGGTAGGCGTTCACGACCTGGGAGGACGTGACCATGGCATTGGCACCCGGCTGGCCGGGCACCGAGATGCCGTACTCGGTCTCGGTCCCCATCACACGCCGCACGCTCATGGTGAAAGCCTAGCCGGGCGCGGCAGCGCACCGGCGATGGCCGCGCCTCTGCGCGCAGCGCACCGGGGGGTTCCGGGCCATGGGGTGCGGGGGCTCGCCCCCGCGACGGAGGAGTGTCCCCCCGGGCTAGCACTGCGCACTTAGAGGTACTGGCCGGTGTTGGCGACCGTGTCGATCGAGCGGCCGGCCTCGGTGCCCTGCTTGCCGGAGACCAGCGTCCTGATGTAGACGATCCGCTCGCCCTTCTTGCCGGAGATGCGCGCCCAGTCGTCCGGGTTCGTGGTGTTCGGCAGGTCCTCGTTCTCGCTGAACTCATCCACGCAGGCGGACAGGAGGTGCGCCACCCGCAGGCCCTTCTGGCCGGTCTCGAGGAACTCCTTGATGGCATTCTTCTTCGCCCGGTCCACGATGTTCTGGATCATCGCGCCCGAGTTGAAGTCACGGAAGTAAAGCACTTCCTTGTCGCCGTTGGCGTAGGTGACCTCGAGGAACCTGTTCTCCTCGGTCTCGGAGTACATCCGCTCGACCACGCGCTGGATCATCGCCTCCACGCACGCCTCGGGCGAACCGCCGTTCTCGGCCAGGTCGTCGGGGTGCAGCGGCAGGGCGCTGATCACGTACTTGGAGAAGATGTCCTTGGCCGCTTCGGCGTCCGGGCGCTCGATCTTGATCTTCACGTCCAGCCGGCCCGGGCGCAGGATCGCGGGGTCGATCATGTCCTCGCGGTTCGACGCGCCGATCACGATCACGTTCTCCAGGCCCTCGACCCCGTCGATCTCGCTGAGCAACTGGGGCACGATCGTGTTCTCCACGTCGCTGGACACCCCGGAGCCGCGGGTACGGAAGATCGAGTCCATCTCGTCGAAGAACACGATGACCGGCATGCCCTCGCTGGCCTTCTCCCTGGCCCGCTGGAACACCAGCCGGATGTGCCGCTCGGTCTCCCCGACGTACTTGTTGAGCAGTTCGGGGCCCTTGATGTTCAGGAAGAAGCTCTTGCCCTCCTTGGTCCCCTCGTCCTGCGCGGTCTTGGCCGCAACCTGCTTGGCCAGCGAGTTCGCCACCGCCTTGGCGATGAGCGTCTTGCCGCAGCCGGGCGGGCCGTACAGCAGCACGCCCTTGGGCGGGCGGAGCTGGTGCTCGCGGAACAGGTCCGCGTGCAGGTAGGGCAGCTCGATGGCGTCCCGGATCTGCTCGATCTGCGAGGCCAGGCCGCCGATGTCGCGGTAGCTGATGTCCGGAACCTCTTCCAGGATCAGCTCCTCGACCTCGGCCTTGGGAATCCGCTCGTACACGTAGCCGGACCTGGGCTCAAGCAGCAGCGAGTCGCCGGCGCGCAGCGTGGACTGCCGCAGTGGTTCCGCGAGCCGGGCCACCCGCTCCTCGTCGGCGTGCGAGATGACCAGCGCCCGGTCGCCGCCCTCAAGGACCTCCTTGAGCATGACGATCTCGCCCACGGTTTCGTAGCCCTGGGAGATGACCACGGTGAGCGACTCGTTCAGCACCACTTCCTGGCCGGGCCGCAGCTCGTCGAGGTCCACAGCGGGGCTGACGTTGACGCGCATCTTGCGCCCGCCGGTGAACACGTCCGCGGCGCCGTCCTCGCAGGCGTTGAGGAAGATGCCGAACCCGGACGGCGGCTTGGTCAGCCGGTCCACTTCCTCCTTCAGCGCCACGATCTGGTCGCGCGCCTCGCGCAGCGTGTCGGCCATCCGCTCGTTCTGCCGGTTGACGGTCGACAGCCGCGCCTCGGCCTCGCCGAGCCGCTCCTCGAGCAGCCGGGCCTGCCGCGGCGAGTCGGTCAGCCTACGGCGCAGAACCGCGACTTCCTCCTCCAGGAAGGAGATCTGCGTCGTGAGGCTCTTGACCTGGTCATCATGGCGTCCCGCGAACGAGCCGTCATCACGAGTGGCCACGTCCTCACCTCCGTTCCTGGAGCAGTTCTCTCCTAGACCCTACCTACCCAGGACCGGGCGGCAATCCGACCACCCGGCCCCGCTGCACCTTTCGCTCCCCCTTGCGGCGACACCGGCGCAGGTCACCCGGCCGCCCGCGGGTCATGCGCCCCCTTGGCGGGCCGCCGCCGCCGCGGAGGTGCGATGACTCCCTCGGCGAGCCGCCGTGCGGTGACCAGGAAGCCGGTGTGGCCCACCATCCGGTGCTCGGGACGTACCGCAAGACCGTCGGCGTGCCAGCCGCGAGTGAGGGATTCCCACGCAGCAGGCTCATCGAAACCCCCATGCCCGCGAACTGCCTCAACTGTTGCTGAGAGTTGGGTCACCGTGGCCACGTAACAGGCCAGGACGCCGCCGGGCAGCAGCACCCGCGCCGCGGCGCCGATGCACTCCCAGGGCGCCAGCATGTCCAGCACCACCCGGTCGAAGGGCTCCTCCCCGGCACCCCCGGCCCCTGCGTCCTCGGTCCCTGGGTCCTGATCCCGGCCGAACTCGCCGACCCGCAACTCCCACTGGTGCGGTACACCGCCGAAGAATTTCTCCACGTTCGTCCGGGCTATCTCTGCGAAGTCGCTGCGGCGCTCGTAGGAGACGACCAGCCCGTCCGGGCCGACGGCGCGCAGCAGCCAGCAGGACAGCGCGCCCGAGCCCGCGCCAGCCTCCAGGACCCGGGCGCCGGGCCAGATGTCGGCCATGGCCAGGATCTGCGCGGCGTCCTTGGGGTAGATGACCGCCGCTCCCCTGGTCATGGACAGGGTGAAGTCCGCGAGCAGGGGCCGCAGCGCGACGTAGGGGGTGCCCGCCGAGGACCGCACCACGCTGCCTTCGGGGCTGCCGATGAGGTCGTCGAGTGTGATGGAGCCCCGGTGGGTGTGGAACACCTTGCCCGGCTGCAGCACGGCCAGGTGCTGGCGCCCCTTGGGATCGGTGAGCTGGGCCTGGTCACCTGGGGCGAACGGTCCGCGGCGAGAGATCACGCCCGACAGAGTACGGCCACTGACGGGTCAAACCCCCGCGAAGGCGTGGTCCAGGTCGGCGGCGGCGAGCACGCCGAACACCTGGCCGGACGGCTCGACCAGGAGGTACTCACTGGCCGGCGAGCGGCGTACCGCATCGACCAGCGCCATACCGGACAGATCGGCGCTCAGCACCAGGCCCGGATCGAGGGTGCGGGCCAGCGACCCGGCATCGACCCAGGGGCGCCGCTGCACCGGGGTGGCCATCACCGCCGCCTCGCTGACGATCGCGATCGGCCGGTCCTCGTGGTCGACGATCACCAGCGCGCGTGCCTGCGCCGCGTCCGCCCGGCGGATGGCCTCGGCCAGCGGCAGGCTGGACGGCACCGGGATGGCCCGCCGGGCGAGCAGACGGGCCTGCAGCCCGGGCAGCCGTTCCCGCACCCGCGAGGCGCGCAGCGACTGGGTGGCGCCGGTCCACATGAACGCGGCGATGACCGCCAGCCACAGCGCGTCGAAGACCTGCACCTGGCTGCCGGTGTGCAGGAACAGGTACAGCGGGATGAGGAGCACCGCCACCGCAAGCCCGCGGCCCGCCCAGGCGGCCGCCACCGTGGCGGTACTTGGCCGGCCGGTCAGCTTCCAGACGGCCGCCCGGAGCATCCGGCCACCGTCCAGCGGCAAACCCGGGAGCATGTTGAAGATCCCGACCAGCAGGTTCGCCACCACAAGCTGGCTCAGCAGCACCCCGGGCACCCCGGTGGGGTGGAACGCGCGGGCCAGCCCGAACCCGGCGGCGGCCAGCGCCAGCGAGATCGCCGGCCCGGCGGCGGAGACGAGGAACTCGCGCCCGGGGGTGGGCGGCTCGCGCTCGATCTCGGAGAACCCGCCGAGCGGGTAGAGCAGGATCCGGCGCACCGGCAGCCCGAACCCGAGGGCTACCACGGAGTGGCTCAGTTCGTGCACGAGCACCGACCCGTAAAGCAGCACCACGAACGCGGCGGCCACGACGTACCGCAGGTCCTGGGGGACGGAGCGGTCCAGGCCACGGGCGTAGAGGACGATGAATACGCCCGCGATCAGGAACCAGTACGGCGAGATGAACACGGGGATGCCGAAGGGGCGCGCGATCTTCACGCCCGGCCCCTGCTCCCGCGATTGCTCCCGCGATTCACCGTCCGGCGCATTGCCTGCCACACGCCGATGCTACGTCCTGGAACGCGTGAGGGCGTGTCGCGTGGTGCGCGTGTGCTGTTTCCTGGCTGGAGACATGCCTTCTGTTTCCGGCCGGGGACTCTTCGTCTTCGAAGACACGCCCGGAATGGACGGGCAACTGTCTGAAGGCTCCCCTACCCTCCCAGGCATGGGTGATAAGAGCGCAACCGTGACTGCCGAGCCCCCGGACCCCCGCGGGACGGCGGAGCTCGGCGCAGCGGCGTCCGGCGCGGGCGACGGTGCCCCCCCGGAGCCGCGCGACAGGCCGTCCGGTCCGTCGCTGTCCCCTTCCCGGGCGGGCGACTTCCTCACCTGCCCGCTGCTGTACCGGTTCCGGGTGATCGACCGGCTGCCCGAGCCGCCGAGCCCGGCCGCGGTGCGCGGCACGCTGGTGCACTCGGTTCTCGAGCGGCTCTTCGACGCCGCGGCCGCCGACCGGACGCCGGACGCCGCGCGGGCGCTGGTGGAGCCGGAATGGTCCCGGCTGCAGGAGGCCGAGCCGGAGCTGGCCGGTCTGTTCGACGACGACGCTCAGCGCGCCGCGTGGCTGGACGAGGTCATGGGCATGCTGGACCGGTATTTCACCCTGGAGGACCCGCGCCGGATCGAGCCGGCCCACCGGGAGTTGTGCGTGGAGGCGGAGCTTGCCTCCGGCCTGCGGCTGCGTGGCTACATCGACCGCCTCGACATCGCCCCCAGCGGGCAGATGCGGATCGTGGACTACAAGACCGGCGGCGCACCCCCCGAGGAGTTCGAGCAGCGGGCCCTGTTCCAGATGCGCTTCTACGCGCTGACGCTGTGGCGCGCCCAGGGCCAGGTGCCCAAGCTGCTCCAGTTGATGTACCTGGGCAACGGCGAGATCGTGAGGTACGAACCGGACGAGGCGGACCTGCTCGCCACCGAGCGCAAGATCGAGGCGCTGTGGCTCGCGATCGAGCGGGCCATGGTGAACCGGGACTGGCGCCCCCGGCCAGGGCGGATCTGTGACTGGTGCGCGCACCAGGCGATCTGCCCCGCGTTCGGCGGCACGCCGCCGCCGGTCCCCGACCTCCCGGTCCGGCCGGACGAGATCCCAGACCCCCGAGACGGCGCATCCCCCGTCTAGCGCGCCCGCCTAGGAATGCTGGAAGATCTGGTCGAACTGGGCGTCCAGCACGGCCAGGGCCTCCTGCTCGGTGTAGGTGCCGAACAGCACCGGCCAGCGCAGCCCGTCGATCACGCTCACCAGGTGCCGTGCGGACTGCGCGACGTCCATTCCCGGCACCGTGTGGTGTCCCTGTGCGGCGTCGGTGAG
>Ga0207699_10000430_pt1 | contig 21459 bp, 17 predicted proteins | sample LARL51metaG_FD_184344 | JGI IMG/M metagenome (GOLD analysis project Ga0207699, IMG submission 184344) | Corn, switchgrass and miscanthus rhizosphere microbial communities from Kellogg Biological Station, Michigan, USA - LAR L5-1 metaG... | ecosystem: Host-associated > Plants > Roots >...
TCTTCGTAGGGGCGGTGGCGGCGGGTCCAGGGGAGTTGTTTCGCTACTTCGTAGGCGGGGAGGGGGGCGGGGCGGAGGGAGTCGATGCAGGCGGTGAGGCGGGTGGCGTGGTGGTCGAGGAGGGCGTCGACGCGGTCGCGGAGGCCGGTGAAGTCGGGGCCGTGGGCGGGGAGGACGCGGGTGACGGCGAGGGGGCGGACCTTGGTGAGGGAGGTGATGAAGTCGAGCAGCGAGGTTCCCTCGCCGCCCCAGGGTTCGACGCCGAGGGAGGGGGTGATGTGGGGGAGGATGTGGTCGCCGGCGAACAGCAGCTTGGCTTCGGGGTCTAGGAGGGAGATGTGGCCGCGGGTGTGGCCGGGGGTGGCGACCACGACGAGGCGGCGGGTGTGGAGGGGAATTTCGAGGGCGTCGGGGGCGAGTGTGTCGGGGGGTTCCCAGAGGGCGAGGCCGGCGGCGCCGCCGCGGGTCATGGCGGCGGTGAGGGGGGCGACCAGCTCGGCGGCGCCGGCGCGGCGCATGCCCTGGAGGCGGTGCTCGTCGGCGAGGCGGCGCTGCTCGGGGTCGAGGATGGTGCTCAGGGAGCGGCGTTCGCCCTCGCCGAGGAGGACGGTGGCGCCGCTCTCGGTGCGAATGCGGGGGGCCTGGCCGTAGTGGTCGTGGTGGATGTGGGTGACCAGGACCTGGCGGATGTCGCCGGGCTCGGCGCCGATCTGGCGGAGGGAGGAGCGCAGGGCCTCCCAGGAGTCGTCGCGGTGCCAGCCGGCATCGACCAGGGCGAGGCGGTCGCCGTCCTCGATGGCGTAGACGTTGACGGCCTTGAGGGCGTCCCCGGGCAGGGGCAGGGGGATGCGATGGACGCCGGGGGCGACGGGGTGGGCACCGGGCTCGGTCCAGGGGCCGGAGCCGGCGGAGACCTCGGGCGGGAGCGCCGCGACGGGAGAGTGCGGCGGGTCCATCCGGGCGACTGTAGCGTGGCGGGTGGTGCCGCCTTCAGCCCTCGCGGAAGGGGACGTGGTGGCGGACCAGGGTCCAGTGGTAGCCACCGACCAGGGCGACGGCCAGCACCAGGCCCGCGACGCAGGCGCCGACGACGAGGGCGCGGCGGGTGGTGACGCCGCGGAGCGCCAGGGTGGCGGTGCCGCCGCCTGTGGGGCGGACGTCGTCGATAGTGACCCGCCAGGTGGTGCGCAGGTGGATGGCGGCGTGGAGCAGCACGGCGAGGATGAAGACCACGGCGCTGTCGGTGTGCAGGCTGGCCACGGTGCCGCGGTCGGTGCCCTGGAAGAAGAGGACAACGCCGGTGACGAAGGCGGCGACACCGGAGGCGACCACCACCGGAGCGAGCAGGCGGGGCAGCGGCGAGGGGGGACCGGCGCTGCGGTAGCGGCGGCTGCGCACCACGTAGTAGCCGAGGAAGCGCCAGCCGGTGCTGGCCAGCTTGAGCAGGGTCAGGGGGATGGCGGCGAAGCCGAGGAAGTAATGGAGTGCCGGCGACCAGCCGAAGACCACGCCGCTGAGCACCACCAGGGTGAGCAGCAGGACCAGGACGCTGCCGCTGACGGCGGTGAGGCGGCGGTTGGCCTCGACGCCCGCGTCGTCGCCGGGGTGGTCACGATCGCTCTGCGACCACCAGAGGTCGAGGCTGCGGCGCAGCCAGTCGGTGCTGCTGCTCATGTTCGGCTCGCCGCCGCATGATGCGGCGGCGAGCTTAAGGCGCCGTGAAGAGTGTCAGCCGGCCGCGGTCCAGTGGCCGCCGCTGTACTCCTCGACGGGATGGTCACCGGTGTTGGAGGTGCCCAGGTCGAGGCTGAGCAGGCGGCCATCTGAGGTCACCACCAGGCCGTCGGTGTTCCAGGGGGCGTCCGCGTTGGAGACGTCGCTCCAGGTGTGGCCGTCCCAGTGCCGCAGGGTCGGTGCTGCCGGGCCGGCCTTGCCGCCCTGGGGAAACACGGCGAGCAGGCCGCCGGAGGGGTCGGCCGCCAGGTAGGCAGCGACGCCGTAGTTGGTGCGCAGTCCCGCCTGCTGCCCGGGGTGGAACAGCACCCATGCCTCCCCTTTCCACGCCCAGGTCCTCTCCACGGTTGGCAGGTTGCCGCCGGTGTCGCAGCACGGGCCCGCGTGCGGCGCTTCCGGCGGCAGGTCGAGGTCGGCCAGGATCACGCTGCGGGTGGCTGGGTCCCAGGCCATCATCGCCGCGCCCGCGACATTGGGACCCTTCGCCGTCAGGTGCTCGACCCAATCGCTGCCGTTCCAGGTCCAGACATTGCTGTTGTCGACCAGGAGCATCACCTGGCCGGTCCCCGCGTCGTAGGTGGCCGGCGTGTCGAAGCCGGCGTAGTCCGGATGGTGGCGGGGGTGGCGCGGGGTCCAGGTGGTGCCGTCCCAGGTCCAGGTGTCGCTGAGCTCGAGGGATGGATTCCCGCTCGACAGGTCGGGCTCCTCGCCGCCGAAGAGCAGAACCTGGCCGTGCGCGGGGTCGGCGACCATCAGCGCCCCCGTGCGCGGTGAGGGCGCGTCGAGCGGGTGGAGCTGGGTCCAGTGGCCGTCCCAGCGCCAGGTCTCGTTGACCAGCACCGACTGGGGGTCGAGCAGGTTGCCGCCACGCATGGCCTCGCCGCCGAAGACGAGCACGCCGCCGTGCAGGTCGGCGGAGACTGCCTCGCCGCTGACCCGCGGGACGAGCGCTGCGGGCGTCGGGCTGGGCGTGGGACGGGGCGTGGCGGTGGTCGCGGGCGCGGCGGTCGTGCCGTGGGTGTGCGACGGTCCACCGCGGTGCACCAGCACAGCGCCAACCAGGCCAGTGGCTGCTGCCAGGGCGACGGCGGCGCCGAGCGGAGCCAGGGAGCTCCGGGTGCGGCGGTGGCCGGCGCCGAGGCCGGGGGCGGTGGCGGCGGCGCGCACCGCCACGTCGTCGAAGGCGCGGCGCACGCGGGCGCGGACGAGGTCGTCGGCGTAGGGGTCCATCAGGCCACCTCCGGGTCGGCGAGCTCGCGGGCCAGGCGGGCGCGAGCCCGGGCGAGCTGGTTCTCGACGGTCTTGGCCGAGCAGCCCAGGGTGCGGGCGACCTCGGCGGTGCTCATGTCCTCCTGGTAGAAGAGGACTGCGCAGGCGCGCATGCGGGCGGGAAGTCCGGCCAGGGCGCGGACGCAGTCGCCGCTGTCGACGGGCCAGTCCTCGTGGCGCGGGCGCTCGTAGAAGTGGACGAGGCGGCGCAGCTCGGCGCTGAGCCGGGTGCGCCGCGTGCCGGCCAGCCGGACCAGGGCGACGCGCAGCCAGGGCCAGGCGGGTTCGCGCAGGTGGCCGGGTTCGCGGGACTCGCGACGCAGGGCGCGTTCGAAGACCTCCTGGGCGAGGTCCTCGCCGGCGCCGGCGTCGCCGGTCAGCAGCGTGCCCAGCGCGGCCAGCCGGCCGAACTCGCGGTCGTAGACGGCTTCGATGGCCGCCGCGGGGGCGGACACCTGGGCGCCGCCGGGGTCGGTGACGGGTGCGAGCATCGCTTCCTCAGTAGACGCGCCGTGGCGGCGCTGCCCTTCTCTACTTCCTGTACTCAGCAGCGGGCCCTCATCCCCCACTGGGGCCGCCGTCCTGGCTGGTGAAGGGCCAAAAGGCCCTACCCCTCCCCGGGTGGGGTAGGCGTATAGTCGACCCACGATGATCGACGAGCACAAGCGCGACGCCCTCCTCCGCCTCAAGACCGTGCGCGGCCACCTCGACGGGGTGATCGCCATGGTCGAGCGCGAGGACTACTGCCCCGACCTCATGAAGCAGGTCGCGGCCCTGCAGGCCTCACTGGAGAAGGTCAACCGCGTCCTGCTCCAGAACCACCTGGAGACCTGCGTCACCGAGGCCATCCAGGCCGGCGGCGGCCGGGAGAAGATCCGCGAGCTCATCGACGCCCTGCGCTACAACGCCTCGCTGACCGACTTCCGCGACCGCGCCGAGCCGCTGCCCGTGCCCGCGGAAGCCGGGGTGGAGAGCGCACGATGAGCACGACCCAGGCTCCGGCACGCCCCGATGCGCAGGCGGCCGAGGAGCGCCGCGCGCGGGACGAGACCCCCGAGCGCCGCGTCGACCTCGACATCACCGGGATGACCTGCGCGTCCTGCATCCGCCGCGTCGAGCGCGCCCTGACCCGGGTGCCCGGCGTCAGCGCGGCCACGGTCAACCTGGCCACCGAGCGCGCGGACGTGGCGCTCGCCCCCGGCACCTCGCCTGAGGCGCTGGTCGACGCCGTGCGCGGCGCCGGCTACGAGGCGAGCCTGCCGCGTCCCCGCCGCGGCGCCGCCGAGGCCGCCACCGAGCGTGCCGCCGCCCGCAGCCGCGAGCTGCGCCGCCGCGAGCTGCAGATCGCCATCTCGGCGGTGCTCAGCGCGGCCGTCCTGGCCCTGGCCTACGGCGCCCCCGACCCGCGCTGGTCGCGCCTCGCCCAGCTCGCCCTGGCCCTGCCCGTCTACGTCTGGACGGGCTCCCTCTTCCACCGCAGCGCCGTGCGCGCCGCCCGGCACGGCAGCACCACCATGGACACGCTGGTCTCGCTCGGCTCGACGGTGGCCTTCGCCTACTCGGTGCTGGCCGTCGCCCTGCTGCCCGACCGCATGACCTTCTTCGACGTCAGCAGCCTGATCATCACCCTGATCGCGGTGGGCAAGTACCTGGAGCTGCGCGCCCGCGGCCGGGCCGGGGCGGCCATCGAGCAGCTCGCCGGCCTGCAGCCGCGCACCGCCCACCTGCTCCGCCGCGCCGGCGCGCCGGAGGGGGTCGAGGCGGCTGAGGCGGTCGACCTCGACGTCGAGGAGCTGCGGCCCGGCGACCTGGTGCTGGTCCGCCCCGGCGAGCGCGTCCCCGCCGACGGCGCGGTCGACGGCGAGGGCGGCGCGGTCGACGAGTCGATGGTCACCGGCGAGTCGCTCCCGGTCGAGAAACGCGGCGGCGACGAGGTGATCGGCGCCACCGTCAACGGCGCCAGCGCGCTGCGGGTGCGGGTCACGCGCACCGGCGAGAGCACGGTGCTGGCCTCGATCATGCGGCTGGTGGAGCGGGCGCAGGCGGAGAAGGCGCCGGCCCAGCGGCTGGCCGACCGGGTCTCCGCCGTCTTCGTGCCGGTGATCCTGGTGCTGGCCGCGCTCACCTACGCGGGCTGGCTGCTCACCGGGCACGACGCCGTCACCTCGCTCATCCCCGCCGTGGCCGTGCTGGTGATCGCCTGCCCCTGCGCGCTGGGGCTGGCCACGCCCGCGGCCATCATGGTGGCCAGCGGGCGCGGCGCCGAGCTGGGCCTGCTGGTCAGCGGCGGCGAGGCGCTGGAGCGGGTGCACGCGCTGCGGGCGGTCGTGCTCGACAAGACGGGCACGCTGACCACCGGACGTCCCGCGGTGGTGGACGTGGTCTCCCTCGACGGCGCGGTGGATCCCGACGCGGCGCTGCGACTCGCCGCCACCGTCGAGGCCGCCTCGGAGCATCCGCTGGCGCGCGCGGTCGTCGAGGCCGCGTCGTCCCGCGGAGTGACGGTCGCGGCCGCGGCGGCACAGGTCACCGCGCATCCCGGCGGCGGGGTGACCGGCACCGTGGACGGCCACACCGTCCTGGTCGGCTCGCCGCGCTGGCTGGGTGAGCAGGGTGTGGACGTCGATGCGGCCCAGGCGGAGGTGGCGCGGCTCGCCGCGCAGGCGCAGACCGCGGTGATCGTGGCCGTGGACGGGTGCACGGCGCTGCTGCTCGGCATCGCCGACCCGCTGCGCCCAGATGCCCGCGACGGCGTCGACAGCCTGCGCGCCCTCGGCCTGCGCGTCGTTCTGGCCAGCGGTGACCGCAACGAGGCGGTCGCCGCGGTGGCCGCGCAGGTCGGCGCCGACGAGTGGCACGCGCAGCTGCTGCCCGCGGAGAAGGTGGAGCTGGTGCATCGCGTCCACCGCGAGCGCGGCGAGGTGGCCATGGTCGGCGACGGCGTCAACGACGCACCGGCGCTGGCCGCCGCCGACGTGGGCGTCGCCATCGGCAGCGGCAGCGGCGCCGCCATGGCCGCGGCGGACATCACCCTGGTGCACGGCGGCGTCGGCTCGGTGGCGCGGGCCATCGCGCTGAGCCGGGCCACCCTGCGCATCATCCGGCAGAACCTCGCCTGGGCCTTCGGCTACAACCTGCTGCTGGTCCCACTGGCGATGCTCGACATCATCCCGCCCGCCCTGGCCGCGCTGGCCATGGCGCTCAGCTCGGTGACGGTCGTCTTCAACGCGCTGCGCCTGCGCCGCTTCGGGCGCGCGGCGGCGTGAACGGAGGTTCCAGCAACATCAGCATGGCAGTCCTCACCCTCACCGCTCCCGACATCTCCTGCGCCCACTGCAAGCGCACCATCGAGTCCGAGCTGGGTGCGCAGGCCGGCGTGCACGGCGTCGAGGTCGACGTCGACTCGCGCCGGGTGCGCGTCGACTACGACGAGGCCGTCACCGGCGACGCGGACCTGCGCGGCGCGCTCGCCGAGATCGGCTACCCGCCCGCCGAGTCCTAGCGCGGGCGCGGCGCGACCCCGCCGCGCGCGGAGGCGTGCACCGGTCGTGCATGCTGGCGGCCATGGCATCGACGCGCGGCGGCAGCCGCTACGACGCGGCCGTGGTCGGCGCCGGGCCCAACGGGCTCGCCGCCGCCATCGTGCTCGCCCGCGCCGGCCGCTCGGTGGCGCTCTACGAGGCCAACGACAGCATCGGCGGCGGCACGCGCACCATGGAGCTGACGCTGCCGGGCTACCGGCACGACATCTGCTCCACGGCGCACCCGCTGGCGGTGGCCTCGGCCTTCTTCCGCTCGGTGTCGCTCGACCGCCACGGCCTCGAGTTCGTCCACCCCGAGGCGCCCATGGCGCATCCCTTCGACGACGGCGAGGCGCTGCTGCTGCATCGCTCGGTGGACGAGACAGCCGCGCAGATGGGTGCGCACGACGCGCGCGCCTACCGCGCGCTCTTCGCGCCGCTGGTCGACGACGTCGAGAAGCTGCTCGCCGACCTGGTCGGCCCCCTGCGCGTGCCGCGCCATCCCTTCGCCGACGCGCGCTTCGGCCTCTCCGCGATGCTCAGCGGACAGCTGCTGGCCCGGCTGCGGTTCGAGGAGGATCGCACCCGCGCCTTCTTCAGCGGCGTCGCGGCGCACTCGATCATGCCGCTGCACCGCCCCGCCACCGCGTCGTTCGGACTCGTTCTGGCCATGCTCGGCCACGCCGTCGGCTGGCCCTTCGCACGCGGTGGCTCGCAGTGCATCGCCGACGCGCTCACCGCCGAACTGCGTGCGCTCGGCGGCGAGGTGATCGCGTCCTGCGACATCGAGGACGTCGACACGTTGCCTGCCCGCGCGGTGCTGCTCAACCTGACGCCGAAGCAGGTGCTGCAGGTCGCGGGCGATCGTCTCTCGGGACGCTATCGCAGCGCACTGCAGCGCTTTCGCTACGGCGCCGGTGTGTTCAAGCTCGACTGGGCGCTCGACGGCCCCATCCCCTGGCGCGACCCGCGCGTGCTGCAGGCGGGCACCGTGCATCTCGGCGGCCGCTTCGAGGAGGTGCTGGCCTCGGAGGCGGCGGTGGGTCGCGGCGAGCATCCCGAGCGCCCCTTCGTGCTGCTCACCCAGCCCACGCTCTGCGATCCCTCGCGCGCACCGGGCGGAAGGCACGTCGGCTGGGCCTATTGCCACGTGCCCAATGGCTCCACCGTGGACATGACCGAGCGCATCGAGGCGCAGGTGGAGCGCTTCGCGCCGGGGTTTCGCGACCGCATCCTGGCGCGCAGTGTGATGTCCTGCGCCGACGTCGAGCGCTACGACGCCAACCACGTCGGCGGCGACATCAACGGCGGCGTGCAGGACCTGCGCCAGCTCTTCACCCGCCCGGTGATCCGCCCCGTCCCCTACTCCACCCCCGACCCAACGCTCTACATCTGCTCGTCGTCGACGCCGCCCGGCGGCGGTGTGCACGGGCTCTGCGGCATGTTCGCCGCGAAGGTCGCGCTGCGCCGCGCCTTTCGCTAGAGACGCGCCAGCGCCTCGGGCAGCTCGTTCAGCGAGTCGATGCGCAATGTGGCGCGCTCGATGCCGGGGCGCGTGGCGTGGCGCCAGCCCCAGGGTCCGCGGCGGACGTGCACCGCGACCATGCCGGCGTCGAGCGCGGGCAGCACGTCGTAGTCGAGCCGGTCGCCGACGTAGGCGATGCGCTCCGCGGGCAGTGACAGCTCGTCGCAGATGCGCTGGAAGAACCCCGCGTGCGGCTTGCTGATGCGCCACGTGCCCGACGAGCCGCAGCAGGCGAGCGGTTGCGGCAGCGGCACCTCGCGCAGGAAGTCCTCCCATGCCTCCGGCTGGTTGCCCGCGATGCCGACGCGGTAGCCCGACTCCTGCAGCGCGCTGAGCGCCGGCTGCACGTCGGGATAGAGATCGGCGGCGGTGAAGTCGTCGGGATCGCCTGCCTCACGGCGCCGGCGACGCTCTGCCGCGATGTCGATGCCGGGCAGCAGCTCGCGCAGCACCTCGCCCGGCTGCGCGCCGCGTTCGATTCCCGCCCCGATGAGGCCGAGCAGGGTGAGCCGCGGGACGTGCAGCCAGTCCGCCCAGGAGCACCACAGCCGCGACTCGTCGACGATGGTCTCGCCGATGTCGAACACGACCGCCTCGACGCCCAGGCTCATTCCGCTCCACCAGAGTCGCGCGCACCAACGCAGCGGGAGGCCCGGAAATGTGCCGGGGCGCCCGCGGACCCACAAAGGCCCGCAGGCGCCCCTAACACACAACTTCCTCTAGAACGACCCCGCCGGAGCGCCCTCGGGCTCGGCCGCCAGGTCGTCGTACTCGTAGAGGCGGGCCGCCTCCTCGCGCAGCTTCTGGTAGTAGTCCAGGCCGGTGCCGGCGGGGATGAGCTTGCCGATGATGACGTTCTCCTTGAGGCCGCGCAGGCGGTCGACCTTGCCGGAGATGGCCGCTTCGGTGAGCACTCGCGTGGTCTCCTGGAAGGACGCGGCCGAGAGCCAGGACGCGGTGTTGAGCGCGGCCTTGATGAGGCCGAGCAGCACCGTCTGGGCGATGGCGGGCTCGCCGCCCTCGCTGAGCGCCTTGGCGTTGGCCTCCTCCCACTCGAACTGCGAGACGATCTCGCCGGGGAGCAGGTCGGTGTCGCCGGCGTTGTCGATGCGCACCTTGCGCATCATCTGCCGGACGATCACCTCGATGTGCTTGTCGTTGATGTCGACGCCCTGCGAGCGGTAGACGCGCTGCACCTCGCGGACGAGGTAGTTCTGCACGTCGTCGCGGCCGCGGACCAGCAGCAGCTCCTGCGGGCTGATCGAGCCCTCGGTGACGCGGTCGCCGGCCTGCACGTGGTCGCCGTCGCGGACGGTGAGCTGGGACGACGCCGGGATCGGGTACTCGCGCGAGTCCTCCTCCGAGGTGCGCACCGTCACCTCCTTCTTGCCGACCTTGACCACGCCCGCGTACTTGGCCCGGACCACGATGTCGTTGCCGTCGGCGTCCTGGCCCTGGATCATCGGAGCACCCTCGGCCGCGGCGGCGCCGTCCTCGGCCACCACGACCTGCTTGGGGCCGATCGCGTAGGTGGTGTCGAAGACGTCGCGCGAGACCACCTTGACCTTGAGGGTCTTGTCGATGGCGCGCGCGCCGGTGCCGTCGGGACGGACGATCTCGACGGAGCCGTCGATCTCGCTGATGAGCGCCTTGCCCTTGGGGACGCGGGCCTCGAACAGCTCCTCGACGCGGGGCAGACCCTGGGTGATGTCGGCACCACCCGTGGCCACACCGCCGGTGTGGAAGGTGCGCATGGTGAGCTGCGTGCCCGGCTCGCCGATCGACTGCGCGGCGATGACGCCGACCGCCTCGCCGATCTCGACGACGCGGCCGGTGGCCAGGTTGCGCCCGTAGCAGGCGCGGCAGACGCCCTCACGCGACTTGCAGGTCATGGTGCTGCGCACCTTGACCCGGGCCAGGTCGGCCTTGCGCGCGTAGATCTGGCGGGACAGCGCGTCGGTGATCTCCTCGCCGCCGGCAACGATGACCTCGTCACCCACCGCGATGTCCTGTGCGGCCACGCGACCGGCGAAGCGGTCGACAACGCGGTCCTTGAGGTCGTCGTCCTCGACGTCCATCCAGATGCCCGCGGTGGTCTCGCAGTCCTCGATGCGCACGATGACGTCCTGGGCGACGTCGACGAGACGGCGCGTCAGGTAGCCGGAGTCGGCGGTGCGCAGCGCGGTGTCGGCCAGACCCTTGCGGGCGCCGTGCGTGGAGATGAAGTACTCGAGAACCGTCAGGCCCTCGGAGAAGTTGGCCTTGATGGGCAGGTCGATGATCCGGCCGGTGGGGTCGGCCATCAGGCCGCGCATGCCGGCCAGCTGGCGGATCTGCTGTGTCGAGCCGCGGGCTCCGGACTGCGACATCATCAGGACCGAGTGGAAGCGGTCGAAGCTCGACATCGTCGCCACGGTGACGTCGTCCGTCGCCTTGGTCCAGATCTCGACGGTCTTGAGGTAGCGCTCGTCGTCGGTGATCAGGCCGCGACGGAACTGCAGGTCGACCTCCTCGACCTGCTTCTCGGCCTCGCCGATGATGGCCGCCTTGGCCGCAGGCGTCTTGATGTCCATCGCGCTGATGGTGACGCCGGCCTTGGTGGCGTAGTGGAAGCCGAGTCGCTTGATGTCGTTGACGATCTGCGCGGTGCGCTCCGAGCCGTGCAGCTCGTAGCACTCCTTGACCAGGGCGCGCAGCTTCTTGAGGTCGAGCACCTCGTTGCGGAAGGTCATCGCCGGGTAGGCGTTCTCGGTGGCCGGCTCGCCGAGCGGCAGCGCCTCGTTGAAGATGAGGCGGCCGACGGTGCTGACCACCAGCTCGTTGCCCTCGGGGGCCTCCTCGCCGGAGGCGACCACCTGGAGGATGCGGCGCGGCAGGCGGACGCGCACGAAGTCGTGCAGGTCGACGATGCCGTGCTCGTAGGCGAGCACCGCCTCCTCGCTGGTGGCGAAGGTGTGCAGCTTGCGCACCGCGTCGTCGTCGGCCGGCGGGTTGCGCCACTCCTGGGTCAGGTAGTAGGAGCCGAGCACGATGTCCTGGGTCGGCGACACCACGGGGAAGCCGTTGGCCGCGCTCAGGATGTTGTTGCTCGACATCATCAGGTTCTTGGCTTCCGCGACCGCGCCGCTGAAGAGCGGCACGTGCACGGCCATCTGGTCACCGTCGAAGTCGGCGTTGAAGGCGGCGCAGACCAGCGGGTGGATCTGGATGGCCTGGCCCTCGACCAGCACCGGCATGAAGGCCTGGATGCCGAGGCGGTGCAGCGTGGGCGCGCGGTTGAGCAGCACCGGGTGCTCCTTGATGACCTGGTCGAGCACGTCCCAGACCTCGGGACGCACGCGCTCCACCATGCGCTTGGCCGACTTGATGTTCTGGGTGAAGCCCTGCGACACAAGCTCGCGCATGACGAAGGGCTTGAACAGCTCCAGGGCCATCTTCTTGGGCAGGCCGCACTCGTGCAGGCGCAGCTCGGGGCCGACCACGATGACCGAGCGGCCGCTGTAGTCGACGCGCTTGCCGAGCAGGTTCTGGCGGAAGCGGCCCTGCTTGCCCTTGAGCATGTCGCTCAGCGACTTGAGCTTGCGGTTGCCGGTGCCGGTGATGGCCCGGCCGCGCCGGCCGTTGTCGATCAGCGCGTCGACGGCCTCCTGCAGCATGCGCTTCTCGTTGCGCACGATGATCTCCGGCGCGCCCAGCTCCAGCAGCCGCTTCAGGCGGTTGTTGCGGTTGATGACGCGGCGGTAGAGGTCGTTGAGGTCTGACGTGGCGAAGCGGCCGCCGTCGAGCTGCACCATGGGACGCAGCTCCGGCGGGACCACCGGCAGCACGTCGAGGATCATCCAGGTCGGCGAGGTGCCGCTCTTGCGGAAGGCCTCGACCACGCGCAGCCGCTTGATCGCCTTCTGGCGGCGCTGGCCGCTGGTCGACTTCGACTCCTCGCGCAGGCGCATGGCCTCCTGGGCCAGGTCGATCTGGCCGAGAAGCTCACGAACCGCCGCGGCGCCGATGCCCGCCTTGAAGACCTTGCCGAACTTCTCGACGTAGTCGCGGTACTGGGTGTCGGTGAGCAGGTCGCGCACCGACAGCGCCTCCAGCTCCTCGCGCTGCTTCTCGATCTCGGCCTTGAGGTTGGCCAGCTCGTCGCGACCGCTGAACTCCGCCTCGGCGGCCTGCGACTCCGCCTCGGCGCGCAGCCGCGCGATCTCGGCGTTGGCCTCGTCCTCGGCGTCGACCAGGCGCTGGGCGTAGACGCCGGTGAGCTCCTCGACGCGCTGCTCGACGCGGCCGGCGACCTCGGCGGCGATGTCCTCGGTGAGCGAGGTGCCCTTCTTGGCCACCACCTCGCTCTCGACGCTGTCGGTGAGCGACATGTCGGCGGGCGCCTTCTTGCCCTTCAACTCCTGCACGCGCGTGTCCAGGTCGGCGCCGCTCTCACGCAGCGCGGCGATGCGCGACTCGCGCTCCTGCTCGAGCTGCTCGCGGCGCTGGGCCAGCGCGGCCTCGCGCTCGGTGACCTGTGCGTCGACGCCGCTCGGCGACTCCTCGGCGGGCGCGCCGCCGCCGGCGATGCGCTCCTTGAGCTTGACCACGCGCTCGTCCGAGTCGGGATCCAGCTTCTGGGCCAGCTCAGCACGCGCCTTCTCGTCGATGGCGGTGACGATGTAGTTGGCGAAGTAGAGCACCTTCTCCAGGTTGCGCGGGCTCATGTCGAGCAGCAGGCCCATGCGGCTGGGGATGCCCTTGAAGTACCAGACGTGCGACACCGGCGAGGCCAGCTTGATGTGGCCCATGCGCTCGCGACGCACCTTGCTGCGCGTCACCTCGACGCCGCACTTGTCGCAGATGATGCCCTTGTAGCGGTAGCGCTTGTACTTGCCGCAGTGGCACTCCCAGTCCTTGGTGGGACCGAAGATCTTCTCGCAGAAGAGACCGTCCCGCTCCGGCTTGAGGGTGCGGTAGTTGATGGTCTCGGGCTTGGTGACCTCTCCGTGCGACCAGCTGAGGATCATCTCGGGGCTGGCGATGGAGAGCCGCAGAGCGTCGAAATTCTCGAGCTTCAACAAGTTTCAGTGGCCTCCCGGGCTAGTGCGCGCGCGACTCGACGCCAGCGCGCGCCTGGCGGCGCTGCTGGCAGGGCAATGTGATGGGATTCGTGGCGGAGAACCTCAACGACCTGTCTCGTCCACTTCGTCGCGCTCGTCGCGCTCCAGGTGGATGCCGAGGTCGAGCGGGATGTCGGGGATGTCCTCCTCGCCGAGGACGATCTGGTTCTCGTCCTCGCTCTGGATCTCCACCCCCAGGGCCAGGCCCTCCAGCTCCTTGACGAGAACCCGGAACGACTCCGGGATGCCGGCTTCGAGCGTGTTCTCGCCCTTGACGATGGCCTCGTAGGCCTTGACGCGGCCGACGATGTCGTCCGACTTGACGGTGAGGATCTCCTGCAGGATGTGCGAGGCGCCGTAGGCCTCCAGTGCCCAGACCTCCATCTCGCCGAAGCGCTGGCCGCCGAACTGCGCCTTGCCGCCCAGCGGCTGCTGGGTGACCAGCGAGTAGGGGCCGGTCGAGCGGGCGTGGATCTTGTCCTCGACGAGGTGGGCCAGCTTGAGCATGTAGATGAAGCCGACGGTGATGTCGCGGTCGAACTCCTCGCCGGTGCGGCCGTCACGCAGGCGGACCTTGCCGCTGCGCGGCAGGCCGGAGCGCTCCAGCTCGTCCTCGATGGTCTCCTCCGAGGCGCCGTCGAAGACCGGCGATGCGACCTTGACGCCCAGCGCCGCAGCCGCCCAGCCGAGGTGCGTCTCCAGCACCTGGCCGAGGTTCATGCGGCTCGGCACGCCGAGCGGGTTGAGGACGATCTCGACGGGAGTGCCGTCGGGCAGGTAGGGCATGTCCTCGATGGGCAGGATGCGGGCGATGACGCCCTTGTTGCCGTGGCGTCCCGCCATCTTGTCGCCCTGCGAGATCTTGCGCTTCTGCGCCACGTAGACACGCACCAGCTCGTTGACGCCGGGCGGCAATTCGTGGCCGCTCTCGCGGCTGAAGACCTTGACGTCGACGACGATGCCGCGCTCGCCGTGGGGCACGCGCAGCGACGAGTCGCGCACCTCGCGCGCCTTCTCGCCGAAGATGGCACGAAGCAGGCGCTCCTCGGCGCTCAGCTCGGACTCACCCTTGGGGGTGATCTTGCCCACCAGGATGTCGCCCGGGTGGACCTCCGCGCCGACGTAGATGATGCCGCGCTCGTTGAGGTTCTTCAGCGTCTCCTCGGAGATGTTGGGGATGTCCCGGGTGATCTCCTCGGGGCCGAGCTTGGTGTCGCGGGCCTCGATCTCGAACTCCTCGATGTGGATCGAGGTGTACTTGTCCTCGCGGACGACGCTCTCGCTGATGAGGATGGCGTCCTCGAAGTTGTAGCCCTCCCAGGGCATGAAGGCCACCAGCACGTTGCGGCCCAGGGCCAGCTCACCCTCCTGCGTCGAGGGCCCGTCGGCGAGGACGTCGCCGGGGTTGACGTGGGTGCCGTTGGCCACGGTGATGCGCTGCGAGAGGCAGGTGCCCTGGTTGGAGCGCACGAACTTGTGCACGCCGTACCACTGGTCGGCGCTGCCGTCGTCGGGACGCAGCAGGATGCCGATGCCGGAGTCCTGCCCGCTGGGGATCTTCTCCACGGTCGGGTCGCCCTCCGGCGGCTCCGGCCAGGACACGCCGACGATGGTGCCCGACTTGCGCGCGATGATCAGCTCACCGCTGTTGCGCGCCGCGTGGCCCTCCATGCCGGTGCCCACGATGGGCGACTCGGTGACCAGCAGCGGCACCGCCTGGCGCTGCATGTTCGAGCCCATCAGGGCGCGGTTGGCGTCGTCGTGCTCGAGGAAGGGGATGAGCGCCGTGGCCACCGAGACGGTCTGCTTCGGCGACACGTCCATCCAGTCGACCTCGGTCACCGGCAGGTCCTTGAAGGCGTGCCGCGAGCGGCAGGCGGTGTGCTGCACGGTGAAGTGGCCCGACGCGTCGATGGGCGCGTTGGCCTGGGCGACGGTGTACTTGTCCTCCTCGTCGGCGGACAGGTAGAAGATGGTGTCGGACACCCAGGGCACGATGGAGACCATCGGCACCTTGGCGGCAACGATCTTGTCGACCGCCTTCTGGTCGAGGACGGCGCCCTCGCTCAGCTTGGCCTCGGGCACGTCGCGCAGCAGGGTCTGGCCGACCAGGATCTGGCCGTCGCGCAGTGCGTCGACGTCACGGTAGACCTTGCGGAAGGGCGTCTCGATGAAGCCGAACTCGTTGACCCGGGCGTAGGTGGCCAGCGAGCCGATCAGGCCGATGTTCGGACCTTCCGGCGTCTCGATCGGGCAGATGCGGCCGTAGTGGCTGTGGTGGACGTCGCGGACGTCGAATCCGGCACGCTCACGGGAGAGGCCGCCCGGGCCCAGCGCGCTGAGGCGGCGCTTGTGGGTCAGCTCGGCGAGCGGGTTGGTCTGGTCCATGAACTGCGAGAGCTGCGAGGACCCGAAGAACTCCTTGATCGCCGCCACCACGGGACGCGCGTTGATCAGCGACGCGGCGGTGACCGTGGCGGCGTCGCAGATGGTCATGCGCTCCTTGATGATCCGCTCCATGCGGATCAGGCCCATGCGGAACTGGTTCTGCAGCAGCTCGCCCACCGCGCGCACGCGACGGTTGCCGAGATGGTCGATGTCGTCGGCCTCGCCGACCCCGTTGTTGAGCGAGATCAGCTTCTTGATGATGGCCACGAAGTCGTCGTTGTCGAGCACCCGGCGGTTCTTGTCGAGGGCGCGCTCGCGGGCCTCGTCCTCGGGGATGCCCAGGTTCTTGTCCAGCTTGAAGCGGCCGACCTTGGAGAGGTCGAAGCGGCGGGCGTTGAAGAACAGCGACTGCAGCAGGTTGCGCGCGTTCTCCACCGTGGGCGGGTCACCGGGGCGGATCTTGCGATAGAGCTCGATCAGCGCCTCCTCCACCGAGGTGGTGGCGTCCTTCTCCAGGGTGGCGTCGATGTAGCGGTGCTCGGGGTCGGTGTCGACGTCGGCGAAGAACTCGCGGATGTCGTCGTTGCTGGCGTAGCCGAGGGCGCGCACCAGGGTGGTGACGGGCACCTTGCGCTTGCGGTCGATCTTGACGGTGAGGATGTCCTTGCTGGAGGTCTCGATCTCCAGCCAGGCGCCGCGGTTGGGGATCAGCTTGGCGGCGTAGAGCAGGCGGCCGCTGACCCGGTCCTCGGCGGCGGTGAAGTACACGCCCGGCGAGCGCACCAGCTGCGAGACGACCACGCGCTCGGTGCCGTTGACGATGAAGGTGCCCTCGTCGGTCATCATGGCGAAGTCGCCCATGAAGACCTCGGCCTCCTTGATCTCGCCGGCGTTCTCACCGGTCTTGATGTGCAGCCGGGTGTTGATGCGCAGCGGGGCGCTGAAGGTCATGTCCCGCTGGCGGCACTCCTCCTGGTCGTTTTTCGGAGTGCCGAAGTCGTAGTCCAGAAAGCGCAGTTCGTAGTTCTTTCCGGTGTAATCGGTGATTGGATTGATCTCGTCGAAAAGCTCTCGCAGACCCTCCTTCCTGAACCACTCGAAGGAGTCCAGCTGCGTCTGGATCAGGTTGCCGACTTCGAGCTTGTCGGCAATCTGGCCGTACACCACGCGGCTGGCACGCGAAGCAGTATCGAGAACCATGTGCTAGAGTTCCTCTGGCAGTAGGGAGGGCACGAAGCTGTGCTCGGCGGGCACAATCGCGTATCGTAGCATCTTCCGGCTCCGCCGCGCCCCGGCGCGCCGCCCGCTCGGCGGTGGGTCTTGAGCGTTCCCCTCTCAGCCCCTCTCCAAACGCGTCGGAATGGGCTGAGGGGCCGACCCGCTTGCGGCAGGCCGACCCCTCGGGCTCGATCGAGATCCTTACTTGACCTCGACGCTGGCTCCCGCCTCTTCGAGCTTGGCCTTGACCTGGGCGGCCTCGTCCTTGGAGACGGCCTCCTTGACGGCCTTGGGGGCACCGTCGACCAGATCCTTGGCCTCCTTGAGGCCCAGGCCGGTGATCTCGCGGACGGCCTTGATGACGTTGATCTTGGCGTCGCCGGCGCCGGTGAGGATGACGTTGAACTCCGTCTGCTCCTCCTCGGCGGCCTCGGCGGCACCGCCGCCACCGGCCGGGGCCGCGGCCACGGCCACCGGGGCGGCCGCCTTGATGCCGAGCTTGTCCTCCATGAGCTTCACGGCGTTGACGACGTCGAGAACGCTCCACTCCTGGAGGGCGTCGACGAACTCCTCGGGGGTGATCTTGGTAGCTGCCATGTGCTGTGTGGTCTCCGTGAATGCGGCCGGCGGTCAGCCGGCGGCGGCGAGCTTCTCGCGGTAGGCGTCGAGCGTCGCCGCGAAGTTGCTGAGGATCGAGTTGAGCGCACCTGCCAGCGAGGACAGGGGCGACTGCAGGGTGCCGGCCAGCTGGGCCAGCAGGACCTCGCGGGAGGGCAGGTCGGCGACGGCGCGGACGGCCTCGGCGTCGAGGACGCGCCTCTCGACCAGGCCGGCCACGATGGGCAGCCGGCGGTTGACCCGGAAGTACTCGTTGAGGATGCGCGCCGGCGCGGAGAGGTCCCCGTAGCCCAGCGCCAGCCCCACCGGGCCGACCAGGACCGACGAGAAGTCGCCCACTCCGGCCTCGGCGGCGGCGCGCCGGGCCAGGGTGTTCTTGACGACGACGTAGTCGATGCCCTCGTTGCGGAGCCGGCCGCGCAGCTCCTCGAGCTGCTTGACGGTGAGGCCCCGGTAGTCGGTGATGATCGCCGAGGTGGCCCGGCCGAGCTTGTCGGTCAGCTCGGTGACGGCCTCCACCTTGCGCGGGCCGGCGCGCATGAGCGGCTTCTCGGCCACTGCCAAGTGCTTGCCCTCCGTGGGGTGCGCCGCGCGCTGCCACCCTGGTGAGGGCGGCGCGCACGCGCGGAGGGCGCGGGCTCGACTGCCTCACCTGCGCAGGAGATTGAGCCTCATTCGGCGCCTGCGGTCTTCGGCGAGTGGAAATCGAAACGGCGCAGCGTGAATACTGCGGGGCGCAAGAATAGCAGGAGGCCCGGGGATGACCAGCACGATCCAGGCGGCGGCGCCGCGCACGGCCGAGCGCGAGATGCTCGAGATGTCCCGGCGCTTCGCCGCGCTGCTGCGGGGGTCGGGCGACGGCACCGCCCGGGTGCCGGGCATGCGCTGGACGGTCGCCGAGGTCGGCGCCCACGTGGTGCAGAGCGCCGTCAACGCCCGCGAGGTGCTGGCCGGGGCCCGCTCGCCCTACCTCGAGGTGGGCTTCGACGCCGCCGTCGACGAGCGGCTGGTGGCGGCGCTGCCGGAGCGCGACCCGGCGCGGCTGGCGACACTGGTCGAGACCGAGTGCGACGCGCTCGCCGAGGCGCTGGTGGGGCGGTCCGAGGACGAGGTGCTCGGCGTCATCGTCGACCTCACCCCGGCCTCGCTGCGGGCCATCCTGGCCCTCGACCACATGCTCCACGGCACCCAGATCGCCGCCGCAACCGGGCGGCCCTTCGAGGTGCCGGCCCAGATGATGCGCGACTGCGCCGCGCTGGTCCTGCCCAGCCTGGCCTCGACGGCGGCGGCCCGCGGCCTGACCGCCACCTTCTCGCTGCGCTTCCGGGGCGCCTGTCCCCTGCTCTACGGCTGGGAGGACGGGCGACTCTGGATCGAGGACGGCCGCGAGCGGCGAATCGATTGCTTCGTCTCAGCCGACCCGCGGGCGTTCCTGCTCAACGGCATCGGGCTCTACCCGGTGTGGAAGGCGGCGCTGACCGGCAAGCTGGTCAGCTACGGGCGCAGGCCATGGCTGTCGCTCAAGCTGCCCGCGCTGATCCCCGCCGTGCCCCACGGGGGCGTCGCCGCGAACTAGGCGGTGGTGAGGCGGGCCGCCTGCGAGGGGTCGACCCTCACGCCGGGGCCCATGGTCGGGGCCAGGGTGACCGTCTTGACGTAGGTGCCCTTGGCCGCCGCCGGCTTGGCGCGGACGATCGCCTCCATCAGCGCGGCGAAGTTGTCGCGCAGCGAGGAGTCGTCGAAGGACACCTTGCCGATGGGCACGTGGATGATGCCGAAGCGGTCGACGCGGAACTCGACGCGGCCGCCCTGGGTGTCCTTGACGGCCTTGGCGATGTCGAAGGTGACGGTGCCCGACTTGGGGTTGGGCATCATGCCGCGGGGGCCGAGGATCTTGCCGAGGCGGCCGACCAGGCCCATCACGTCGGGCGTGGCCAGGGCGACGTCGAAGTCGATCTCGCCGCCCTGCACCTTCTTGACCAGGTCCTCGCCGCCGACCACGTCGGCGCCGGCCTCGATGGCCTCGCGGGCCTTCTCGCCCGTGGCGAAGACGGCGATGCGGCGCACCCTGCCGGTGCCGTGGGGGAGCAGGACGCTGCTGCGGACCATCTGGTCGGCATGGCGCGGGTCGACGCCGAGGCGGACGTGGGCTTCGACGGTGGCGTCGAACTTGGCGGTGCTGGATTGCTTGGCCAGGGTCAGCGCCTCGTCCGGGTTGTAGAGCCGGTCGGCGTCGATCTCCTTGGCGGCGTCGCGGTACTTCTTGCCGTAGGTGTGGGGCATGGGGTGGGGCTCCTTGTGGTGATGGCGGGCCGGGTTCTCGTGCGGCCCTCCCACGGTTGGCGCGGGCGCTAGTTGACGTTCAAACCCATCGAGCGGGCGGTGCCCTCGATGATCTTCATCGCCTGGTCGACGTCGAAGGCGTTGAGGTCCTGCATCTTCAACTCGGCGATCTCGCGCACCTGCGCCTTGGTCACCGAGCCGACCTTCTCGCGGTTGGGGATGCCGCTGCCCTTGTCGACGCCGGCGGCCTTCTTGAGCAGGTCGTAGGCGGGCGGCGTCTTGGTGACGAAGGTGAAGGTGCGATCCTCGTACACCGTGATCTCGGCGGGGATGACCGTGCCGGCCTGCGCCGCGGTGCGCTCGTTGTAGGTCTTGCAGAACTCCATGATGTTGAGCCCGTGCGGGCCCAGCGCGGTGCCGACAGGCGGCGCCGGAGTTGCCTTGCCCGCCTCGATCTGCAGGCGGATGACTGTCTTGACTTTCTTCTTTGCCATCGGTCTATCGAAGCCTTTCCACCTGCAGCAGGTCCAATTCGACGGGCGTCTCGCGCCCGAACATGTTGACCAGAACCTTGAGCTTGCCCTTCTCGACGTTGATCTCCACCACCTTGCCGTGGAAGTCGGTGAAGGGACCGTCGACGACGCGGACGTTCTCGCCGATCTCGTACTCGACGGCGACCTTGCTGGGCGCCTCGGCCTTGATCTGCTTCTGGATGCCGCGCACCTCGTGCTCCTGCAGCGGCACCGGCTTGTTGCCGCTGCCGACGAAGGAGGTGACGCCCGGCGTGTTGCGCACCACGTACCAGGATTCGTCGCTCATCACCATGTTGACGAGGATGTAGCCGGGGTAGATGCGCTTGCTGACGTGGCGGCGCTGCCCGTCCTTGATCTCGATGACGTCCTCGGTGGGCACCAGGACGTCGAAGATCTTGTCGTGCATGTCCATGGACTCGACGCGCTTGAGGAGGTTGGCCCGCACCTTCTCCTCGTGGCCGGAGTACGCGTGGACCACGTACCACTTGGCTTCGGGATGTACTGCTGTTTCTGCCATCAATGCTTGTTCTGGAAGTTGCCCAGCGTGGTGCTGCCGCTCTGCACGTAGAGCTGCTTGACCGCGATGGAGAGGAGGAGGTCGGCGAGGCCGATGATCGCGGCCAGCAGGATGACGGTGACGAGGACGACGCCGGTCATGCGGCGCAGCTCGTCCCAGGTCGGCCACACCACCTTGCGAAGCTCGGCGACGACCTCCGCGAAGTAGTTGCCGCCCTTCTCGGCGCGCGGCGCGCTGACGGGTCCGCGCGGCGGGCGGGGTGGCGTTCTGACCGCCTTGGCCACAGCTCTGTCATGACCTCCGTTGCGGGGCCGCGCGGATCGCGGCGTCCCGTCTGCGTTGCCTGTGTCGTGTGTCTACCATCGAGTCGAGTGAGTGGCAGGGGCGGCACGACTCGAACGCGCGACCCGCGGTTTTGGAGACCGCTGCTCTACCAACTGAGCTACGCCCCTGCGATGTCTGCGGGCTATCTGGTCTCCCGGTGGAGCGTGTGTGTCCGGCAGCGACTGCAGAACTTGCGAAGCTCGATCCGGTCGGGATCGTTCTTCTTGTTCTTGGTCGTGGTGTAGTTGCGCTCCTTGCAGGTTGGACACTGCAGGGTGATGATCGATGCTCCGCCCTTACCGGCTGCCACAGTTATTTCGCCTCGACAAAAATAAAACCTAGCGCGGCGCTAGGTGCCGCGAAAGTGTACCAGAGCCCGGAGAAGGGGTCAAAGGGAACTCCCGCGGACCCGCCCGGCCTCCCCAAG